>Ga0335084_10002474_pt1 | contig 17799 bp, 14 predicted proteins | sample Lox_Sample_44_FD_206721 | JGI IMG/M metagenome (GOLD analysis project Ga0335084, IMG submission 206721) | Soil microbial communities from Loxahatchee National Wildlife Refuge, Florida, United States - Lox_Sample_4.4 | ecosystem: Environmental > Terrestrial > Soil > Wetlands | place: USA...
TGACTGTCGTTCAGGGGTTTTCACCGACGTGACCGATTGCGCAGCACCATGCCGGCGCGGGGGTGAACTGCGACGCAGGTCCCATCCTGAAACTCGTAATGGACATGCTTCTCAGTTTCCATAATCCCCGGTTGAGAGTTGCCGCGCTTAGCCGTGGAGTACAGGCGAGGGAACAGCGACGAGGACGACACGCGACTCACACATCGATTGCGGAGGCCACGCATGAACGCACAGCTGGATTCCGCCGAGCCCACGCGGCGGCTAGGTTTTGTCGAGACTCTCTCCGCTTACAGTCGGCGTCACAGCGCGCAGCGCTGGGAAGGGACGTTCGGCGACTTCCTGACACTGCTGTTGCCCGGCAATCCGGCAGCGCTCGCGCGCACGAGCCACCAGTATCTTTGGGACATGCTGCGCTGGTACGGCGACACCGGCCGCGGCGACGGCCCGCCCGAACAGGCGCTGTTCCGCCGCGAACTGTACGGAATTGACGAGGCCCTCGCCCGAGTCGCCGACTACTTCAAGGCCGCTGCCGCGGGATCCGACGTCGGCCGTCGGCTGCTGCTGCTCCTCGGCCCGCCGTCGGGCGGCAAGTCGACGCTCGCCATCCTTCTGAAGCGCGGCCTCGAGGAGTACTCGCGCACCGAGGCCGGGGCGCTGTACGCGATCAAGGGCTCGCCGCTGCACGAGTCGCCCCTCAACCTGATCCCGGCCAGCCTGCGCGCGGACTTCCGCGCGGCCTACGGCGTCGACGTCACGGGCGAGCTCAGCCCCTGGGCGCGCGTCCTCTTGGAGCGCGAGTACGGCGGTGACTACCTGGCCGTGCCGGTGGAGCGGCTGTTCCTCGCCGAGTCCTCGCGCGTCGGCGTCGGCACCTACGCGCCGCACGACCCGACGACGGCCGACATCGCCGACCTGGTCGGCTCGGTCGACCTGTCCAAGGTCGCCGAGATCGGCGACGAAGGCGACCCGCGGGCGTGGTCGTGGTCCGGTGCCGTGTACGCCGCCAGCCGCGGCATGCTCGAGATGATCGAAATCCTCAAGGTCAAGCGCGAATTCCTGTACCTGCTGCTGACGCTGACGCAGGAGAAGAACGTCAAGGTGTCGCGGTTCCCGCTGATCCATCTCGACGAGACGATCGTGGCGCACACGAACCTCGCCGAGTTCCAGCGCTTCCTCCAGGAGAAGGAGAACGAGGCGCTGCTCGACCGGATGGTCATCATCAAGGTGCCGTATTCGCTGTCGTTTCACGACGAGGCGCGCATCTACCGCAAGCTCGTGTCCGGCGCGCCGGCCTTCCGCAACGTGCACCTCGATCCGCATGCGCTCGATGTCGCCGCGGTGTTCGCCGTGCTGACGCGGCTCGTCAAGCCTGAGCGCGACGACCTCGACGTCGCGAAGAAGGCGCGCCTCTACGCCGGCGAGGCGATCGAGGGCATGCCCGAGAACGAGGCCGAACGGCTGCGCACTGAGGCGCCCGACGAGGGCCTGAGTGGCGTCAGCCCGCGCTTCGTCATCAATGCGATCTCCAACGCGATCACGCGCAGTGATCGCGACAGCTTGACGAGCATGGAAGTACTGCTGGCGCTCAAGGACGCGATCGACAACGACGCCCGCATGGACCAGCGCCAGAAGAAGCAGTGGATCGACTTCCTGGTGACCGTCCGCAAGGAGTTCTACAACCGCTGGGTCAAGGAGGACGTGCATCGCGCCCTGTTCGCGTCGTTCGAGGCGGAGGCGCAGCAGTTGCTCGACAAGTACCTCGACGAGATCGAGGCTGCGCTCGACCAGCGCCAGGTAAAGGACCCGATGACCGGTGAGCAGCGGCCGGCGGACGAGCGCTTCCTGCGCTCGGTCGAGGAGAAGATCAAGGTCTCCGACTCCGGCAAGCAGTCGTTCCGCCAGGAGGTGGTGCGCAAGGCGATGGTCGCGTTCAAGGCCGGCGAGAAGTTCTCGCTCGCCAGCCATCCGCGCCTGCACGAGGCGATCGAGCAGTATCTGTTCGAGGAGCGCCGCGACGTGCTGCGCCTCGTCACCTCGAGTGCCCGACCGGACGAGGACGCGCGCAACAAGATCTCGGTGGTCCAGGAACGGCTGACCGCGGAGTACGGTTACGACGCGCACAGCGCACAGGAGGCGCTGAACTACGTCACGACGTTGCTGGCGCAGGAGTAGCCGGGCGCAAAGGAGCGGACCATGAGCGACCAGACTGCGGACTCGGGGCGGGCTGCGGCGGGACCGTGGTACGAGCTGTTCTCGCGGGGGTCGCGCGACTGGCTGCGGCACAATGAGAAAATCCGCGAGGCGGTGCGGCAGCAGCTGCCGCAGGTTGTTGCCAACGGCTCCTTTCAGGGCGGTGGCGCCCAGACGGTCCGGGTCCCGGTACGCATGCTCGAGCATGCGCACTTCAGGCTGCGCGGCGGCGAGCGCAATTCGGGCGCCGGTCAGGGCAAGGCCCAGCCGGGCGACGTGCTCGCCCCCGGGGCATCCCCGGGCGGAACCCCCGGCCGCGGCCCGGGCGGCACCGAAGGCGGCGGCATCGAATTCCTGCTCGAGTTCCGGGTCGACGACGTCGTCGACTGGCTGTGGGAGGAGCTCGAGCTGCCGAACCTGAAGGCGCGGGTCGGCCAGGTCGAGCGCAGCGACTGGATCCGCGAGGGCTGGGACCGGCGCGGCGCGCAGTCACGCCTCGACCGTCGCCGCTCGCTGCGCGAGGCCGTCAAGCGCCGGGCGGTGCAGCCGGGCGGCGTGCCGTTCACCAACGACGACCTGCGGTTCCGCCAGCTGGCGCGGCGCGAGCAGCCGGCCATCCAGGCGGCGGTGTTTTTCGTCATGGACGTGTCCGCCAGCATGTCCGAGGAAGATCGCAAGCTCGCCAAGGCGTTCTTCTTCTGGGTCCTGCAGGGCCTGCGGCGCCAGTACCGCAACCTCGACCTCGTGTTCATCGCGCACACGGACGAGGCCTGGCACTTCAACGAGGAGCAGTTCTTCCAGGTCACCGGCAGCGGCGGCACCGTCTCGTCGACGGCCTTTCGCAAGGTGCTCGAGCTGATCGCGGATCGCTATGCGCCCGAGCGCTGGAACAACTACGTGTTCTACGCGTCTGACGGCGACAACGCGAGCCAGGACCGCGACGCCGCGTCCCGCGCACTCGAGGAGCTTGCCGCGCAGACCAATTACCTCGGCTACACGGAGATCCTGCGCACCGCGGGCATGCGGTCGCCGTCGGAGATCACGGCGCTGTTCGAGGCGCTCGTGTCGCGCGGCTGCGCGGCCGGGCACTTCCGCCTGACCGAGGAGGGCGACATCTGGAACGCCGTGCGCGCGTTCTTCAGGAGCAACGCCGCCGCCGCGGCTGCGGAGTCACGGGCATGACGAACGACTGGCGCGCCTACGCGGACCGGATCGAGGCACTGGCACAGCGCCAGGGTCTGACCTACTACCCGATGGACTTCGAGCAGGTGCCCGACAGCTTCATGATGGAGATCGCGATCTACGGGCTGCCGGTGCGCATGCCGCACTGGTCGTTCGGGCTGCGCTACATGCACCAGCTGCTGCAGCACCGCATGGGGCATTCGCGCGTGTTCGAGGTGATGTTCCCGGGCAACCCCGGCCGGGCGTACCTCTCGGAGGGCAACGGGCTCGCCGCCAACCTGCTCGTCGTCGCGCACGTGCTGGGGCACGCCGACTTTGCGCACAACAACGGGCTGTTCTGCGCGAGCCAGGCGCAGATCGGCGACCATATCGTCGAGCAGGCCGCCAGCCACGCGCGACGCATCGCCGACGCCATCGACGAGCACGGCCAGCAGCGCGTCGAGGCCCTGCTCGATGCGGCGCTCGCGCTCGAGCAGCACATCGACGTCGACCAGCCGCTGCGGCGCGAGCGCTATCCGGAATTCCTGCCGCAGCGCGAGCTCCCCGGCGGAGATTTCGCGCAGCGCTTCGCGGCGCTCGAGAGCTTCGAGCGGCCGGCCGAATCCGGCGCGAGCCGGCGCCAGCGGGCGCCGGTGCCTCCCCACCCGGAGCGCGACCTGCTGTGGCTGCTTTCGCAATACGCCCCCGAGCTCGAGGGCTGGGAGCGCGACGTGCTGCTCGCGGTCCGCGAGGAGTCCTTCTATTTCTATCCGGTGTTCGCCTGCCAGATCATGAATGAGGGCTGGGCCTCGTACTGGCACGCGCGGCTGATGCGGGAGGCGGACTTCCTGCCCGGCGACCTGTATCTGGACGCGATCAAGTGCCACTGCGACGTGGTCCGTCCGATCGCCGGCGGCGACGACGTCGCGCTGCGCATCAACCCGTACCACCTCGGCTTCACGCTGTGGGAGGAGATCGTCAAGGAGCGGGGTCTCGAGGCCGCGCGGCGCATCGTGCGCGAGGACGATGATTGCAGCTTCATTCGCAATCACCTCACGGCCGAGCGCGCGGCGGAGCTCGACCTGTTCCGTTACGAAGTCGGCAGCGACGGCCGGGTCGCGGTCGCTGAGCGCGACATCGCGGCGCTGCACGAGGCCATTCTCGCGCCCAAGTACAACTTCGGCGCGCCGCAGATCGCCGCGAGCCGCATTGGTCCGGACGGCAGCCTGTCGCTGCAGCACGATCACGCGGCTGACGGGCGCGGCCTCGACGAGCAGCGCTCGCAGCGCGTGCTCGAATACATCCGCACGATCTGGCGCCGCCGGGTCGAGGTGCATACGGTCGACGGCGACGGGCGGCCACTGGTACTGAGCGCCGAGCGCGACGCGGCCTGACGAGCGCCGATCGACCGCCGGGCCGGTCCCCGGTCGCGCGGCCGGACAGGCCCTCGCCGGGTCCGGTACCAGCGGCGGACGCGGCACCAGCCGGTGCCCCGGGCAGGCCGGCTCTCGGCGTGCTCGCGCGCCCGCTGCCAAGCCCTCGCGCGACTAACCGAAAGTCGCTTGCGGTACCTATCAACTCCGCCCGCCGCGGGATGTGTGACACTTCCCGCAGCCCGTCTGGTCCGTGGGAAGGCCGTTGTCATGAGGGTCGCGTTGCCGTGAGCGCGTGGGGCATTACTGCGCTTCTGTCGGTGTCCCTCGCCGCTTTTGCCTGGTTGACCGCTCGCAAGCTGCGCATCGTGGCGAGCCTCCAGCCGGAGCCCCGCTGGGACCAGCCCGGGGCCCGGTTCCGCACCGTCCTGGTCAACGGGCTGCTGCAGCGGCGGATGGTCCGCCGCGAATGGAAGCCCGGGATCATGCACACGGTGATCTTCCTCGGCTTCCTGTCGCTGCTGCTTCGCAAGCTGCAGCTGCTCGCCATCGGCTACGACGAGACCTTTGCAATCAGCGGCGCGGCCGGCGGCCTGTTCGCCGCCTTCAAAGACCTCGTCGAAGTGGCAGTGCTCATCGCGGTCGGCTACGGCCTGTACCGGCGCCTCGTGCTGCGGCCACGGCGGCTGGAGCCGAATCGCGAGGGGCTGCTGATCCTGTCGCTGATTGCCGCGATCATGCTGACCGACTTCGCCTTCGATGGCTTTCGCTTTGCGGTACTGGCGGGCAGCGACGCGGGCATCGCGCACGAGCGGGCGTACGCGCCATTCGGTGGCGCCGTGGCCTCGCTGTTGCAGCCGCTGTCCGACCCAGCGCTGCGGACCGGCTACCGGCTTTCCTACTGGCTGCAGATGCTGACGGTGCTGTCGTTCCTCGTGCTGCTGCCGATCGGCGAGCATTTCCACATCGTGACCGCGCTGCCGGCGCTCTTCTTCCGCCGCGGCGGGCCGGCCAACGTGGTGCCGGCCGTGGACCTCGCGAAGCTGATGAGCGACGACGCCGATGCGGCACAGCTGAAGGTTGGCGTGGGCACCGCTGCCGATCTCAGCTGGAAGGAGGGCCTCGACGCCTTCACGTGCACCGAGTGCGGCCGCTGCAAGGATGCCTGCCCGACCTTCCTGACCGGCAAGCCGCTGTCGATGAAATGGACCAACGACAGCCTGAAGCGCCACCTGCTCGAGCAGCGCGCCGCGATCATCGCCGGCGGCGAGCCCGCCGCGGGACTGCCGGCGCTCGTGCCCGGGGTCGTCACCGAGGACGCGCTCTGGGCCTGTACGACCTGCGGCTACTGCGAGGCGGCCTGCCCGATCGAGCTCGAGCATCTGCCACGCTTCTTCCGGATGCGCCAGCACCGGGTGATGATGGACGGCGAGTTCCCGCACGAGCTCAAGAACGTCTTCCACTGCTACGAGGTGCAGGGCAATCCCTGGGGTCTGCCCGCCGATACGCGTGGCGACTGGGCGCGCGAGCTCGGCGTGCCGGTCGCGAGGAGCGCCGCAGACGTGGCCGCGGTCGACTACCTGTTCTATGTCGGCTCGGCGGAATCCTTCGATCCGCGCGGCCAGAAGATCGCCAAGGCCTTCGTCTCGATCCTGCGCGCGGCCGGCGTAAGCTTCGCGATACTGGGGGCCGGCGAGCCGTCGACCGGCGAGTGCGTGCGCCGCGCCGGCAACGAGATGCTGTTCCAGGAGCTGGCCGGCAAGCTGGTCGAGAAGCTGAACGGCCTCGGCGTCACGCGCATCGTCACCTGCGACCCGCATGCATTCAACTCGCTGAAGAACGAGTATCCGGCGTTCGGCGGCCACTGGCAGGTCGTGCACCACTCGCAGCTGATCGCCGAGCTGCTGCGAGCGGGACGGCTGCATCCCGATCGGAAGCTCGAGCGGGTGGTGCTGCACGACCCGTGTTACCTCGGCCGGCACAACGGCGAGTTTGATGCGCCTCGAGCCGTGGTCGCGTCGCTCGTGAAGGACGCGCCACTCGAGTTCCCGCTCAACCGCGAGAAGGCCATGTGCTGCGGCGCCGGCGGCGCGCGCATGTGGATGGAGGAGACGCTCGGCACGCGCATCAACGTACTGAGGACCGAGCAGGCGCTTGCGCTGGGGCCGAAGGTGATTGCCACTGCGTGCCCCTACTGCGCGGTCATGCTCGGTGACGGTCTCGCGGCGCTCGGCAAGGAAGAAGCGGTCGTCGCGAGGGACGTCGCCGAGCTGGTCGCCACGCTCGTCGCGTCGCCACCGGCCGACGGCCCGCGCCGGGACACTTGAGTTGCTGGTCGCCGGGCGGCACGGCGTCGCGTTCGGTCACCGATAGAAGAGGTAGTCGGCGGAATACGGCACGCGCAGCTGCGTGCCATTCTGACTCTGACTGCACCCTTCCGCGGGCGCCTTGCCGCCGACCGTGTGCAGGCGCTGGATGCTCTGCGTCTGAGCGAAGACCCCGCTTCCGCTGGCCGTGGTTGCCCGTAGCAGCAGCCACGGAATTGCGGCGGGATCGGGTCCGCTATCCCGCGCAACCACTTCGCCGACCACCTTGCTGCCATCCGTCGCCTCCCAGGTCGGGCCCGCGAAATGCCTTCCGACCGGCTTCCCGGCGTGGTCCGACAATTCGGCTTCCGGGGCCTTCAGCAGCCAGTCGAACCGTGCCGGATCGCCCTGGCTTGGCCGGCACTCGTAAACCTGCACGCCGGTTGCGCGCAGCTCGAGCGCAAGGACCTGCGGCGGCGCGGCTCGCAACTGCGCCGGCATCGGGCTCGGTGCCGCGGGGTGCGACGCGGCGCACCCTACCAGAAGCGGGATGAGGAAGAGTGCGCCGAGTGAGTCGAGATCGCGCTGCCTCATGCGGCCGTCTCCTCCGTGACTGTGATGTCCTGCGTCCGAAGCGTCGCCGTCGTGGCGCGCCCACCGCTCGCAGCGGCGGGCAGTGCGCGGGGCCGTCCGTCCGCCGCGAGGGAGCGCCGCGACCGGCGCTCGGGCCGGCGTCGCGCGTGCCACCATTCCGGTCACGCTCGGAGCCAGCCAGGGCGGTTCTGCGCTGCGTGGCGCACCTGCTCGAGTATGACCACGATGCCATCACGTCGATGGCGGCCTGCGCCGACGGCCGCTCTATGTCGCGTACGAGCGGCACGACCCGGCGGCGCACCCCGATTCCGACCTAATGCGTTGGCGACGGCAGTGTCACTCCGGCCGGCAGGTCACTCCCCCAACAGGACTGCAGTCGTGACAGGGTCGTATCGATCCAGGCAGAGACAGGCGACGCGCCGGTCGTTGTCACGCTCAACTGCGCGGCGTACGGCGTCCCCTGGAATCGCCCCTCGTTGCTCCAAAGCCGGAAACGCACGGGGCCGGGCTCGAATTCCGAAGGATCCCCTTCGCCCGGGACGGCCAGCTCCATGCGAGGCGCGATCGCCTCGTCCATCGATCGGATCGCCGCATCCAGATTCGGGCACTGGTCCGAGATGGCCCAGTCGATCGCCGGCACGCCCCGTGCCTTGCGCGCGTCGCTGCCGACTACTCGACGGGCGACCCAGTAGCTGTCGCGCCGGCTCGCCTCCTCATCGGACGTCTCGCGAAACATCAAGTAGAACGTGACGATCGTCCAGCCGCGCTGCTCCGACTGGTAGATGCTGATGCCGGCGAACGGCGTCTGGCGCGCACCGGCATCGTCGGTCAGCGGCAACGAGCGCGACATGGTCTGCGCGCCGGCGTAATCCCGTGCGACGGGCGCCGTTGCTGCCGGGGATGCCGACGATGCCGCGGCGGTGAGCAACACCGATGCCACGCGGGCGATGCGATCGGGGGCCATTCCGGCGCCTCCTAAGGTCACGGCGCGTCTCACGTCGTGCCGCGCAGCAACATGACGTCAACTCGGGCCTCTCAGCCTGTCACGCACATGCGGCGAGATCGAGCGGCAATCCTGTCGTGGCGCGGCGACAGCCGCGCCGTGGGCAGGCCCTGGCCGCCAGACTAGCGTCAGCGGCGCATTCTGCCGACACCCACGAGCGCCCGGGCGCTCCGCCGCGAACGAAGATGCACTCACCGCTGACCTGGGAGCATGTCACGGAAACCACGGCAGCGGGCGCGCCAGGCGGATCCACCCATCTCCCGGCGACGCCGTCAGGATCCTCCGCTGCACCTGCCGGATGCGGCCAGGATGCCGACGGCGGAAGCCGCCGCGGCTCCCAAGGCGCCGCCCCAGCCGACCGGTCGCAATGGAGCGCTGATTGCGTCTGCGGAAGTCCTCACGGTCTTCTGGGGATCCGCCTGGCTGTCGGCCCAGGCCAGGTTGGCGGCTGACGCCGGTCAGCTCCTCGACTTCATCCGGACGAGGCCGCTGGTCGATCGGCTGGCCGAGTACCGCGTCGCCGGTGCCGGGTCGGTCACGGACGGCGGATGGGAACGCTGGCGGTGGCGACAACTGCGCTGGCGCACTCGGTGCCGGACACGGCGATCCGGCACAGGCTCCCGCATGAGGTGTCGACCCATGCCGCCGTGCCTGCGGCGACACCGAATACGCTCTGCCCTATCAATCCGCCGCCCGGTGCCAGGGTCGTCCGGGGTGGCAGCGGCTCCTGCACGGGCTTCTGCGGCTATCACAACGACATCTCGCAGCAGGTTTTCCGCGCGGTCCTGCTCCACGCCGGCTGCGGCGGGTGCGCGGGCGGCCTGCCCGCACTCGACGCGCTCACCGCCACGTCGACGCACGCGCTCAGCGAGGCGATCACCGACCCGATCCCGGGTCACGCCTGGCATGACGATGCGAACGGCGAAATCGGCGACTTCCGCGCGTGGCAGCCAGGCAGGTTTGCGCCCGCACGATGCAGTCGGAATGGCAATACAAGCTCGATTGCCGCGCCCAGGCGGTTGCGACGGGCGCGACGCAGTGGACGCGAGCGCCCCGCTCGCCCGCCACCGGCATCGTCGTTCGCGCCGTGCATGCCGCCGTCGCGCCGCCCGGCGTGCGGTTCGAGTCGCGCACGGTCGCGGTGCGTCCGTCTGCGGGCCATGAACGCGGCGACCATCGGCACCGGCCGGTCGCTTCGGCCACGCGGACCGTCGACGCGCGGCCGGCGCTCTTCCCTTGGACGACGATCCACGTAGAATGGCATCGCTCGACGCCGACGGCGGCTGTCACGGTGCGCGGCGGCATCAATCACTTACTCTGTCGGGTGGGTCCAAGCGACTCGTTGTGGCCGCCCCGGCGTCGGGCCCTCGCAGAGCGCGGCGCAACGGCCACCGGATCGGGAAGACATACGCTCGCCGCCGCAGACTCGTCCTCGCGGCGCTACAAGGCCCGTAGGCCATGCAGACCCTCCGCATCAATCGCGCCCCCGTCATGACCCTGTGGGCCGTGGTGGTCGCGGAACGACTCGGCTACGCGCATGACGAGGCACTGACGCTCGGCCGCGCCGTTACCGGGCTCAACGCCTACGCGAAGGCGAAGGCGGTCGGTCTCGCATCGGCCGCTGAGCGCGATGCGAAGCGGCCAGAGCCGAGGACCCGGCCCGCGGAGCGCGCGGACAGCGTCGGCCTGCTCGGGCGCCAGGTGCCGGTCCGCCGGATCAAGGGCAGTGTCCGCGCGCTCGCGAAGGACGCGGCCATCGCGCCGACGTCGGTCGAGCGCTACCTCGAGGCCAAGTTCAAGGAATCGCTGCCGGTCTTCCGCACAGCAATGCAAAAGCTCGCGGCGTCGCGGTCGCCGGACGACCTCGCGCTCGAGGCCTACGCGCTCTACGAGAAGTTCCGGCCGAGGATCCCCGCCGGTGACGCAGGCTGGGGCAAGGCAGGCGTGCTGTCGGTCGCGTCGATCGAAGGCCTCGCGCTGAGGCGCGCGGTGCGCTGAGCCTTGCGCGGCGTGTCTGCCGTCGTTCGCCGGCGGCACCCGACGACGGGCCGCGCAGCATGCAGCACGACGCATGTCCCGCATCGCGCCGGCCAGTGGCCGCCGCCCGGCCCGGCGTCCCGCAATCGCCGGCCGGAGGCGACTCAGGCATGGACCCTGCGCGATCCGCGGTCGTCGGGGGACGCAGCTCCTGCCGTCGAGGAGTGTCGGCCTCGCCGTCGCCTTGCGCCGGCACGCAGGCCGCCAACGACGTCACGGCGCGAGCGCAGCCGCGCAGTGCCGGCGGGGGCGCCCAGCCCCGCGCCGGCACCGCGGGTCGTCAGGTCGCCTTCATGGTGATCTTCGCGCCTTCGATCGACAGGTCGCCGATCAGACCCTTCTCACCGAACACAAACGCGAGGATCGGCTTGCGCAGCGTCTCGTTGTCGTACTGTGCGCCGGCGCCCTTCGATACCACCGCAACCTGCGCGTCCGCGCCGACCGTCCAGCCCTGGCTCTTGCGAAAGCCGTCAAGCGCCTCCCGGGTCATGAACAGCAGCACCTCGCTGCGCTGGCCGACGCCCACGGTCGCGCCCACCGACGCGGCGCCGATGCTGTAATAGGCGACCGGGTGGCCGCCGACGAGCAGCGCGCCCTCGCCGTATTCGCCCGCGATGCCGACGCCGCCCTTCGTGATGTGCGGGAAGACCAGCACGCCGGCGGCCTTGCGTGCCAGCTCGCGGTTGGCGGGGTCCTGCGCGTAGAACCGGCTCATGGCGCTGGCAACTCCGACGTCGATCTCCGCCTTCGAATCAGCTCTGGCTGCGCCCGAGGCGAGCAGCATCGCGACCGCCGAGACGGTGATCTGAAGCACGTGTTTCCATGTCATGGCAGATGCCTCCTTGGTGGACGGGGCGCCGGCAGTCGGCAAGCGCCGCTGTCCGGCCGTCCCCTGGGTGAGCGATCCGCTCACTCGCCGCGTGAACGCGGTGGCGGAGCGTCGAGCGACCCGAGCCGTCGCACCGAGCGTGACGACGCGGCTGTCGGCGCTTCGCGCGCGGAGCGCACGCCGCACGACAGTGAGTCACCGCCAGCAGCGCGGGTACTGTTTAGCGCCGATGAGCGGCGCGGTCCAGAGTCTCAAATGGGCGACAGCGCAAGGCGCGAGTCGCAACGCGCGGCGAATCCGGACGAAACCACCGGAGCAGCGCAGCCCGCGCACCGGCTGAGTCCGCGCAGCAGCGAGCGATCGCCGCGTCGCGGCGTCAGACGCTGTCGGCGATGGCCGACACAATTCCGCGGAACAGCATGAGTCGCGCGTGGTCTCCTTGGATGCGGGCTGCCCGCCCGGCAGCGTCACGCCCGAGTCGAGAACGGCGCGATCTTCACAGGAGTGCACTCCATGAGAACGCCCATCCTTGGCGCCGCGGCCGTGCTCGGCACCTTTGCCGTGGCCGCCAATCCGCAGGCACCCGCAAGCGTCGCACCGCGGACCCACGCCGAGTGCGCGTCGCTGTTTCTCAGGCTCGATACCGATGGCGACGGACGGATCAGCCGCAGTGAGGCGAACGCGGATCCGTTCATCGCGGGCATTCTCGCGGCACGCGCACGCGGCGAGCCGGACAATCTGACGGCCGAGGAGTTCATGGCCGTGTGCCAGAAGCCGGCGGCCGCGCAGCGGCACGCGCCCTGAGGATCCGCGCGGGCGCTTCGCGTCGGCCCGGGCGGTCCGCCCTCGGGCGCATGTCACCGGCAGCGGCCCACGCGGCGAATCTCCCGCAGGCGATCGTGACGTGGCGTCGCAGCGGCGATCATCAGCGAGGGCGACGACATGGGTTCGCGGAGCAGCTGGCGGCAGTCATGGTGCATCTTCCTCGACGTCGACGGGACGCTGCTCGAGTTTGCCGAGACGCCCGACGATGTTGCCGTCGAAGCCGGGCTCGTCGCCGTGCTCGAGCGGCTCGCCACGGCCGTGAATGGAGCGCTGGCGCTCGTGAGCGGGCGACCGATCGCCGTCCTCGATCGTCTGTTTGCACCGCTGCGGTTGCCGAGTGCCGGCGTGCACGGACTCGAGCGCCGCAATGCACTGGGGGAAATCACCGAAGGGCCGGTGGACTGGCTGCCGCTCGCCGCGGCGCGCCACGCGCTGCAGGAGTTCGTCGCGCACCACCCGGCGCTGATCCTCGAGGACAAGGTCGTGGCGCTCGCGCTGCACTGGCGCCGCGACCCGGCGCTGCACACCGCGGCTCGGTCGCTGCTGCTGAGTCTGCTGGAGCGGGTGGGCCCGGATTTCCAGCTGCAGGAGGGCGCGTTCGTGCTCGAGCTCAAGCCAAGCGCTCGCGACAAGGGCACGGCGGTGGACTCGTTTCTGCAAGAGCCGCCGTTCGCCGGCCGCGTGCCGCTGTTCATTGGCGACGACCTCACCGACGCGGACGCGTTCCGCGCGGTGGAACGGCACGGGGGTTGGGCGATCGGGGTTGGTTCGCAGCCCGGCACCGCACTGCGGCTGGAGGACCCGCGCGCAGTACGGCGCTGGCTCGCGCGGCTCACGGGTCCCAACGGCCTGCTCGCCTGAACCGAATGCACGCCGCGCTCGATCTCGCGATGATCGGCAACTGCCAGGTGACGGGCCTCCTCGACACGGCCGGCCGCCTGGTGTGGGCGTGCCTGCCACGCCCGGACGGCGACCCGGTCTTCTGCGCGCTGCTCGGCCCGAACCACGGCGCCGCTCACCGCGGCGCGTTCGCCGTCGAGGTCCTCGAGCCGCACGGCCACGTGCAGGTCTATGTCCGCAACACCGCCATCGTCACGACGCTGCTCGGCGATGCGGCGGGCAATGAGCTCCGGATCACGGACTTCTGCCCGCGGTTTCGCCGCCGGGACCGCGTGTTCCGGCCGATGATGTTCGTTCGTCTCATCGAGCCCGTGCGGGGCCAGCCGCGTATTCGCGTACGCTTCAGCCCCTGCCGGGACTACGGCAACGGATGCGCGGACCCGGCGGTCGGCAGCCACCACCTGCGCTACGCCGACGGGCCGACCTGCTACCGGGTGACGACCGACGCCTCGCTATCCGCCGTGCTCGAGGAGCGGCCCTTCATGCTCGACGGTGCCCTCGCCTTCATCGTCGGGCCGGACGAGACGATCTCCGCGTCGCCGCTCGCGATGGCGCGCAGCTTCCTGCGGCGCACGCGGCAGTACTGGGAGGAGTGGGTGCGCATGCTCGCGCTGCCGTTCGACTGGCAGGACGCGGTGATTCGAGCCGCGATTACGCTGAAGTTGAGCACGTACGAGGATACCGGTGCGGTGCTCGCCGCGGCCACGACGTCGATTCCGGAGGCCCCCGACTCGGGTCGCAACTGGGATTACCGTTACTGCTGGCTGCGGGACAGCTACTTCGTCGTCCAGGCACTCAACCGCCTCGGCGCCACGCGTACGATGGAAGGCTACCTCCGCTACATCAGCAACCTCATCGGCAATCGGCCGGACGAAGAACTGCAGCCCGTCTACGGCATCGCCGGCGAGGCATGCCTCGAGGAGCACACCGCGCCCGCGTTCGCCGGCTACCGCGGGATGCAGCCGGTGCGCGTCGGCAACCTCGCCTACGCGCAGCGCCAGAACGACGTCTACGGCGCGCTGGTGATGGCAGCAAGCCAGCTGTTCTACGACGCGCGCCTCGCGAACCGCGGCGATGCGTCGCTGTTCCGGAGGCTGGAGCAGCTGGGCGAGCAGGCGGCAGCGGCGTATGCCCGTCCCGACGCCGGACCGTGGGAACTGCGCGGGTACGCGCACGTGCACGTGTATTCGGCGGCCATGTGCTGGGCCGCATGCGATCGGCTGGCCCGGATCGCCCGCCGGCTCGGGCTCGGCGACCGGGCCGCGCACTGGCACGAACGCGCCGCCGGCATCGGCGCGCACGTCCTCGCGCATGCCTGGAATGAGGCCCGCGGCTCGCTGGTCGGCACCTTTGGCGGTGCCGCGCTCGATGCGACCGTGCTGCTCCTTCCGGAACTCGGGCTGCTGTCCGGTTCAGACCCGAGATTCCAATCGACGCTCGCCGCCATCGAACGCGAGCTGCTGTGCGGCGACCTCGTGTTCCGCTATCGGGTCGAGGACGACTTCGGGGCACCGCGATTCGCCTTTACGACCTGCTCATTCTGGTACGTGAATGCGCTGGCGGCGGCGGGGCGCGTGCCGGAGGCGCGCGACATTTTCGAGCGAGTGCTCGCACTGCGCAACCCGGCCGGACTCCTGTCCGAACACATCGATCCGGCGACAGGCGAGCACTGGGGCAACTTTCCGCAGACCTATTGCATGGTCGGGATCATTACGAGCGCGCTGCGCCTGAGCCGTCCCTGGGAGGAGGCCCTGTGAGCCAGTTCGGCGCACGCGCCGGCGCGAGCGGCACCGCGCCGCCGCGCCGCGGCGATAGCCGGACCCCGGCCAGCATTCCGGCGGCGGGACCGAGGCGTTCGGACAGCAGCAAGGGGGCACCATGGTTCACGCACTCACCGTCCGGATCACGGCCGTGATCGCGAATCTCCTTGACCCGCCGTCGATCGGCCGGACGCTGGCCGTCTGGCTCTGGTCCGACGGCGGGCCGGGCCCCCGGGACTTCGGCGGCGCCGGCACGCATGGCGCTGCGGCCGCTGCGGAGGTCCTCGCGTTCACCGGTGCCGCGGCGCTCGTGCTCCTACTCGTGATCGTGCTCGCGACCTGGTGGCTGCTGCGGCGCTGGGTAGCGGCGATGGCGACCGACATTCGCCGCGGGCGGTTCCTCGACGACGCCCGGTCGCCGCGCTTCTGCAGGCCGATCCTCGCGCGCGTCAAGGACGCGCTGGAAGAGGTCGAGGAGCGGCAGCGCGCCGAGATCGACTACCGCGAGAACTGGACGCCGCAGGCACTGCAGCAGGTTGTCGCCAACCACCTCAGGACCGAACAGATCATCGTGGTCTCGAACCGCCAGCCGTACAGCCACGTCGCGGACCCGCGCGGCGCTCCGCGCGTGCAGCTGCCGGCGAGCGGCATGGTCACGGCGCTCGAGCCGGTCATGCGCGCGTGCTCCGGCGTCTGGGTTGCGCACGGCAGCGGATCGGCCGACCGCGACGTCGTCGATCGCTTCGACCGTATCGTGGTGCCGCCGGACGCGCCGAGCTACCGGCTGCGCCGCGTGTGGCTGAGCGCGCAGGAGGAGCAGGGCTACTACTACGGCTTCAGCAACGAGGGGCTTTGGCCGCTGTGCCACCTGGCCTACGTCCGGCCGGCATTCCGCGTCGATGACTGGAACGCCTACCAGGCGGTCAACCGGAAGTTCGCCGATGCGGTGGCTGGCGAGGCGCGCGGCCAGCGGCCGGTGCTGCTCATCCAGGACTTCCACTTTGCGGCGTTACCCGGGCTGCTCCGGGAGCGCATTCCGCAGGCGACGATCATTCTGTTCTGGCACGTTCCGTGGCCGAATGCCGAAACCTTCGGCGTGTGCCCGTGGAAGCGCGAGATCCTGTCGCGCATGCTGGCGAGCGACATCCTCGGCTTCCACACCCGATACCACTGCCAGAACTTCCTCGCCACGGCCGATCGCTATCTCGAATGCCAGATCGACCACGAGCAAATGACGATCCGTTTCCACGGTCACCTCTGCCACGTAGTGCCCTACCCCATCTCCATCGAATGGCCGCCCCGTTGGCTCGCGGGCGCCGCTGACGTGGCCACGGCCAGGGCCCGTGTCCGGAGTCACTACGGCATTGCCGAGTCCGTGTCGCTCGCCGTCGGGGTCGAGCGCTGGGACTTCACCAAGGGAATCGTCGAGCGATTCCAGGCGTTCGAGTTGCTTCTGGAGCGGGCGCCGCAGCTCATCGGCTCCGTCAGCTTGCTGCAGGTCGCGGCGCCGTCGCGCAGCAAGCTCGCGGCCTACCAGCGCTTCCAGCGGCAGACCATCGCCGAAGTGCAGCGGATCAACGGCCGCTTCGCGCGCGATGGGTGGCAACCCATCGTGCTAGTCGGCGAACATCAGGAACCTGACCAGGTCTTCGAGTTCTACCGGGCGGCGGATGTCTGCCTGGTGACCAGCCTCCACGACGGCATGAACCTGGTTGCCAAGGAGTTCGTCGCCGCGCGCGACGACGAGGATGGCGTGCTGATTCTGAGTACATTCGCCGGCGCGTCACGCGAACTCGTTGAAGCGCTGCTGGTCAACCCGTTTGACACCGCCGAGACCGCCGCTGCGATCTCGGCGGCGTTTGCCATGACACGCGACGAAAGGCGCGAGCGGATGCGCCTGCTGCGCAGGACGGTCAAGGAGCACAACGTCTATCGTTGGGCCGGGCGCATGCTGATGGATGCGGCGCGCATCCGGCAGCGCCAGGCCCTGCGCCGCGTCGATGTCTTCGAGCCGCGCGGCACGGCCGTCGATCGCCGCGCTGGCTGACGGCGCCGGGACGTGAGCGCCGCGTCGCGGCGGCGAGTGCCCGCCCCGCGGACGCGGCCGCCGGCAGCACCGGTTGCGGCCGCGGCAATTGGAGCGAAATCGGACCGACATCCAGTGCGATGGCTGGGACGGTACGCGCGGATGATGGCTGCGCCGCTACCGACTCTCCAGACGCATCGCCCGTCCGTCGCTCCGCGAGGCGTGGATTGGTCGGACGAGCGCGCGTTGGCACTCCGAATGTCCGGGAGCGAACCGATCGTGGGACGAGGCGCCGCTGCTCAAGCGCCTGCGCGAGTGCGATCTTGCCCGCTTCACTTCGCGCCACGCTGTCCGTCGAGCCATCACCGCGCATCAATGCCGGGCTCCGCCGCAGTACTCGGCTGCGCGGCCGCCTGCTCGACCTGCTGAAATGCGACGGCGGTGTCCGCGCCCTTGGCGCTCTCGGCAATCCGCGCGGCTTCACCATCGGCGGAGGCGAGGCATTCCTCGATCGTCTCGAGGAGTTCACTCATCAGCGCGTGCGGATCTGCATGGGCATTGCGCCTTCGAAACATACTGGACCTCCTCTCGAGGCGCGAACGTGCGCGCGGACCCCGGGCGTACCCGTCATGACTGCCGGTCTCGTGCCGCATGTGGTGCGCCACGGTGGTCTGCAGCGCCCGACCGGTCATAAGGCGCGCCCCGTCTTAGAGCCGACGACCGCTGCGAGGTTCCCCGTGCCGCGGCGTGTGTGCCACGGGATACTACGCGCAGCTCGCGCGGCGCGATGCAGAA
>Ga0335084_10002476_pt1 | contig 17798 bp, 15 predicted proteins | sample Lox_Sample_44_FD_206721 | JGI IMG/M metagenome (GOLD analysis project Ga0335084, IMG submission 206721) | Soil microbial communities from Loxahatchee National Wildlife Refuge, Florida, United States - Lox_Sample_4.4 | ecosystem: Environmental > Terrestrial > Soil > Wetlands | place: USA...
CGGCGCTACGAGCGCCGCTGTCTCGAGAACCTGCTGCAGCAACGCCCACGCTGCGTGATCGCTGCCGGCGGCAGTATCGTCACGGAGCCCGGTACCTACGATCTGCTGCTGTCGACCTGCTTCACCGTGTGGCTGCGTGCCGCACCCGAAGAGCATATGGCGCGCGTCATCGCGCAGGGCGACACGCGCCCGATGGCCGGCAACCAGCAAGCCATGGACGATCTGCGCCGGCTTCTCGACGCACGGGCGATGCTCTACGGCCAAGCCGACCGCATCGTCGACACCGCAGGCAAGAGCGTAGAGGACAGCTTGTGCGAGCTGAAGGATGCAGTAGACGGCGGAGGGTAGAAGCGATGAGCACGGTTCTCGACCAGGCAGCCAGGCCCGCGATCAGCTACGAGACGCACCCGGATCGCTATGTGCATTGGCACCTGTCCTTCGAAGGGACGGTGGCCACGCTGTCGATGGACGTGAACGAGGAGAAGGGCCTGCAGCCCGGCTATCGGCTCAAGCTCAACTCCTACGACCTCGGCGTGGACATCGAGCTCAACGATGCTCTCCAGCGCATCCGCTTCGAGCATCCCGAAGTGAAATGCGTGGTGATCACCTCGGCGCGCGAGCGCATGTTCTGCTCGGGCGCCAACATCTACATGCTCGGTCAGTCGAGTCACGCCTGGAAGGTCAACTTCTGCAAGTTCACCAACGAGACGCGTAACGGCATGGAGGATTCCAGCCGCCACGACGGGCTCAGGTTTCTCGCTGCGGTGAACGGCACCGTGGCAGGCGGCGGTTACGAGCTGGCGCTGGCCTGCGACGAGATCCTCATGATCGACGATCGCTCCTCGACGGTGAGCCTGCCGGAGGTGCCGCTGCTCGGAGTGCTCCCCGGCACCGGCGGGCTCACGCGGCTCACCGACAAGCGCAGAGTGAGGCGCGATCTGGCCGACGTGTTTTGCAGCACGGCCGAAGGAGTGCGCGCCGATCGCGCCAAGCAATGGAAGCTCGTCGACCATATCGCCAAGCCGCAACAGTTCGCGTCGGCCGTGAAGGAACGGGCCGCGGCCCTGGTCGCGGCCAGCAAGCGGGCGGGCGGCGCCCAAGGTGTCGCATTGACACCGCTCTCACGCCGCAGCGACGAGTCCGGGCACCACTACGAGCACGTGCATGTGACGGTAGACCGCGCCGCACGTACAGCAACGTTCACCATTTCCGGCCCACAAGGTCCTCAGCCGCGGACGCTGGGACAGATCCACGACGCCGGCGCCGGCTGGTGGCCGCTCGCGATGGCGCGGGAACTGGACGACGTGATCCTGCTGATGCGCACCAACGAGCCAGACATCGGGCTGTGGATCCTGCGCACACAGGGCGAGCTGCACGCGGTGCTGGCGGCGGACGAGACGATGCACCGTCACCGCGACGACTGGCTCGTGCGCGAGACGATCGGATTGCTGCGGCGAACCCTGGCGCGGCTGGATGTCTCCTCGCGCACCTTGTTCGCGATCATCGATACGGGCTCCTGCTTCGCGGGCACGCTGTTCGAGCTGGCTCTGGCGGCCGATCGCAGCTACATGCTGCTGTTGCCGGAAAACGAACCGGTGGCGCCGCAGATCGCGCTGACGGAGATGAACTTCGGCGCCTACCCGATGGTGAACCATCAGACCCGCATCGCCACGCGATTCTGCGGTGAAGCGAGACCGGTGGAAGCGGCACGGGCGGTGAAAGGCGACAAGCTGCCGGCGGCGCTGGCTGAGGAGCTGGGGCTGGTGAGCTTCGCGCCCGACGACATCGACTGGGCCCAAGAGGTGCGCATCGCGATCGAGGAGCGCGCCAGCCTGTCGCCCGATGCGCTCACCGGCATGGAGGCGAGCCTGCGCTTCCCCGGACCCGAGAGCATGGAGACGCGCATCTTCGGGCGGCTGAGCGCCTGGCAGAACTGGATCTTCAACCGGCCCAACGCGGTGGGCGAGCAAGGCGCGCTGAAGGTGTTCGGGACGGGAAGCAAGCCGAAGTTCCACTGGGAAAGGGTGTGAGCGCGGAGCGCACGATGACAATCGACTACAACCAACGGATTCCCAACAACGTCAACCTCGCCAACGACCGCACGCTGCAGCGTGCACTCGAGCATTGGCAGCCGAAGTTCCTCGACTGGTGGCGCGAGATGGGACCGAACGATTTCGCTGCGGCGGACGTGTACCTGCGCACCGCGGTTGGCGTGGACGCGCAGGGATGGGCAAGCTACGGCGCAGTGAAGATGCCGGACTATCGCTGGGGCATCTTTCTGGCCGACCCGGTCGCGGATCGCACGATCGGCTTCGGCGATCACTATGGCCAGCCGGTCTGGCAGCAGGTGCCGGGCGAGCTTCGCTCCCAGTTCCGCCGCATCATCGTCACACAGGGCGACACCGAGCCCGCCTCGGTCGAGCAGCAGCATCTGCTCGGGCATAGCTGTCCCTCGCTGTACGACCTGCGCAACCTGTTTCAGGTCAACGTGGAAGAGGGGCGCCATCTGTGGGCTATGGTGTACCTCCTGCACGCCTATTTCGGCCGGGATGGCCGCGAAGAAGCGGAGGAGCTGCTCGCGCGCCACTCGGGCGACGTGGACAAGCCGCGGATCCTGGGCACGTTCAACGAGCCGATCGACGACTGGCTGTCGTTCTTCATGTTCACCTACTTCACGGACCGCGACGGGAAGTTCCAGTTGAAAAGCCTGGCGGAATCGGCGTTCGATCCGCTCTCGCGCACCTGCCGCTTCATGCTCACGGAGGAGGCGCATCACATGTTCGTCGGCGAGACGGGCGTGGGCCGCGTGGTCAAGCGCACGCTCGAGCTGATGAAGGAGTCGGGCACCGACGACTCCCAGGCAATCCGCGACCAAGGCGCGATCGACCTGCCCACGATCCAGCGCTATCTCAATTTCTGGTTCACCTCGTCGCTCGACTTGTTCGGCTCGGAAGTGTCGTCCAACGCGGCCGGCTCCTTCGCCAGCGGGATCAAGGGCCGTCCGGATGAGGACCAGTACCAGGATCACGTCTGCTCCGAGGCCGCCTATGACCTTCAGACGCCCCAGGGCACGCAGACGGTGAGCCTGCGCAACGCCATGAACGAAGTCATGCGCTTGTCCTACATCAAGGATTGCGAGATCGGCGTCAAGCGCTGGAACATGCAGATGCAGCGTGCCGGGTCGGATTTCCGGCTGGCGTTGCCCAGCCCCCGCTTCCGCCGCACCATCGGCTCATGGGCCGGTGCGGCGACCGATCCGCTGGGCAACCCAATCAGCCGGGAGGAGTACGAACGACGCGTCCAGGACTGGCTCCCGAGCGAAGCCGACCGCGCATTCGTGCGCAGCGTGATGCAGCGAGTCACCGCTCCAGGAAAGATCGCCGGCTGGATCGCGCCGCCCGACCGCGGCATCAACAGCCTGCCAGTGGACTACGAGTACGTGCGCCTGAGCTGAGATGGCTCTGCGGCTCCAGTCCATCACCGTGGTCGTCCAGCGATCGGACTTGTCGCGATGCCAACGGCTGCCGGCGTTCCTGCAGGCGCTGAACCCGGCGGGCGGCATCTTATTCGAGACCTGTTGGTACGACCCCTACCTGTGGTGCGAGACGGCCATGACCGCGGGAGATGCCGACGCGATCGTCGCGGCCTGGGAGGAGCGCGGGCTCACGCAGCACGAGGCGGGTGCGGCCCGCGCGGCGTTCCGCGATATCTGCGTCGCTGCGTCCGGCAAGGGGCCCTTGGGGGTGTGCGACTGGCTGGATTTCGATGCGGACGAGAACGCGGTGCACCTGCACGGCGCGGAGCCCGGACCCGTCATCGGCGGATGCGCTCAGTTCAAGGCGCAATCGCAGCGCCTCGAAGAGCTGGAGCAAGAGGGCGAGCGCGTTTACCAAGCGATGTACGAGTCCTCCCACCCGGAAGACGACTACGACGACGCCCGCGCGGCACTGTCGGAGGCGGTCGATATCGCCCGCTTTCTGCACCAAGAGCAGACGGCACGACGCCTGAGAGAGCGTCTCCAGCACATCGCCGCGGTATACGATTCGCGATTCCGGCGACGCTGATGCGCTGCCGGCTTGCGCGCAAGCTTCCTCGCAAGCGCAAGTGGCAACTCGCTGCGCCGATCAGCGCAAGCCGTCGGCGGTGAGCATGCAGATCCGGTCGGCGGTTCTCGCGGCCGCCGGAGAATGCGTGACCAGCAGGCCGGCCGCGTGGCTCTCTTTGATCTGCTGCCGCAGAACCGTCAGCACCTCTCGCGCGGTGTCCAGATCGAGATTGCCGGTGGGCTCGTCGGCGAGCACCAGTTTCGGCCGATGGACCAGCGCGCGCGCGATGGCCACACGCTGCAACTCACCGCCGGAGAGCTCGCGCGGCATGCTGGCGCCGCGGTCGGCGAGCCCGACCCCCGCCAGCGTTTGCAGCGTTCGCTCGCGAGCCTCCACCTGGGCGACGTGCAACAGCCGGAGCGGCAGCTCGACGTTCTGCGACACCGACAGGTAGGGCAGGATGTGGAACGCCTGAAACACGAAGCCCATCTTCGCCGCACGTAGCCGCGTCAGCGCATCATCGTCCAGCGCCGCAAGGTCGGTGTCCTCGAACTCCACGGTCCCGGCATCGGGCCGGTCGAGCCCCGCGATCAGGTTGAGCAGCGTGGATTTGCCTACACCCGACTCCCCCATCACCGCGACGTACTCTCCGGCGGCGAGCTCGAGGTCGACGTTGCGGAGCACCTCGCGTCTGCGGGGACCATCGTAGGACTTGCTGAGCGAGCGGATGCGAAGCACGGCGGCATCATAACAGCCACGGCAGCGGGCCCGGAGACGCTGTGCACGCGCATGCCGTGTGCAAACCCGCGGCACCCTACGCCCGGAGGCAGCAACAATGGTAAGGTGTCACAGCGCGACGCGAACCCCGCATGGGCCATTCGGCGCGCAGCATCGCGAAAACCCACACGGAACAGAACCTTCCGACATGAAGATCACGAAGCTCGACGTCTACATCCTGCGTGCGCCCGACACGGGACGCCCGCACTGGGTAAGCCACTTCATCGTTCCGAGAGCCAACGAGATCTTGGTACGCATGCACACGGACGATGGTGTCGAGGGCATCGGAATCGCCACGAGTTACACGCCCATCGAAGCGGCCATCAAGTGCTTCCGCAGCGGCATCGCCGACTTGATCGTCGGCGCCGATCCGCTCGCCCCGGAGCGCTTGTACCAGGAGCTCTTCGCGCTGACCTGGCAGCGGCTCGCCCACGAAAAAGGCTGGTCGCGCGAAGCGCTGGTGCGCATCTCCGCGGCGATGGACATCGCGGCTTGGGACATCGTCGGCAAGGTCGCAGGGCTGCCGCTGTATCGGCTGTTCGGCGGTTTTCGCAACGAGGTGCCGTGCTATGTCACCTGCGCCTACTACCGCGAAGGCAAGGACCTGGCGGAGCTGCGCGACGAGATCCAGATGCTCAAGGCCCAGGGCCACACCGGCTTCAAGGCAAAAGCGGGGGGCGTACCGCTCGCCCAGGACATCGAGCGGTTGGCTCTGGTACGCGAGGTGGTTGGCCCCGACAACGACCTCATGGTGGATGTCAATCGGGGCTGGGACCTCGCGACTGCAGTCGAAGCGGCGCGCCTGCTCGAACCGTTGCGGCCGCGTTGGTTGGAGGAGCCGGTGCATTGGGTGGACGACCGCCGCGAGCTCAAGCTGCTGGCCCAGAAGACGCGCATCCCGCTGTCCGCGGGCGAAAGTGAGCTGACCAGCTATGGCTGCCGTGCGCTCCTGGACGAGCAAGCGATCCAGATCCTGCAGTTCGACTGCACCATGATGGGCGGCTTCACCGAGGGCCGTAAGCTCGCCGCGCTGTGCGAGCTGAACCACGTCGAGGTCGCGCCGCATCACGACTGCTTCATCCACGCGCACATCGTCGCCGCGAGTCCCGCCGGGTGCATCGTCGAGTCGTTCACCGATCCCGAGCGCGACCCATTGCAGGCCGAGCTGTTCGAAGACCCGCCGCGGATCGCGAACGGACGGCTGACCCTGAAAGAAGCGCCCGGACTGGGGCTCACGCTGTCCGAAGCAGCGCTCAAGAAGTTCGGCGAGCGCATCCTTTGAGTCCATCGCGACGCGGCTCGCGCGCAAGGCGGCGCGCGAGGAGATCGTCCGCCCGCGGCCCGAGCTTCGGATCGGCCAGGTACCGGACAGCCAACGTCAGCGCTTTGTTCTTCGATCAATCTCGCACCGGGAGGCAATCATGGATTGGCAGCACCTGAGTGAGGTCGTGAGCGCGACGCTCACCACCTTTGGCCTGAAGGTTCTAGGCGCGATCGTCGCCTGGCTCGTCGGTCGCTACCTGATCGGCGCGGCGCTGCGCCTGATCGGCATCGCCCTCACGCGGCGGGAGGTCGATGCGACGCTGCAGCGGTATCTCGCCAACAGCGTCAACGTAGCGCTCAATATCGTTCTGGTCGTGGCCATCCTCGGCTACTTCGGAGTGGAAACGACATCGTTCGCCGCGTTGATCGCGGGCATGGGGGTGGCGATCGGTGCAGCGTGGGCGGGGCTGCTCGCGAACTTCGCGGCCGGCGCGTTCCTGATCGTGCTGCGTCCTTTCAAGGCAGGAGACTTCGTGAGAGCGGGAGGCACCGCAGGAACGGTGAATGAGATCGGCCTGTTCGCGACCACGATTCTCACCCCGGACAACGTGAGCGCGTTCGTCGGAAACAACAAGATCTTCTCGGACACGATCCAGAACTAACCCGCAAGCCCGTTCCGGCGGGTCGAGCGCACGGCTCAGCTCGCGCATACGGTGGATGTGCACGATGCGATCCGGCGCCTCAAGGAAGCGTTGGCGAAGATCCCCAACGTGCTACAACAGCCCGCGCCCGATGTCGAAATCATCGATTTCAATGCGCGCGGACCCGTGCTGGGAGTGCGCCCGTATACGCATACCGACCACTACTGGCAGGTGTACTTCGACACCAACAAGGCGATCGCCGATGCCTTCGGCGCGGCCGGCTATCCGGTGCCCGAGGAACACCTGCACATGCGCAGCGCCTAGTCGGCCGGGACCACCTGCTGGAGATGCCGATGTGCTGTCGGTGCTGGACGGGATCGTGATGCTGGGAGAACCCGGTGCGGGCGCACTCGCCGTGATCCGGGTGATCGCGGCCGATGCCATCGTATTCGGGATCCAGTTGCTCGGGCTTGGTCTCCGCCTCAAGAAGCCCTCGCAGCCAGGGGGCGTGCCGGCCTAACGCCTACCCGGCGTCCCCACCTCGCTGTTGCAGTGCCCGGCGGCGGGTTGCGCCGCGGTTCTCAAGTTATCGCGCCCGAAAGCCGATGAGTAGCCGTCTTTGTCGAACTTTCTGAGGCGGACCTGATGAACACACGGCATAGCTCACTCTTCATTAGCGGGCTGGCGCTGGCCCTGGCCAGTTGCGGAACTCCTGGACCCGTTGTACCTACCCCTCCCTCGGTCCAGGTCACACAGTTCGATTCTCTCGTGATCACCCCTGAGGTGATCAAGTTCCAGGCGAAAGTCCTGGTCAAGAATCGGATGGGTGCAGGCTTGGAACTGCAGAAGATCGATTACGGCGCGGCCGTCCATGACAAGCAGGCATTCATGGAATCCTTCGCGCAGCTCTACCCGATCAAGCCGAACGGGGACGAGGTCGTGACCTTTCCGTTCCAGATCGCCATGAAGGATATCGCGGCTAGCGCGGTCGATATCCTCGCGGAGGATCAGATCCGGGTGAGCTTCCGGGGGCAGGTCTATCCGGTCGGATTCGCTCCGGTTCCATTCGAGATGACCAAGACGATCCCGCTGCCCAAACCGCCGGCGATCAGCCTGGAGGGAACGAAGGGCTCGCCCATCGACAGGGTGTTCACCGTGCTCCTGAAGGTGAAGAACACCAATCCGTTTCCGCTGAACATCAAGTCCATCGACTCCTATCTGGAGATGAACGGCACCAAGTACAGCCTGCTGAGAACGCAGCAGAGCACGCAGATCCAGCCGAGCGCCGCCGAGACGGTGGCCCTGCAGATGGAGCAGTCCACCACCAAGACCCTGAGCATGATCCTGAACGTGGCGCACTCGGAGACGATGCAGTTCGCTGTCGGCGGGGAAATCAGCTGTCAGACGCCGTATGGCCTGATCTACGTGCCGCTGAAGATCCAGGCGCAAACGAAACTGTGATGTAACGCGGTGCGGGAGCCGGCCGCGAGATCGAAGTTCTCGCGACCGGACTGCACCTTCCTCCCTCGCACTCGACAGCAGCGCCGGGTCCTCCGGCTCGCTGCCTCGCTCCCCTCTCCGGTAAATCGTCGACGCACTCCGATGCGCCTGCGCTAACGGCACTCGTGCTCTTTGCAGGACACCCGGCCCCCTGGATTGTGGTTCGGTCCTGACGCAACCTTGGCCGGCCGCAGCTTCATGGCCGGCTCGCCCGGTAAATTCGGATGCCCGCCGTTGTGTTGCTCGGGGTTCGCATGCTGGGCAGGCTGCGGGCTCTGCGCCGGGCTCGACAGGGGCGGCGGAGAACCGGCGTTGTGGACCGCGCCGGGTTCGTGGCCACCCTGCTCTTTCTGGCCCTGCTGCTGATTACGCCACTCATTGAAGCTCGGAGGGGGCGGCGGTTTCATCCGCTCAGTGGGAGCAGGATGACTTGCGGCCGACGTGTTAGACGGCATGGCGGTTTGCGCGTCCGGGTGATGCTCCGAGAGAGCCGGCGGCGTCGGCCGCGGCTGTTCATGCTCGGTGCCGTTATGACGATCGGAAGACTCGCTGCGCCCACGTTCCTCCGGGCGTGCCTCGGCTGGACTCCCCGCTTGCACCGGCCTGCCGTGCTCGCTGTCCTGCACGTGGGCCGCAGGCTCGGGCATGTCGCGTCTTTCGTCACGCGGCCAGGAACTGGCGGCGTTCGTCACGCGCCGCGCGACTACTTTGCGCTCCACGAATTCCTGCGGCGGCCGCGCGGTGTGGCCTGCCTCCGGAGTGAGACTCGCCGCGGTCGGCCGGATGTCGATCCCGTGCTCCACCGGACGCACCTCGTGCAACTGCTCGGGCGAGGCATGGATGAATTCCCGGCCGCCATGCGCGAAATGCTCCGTGCTGGTGGCGATCACGGCGTTATGCACCTGCGTGTTCGCGTAGGTGATGTTCTGCACGTTGATGTTGGTGACATTGACCGTGGTCGTATTGACGACGGTGCGGTTCACCACGCGCGGCCCGGCCCAGCCTCTCCAGGAAGGCACGCCGACGTACTCGCGGGGACCCCACCAAGGCACGACCGGCTCACCCCAGCCCAAAGCCACCCAGCCTACGCCTACCCCCACGGTGACATGCACGCCACCGAGCCAAGCGACGAGCGCGGGTGCATACACCGGGTGGGCGACAGCAGGACCAGGAGCCCATGCCCAATAGCCGTTCACGTACACCCAGCGGCCATAGTGATACGGCGCCCAGCCCCAAGGCGCATCGTCTACCCAGGTCCAACCGTACACGGGATCGGAAATCCAATGCCCGGCGCTGTAAGGCGCCCAGCCTGGCGCGACCCCCTCGGGGACCCAGACGGCGCCATAGTCGGGCACGGTACGCCAAGTGCCGCTGTGATCCAGATCGGCCGCCCCGTAGACCTCGGCGGGCACATAGCGCGCACTCATCGAGTCCAGCAGATGGTCCGTGCGGCTGTAGTTCCAACGGTCCCAGTTGTCGAGCTCCGGCGCCGCGTAGGTCTCGACTCGCGGCGTGTCCGTGCCGGATGCGAGCACTTCTTCCGAGGCGTTCACCCGCATCGCCGACCCGTTGGAGGGCGTGAGCGTCGCGCTGCCCCCGCGCCGCGTGATGAGCGCCGCCGACTGGGGGTTGACGTTGACGCGGTAGTAGCCGATGTGCTCGATGGTGTAGGCCGCGTTGGGTGTATCCACTTCGAACGTATGCCCCGGCGCGAGCTGCCGCAGATCCAAAGATGCTTCGCCCGCCGTGACCTTGAACTGCAGGAAGTCGGGCTCGACGCTGCTCAACTGCAGCTGGGTCGACTCGCCGATGCGCACATACGCGCGCTCGCCGACCTGGATCTCGGCATTGGCGCCGGGACCGGTGTAGACGGAATCGCCGGCCGCGAGCGGCGTGTTGGCATGCGCGGGCGCCCAATCTTGTCCGCCCGGTCTCCAGAAGGAGACTTGACCGTCGGCAAGGCTCAGCCGCGGCGGGGTCGCCAGATTCGGTGGCGGCGGTTCCTGGGCGCGCGTGGACGCGCCCAAGAACATCCAGGCAGACATCAGGATCGGAATAGCAATGCGCTGCACGGGGAACTCTCCTGTGGTTGCGGGCTCCGGATCGCCGATTCGATGCATCGCTCGCAGGACTCGGCATCGAAGGCTGCGCAGCCGGCGGTTTACCGTTGTATCGGCGACTGTCCGCCGGCGTTTTCGCGCCGACCGGACCCCGCAACTTCAATGCCATGAGCAGGGAGCTGACCCCGGCGATGGCTGGCCGGATTGGAGCGCTGACCGGAACCTTACGAGAGACTTACGAGACGCGCTTGGCGAGCCCCTCTTTCGGGCCTCGCGTGGGCAGGTGCGAGCCGTCGTGCAAGCGCGAGCGTGGACGGATCACTGCGCCTTGGCGCCGCCAGGCGGCAGCTCGTACTTGACCCACAGGAAAAAATTACTGCCGGGCGTGTTGTAGCCCTGCGCCAGCTCGTAGCTCTTGTTGAACACGTTGTTCCAGCGCAGATCCAGGCGCCAGTCCCGGCTGATCCGGTAGGAGGCGAGCAGGTTGAGGAGCGCGTAGCCACCCAGCCGGCTGCCCGGGGCCTGGTCGATGGAGTCGTAGCGGTAGCTGGCGCCGACCACCTCGGCACCCACGTTGAATTGCCCGAAGTTGCGTGCGATCCCCGCGTTGCCGAACATCCTCGCCCGGCGAGGTAGCTGGTCTCCCGTTGCATCGTCGACCGGGTCCTGCAGCGTAAAGCGGGCACGCAACTCGAAACCGCGCAGCACGCCGTCGTAGGCGAGCTCGAGCCCTTGGATGGTCGCTGCGGCCAGGTTCTGCGGCTCGTTCGTGGCAGCGTCGAATACGATCAGCTCCGTGATGCGGTTGTCGAAGAAGGTGGCGCTCATCCGGTGCGGGCCGGTCCGGTAATCGGCGCCTACCTCCCAGCTTGTGCCCTTCTCGGGCTGAAGGCTGGGATTGCTGAAGCCGGGAAAGTACAGGTCGTCGAATGTGGGCGCATGGAACGCGTTGCCTGCGCTGGCGCGCAGCCTCACCTCCGGCGTGAGCGCAAAAGCGTACCCCAGCGCTCCGGTGATGTGATCTCCGAACTGACTGTTGTCGTCGCTGCGTATGCTCCCGTACAGCGTGTTTCGGCCGATCTGTCCAGAGTAACCGGCGAATACCGAATAGATCTCGCGCTGGTCTACGGCGTACACCGTGGTTCCGCCCACGTTCTGCCGCAGATATTCGAGGCCGCCGATGACAGTGCCGAATGAGGTGGCGAAATCGTTCTGCCAGGTCGCCTGCGTCTGGGTCGAGGTGAGTTGACCGGGGAATGCTCCCTGAACAGTGGAGTCGTCCTGACTCAGACCCAGGCGCAGCAGGCTGTTCCACCAAGAGGCAAGTTGGTTGTGGCTGTAGATCGAGTACACGCCGATCGCCTGATCGTTGGTGTCATTCGTGGCGGGCCCGCTGTCGAACTGCGTGTGCCCCTGGCTGTAGAACGCGGTGAGCCCCAATTCCTGGTCGGGCGCGAACCGATGAACGACGCTGCCGGCGGCGTTCGTGTTGCGATAGCCATCGTTATCGGGGTTGAAGGTGTCCGACGGCGCGGATGCGTTGGTGGCCGAGAAGCCGCGGCTTTGAAAGTAACCGGCGTTCACGGAGAAGCCCGTGTCTTGCGTTCCGGCAGACACGCCGCCATAGACATCGCTGGTGTCATAGGTGCCGTAGCCGGCGGCGCCGGTCAGGCTGGACGCATCGGGCCAGCGGTGGGTGAACATCTGGATCACGCCGCCCAACGCGTCCGAGCCGTACAGCCCGCTGAACGGGCCGGGCACCAGCTCGATGCGCGCGAACTGGGGTGTCGGCATGTTCTCGAACGGAGCGGCACCGCCGGCTGCGTTGTTGACACGAATGCCGTCGATCAGCACCAGCGTGTGGCTGCTGTTCGAGCCGCGCAGGAATATGGAGCTGGGCTGGCCGTATCCCCCGGTGGTAGCGACCTCGACGTTGGCCTGCTGCTGCAGCAGGTCGGTGAGCGTGTCCTGCCCGGCCTGGTCGATCTGGCGGTCGGTGATGAGCTCGATGGGTTGGATGACGCTGGAAAGAGGCTCCGGGGTGCGGGTGGCCGTGACCACCACCGGCTCGACTTTGGCACCTTCGGGCTCATCCGCGAGCGCGCGGGCTGCGGCCAACGCAGCCAGCATCAGAGCGGCAAGATTTCTCAAGGCGGCCGGCTCCCTGCGATTGCGCATGCCCGCCGCATGCGCGGTCCGATCGCATGGGGGAACGCTGGGGAGCTGCCGGGCCGAGTCGCTCTTCGTCCTGGACCACCGCCACCCGCGGCGTTTCCGCACATGATTCAGGCCGGTCTTCGGACTCGTGGGGCTTGAGGCGTGTCGCCTTCCCGTGAGCTTGCTCACAGTGGCATGGAAGACACACCCGCACCCACCTACCGCTGCGGGGGCAGTGCAGGACTTGCGCCACCTCGCCGCTGGTGGTAGCGCGCACCTGCTTCCCGATTATCCCGTCCGCCGGAGTGGCGTTCAGGCACCCGAACTCAGTGAGCATATCCGCGATCCGGTCCAGGCGCAACCGCAGTCGCCTGGCGCGCGCCGCTACCTCCTCGAGGCGCATGTCAAGCGCGCTCTACGCCGGGCGACGGTCAGGAGTAGTGCGGAGATCCGTGATTGGATGCGACGAACCGCGTCGCTCCAAACCAGCCGGCTTTCAGCGGCAGATGGTCGGTGGTCAGCCCGCGCTCGCCGCAACGCGCCGGCTAAGCCGTGCGCGAGTGCCGACGTTCATCGCGGTGAAGATCGCGAGCACCTGCAGCAGGCCGACCCCGACGAGCACAGCCACGAGATGGCCGTGATCCATCAAGGGTCCGAAGACGAACGGGGCGACGGAGAAGCCCAGATCCAGACCAGAGTAGACGAAGCCGTAGACGCGGCCGTAGGCGTCTCTGCCGAACCCGGCTGTGGCCGCCTGACGCACCAGAAGGTCGCGCGAAGGGCCGGCCAGTCCGACGCCGAAGCCGAATACCGCCATCAGGGCGAATACGCTCCAGCCCGGCGTGACAGCGAGCGACATCGCCAGGGCACACACTGCCGACACGGTCAGCGCACCCATGATCACACGCTCATGCGGTCCCCCGCGAGCGGCCAAGAACCCGCCGGCCAGCGTGCCTGCGGCCGCGCCCAGCAGATAAGCCGTGAGAGACGATGCCGCTGCCGCCCGGGACAGATCATAGAGCTTGCCCAACGCGGCCGGCCCGAAGCTCTGCAGCGCGCCGATGCCGAGCGTCGTGACGAAGAAGAACGCGAAGCACATCCAGACAGCAGGTGACTGCAGGAAAGCGAAAGCGTGGGCTCGATGCCGGATCTGCGCCGTGTGCTCGTGGGTCGGGGCGCTCACCTGCACGTCGAGCAACCGCCGTTGCGAAAACAGCAGCGCCAGCACGCCGCTCGCCAACAACCCTGCGACCCAGCCCGCGACATGCCAGTCGCGCAGGCCGGCGATCGCCGCCATCGTCACGGGCGCGATCGCCCAACCGAGATTGCCCGACAGCCCGTGCACCGCGAATGCATATCCGAGCCGCTCGTGCGAGACCTTGCGATTGAGGATGGTGAAGTCCACGGGGTGAAACACGCTGTTGCCCAGCCCGGCGAACCCGGCCGACAACGCCAGCATCCAGTAGCTGCCCGCAGTCGCCAGCGTGAAGCCGGAGAGCGCCAGGAAGGTGACGCCGAACAACAGCACGCGGCGCGGACCGACGCGGTCGACGACGAAGCCGGACAGCCCTTGCCCGATCCCCGAGACGACGAAGAACACCGTCATCAGCGCGCCGACCTGCGTGAAGTTGAGCCCGAAGTCGTGCATCAGCCACGGGAACAGTGGCGGCAGCACGAGGTGGAAGAAGTGCGAGGTCGCGTGCGCGATGCCCACGACCCCGATCACCTGTGCGTCAGCCCGGGTGGCTGGATTCTTCAGAAGGGAAAACATGCATGCAGCGCCCAACAAGCAGGGGAGGGTATGCTAGCGCCTCCCGCCCTGTCTGGATTACGATAATAGGACGTTTCCTGTCGAAATCATGCCAAGCCTGCGCATCGACCCGCTGCCCCGGATCGCCCCGACGGCCAAACACCCGGTGCGGGTGAACGTGCGGACACTGCCCGCCAACGAGCACGTGCCGACGCATGCACATGACTGGGCCCAGCTCGCCTGCACGCTGCGCGGCGCGGTGCGGCTTCGTGCCGGAGAGACGAGCTGGATCGTTCCGCCGACGCGGGCCGTGTGGGTGCCACCGTGCGTGGAGCACGAAGTGCACCTGATCGGCGAGGTTGCGTTGCGCACGGTGTACATCGATGCGAGCGTCGCGCCGCGCGCGCTAGAGACCTGCGAGGTCATCGATGTGTCGAGCCTCATGCGCGAACTGATCGAAGCGCTCGCCACGGCGGATACGAAAACCCAACCGCTGCGCTACGAGCTGCTTTCGCGGCTGCTGCTCGAGGAGATCCGCCGGGCGCCAACCCTGTCGCTCGATCTCCCGCTCCCCTTCGATCGCCGGCTGCGCTCGCTGTGCGACGCGCTGCTCGACGATCCCGGCGCCGCCTCCAACCTGGAGGAATGGGCGACCCGCGTCGGCGCCAGCCCGCGCACGCTGGCTCGCTTGTTCCGGCAAGAGCTGGGCATGACATTCGGGCAATGGCGTCAACGCGTACGCCTGGCGCATGCCGCCGCGATGGTTTCGGGAGGCACGCCGTTGGCGCAGGTTGCCGCGGCGCTGGGCTACGAAACGGCCAGCGCCTTTTCCGCGATGTTCAAACGCGCCCTCGGGCGGCCGCCGAGCGCGTTTTTTGAGAGTGAGGGGCGATGAAGAAAGTGAAGGAGCAAAGCAGCAGGGGCGTGAAGCGCTGGAGTCCCTGGCTTCTCCTGAAAGCTGCCAGTCAACCGAGCGTGTCTTCGATCGCGAGAGGGCGGAGTCAGCCGGAAACCGCAGGGACCACCTCTGCGTGCCTCGCTGGTCCTCTGCTCATCTACGTGTCCTAACCCAAAGCTTTTCCGACGGGTAGCATCAGACCGTCCTCCACCTCGATAGGCGCTTGTCGGCCAGAAGCGGCCCGTCATCACCTAGTGCGCACTCGCTCCAAACCGGTCATCCGCTCGCCGTGGTCAAGCTCTGGCCGCCTGGCGCTGCTGCATCACAGTCCGGCCCCGCGTCACCAGGCGTCACGACTCATGGCGTTGGCGTTGGTGGAAATCAGTACGCTCGACCACTTCGTCGTGGCAGGCGCGAACGTCACCGGCGTTGCCGAGCGTGATCCCGGCGGGCACCGCATCGCATTAACGGAAGTGCTCCGAATCGGGGCCGGCGGCGCTTAGTCTCGAGCAGACCGTTTCGCCCGGCGAATTCGCGGACGAGGATCGCCCACGGGCCTCCGGATCGAATCCGACATTGCCGAACTTTCGGAGCGCGAGATGATAGCCGATGTTGCGCGCGATGTTCCACCACAATCCGGTTTTCGAGCGTGCCATCCGTTCCATGATCGAAGGAATTGAGTAGAACCGTCGGGCCGCCCATTGCATGCCCATCAATAATTCATTCGGCGACATCATCGCCGGCCGAAACACCACGTCTTCCTTGCCGTTATACTTCGACCAGTCGCGCGTGAGAATCCGTCCCTCGGAGTCGAGGCGCTTGAAGAGCGGCGTGTTGGGAAAGGGTATGAGTACGCTGACCGTCGCGGAATCAAGACCCACCGAACGATAGAACTCGACCGTGGTTCTGAAAATCGTCCGGTCGTCTCGATCGAAGCCGAAGACCACGCCGGCTTGCACCGCGATGCCGTGCGCGTGAAGGCGCCGGATCACCTCGCCGTAATCGGCTGCACGGTTGTGGTGTTTGTTGGCGACTTTAAGACTTGCTTGCGAAATCGTTTCCAAACCGAGGAACAAAGCCTTACATCCACTCTTGGCCGCCAGTGCCATGAACTCGTCGTCGAACGCCACGTCCGCCGTGCACTGGCTGGTCCACCAGCGTTTCAACGGAGCGATCGCTGCGAACAGCTCCATCGCGTAGGCGCGGTTGGTGCCAAGGTTGTCATCCCAGAAAATCAGCGCCCGTCCCGGCATCCGCTTAATCTCATCCACGACTTCAGCCACGGGGCGAAAGCGCATCCGGCGCTGATACATCTGCGGAATGGTGCAATACTCGCACGCAAACGGGCAGCCGCGCGTGGCGATGGTCACGCCTTTGCCATAAACCCGGCCCTTGATCAAATCCCAACGCGGCGCCGGCATGCCTTTCAGATCCGGCAATGCACATGCCCTGTAGATGCGCCTCAATTCGCCCCGCTCGAAGTCCGCCAGCAGCTTCGGCCATACGGGCTCGCCCTCGCCCACTACAATCGCGTCCGCGTGCTGAGTCGCCTCGTCGGGCATCAGTGTGGCATGCGGCCCACCGATAACGACCGCCACGCCGCGCCGGCCGAATTCGCGCGCCAATCCGTAAGCATGGGGCGCTGCAGGTGTATTGGCGGTGATGCCAACAAGGTCTACCTGCCGGCCAAAATCGACCCGTTGAACAATTTCGTCGGTGTGGGTCACCTGCCAGTGGTCGGGCGTGTGAGCTGCGAGCAGCGGCATGGTGAGCTGTGGAAACCGAATCAGCCGCCGATAACGCACAAAGCGCGAGGCTTCAGATTCCGCCGTGATCAATTCGACGCGATAGCGCTTTTGCGAAGTCGTCTTCCGGCAATCATGGGTGATCACGGCTTTCTCCGACCCTGGCTGCTTTAACTCGGTCCGAATGTCGGTATAAGTTCGTTGTCGGAGCGTACGCTCAAGACATAAGTCACCTCTGTCCGACCCCAAGTGCCGGCCCAGACGCGCCAGGGATCGCGCACCAACGTCCGCTTCCAGAGGATCCTAACGGCGCCTCGGCCTCGATAGCTCCGTCGAACGGCCGCTATCGCGGGGGCTGCTCGCGACCATAGTTTGCGTCATCGACCAAGCTGGCGCCTTTGCCCGAGAGCAGCCGCTGCATACCCAGTTGTCGGTGGCGCATTGCGCTGACGGAACGGTCAACCTCACGGTCCTGAAGGCGGTACGGCAATACGTGGCCCGTCAGCCCCATTGCACGGGCCAGGCGAGTCCAGCGGCAAGCTGCGCAGGGCCACCAGCGTAGGCGCTGGCCGAAGACTCGCACGTGAACACGCGCTTGGTGCAGCGCAACCAGCGTTCGACTTCTCCTCGTTGCACCCTACCCGTCGTGCTACGCGGGAATTGATCGAAGGGCACGAAGTGGATCTCCTTGGGTCGCTTGTAACCGGCGAGCTGGCCGCGGCACAGCGCGAGGAGCGCGTCGGCAGTGAGCGCGTCGTCGCTGCGCGCGACGAAAGCGATCGGAACCTCACCCCACTGCGGGTCGGGTCTGCGCACGACCACGGCTTCTGTGACGCGCGGGTCGGCGAGCAGCACGCGTTCGATCTCGGCGGGGTAGACGTTCTCGCCGCCGGTCTTGATCAGATATTTCACGCGATCGGCGAAGCTCAAGGTTCTGTCCGGGTGGCGCCGAAACACATCG
>Ga0335084_10002477_pt1 | contig 17798 bp, 15 predicted proteins | sample Lox_Sample_44_FD_206721 | JGI IMG/M metagenome (GOLD analysis project Ga0335084, IMG submission 206721) | Soil microbial communities from Loxahatchee National Wildlife Refuge, Florida, United States - Lox_Sample_4.4 | ecosystem: Environmental > Terrestrial > Soil > Wetlands | place: USA...
CGCCTCGCCCCGTCCGCCGGGCCCCGGCCTGCCGCCGCCCGGCGCGCGTCCGCCTGGCCCCGGGATGATGCCACCCGGCGCCCGTCCGCCCGGCCCCGGGATGATGCCGCCCGGCGCCCGGCCTCCCGGCCCCGCGATGCCGCCGCCCGGCGCGCGTCCGCCCGGCCCCGGGATGATGCCGCCCGGCGCCCGGCCTGCCGGTCCCGCGATGCCGCCGCCCGGCGCGCGTCCACCCGGCCCCGGGATGATGCCCCCCGGCGCTCGCCCGCCTGCCCCGGGGATGCCTGGCCCGCGGCCGGGGATCGCCCCGCCCGGCGCGCGCCCCCCGGCGCCCGCCGCGCCCGGACCGCGCCCCGCCGCGCCCGGTCCAGCGCCCGTCGTCGCGCGGCCGGCGCCCGCTCCCCCGCCCGCTCCCGCGAAGCGCGATCCGTTCGGCTTCGGCGTTCCCGCCGTGCCGGCGCCGGCGGCACCGCCGACTGCGCCGCCGGCGCCCGAGGACGACTGGAGCGATCTCGACATCACGCCCTCCGCCAAGGCGGCCCCGCCGCCTCCCGCGCTGGACATCGACTTCGACGCGCCCGAGCCGGTCGCCGCGCCGCCGAGGGCGCCGCTCGCGCCGATCGAGCTGCCGCCGGAGACGGAGAAGGAGCCGGAGCTGGCGCCGATGCACGCCTTCGTGCCGCCGCCCGAATCGGTCGGCCACCAGCCGGAGCCCGCCGCCGCGCGGTCCCCCGTCGCGTCGCCGGACGGCGGCGAGGCCGCGCTGCGGGACGCGCTCACCAGGGCTTCGCGAGAGGTCATCGAGAAGATCGTATGGGAGGTCGTACCCCAGCTCGCGGAGACGATCATCCGCGAGAACCTCGACCGCCTCGTCAAGGAGCGGGAAGGCCGCTAGGCCGCTCGCTCCGGTCGAATCCCGCCGCTCGCTCTCCGCGCAAGCTCCCTCGCCCGTCAGGCCGGGCGGGTGCGAGCGGCCATTTCCCGGACGGGAGTGATACCGTGTCTTCACCCATGGCGAATGAGACCCCCACCGAGCTCGCGAAGGGCTACGAGCACAAGGACGTCGAGGCGCGCTGGTACCGCTACTGGATGGAGCGCGGCTTCTTCCACGGCGACGAGGACGACCGCACCCGGCCCCCGTTCTCGATCGTGCTGCCGCCGCCCAACGTGACGGGCTCGCTCCACCTCGGCCACGCCCTCACCGCCACGCTCCAGGACGTCCTCATCCGGTGGAAGCGGATGAGCGGGTTCAACACCCTGTGGCTGCCGGGCACCGACCACGCCGGCATCGCCACGCAGATGATCGTCGAGAAGGAGCTGAAGAAGACCGAGCGGAAGAGCCGCCACGACCTGGGGCGGGAGGAGTTCCTCCGCCGCGTCTGGACCTGGAAGGAGAAGTACGGCTCGCGCATCTCCGAGCAGCACAAGGCGCTCGGCGCGGCGCTCGACTGGGGCCGCGAGCGCTTCACGATGGACGAGGGGCTCTCCCGCGCGGTGCGCGAGGTCTTCGTGCGCCTGCACGAGGAGGGGCTGATCTACCGGGAGAAGAAGCTCATCAACTGGTGCCCGGACTGCCACACCGCCCTCTCGGACCTGGAGGTCGAGCACGAGGAGGCGCACGCCGGCGAGCTGTGGTCGTTCGCGTATCCGCTCGTGGAGCCCGTGCCTCGAGCGGAGGGGCAGCCGGATGAGGCTGCCCCGGAGCGACCGGGGGCGGCCGGGGGGCGGCAGCCCCCCGGAATGATCTCCGAGATTGTCGTGGCCACCACCCGGCCGGAGACCATGCTCGGCGACACGGCCGTGGCGGTCCACCCGGACGACGAGCGCTACCGCGGCATGGTGGGGAAGAAGGTCCGCCACCCGCTCACCGGCCGCGAGTTCCCCGTCATCGCCGACGCGATCCTGGTCGATCCCGAGTTCGGCACCGGCGCCGTGAAGGTGACGCCCGCGCACGACTTCAACGACTTCGAGACCGGGAAGCGCCACGGGCTCGAGCTGCTCACGGTCATCGACCTGAACGGGAAGATGAACGCGGCGGCCGGGCCGGTGGCGGGGCTGGACCGCTTCGAGGCGCGCAAGAAGGTGAAGGAGCTCGTCGCCGAGCAGGGCCTCGACCGCGGGTCGAAGCCGCACCTGCTGCCGCTGGGCCGGTGCCAGCGCTCGCAGACCATCCTGGAGCCGCTCCTCTCCGACCAGTGGTACGTCCGGATCGAGCCGCTGGCGCGCCCCGCCATCGAGGCGGTGGAGCAGGGGAAGACCCGCTTCATCCCCGAGCAGTGGACCAACACGTACATGGCGTGGATGCGCAACATCCACGACTGGTGCATCAGCCGGCAGCTCTGGTGGGGGCACCAGATCCCGGCCTGGTACTGCGCCGACGGCCACGTCACGGTGGCGCGCGAGGCGCCCGCGGCCTGCGGAACATGTGGACGGCGCGAGCTGCGGCAGGACGAGGACGTGCTCGACACCTGGTTCTCGTCGGCCCTCTGGCCGTTCTCGACCATGGGCTGGCCGGAGCGGACCAGGACGCTCGAGACGTTCTACCCGACCTCCGTCATGGAGACCGGCCACGACATCATCTTCTTCTGGGTCGCCCGGATGATGATGATGGGCATCCACTTCATGGGCGAGGTGCCCTTCCGCACCGTGTACCTGCACCCGATGGTGCGCGACGAGAAGGGCCAGAAGATGTCGAAGACCAAGGGGAACGTCATCGACCCCCTGGAGATCACCGAGAAGTACGGCGCCGACGCGCTGCGCTTCACCCTCGCCGCCCTCACCGCCCAGGGGCGCGACATCAAGCTCGCCAAGGAGCGGATCGACGGCTACCGGGCCTTCGCCAACAAGCTCTGGAACGCGTCGCGCTTCGCGCTCATGAACCTCCAGGGCTTCGAGGCGCGCGGCGGCGACCCCGCCAGGATGGCGCGCACGCCCGCCGACCGCTGGATCCTGGCGCGGCTACAGCGCGCCGTGAACGAGACCGTCGAGGCGCTCGAGGCGTTCCGCTTCAACGACGCCGCGAGCACCGTCTACCAGTTCGTCTGGCACGAGCTCTGCGACTGGTACATCGAGCTGTCGAAGGACGCGCTCTACGGCGAGGACGCGGGCGCGAAGCACGCCGCACAGGTGGTGCTGGTCCACGCGCTGCAGACCGCGCTGCGGCTCCTCCACCCCATGATGCCGTTCATCACCGAGGAGCTCTGGCACGTGCTGCGCGCGCAGGTCCGCGCCGACGCCTGGCCCGAGTCGGTGTTCGCGGCGCCGTACCCGGAGGCGGGCCCGGTGGACACGGACGCGGAGCGCGCCTTCGCCCCCGTCCTGGGCATCATCGACGCGCTGCGCAACCTCCGCGGCGAGATGAACATCCCGTTCAAGGTGACGCTGGGTGCGAGCGACGCGCAGGCGGTGGTGGTCGCGCTCACCGACGCCGACACGCGCGCGGTCATCGAGGGCGGGGAGCGGCGCCGCATCGCGCGGGTCGCCGGCGTGGATCGCATGCGCCTCGTGTCCGGCGCGCACACGCCCGCCGTGCCGCAGTCCGCCGTCGCGGTCGGCCCGGGGTTCGAGGTCCGCGTGCCGCTCGCGGGCGTCATCGACCTCGCCGCGGAGACCGCCCGGGTCGACAAGGAAATCTCCAAGATCGACGCCGACTTGGGTGGCATCGAGCGGAAGCTCGCCAACCCGAGCTTCGTCGAGAGGGCGCCGCCCGAGGTGGTCGAGAAGGACCGCGCCCGCGCCGGCGAGCTCCGCGAGAAAAGAAGGAAACTGGAGGCGCATCGTGCCATGCTTTCCGGCGCGGAAGCGCATTCCAACAGGAGGGACGTCGACATGGAGTGGAACGAGCAGAAGCCTGGAACCCCGGGCGCCGCGCCGGCGGAGCCGTCCGCGCCCACGCCCGTGCCGCAGCAGCCGAGCGCAGCGAACCCGGTCGCGGAGGCCGTGGAGAAGGTCGCCGCCGCCGCGGGCGAGATCGCGAAGGCCGCGGCGGGCGCCGTCGCCTCCGGGATCGAGGGGCTGGCCGACAAGGTGAAGGCCGCCGAGCCCGCGGTGCGCAAGGCCGTGAGGAAGGCCGCGAAGAAGGTCCGCAAGGCCGCCGCGAGGGTGAAGAAGGCCCCGCGCCGCGCCGCCGCGAAGAAGGCGAAGAAGCCTGCCCGCAAGGTCGCCCGCAAGCCCGCAGGGCGCAAGGCGTCGAAGCGCAAGCCGGCGCGCCGGAAGTCGCGCCGGTAGCCATGGCGGCGCTCCCGGCCGCCGCGGAGCGGCTCGTCGACCTCGCGCTCGAGGAGGACCTCATCCTCGGCGACGCGACGAGCGAGGCGACGATCGAGGCGGCGGCGCGCGGCGCCGGTCGGTTCCTGGCGAAGGAGGACCTCGTCCTGGCCGGGACCGCCGTGGGCGCACGCGTCTTCGAGAAGCTCGGCGCCACCTGCCGCTTCGACCGGGGGGACGGTGTGCGCGTGGCGCGCGGCGAGGAGGTGGGCGGCGCCGAGGGCGCCGTCCGCGCTCTCCTCGCCGCGGAGCGCACCGCCCTCAACTTCCTGCAGCGCCTCTCCGGGGTGGCCACCGCCACGCGGCGCTGCGCGGACGCGCTCGCGGCGGCGGGCGGGCGAACGCGCCTGCTCGACACGCGCAAGACCACGCCGGGCTGGCGGATGCTGGAGAAGGAGGCGGTCCGCGCCGGCGGCGGGAAGAACCACCGCTTCTCGCTCGGCGACGGGATCCTCGTCAAGGACAACCACGTGGCGGCGTGCGGCGGGGTCGCCGAGGCGGTGCGGCGCGCGCGCGCCTCCGCCGGCGCCATGCTCAAGATCGAGGTCGAGGTGGTGGACCTGCCCGGGCTGGACGCCGCCATCGCCGCCGGCGCCGACATCGTGCTCCTCGACAACATGGCCGACGACGCCATCGCCGAGGCGGTGCGCCGGGCCGCGGGGCGGGTGCTCCTCGAGGCGAGCGGCAACATGACGCTGGAGCGGCTGCCGCGGGTGGCCGCGACGGGCGTGGACTTCGTGTCGATTGGGGCGGTGACCCACGGCGCGAGGGCGGTGGACATCTCGTTCGAGCTGGGGTGAGGTCGCGGTCGCGGCCGAGGGTCGGAGTAGAGGTCGCGGTCGGGGTCGGGGTCGAGGTCGCGGCCGGGGTCGAGGTCGCGGCCGGGGTCGAGGTCGCGGCCGGGGTCGAAGGTCGCGTGTCGGGCTCGCGTCACTTCCGGCGTGCGTTGACAGGGACCGGCGCGCCGCCGACACTTTCCACGTGGCCGTCCCCGAGCCCGCCCAGAACGGCTCCGAGGAGCTGGTCCTCGCCTTTCTCGCCGAGGCGGGGGACGAGTTCGTCTCGGGCGAGGCCATCTCGGACAAGCTGGGCCTGACCCGCGCCGCCGTCTGGAAGCACGTCGAGGCGCTCCGCGCCGCCGGCTACCGGATCGACGCCATGCCGGCGCGCGGCTACCGGCTCTCGGGCATCCCCGACCGGCTCACCGCCCTGGAGCTGCGGCCGCTCCTCAACACCCACGACGTCGGGCAGACGCTCCACTGCTTCGAGGAGGTCGGCTCGACCAACGACGTCGCGAAGGAGCTCGCCGAGGAGGGGGCCGCGCACGGCGAGGTGGTGGTCGCCGAGGCGCAGTCGTCGGGCCGGGGGAGGCGCGGGCGCCCCTGGGCTTCGCCGCCGCGCCGGAACGTCTACCTGTCGGTGATCCTCAGGCCCGACCTGCCGCCCGCCCGGGCGCCCGAGCTGACGCTGGTCGCGTCGCTGGCGGTCTGCGACGCGCTCCGGCATGCCGGCGTGGACGCCGGGATCAAGTGGCCGAACGACGTGCTCGCCTCGGGGAAGAAGATCGCGGGCATCCTCACCGAGCTGTCGGCCGAGCCGGACAAGGTCCACTGGGTCGTGGTCGGCGCCGGCGTGAACGTGAACGCGCGCCTGGAGGACTTCCCCGAGGAGCTGCGCGGGGAGGCCACCAGCGTGCTCCTCGAGCGCGGCCAGCCCGCGCCGCGGGCGCTCTTCGCGGCCGCTTGCCTGACCGCGCTCGAGGCCTGGCTCGACCGCCACGCGGAGGAGGGGTTCGGCGCGATCCGCGACGCCTGGCGGGCGAGGAACGTGACGCTCGGCCGCGCGGTGACGGTGCGGGTGGAAGGGCGGGACGTCCAGGGCGTGGCCGAGGACCTGGACGAGCGGGGCGCGCTGCTGGTGCGGACCCCGACCGGCCTGGAGCGGGTGGACTCGGGCGACGTGAAGCTGCTCCGTTGAACCCCCGGGCCAGGTCCGCGCACTTGCGTTGACCGTCGCGGGGGCGCAGGGCTACGCTCGCGCCGTGCTCCTCGCCATCGACGTGGGCAACTCCAACACCGTCCTCGGGGCGTTCGAGGGGGCGAAGCTCCGGCACCACTGGCGCATCGAGACGAGCCACACCCGGACGTACGACGAGTACGGCATCCTCCTCCGCCAGCTCTTCGCGTCGGGAGGGGTCGAGGCGGGGAAGGTGGACGCGGTGGTGGTGTCGAGCGTGGTGCCGCCGCTGGCCTTCACCCTGGAGCAGACCGCGCTCCGGTACTTCGACGTGAAGCCGCTCTTCGTGGGGCCGGGCGTGAAGACGGGCATGCCCATCCTCTACGAGAACCCGCGCGAGGTCGGGGCCGATCGCGTGGTGAACGCCGTCGCCGCGTACGAGCGCTGGCGCTGCGGCCTGGTGGTGGTGGACTTCGGCACCGCCACCACCTTCGACGCGGTCTCCCAGAAGGGCGAGTACCTGGGCGGCGCCATCTGCCCGGGGATCGCCATCTCGATGGAGGCGCTCTTCCGCAGCGCGTCCAAGCTGCCGCGCGTCGAGTTCGCCAGGCCGCCGGTGGTGATCGGCCGCAACACCGTCGCCTCCATGCAGAGCGGCCTCGTGTACGGCTACGTCGGCCTGGTGGACGGGATCTGCGCGCGGATGGCGGACGAGCTGGGGTTCCAGCCCAAGGTGGTCGCGACCGGAGGGCTCGCGCCCCTCATCGCCGGCGCCTCGCGCGCCATCGGCGAGGTGGACGAGCACCTGACCCTGGAAGGCCTGCGGCTGATCCACGAGCGCAACACGTGAGCACGCCCGAGATCACCGGACCCCGGGGAGACGCCGCCGGCGGCGCCTGCGAGGAGGGGAAGGCCGCCTTCTTCGCGCGCGATCTCCACTCCGCGCACGCCGCCTTCGAGCGCGCCCACCGCCGCGATCCGCGCGACCGCTTCGCCATGTCCTGGTACGGGGTCACGCTGGTGCTGGTGGAGCGCAACTCCAACCTGGGCGCGATGCTCTGCGACCAGGCGGTGCGGCTCTCCGGGCCGGAGCCCGAGCTGCTCCTCAACCAGGCCCGTATCCACCTGGCGCTCAACCAGCGCGTGCGCTCGGTGCGCGCCATCGAGCGGGGCCTGGAGCTGTGGCCGGAGGACCCGCGGCTGGTCGCGGCGCGCGACGCGCTCGGCCAGCGGCGCGCCCCGGTGGTGCCCTTCCTCTCCCGCAACAACCCGCTCAACCGCGTCCTGGGGCGGCTGCGCCACCGCTGGCGCCAGCGCTCGGTCCCGCACTACGAGCTGAACCCCTTTGCGCTGGGCGTGCCGGTCCCGCCGCCCGCCGGTCCGGATGGGAGCTGAGATGGCCGACTGCCCGCTGCCGATCGACGTCCTCCCCAAGCAGCTCCAGAAGCACGCCGACCCCAAGGCGCCCGCGCCGCTCCGCTCCATGGGCGCGAAGGGGCTGGTGCCGGCGGCGGCGCCGGTGGACCTGGTGACGCTCCTCTTCATGCTCTCCTTCGACGCCGACGAGGCGGTGCGCGCCACCGCGGCCCGCACCGCCGAGGGGTTGCCGGACAAGATCTACGGCGTGGCCCTCCGCTCCGAGGTGCTGAAGGGGCCGGTGCTCGACTGGCTCGCCGACCGCTTCGCCTCGAAGGAGGCGGCGATCGAGCTGGTCCTGCTCAACGCCGCGACGCCCGACGAGACGTTCGGCCGGCTGGCCTCCACCGTGTCCCAGCGGCTCGCCGAGATCGTCCGCCAGAACGAGCTGCGCCTGCTGCGCCACGAGCCGATCATCCGCGCGCTGTGCCAGAACCCGAACGCGCTCGCCTCGAGCGTGGACGGCGCCTGCGATTTCTGCGTCCGCAACGGCCTGGTCCCGCTCGACGTGCCCCGCATCGTGGACGCCTACAAGCGCGTCCACGGCGTCGATCCGACCGTCAAGCCGCCGGAGAAGGGCGAGACCGCCGAGGCGCTCATGGCCGAGTTCAGCCAGGAGCTGGCGGCCGAGGTCCCCGAGGGCGGTGCGGCGGGCTCGGCGGAGGAGGCCGCGGAGGAGTCCGGCAAGAGGCTCAACATCACCCAGCGCGTGATGAAGATGACGGTGGCCGAGAAGATCAAGCTCGCGACGCTCGGCAACAAGGAGGCGCGCACCATCCTGCTGCGCGACGCCAACAAGCTGGTCTCCATGGCCGCCGCCACCAGCCCGCGCATCACCGACGGCGAGATCGTGAGCCTCGCCAACTCGCGCACCGTCAACTCGGACGTGCTCCGCTACATCTACTCGAACCGCGAGTTCCTGCGGAACTACGCCATCAAGATCTCGCTGGTGAAGAACCCCAAGGTCCCGCTGCCGACCGCGCTCAAGCTGCTCCTCGTCCTCCAGGAGAAGGACATCAAGGACCTCGCGCGCGACCGGAACGTGCCCCACACCATCCAGTCGCAGGCCAAGGCCTGGCTCATGAAGAAGGAGCAGAAGGACAGGACCAAGATGGACGAGAAGCACTGAACCCCCGGGCCGAGCCACGTGACCGGCGCGCAGGGCAGAGGGGCGGACGCGCCCGCGGCGGTCCCGCGAGCGGCGGCCGGGGCGGGGGACGAGCCGGTGAGGGTCGGCCGCGCCGTGTGGCTCTCGGCCGCGACCATGGCGTCGCGCGTCCTGGGCCTGGTCCGCGATCAGCTCTTCGCCATCGTCGTCGGGGCGAACCGGTTCTCCGACGCGTTCGTGGTCGCGTTCCGGATCCCGAACCTGCTCCGCGACCTCTTCGCCGAGGGCGCGCTCTCCTCGGCGTTCGTGCCCACCTTCGCCGACTACCACCGGAACCGCGGGCGCGACGCGGCCTACCGGCTCGCCAACGTCGTGGTGGCGGTGGTGATGCTGCTGGTGGGCTCGCTCACGCTGCTCGGCATCGCGTTCGCCGGGCCCATCGTCCACGCCATGGGGTTGAGGGAGGGCGCCCCGCTCGCCGCTTCGCTCACGCGGATCATGATGCCGTTCCTCCTCCTCATCTCGCTCGCGGCGCTGGCGATGGGGATGCTCAACGCGCAGAGCCGGTTCACCGCGCCGGCGGTGGCGCCGGCCCTCTTCAACGTCGGGTCGATCGCGGTCGGCGCGGCGATGTGGTTCGCGGGCTGGCCGCCGGAGCGCGCCGTGGTGGGATGGGCTTGGGGGACGCTGCTCGGCGGCGCGCTCCAGCTCGGCGCGCAGCTCCCGTCGCTGCGTGCCCTGGGCTTCCGGGCGCGGCCGCGGCTCGCGCGCTCCGACCTCCGTGATCCCGGGCTCCGGCGCATCGGCCGGCTCATGGCCGCGGCCGTGGTGGGCCTCTCCGCGACGCAGGTGAACATCCTCGTCGGCACCATCTTCGCGACTCGCCAGGAGGCCGCGGCCACCTGGCTCCAGATGGCCTTCCGGCTGATGCAGCTCCCGCTGGGTGTGTTCGGCGTCGCCATCGCCACGGTGGCGGCCGCCGGCGTCGCCCAGCGCGCCGCCGCCCGCGACATGCCGGCGGTGAAGGAGACCCTCGGCTCCGCCATGCGGCTGGTGGCGTTCCTCAACGTGCCCTCGGCGGTGGGGCTGGCCGTGCTGGCGGGCCCCATCATCTCGCTCGTCTACGAGCACGGCCGCTTCGGGCCGGTGGACGCGGAGGCCACCGCCCAGGCCCTGCTGTTCTACGCGGTGGGGCTCTACGGGTACTCGGCGGTGAAGGTCTTCGCCCCCGCGTTCTACGCGCTCGACGAGGCCCGCATCCCGGTGGTGGGGAGCGTCGCGGGGATGGCCTGCAACGTCGTCCTCAACGTGACCCTCTACCCGGTGCTCGGGTTCCGCGGCGTGGCGCTCGGCACCTCGCTCGCCGCGGGCGCGAACTTCGCCGTGCTGGCCTGGGCGTGGCGGCGCAAGCACGGAGGGCTGGGCGGCTCGGGGATCGTCCCGCAGCTCGCGCGGGTCCTGGCCGCCTCGGCCGTCCTGGCGGCGGTCGCCTGGGCGACCGCGCGGGGGCTCGCGGAGGTGCTGCCGCCGCGGGGGATGCGCCGCCAGCTCGCGCTCGGGCTCCTGCCCATCCTGACCGGCGGCTCCGCCTATCTCGCGGCCGCGCGCCTCCTGCGGATCCGCGAGATGGACGAGCTGCTCGGCGCGCTGCGCCGGCGGGCGCGGCGCCGCTGAGGCGCCGCTACTCCCGCCCGAGGAGCTGGGCGGCCGCGCTCGCCACGGCGGCGCGAGGCTTGTCCGCGGCGGGCTCCCCGGCGGGCATGCCTTCCTCGAGGAGCTGCTGCGCGATGGCGAGGGCCTTGCGGACCTTGTCCTTCACCTTCTCGTCCGCCTTGATCTTCTGGTAGGCCTTCAGCACCCGCTCCTCGTTCTTGGCGGTCGCCGACTCGAGGTCCTGGAGCTTCTTCCGCAGCTCGGCGGTCCGCTTGTCCACCTCGCCGCGGGCTCCCTCGGCCTCGCCACGCGCCACCACCAGCTCGGTCTTGAGCTCGTCGAGCTCCCGCTCGAGCGCCTCGACCTTGCCGGCCGCCTCGGCGGCCGCCGCCAGCTCCGCCGTCTTCTGGCGGGCCTCGTCCTCGGCCGCCTCCGCCCTGCGCCGCGCCTCCGCGGCGTCCTCCTCCGAGGTGCGCAGCCGCGCGTCGGCCTCGCGCGCGCGGTCGTCGGCGGCGCGGGCGCGGTCCTCTGCGGTCTTGATGCGGTCGGTGACCCGCCGGGCCTCGTCCCTGGCGGCCTTGACGTCGGCATCGGCCTTCTTGGCCTGCGCGGCCAGCCCGTCGGCGCGGGTCCGGAGGGAGCGGAGCTCGCCGTCGCGCTCGGTGGCCGAGGCCTCGGCGGCCTCGGCGCGCCGCGTGAGCCCCTCGAGCCGCTGCTGGAGCTCGCGGACCTCGGCCTCCAGGCGCGCGCGGTCGCCGTCGTCCGCCGCGGGCGCGGCCGGGCGGGCCGGCTCGGAGGTGACCGGGATCCCGGCGGCGCGGAGCAGGTCCGCGCTCGCGGCGCGCAGCGGCGTGCGCGGCGCGGGGGCCGGGGCGGGCGCGACCTCGAACGGGTTCTGCTCGAGGTCCGCCTCGACGTCGGAATCGGCGGCGAGGGCGCCGAGGGCGCGATCCGCCTCCTCCTCGATGCGCGCGATGTCCGCGCGCGCCGGTGCCTCGTCCAGGTCGGGCAGGGAGTCCGCCGCGGCGTCCACGTCGTCACCGCGGACCTCTTGCTCGCCCTCGATCTCCAGCTCCACCGGCGCAGGCTCGGCGCTCCGGGCCGGCGCGACGGCGGGAGGGCGCCCCGGGGCGGCGAGCCCCTCGAAGGCGTCGTCCAGCAGCTTCAGGTCCTCGTCCTCGCCGGACGGGGCGCCGCCTTCCGCGGTGGGCTCGTCGGGCAGGGCTCCCAGGTCGAGCGCGGGCAGGTCCGCCTCCGGCGCGGCCGCGGGCGCCTCGAGGCCCATCTCCTCCTCGAGGCTCACCACCTCCTCCTCGATGCCTCCCCCGGAGGTGGCCGCGCCGGCCTCGAGCCCGACCCGCCCGAGCGCCTCGACCAGCGCGGACGCCCGGAAAGGCTTGATGAGGTACTCCTCGGCGCGGACCTTGAGCTGCCGGTGCTTCTCGAACGTCTCCGGGGTGGCCTCGGAGCTGGTGAGCACGAGCGGGATGGGCTTGAGGGCCTCGTCCTTCTTCAGCTTCTGGCAGATGACGTAACCGGACATCTTCGGCAGCTCGACGCACAGCACGATCCCGTCGGGCGCGTACTCGCGGGCGAGGTCCAGCCCCTCCTTGCCGTCGGCGGTCGGCCGGACGTCGAAGCCGCTCGCCTCGAGCGAATCGACGAGCTCGCGCGCGAAGGCGGCGTCGCTCTCGATGAGGAGGATCTTCTTGGACATGGACGCCCTTGGAGCGGCGGGCGGCGTGGTCGCGCACCGGCCGATAAATCCTGGGAAATATTACAGGTCGCCGCGAGGGCCTGTCAAAGAAGCGCCGTACCGCGGCGCGGGGACGCGGCTAGCGCTCGGCGGCCTTCACGAGCTGGAAGAGCGCGGCCTCGTCGAGATCCGAGACCAGCGAGTACACGATCTCGTTCCGCCGCCAGACGGCGACGTTGTAGCCGCGCGACGCGACGATGCGCACCAGGTGCGGCCCGACGCGGACCTCCCGGCCGGCCGGCGCGAACCGGCCGTCCGGGTCGTCGATGATGAACAGGCCCGCCTGTCCCCGGGGGAGGGCGTAGCGCATGTAGGCGGCCGGCCACTCCCGGACGTGGGAGAGGCGCCCGCCCACGAGCCGCGCGTCCCCGCCGAAGCGCGGCGGCACCGGACGGAAGTCGAGCTTTCCGTCGAACCACGACAGGACCGCCTCCGGCCCCACCGACGCCGCGATCACCTCGAGCGGCGGGTCGCTGTTGTGCCGGCGGACCGCGTCGTCCACCAGCGCGTCCACGCCGCCGTGCGTCGCGAGCACCACCAGGACGCCCGCGGCGGCCGCGGCCACGGCGCCGAGCGGGAGCGGCGCGAGCGCCCGCCGCCACAGCGGGCGCCGCTCGTGCGCCAGTGCCGCGCGCACCCGGGCCCGGAGCGCCTCCGGCGCGCGGCCCGCAGGCGTGGCGGCGCCCATGGCGTCCCGCAGCGAGGCGCGGAGGGCGGAGCGCACCGCCGAGCGTCCGCCCACCCACTCGCGGCAGCGGGGGCAGACCGCCAGGTGCGCGTCCGTCTCGGCGCGCTCCTGCGTGTCGAACTCCCCGTCGAGGTAGGCGTCGACCGAGCGCTCGATCTCGCTGCAGTCCATCACGGCGGCGATGTTCGGGTCGATCGACATGGGGTTGACGCCGGCTAGGCGGACTTGCCGCGCTTCCGCCGGTAGGTCTCGAGGTCGATGCTGGCACCGTCCTCGGGCTCCTGCAACACGCCGGACAGGATCGCGTAGCTCGCGAGCTGCTTCTGGAGGAGCCGCCGGCCGCGGTAGAGCCTGCTCATCACCGTGCCCACCGGCACGTCGAGGATCTCGGCGATCTCCTTGTACGAGAACTCCTGGAGGTCCGCGAGGATCACCACCAGCCGGAAGTCGATGGGGAGCGCGTCCACGGCCCGGAGCACGTCGTCGGAGAGCAGCCGGTCGAAGAAGTACTGCTCGGGGTTGGCGGCGTACTCGGACGCCTCGCGGGAGACGAACCGCTCGTGGACCGCCTCGCGCTCCGACCCCTCCACGATGTTCCGCTCCTTCACCGACCGTCGATAGCGATTGATGAAGGTGTTGGTCAGGATCTTGAAGAGCCACGCCTTCATGTTGGTGCCGCGCTCGAACTTCTCGAAGAAGCGGTAGGCGCGCAGGAACGTGTCCTGGACGAGGTCCTCCGCGTCGCGGTCGTTCTTGGTGAGGCGGAGCGCGGCCGAGTAGAGGGGATCGAGGTGCCCGAGGGCCAGTTCCTCGAACTCGTCGCGGGTGAGGTCTGTCTGTTTCAGGTCGAACATCGGGTGCCTGGTCCCCCGTCCGGTTTTAGGTCCCGCGAGCCACCGCCGCCGCCGCAACGCCCAACCGGGCGCCCGTGACGTGTGGAAAACGGCCGGGCGGCCGGCCCGATTCCCGCGGTGCGGCCGGGCGGCGCCTCGCGGGGAGGGCGGCCGCCGGACCGCTCGAATTCACGCGGCATTCTGCCTGAAGCCGGGGCGTCCCGGAAGCGGCTCGGCGGCTGCGCGCCGGGGGCGCGGGCGTGTTATGGAGTCGCGCTCCGATGCCGAGGCTCCTCTTCGCCGACGACCGGGGGGTCGTCTACGACCACCCGGCGCTGCTGGCTGCGGTCCGGACGGGGGACGATCTCGTCCGGGCGGCCGAGCGGCCCGTCGCGCTGCCGGAGGGCGCCACCCTCTCGATGCTGCCGGGGCGGCGGCCGGTGGGGATCGACCCGCGCGACGGCGCGCTGGTGGTGCTCGGCGAGGTGCGGGTGGGGCGCCGGCGCATCGTGCCGCACGCCGTGGGCGCCACGCTCCCGCCCGGCTTCACCCGGACCTTCCTGCCCGCCGCGGCCCGCCCGCCGCTCGCGACCGTGGGCGCGGCGCCGGTGCTGCCGCAGTGGGCGTACACCGCGGCCGCGCTCGGCACGGACGGCCCGGTGGTCTGGGCGCTCCGCACCGACCGGCGCTCCCACTGGAGCCCGGGGCGCCACTCCACCCCGGAGCTGCCCGGCCTGGTGGCGGCGACCCTGGCCGCCTCCCCGAACCCCATCTACCGCCAGCTCTCCCGCTGCGCGCTGGAGTGGCGCTGCTTCACGGCGCAGAACACCTTCTACGGCCGCGACGAGGCGGCCATCCCCTCGTCCGCCGCCTGCAACGCGGCCTGCGTCGGCTGCATCTCCGAGCAGCCCGCGGACATGCCCCCCGCCTCGCACGAGCGGATCGAGCGTCCCCCCACGGCGGAGGAGATGGCCGAGGTGGCGCTCCGCCACCTCGCCCGCGCCACCGGCCGGGTGATGGTCAGCTTCGGCCAGGGCTGCGAGGGCGAGCCGCTCCTGCGCTGGCGGGAGATCGAGCGGGCCATCCGGCTGGTGCGCGCCCGGACGGGCCGCGGCTCGCTCCACGCCAACACCAACGGCTCCCTCCCCGAGGCCCTGGGGCGGCTCGTGGACGCCGGGCTCGATTCGGTGCGCATCTCCACGAACACCGCCTCGCCGGACCTGTACGCGGCGTACTATCGGCCGGTGCGGTACGGGCTCGGCGAGGTGGAGCGGTCCATCCGGACGGCCAGGGCGAAGGGCGCCTACGTGGCCCTGAACCTCCTCACCTTCCCGGGAGTCACGGATCGTGAGGGGGAGGCGGAGCGGCTCTGCGCCCTCGTCCGCCGCACCGGCGTGGACCAGGTGCAGACGCGGCCGCTCGCCATCGACCCGGACGTCTACCTCGCGGTGGCGCGCGGGAAGGGGGCCGGCGGACCGGCCATCGGGATCCGGGCGCTGGTGGCGGCGCTCCGGGCGGCGCGGCCGGGGCTCTCGGTGGGGAACTTCTCGCGGGCCCGGGACGAGCGCGGCGGCCGCCGGGCGGCCACCCGATGACGGCCGAGGCTTCCCTCGACCTCCGCAAGGACCTGGTGCGCCACCTGCGCGCCGGCCACCCCTGGGTGTTCCGCAAGGCGATCGAGAAGGCGCCGAAGGGGCTCGCTGCCGGCGCGATCGTGGACGTGACCGAGGACGGGCGGTTCGTGGCGCGCGGCTACTTCGACCCGCACTCGGCCATCTCGGTCCGCATCCTGACGCGCGACGCGGCCGAGCAGATCGACGCCGGGTTCTGGCGGCGGCGGGTGGCGCGGGCGCTGGCGCTGCGCCGCGAGCTGGTGCGCGACACCACCGGCTACCGGCTCGTCCACGGCGAGTCGGACGGGCTGCCGGGCGTGGTCGCCGACCGCTACGACCGGTTCGCGGTGCTGAAGCTCTACTCCGCCGGGCTCGTCCCCCACCGCGGCGCGATCGTCGAGGCGCTGCGCGCCGAGGCGGAGGACCTCGCCGGCGTCTACGGGCGCGACGAGGTCCCGCGCGACGACGACGAGGACTCGGCGGGCGCGCCGCAGGGGCGCGTGCTCTGGGGCGCCGAGCCGCCCGGGCGGATCGAGATCTTCGAGCACGGGATGAAGGTGCTGGTGGACGTGCGGAAGGGGCAGAAGACCGGTCACTTCCTCGACCAGCGCGAGAACCGGCGGATGGTGCGCGGCCTGGCGCGCGGCCGGTCCGAGGCGCTGAACCTGTTCTCGTACACCGGCGGCTTCTCCGTCGCGGCGGCGCTCGGCGGCGCGCGCCACGTGGTCTCGGTGGACGTGGACCGCGACGCGATCGCGCTGGCCCGGGAGAACTTCCGGGCCAACGGCCTCGATCCCGCCGACCACGCCTTCGCCGCCGAGGACGCCTTCGAGCTGCTGGCCGGGTACAAGCGCGAGGGGCGCCGCTTCGACCTCGTCGTCTGCGATCCGCCCGCGTTCGCCAAGTCGCAGAAGGCGGTCGAGGCGGCGGTGGCCGGCTACGCCTCGCTCAACCGCGCCGCCCTGGCGGTGCTCGCGCCCGGCGGGCTGCTCGTGACCGCGTCGTGCAGCGCGCGCGTCACGGCGGAGCAGTTCTTCGACGCGGTCAAGGAGGCGGCGTTCAAGGCGCGGGTGGACCTGCAGCTCGTGCTGGAGACGCGGCAGCCGCCCGATCACCCGGTGTCCCCGCAGTTTCGAGAGGGGCGCTACCTCAAGTGCCTGGTGCTGCGGCGGGTGGGGTAGGCCCGGGGGCCGGGAGCGCGCGGCGATCGGCGCGCTCAGATCGCGTCGCCGGGGATCTCGCCACCCTCCTTGCAGTTCACCTCGTCGCGGACCACGTCGGCGAGCTTCCCCGCCTTGCGCGCGGCCTCGAGGTCGTCGAGCACCGGCCACTGGATGTCCTCGTCCACCTTCTTCAGCGCCCGGTAGGCCTTCAGCACGCTCTCGATGCCCGCCTTCTGGACGGCGACCCAGTCGTCCTTGTCCTTGGGGTGCTCGATGAGGTACGCGGCCATCCCGAAGACCGACTGGACGTACAGCTCCTTCCCGTGGTTGCCGCCCTCGTCCTCCGCGAGCGCGTCGAGCGGGCCGTTGCAGCTCGTGACGTTCACGTCCGGGATGTCCACGATCCACTGGAAGAGCCAGCGCCGGTCGGCGCCGGCGCCCTTGCCGAGCGGATCGCGCTCCAGCCGGTGCGTCACCTCGAGGGCGCGCTTGCGCTCGGCCGGGGTGGACGGGCCGCGCTTCTGGGGGGGCGCGGCCACCGCCAGGGCGGGCAACAGCAGCGCGGCGAGGGCGACGCGGGCCAGTCGGAACATTCGGACCTCCATCAGGGATTGAAGCACGCGCCCCAGGGCGGGTCGAGCATCTTGCGGGGCGTGCTCGCGCGGCGCGCTGCCGCGCAGGCCGCGCCCGCCCGCGGTAGGATCCCGGCGTGGTCCTGGCGGGACAGTGGCTCGAGCGCCCCGCGCTCGTGGACGCGGGCGACGCCACGCTCGACGGCCTCCATCACCGCGGAGTGAAGCGGCCGGCGCTCCTGGTCTGCCCGGCGCCCGGGCCGGGCGGCGGGATGGACGCGCCGCCGCTGGCGGAGATCGCCTGGGCCGCGGCGCGCGCCGGCCACCCGTCGCTCCGGTTCCAGCACCGCGGGACGGGCGCCTCCACCGGCGCGGCGGACGCCGCCCGGGCGCTCGACGACGCGCTCGCCGCCTACCGCCACCTCGCCGAGACCGACGGGCCGCGCCTGGCGGTCGCCGCGCTCGGGGCGGGCTCCGCGGCGGCGCTCGGCGTCGCCCGGGTCCACCGGCACGTCGAGCGCGTGGTGCTGGTCGCGCCCGGCGAGCCGCCCGACCTGGAGGGCGTCGCGGCGCGCGTGCTCGTGATCCTGCCGGAGCACGGTGCGGGGGTGGACGCGCAGCAGCTCTCCGTCCGCCTCGGTGCGGCGGGGCGCGTGGAGGTCGTCGCGGGCGCGGACGCGCTGTTTCGCGCCGGGCTGCCGGAGGTGGGCCGGCGCGCGGTGGCGTGGATCGCGGGGTGATCCGTGCGGGGTCAGGGGTGCGCTCGCGCCGCCG
>Ga0335084_10002480_pt1 | contig 17783 bp, 18 predicted proteins | sample Lox_Sample_44_FD_206721 | JGI IMG/M metagenome (GOLD analysis project Ga0335084, IMG submission 206721) | Soil microbial communities from Loxahatchee National Wildlife Refuge, Florida, United States - Lox_Sample_4.4 | ecosystem: Environmental > Terrestrial > Soil > Wetlands | place: USA...
CGTCGTTGGGCCCCGGCCCGGCTGCGCCGCGACCGCGAAGGTCACGGTGGTTCCGGTCATTCCGATCACGCGCCCGTTTCCGAGCAAGTCACCGATCTTGAGAATATACCCGACGCCGTCGGGTCCTTCGACGAGGGCCAGCGCGCTCTGGGGGCCTTGCACGATGCCTACCAGCTTCGCCGCCGTGACGTTGATCCCCTTGGCCTCGAGCATCAGCGAGACGGGCGAGAACGGGTCGCGACGGCTCTTGGCGTCGTAGGCAAGCGGCGGGAGCACGCGGCCGGCACCCGGATCGAGTGGCCGGACCGCGGAGGCTCCGGGCCCTGCTGGCGCCTGCGGAGCCGCTGGTTCGGCCGCAATCACCGGAGGCTTGGGCGGCGGGGGCGGCGGCTCGACTCCGCCACAAGCGCCGACCAGCGTCGCGCCCACGATCGGCGCGACCGTCCGGAATAGTTTCCCCGGCCAGCGCAGCTTCATCGGGACTGTCCCGGCGGCGCGGCGGCAGGAGGCCTGGCCGGCGCAGCGGGCGCACCGGGCTTGGCGGGCGGCGGCGGCGCCCCTTCCGGCCTGAACGTGTACGTCGCGAGCGTCATCTCGGCCCGGAGCGTGCCCGTGGGCCGGTCGATGCCGATCAGGCGAAACTCGCCCACCGACACGATGCGCGCCATCTTGCCGACGCGCTCCAGGAAGGCGCCCAGTTGGTGATAGCTGCACTCGGCAACGACCGAGATGGGCACCTCCGACAACACGTCCCGGTCCTCGGCCGGCTTCGGCTGAAAGAGCGAAACGCCCAGTCCGGCCTGCGTGGCGAGGTCTGACACCTGGCGGTACACCTGCGGAATCTCACGCTCCCCGGGCAGCCGCTCCTTGGCCACCTCGAGCTTTTTCCGCAGCGCTTCAGCCAGCGCGCGAAATGGGCGGAGGTTGGCTTCGTCGTTCTTCGCCTTGAGCACCTCGGCGCGGCGGACTTCGTTTTCCTCGCGGAGCGTGTCGCGCTCGGCACGGGCCCCGGTGATGAGAAGGAAGTAACCCAGAGCGCCCACAATGACGAGCGCCATCACGCCGAAGATCACCTTCTGCGGGCGCGGGGCGTTGACGATGGGGTCGAGTGCGCCCACGGCTCAGGGCTCGAATCGCGTGACCACCTCGAAGGTGATCAGCCGCGGCGACTTGGTCAGGTCCTGCTTGGCGTCCACGATGTCCACGTCCTTGAACTTGCCGCTGGCCTTGAGGTTGGCCATGAAATCGGAGAGGGCCGTTGCGCTGTACGTGGTGCCGGCGAACCGCAGCTGCGTCCCCTTCTCCTCCATGCGCGTGAGCCAGAGGTCCTTGGGCAGCGTGTCGAGGACGGCGTCGAGCAGGTAGACGGGGCGTGTCTGGTGGCGCGCCACGAGTTCGATCGCGTCGACGCGGCGCTCGAGCAACTCCTTGTCGCGCCGGGCGCGCTGACCCTCGGCGATGATCACCTTGAGCCTCTCCGCCTCTTTCTTGTTCTGCGCGATTTCGGTGTTCAGCCGATTGATCTCCGCCGAGAGGGTCCACCACCAGCCGCCTATGACGGCCACGAGCACCAGGGCGACCGCGCCGAAGAGTATGCCCAGGTTGAAGTCCGGGAGCGAAAAGGCGACGCGCTTCTTCGTCGAGGGCGGCGCCAGGTTGATCCGGATCATGCGTTCTTGTCCCCTGGATGCCGCAGGCCGAGCCCCACGGCCACGGCGAGGAGAGGTCCCGCCTGGTCGAGCTCTTCGGGTGACCACTGCCCGGCGTCGTGCTCCACGTGCTCGAGCGGCCGGGCGATCTCCACCGGTACACCCCACGAGGAGGCCAAGAACTCGTCGATCCCGGCGAGGCGCGCGCAACCGCCCGACAGCACGATGCGGCCGATGCGCTCCGATTCGGCTGTTGACGCGAAGTAGTCGAACGTGCGCTGGACTTCCAGCGAGAGGTCGCGCGACACGGCCTCGAGAGCGGGCACGAGATCGTCCCACGCGACTCCGACGTCTTGGCCATGCTTGGCGGCCTCGGCCTTCTCGAAGGGGATGTTCAGCCGCTGGGCGATGGCCTGGGTGTAGGTGTGGCCGCCGAAGGGGACGTCACGCGCGAAGACGGACGTGCCGCTCCGCACGACGTTGGTCTTCATGACCGTGGCGCCGATGTCGATCAGCGCCACAGCCTCGTCGGCCGGATCCGGATGGTTCAACTCGAACTGGTTCTGGATCGCGAACGCGTCCAGGTCCACAACGAGGGCTTCAAGACCTGCCATATCCACGGCGGCGACGTATTCGAGCACCTTGACCTTCTTTACGGCGACCAGGACTACCGACATAGAGTTGACCGACTCGCCCACGACCTGATAGTCGAGGAAGACGTCGTCCACCGCGAAGGGGATGTGGTGCTCGGCCTCCAGCGCGATGGCGTCGGCCAGCTCCTTTGGCGTCACCTTGGGCAGGGGGACACGCTTCATGATTCCTTCTCGTCCCGAAACCGAGATGACTGCGGCCGTGCCCTTGATGCCGGCCTTGTGCACGCATTCCTTGATGGCGTCACTGACGAGTCCGGGCTCCCTGATGCTACCCTCGCTGATCACGTCGCGGGGTAGGGCGACCTGGGCGAAAGCCGTGAGGCCCCATCCACCTTTCCCTTCACGGAGCTCGAGGGCTTTGATCGAGCTGGACCCGATGTCGAGCCCGAACGTCAAGGGCTTCTTGCCCATTCCGAACAACCCCATGGGAAGCTCCCGATCCTGCTGACCGCCGACTCCTCTGAGACGTCCCCGCGGTCAGGTCGAGGTTGACTACCCGTCAGTAGAAAACAGCGGCATATCGCGTAGTTTATAACGACGCTTGTGCCAAACTGTCAACTCTTCGACGCTACCAGATGAAGGGCTCACGGATCCCCCGAGTACCTTGGGTGGTGTGAATCAGGGGTCTGGAGGCTCCCGATACGACCCAGACTTGAGCATCCAGCCTCTCGGCACGGTTCCGTCGCCCCCGGAAGCGGCCGCGCAGTCAAACGCGAGAGCTGGTCCACTGCCGGTCCGGGAGAGGCTCCCGGCGGCCCCGCGCACACCTGCGGCAACGATCTGCCCTTCGATGCCGCCGGGCGCTGTGCCGCGATATGCGAAACCATCCTGCGCATAGACGAGTCCGCGCACGCGTGTGTCGCCCGAGATCTCGAGGGACCCGGCCACGACAAGCCAGCCCCGGAATATGCCTCCGCGCACCTCGGCTCGCGCGAGTTCCGCCGCGGGGGTCGCGTCCGTGACGGGCGCCCCGCTCGCAGTATCGACGAACACGAGGCCCTCTGGAGCTGGGCGCGATGCGTCGAAAAGGACCGAGCCCCTGTAGTAGGTGCCGCGCGCTCGCGCCAGCCGCTTGAGGGCGCGGAGGTCGGCATCTGAGAAGTTCCAAGCGAGCGCAGCCTGGGGCGGCTGTGCCTCGACGTAGTCCCCCGCTTCATTGGGAGTGTCGTTGCCATCGGCACCCCAGACTTTCGCAGTCGGCGCCACGCGCACGACGCCGCTCGACCAGGCGCCCCGCTTGCCGCCGCACGTCGTGTCCGCCCTTGCGTCCACTGTCACCTCCGCGGCGACATCCAGATCACCCCCCACGCAGAGCGCGCAGGGTGCGCTCTCTGCGGGCGCGCGCACCCGCCACAACGTTCCCGTAATGCGCTGGTGGGCCTTGGGACGCGCGTCCCCGGCGTCGTCGGTCGGCGCCCAACCTATCGACAGGACATCGCGCTCGTTCCGGGAGGCCCCGGCTGCCACCGCAATGCGGAAGCCGCCGAGCGGCGTGCCGGGGGCCGAGATGACGATGAGCCGGCTTCCGTCGTACGGCGGCGGGACCGTGGCCGGCAGCGGGTCTGGCAGCCCGTTGGGTGCCCAGGGATGCTCGAGCGCCCAGAGGGCCTGCTCGATCCCGGCTTCGGCTAGCGCCCGTGCCTGCGCCGTACGGAGCTGATTGGCTGCGATGATCGGCTCCGTCGCCGACATGACCGAGAGCCCGAGGATCAAGGACGTGAGCAGTACCAGCGTCATTATGGTCAGCGGCAGCGCGACGCCCCGCTCGTCGTTCCAGTGCCCGACCAAGGGTCTCTCAGCGCTGCGCGACGAGGGTCGAGACGGAGACGGTCTTGTCGAGCCCGGCCAGACCGCCAGCCGTGGCTGGCCGGTACGCCACCGTGACCGTCACCTGGCGGAGGCCGCTCGAGGTGACGGCGCCGCAACCAGGCGGCATGGCGCAGTCGAGTACCCTGACCTGACGGCTATAGCTGGCGAATGGATCGGGCAATGCGGCCTCGTCAGGGAACGTCGTCATGCCGCCGCTCTGCGGGGGCGAAAGATGCCCGCCGGACACACCGAGGCGATCCGCGGGTGGCACGGCGCTCCACGCAGCGGCGCGGATTTCTTCGAGGCGCGCGCAGGCGAGGAAGGCCGCGGTGGAAAGTCTGGCGCCTTCGCCCACGGCAGCGCCCGCCACCGGAAGGGCCGAGGTGAGCGCGGCGAAGCCGATGGCTACAACCGCGACGGCCGCCAGCACCTCCGCGAGCATCCCGGCTCAGCGCTCGACGGCCGCGTGTCCGGCTGCCGACAACCCGCTGCCCTGTTGGCAGTGCAGTGCCGCCGAGCCGCTGTGCAGACGTGCGCGGATGAGCATGGGCAGACTCAGGGTCCGATGGTCACGCGGCCCGATGCCGAGACGGTCACGTTCAGGCTGTAGCTGCCGTTACTGACGGTCACTGTCGTCGCAGGGGCGGCCGCGCCAAGATTGGAGAATACAGGGGCGGCCTCGCCGCCGGCGGGTGTGATTTCGTTGGGTACCGTGAGCTCGCCATTCGCATCGGTACCCGGTCCGACCCATCTCGCCCCCGTGCAGCTGTTGTTCAGATGGTAGTGGATCCTGTCGGGCCAAATGTGGACACAGACGCTCTGGTTCCGCTGAATGGCCAGCTGCCGGCCCTGATTGATGTACGTGGCTATGACCGACGCCGCCGCGCGCACCTGGGCAGTTCGGTAGTAGCTGACGAAAGCCGGAATTGAGAGAGCGAGGAGGGTTCCGATGACGGCCAGAATGACCGTCAGCTCGGCAAGGCTGAAGCCGGCGTGGTTCTGGGCAGGTCCTCTGCGTCGGCGCAATGGGGTCATGAAGAAGGAACCAAGCAAGAAAGGGGCCAGCGCCCCCCCTCTGAAGCAGGATTCAGCCAAGGAATCGGCCAAGGTACCAGGCCAAAAGAGCATTTCCCCACAAGAGGCTAACCGCCCCTCCCAAGGCCAGAAACGGACCGAAGGGTACGGGGTCTTTTCGCCCCTTGGTGCCGGTCACGAGAAGCCCGATGGCCACCACGCCTCCGGCGAGGACCCCTATGAGGATGGCCAAAAGCACCAGCTTCCAGCCAAGGAAGGCTCCCATCATGGCGCCGAGCTTCATATCGCCTCCGCCCATGCCTCCACCGCTCGCCAGAATGATGACCAGAAAAAGCCCTCCTCCGATCAGGATGCCGGACATTGTGTCCAGCCAGGCGGCAGGATGCATGGCCACAGCCAACCCTGCGCCGACAGCGATGCCCGGCAGCGTGATGACGTCGGGGATGATCTGGTGATCCAGATCGATGCCCGTGATCGCAACCAGCGCCGCTAGCAGGAGGAGCGCCGCGCCGAGGTCGAGCCCCGGTCCGAACCGCCGGGCGGCCAGCAGGAACAGCACCGCCGTCACGATCTCGACAGCCGGGTAACGCCATGAGATGCCGGCTCGACAGCTGCGGCAGCGGGCACGGAGCCAGAGCCAGGACAAGACGGGCACGTTGTCATGCCAGCGAATGAGGCTGCCGCACGCGGGGCAGGCGGAGGGCGGATGCACGACGCTCCGGCCGTCCGGAAGGCGCGCGATCACGACGTTGAGAAAACTTCCGATGACGAGACCGAAGAGAAAGCACGTCGCCTCGAGGAAGACGGGCGGGAGCACGGCGTGATTGTACAGGAGGGGGCTACAGACCGGCAGGATCGCGGAAGCGCAAGTGCGACGGGGGAGGGTTCACTCCCTCCCCCGTCGGTGCAACGCGCCTGGTGATAGAACGCGCGAGTGCCGCTTACGGGGCGGAGACGGTCGTGCCGTCGCCCGTGGCGGAGACGGAGAAGGTCCCCGTGCTGCTCGATGTGTACGTGTATGCCGCGGCCCAGCTGGGCGTGCCGCCCGGCGGCGGGACGGGAACGTTGTTCATGAACGGGCCGGCGGTCTGGCCCAAGCCGTTGACGGCGGCCGCGGTCAGATCGGTCAGGGCCGCCGGCAGCGCGCCCATGTGCGCCGCGTAGACGCTGACCGAGGACGCGAGCGTCCGCGTGTCGGCCTGGGCCTTGGAGATGCGGGCGCGGGTCTGGACGTTGGCGTACAGCGGGATGGCGATGGCAGCCAGGATGCCGATGATGGCCACCACGATCATCAGTTCGATGAGCGTGAAGCCGCGCTGATTGCCGGGGAGCCGCCCTCCATCGAGCCGGAATCTTGCGAGCATTCTGCATTCTCCTTGAGTAAGTGGCCTGGTGCGAAGCAGCGAACAGAAAATAGACCAACCTCGACATGTACCGGGAGCAAGGGGGATGCCACGCCTTACCGTTGGCATCTTCACCATCTTTTCAGCTACTTGCCCTGTCCTATCGGCTGAACGCCGAGTCGCCAATGTGACAAATTTGGGGAGGCCAACTGTCCCAGATTGTCAGCCGTCATCCATAGGAAGGGCTCCAACAAGCGCGGCGGGGGAGGAACCCATTCCCTCCCCCGCCGGTGCAACGCGCCTGGTGATAGAGGGCGCGAGTGCCGCTTACGGGGCGGAGACGGTCGTGCCGTCGCCCGTGGCGGAGACGGAGAAGGTCCCCGTGCTGCTCGACGTGTACGTGTACGCCGCGGCCCAGCTGGGCGTGCCGCCCGGCGGCGGGACGGGAACGTTGTTCATGAACGGGCCGGCGCTCTGGCCCAAGCCGTTGACGGCGGCCGCGGTCAGCGCGGTCAGGGCCGCCGGCAGCGCGCCCATGTGCGCCGCGTAGATGCTGACCGAGGACGCGAGCGTCCGCGTGTCGGCCTGGGCCTTGGCGATGCGGGCGCGGGTCTGGACGTTGGCGTACAGCGGGATGGCGATGGCGGCGAGGATGCCGATGATGGCCACCACGATCATCAGTTCGATGAGCGTGAAGCCGCGCTGGTTGCCCAACACTGTCCTCTTCTTGTGCCAGTAGCTGAACATCTCTTTGTCTCCCCCTTGTCGCGTATGGGGTCTCGCGACCCCGGAATAAAAGCTCAACCTTCTTGGTAGCCGGACGGTGCACGTTCGGTGCCATGTGACGGGGTGGCAGTGACAGCCGTCACGTAGCCGACACATTCAGCGAAGAAGAACTGCGTTCGCTTGTAAACCATTGGGAATCAATCACCGCGTGGCGGAGGTCGGAGAGCCAGCGGGAATTTCGAACGAGGCTTCTATCGCGTGCGTCTGACGCGGGATGTGAGCCGGCGAGCCAAAATGTGTCAGGCGTCGCTACCCGCCCCCTTGCGCATCATGTGGTGTTTCTGGAGCTTGTAGCGGAACTGGCGGAAGGTCATCTTCAGCAGCTCGGCCGCCTTGGTCTGCACGCCACCGGTCCTGTCGAGCGCCCGCTGGAGATACCTGCTTTCGATGGCGTCGAGCGTTGCCTCCAGGTCGAGGCCATCCTCGGGAAGCTCAACGCTGTCAAGACCCTTGACGGGCCTCTCGCGCCTGACGGACTCGGGGAGGGCATCGACGCTCAGCATTTCGCCGGCGCCGAGCACGATGGCCCGCTCGAGCACGTTCTCGAGCTCACGGATATTGCCAGGCCAGCGATATCGCTCGAGCACCGCCATCGCCTCAGGTGTGACTCCCCGGACGTCCTTCCCCAGCTCCTTGCTGAATTTCTGGAGGAAGTGAGCGACGAGCAGGGGGATGTCCTCGCGGCGCTCGCGCAAGGGCGGCAGCTGGATCGGGATGACGTTCAGCCGGTAGAAGAGATCCTCCCGGAGGATTCCCTCCTGGACGGCGTCCTCGAGGTCACGGTTCGAGGCAGCGATGAGCCGCACGTCCGTCTTGATGTCCTTGGTGTCGCCGACGCGCCGGATCTCGCGCACTTGGATCGCCCGGAGGAGTTTGACTTGCAGAAGGGCCGGGATCTCGGTGATCTCGTCGAGAAAGAGCGTACCGCCCTCGGCCGCAGAGAAGAGGCCGACCTTGTTGCTGACGGCGCCCGTAAACGCGCCGCGGACGTGCCCGAAAAGCTCAGACTCCATCAGCCCTTCGGGTATGGCCCCGCAGTTCACGGACACGAAGGGCTTGTCCCGCCGGAAGCTGTTGAAGTGGATTGCCCGAGCCACCAGCTCCTTGCCCGTGCCGCTCTCGCCCGTGATCATGGCTGTCGAGGGGCTGTCGGCGATCTTGCGGATGGTGTCGAACACCTCCCGGATGACGCCGCTCTTGCCGATGATGTTTTCGAAGCGGTGCTGCGTCTCCAGCTGCCGGCGGAGGTAGAGGTTTTCGTCCCGGAGCCGCTTGCGCTCGAGCGCATTGCGGATGATGAGATTCACCTCATCCAGCTTGAACGGCTTGGTGATGTAGTCGTACGCGCCGAGCTTCATCGCCTCCACGGCCGTTTCGGTCGAAGCCACCGCCGTGATCATGATGACGGCCGTGTCGGGTGAAATCTCCTTGGCGACGCGCAGCACCTGCAGCCCGTCCACCTTGGGCATCCTGAGATCCGTGATGACAGCGTCCACGGACTCACGATGGAGCGCCTCGATGGCCGGCTCCCCGCCTGCGGCCGTGAGGACGTCATAGCCCTCCTTCTCCAGGGTGATGGAGAGGAGGTCCCGCATGCTCTTCTCATCGTCCACCACGAGGATGCGCGCTTTGGCCATGGTGGCTCGATGCTACACCGCGGAGTCAGCGGACGGAAGGATCAGCATGAAGCTCGTGCCGGCGCCCGGCTGACTGCGCACCTCGATCTGGCCGCCGTGGTCCTGGAGGACGCGGTAAACGAGGGCGAGCCCGATGCCGCTTCCCTCGGGCTTTGTGGAGAAAAACGGCTCGAAGATCTGGGGCAGGTCGGCCTCGGCTATGCCCTGGCCCGTATCGCTGATCCACAGCTGCAGGCGCGGCGGTCCGGCGCCGGGCACGACCCGGCCGCCCACGCGCAGCTCGCCGCCTTCCGGCATGGCCTGCACGGCGTTGATGCAGAGATTCCAGATGGCCTGACGAACCTGCTGAGGGTCCACCCGCGCCGGCAGTTTCTCGCCGTATTCCCGGATCACCTTGAGCTCGGGCGGCAACGAGCGGTGCTCGACGAGGAGGACGACCTCCTCCAGGAGCTCGGCGAGGTCGACTGCGTGAGTGGCCATGGGCGCCGGCCGCGCATATTCGAGGAAGTCGCGGATGATGCGGTTGAGCCGCTCCGACTCGCGCAGCACGATCTCGACGAGCCGCTCGCGGCCGGGATCGGCCGGCAGATCGCGGACGAGCGCCTCGATGGCGCCCGAGAGCGAAGCCAGCGGGTTCCGAATTTCGTGCGCGATGTTTGCGGAGAGTCGCCCGATGGTCGCCAATCGGTCGGCCTGGCGCACTTGCTGCTCCATCCGCTTGATGGACGACAGATCCTGGCAGACCCCGATGAGCCCGATGATCTCGCCGTTACCTGACCGGAGCGACCAGAAGGAGACGCCCACGGGCAGCTCGTGCCCGTCGTGCCTTCTGAGGCGGATCTCGTACCGCAGGGACTGGGCGCCGGGGGCGGCGACCGCCTGCCGCGCCTCCTCGAGGTCCACCTCCCCCCCGAAGAGAGCCTCCCACGTTTGGCCCAACGCGTCCCGCTCGGGAACCCCCGTAATAGACTCCGCCGCCCGGTTGAAGGCGGTGATGCGCCCCTCGGGGTTGACCGCGATCAACCCTGAACCGACCGACTGGAAAATAAGGTCGCGGAACGCCTGGAGATCGGAGAAGTCTTTGCGCTGGCTCTCGAGGCTGCGCTGGGCAATGTAGTAGCGCTCAGCGAGCGAACCGGCCACGAGGGCGACGGCGAACAGGACGGCCGCGTTGAGAAGGACTGTGAGCACCTCGAGGGCCGTCGCCTGCGCCGGCTCGGCGAGCCCCAAGAAGGTCAAGAGCTGGCGCCCCAGAACCACGTCGACGTAGAGGAGACCGGCGAGGCTGGCCGCGACCAGCCCTCCACGTCGACCGAGCAGGAAGCAGCCTTCGAGCACGGTCAACACGTACAGGAAGGTGAAGACCGAGTGCGAACCGCCGCTTGTGGCGATGATGCCCGTCACCAGCGCGACATCGAGGCAGACCTGCATCCACACGAAGCGGCGGAAACTGGTCGCTCGCAGGCTTCCGATCAAGAGCAAGCACGAAACGAGTGCGACAACCGAGACAGAGAGGGCGAAGGGCAGGAAATCGAATTCGAAACTGCCGGCGTAACGCAGCACGGCGCCCGCCGCCAGGACCATCGCGGCGGTGATCAGCCGGGCCCAACTCAGGCCACGCAAAGATGTCCGAAACGGCTGCGGTTCTTCGGCCGGCACGCTCTATTTAACCAGAGTGACCAGCTTGAAGATCGGCAGGTACATGGCCACGACGAGGCCGCCGATGATCACGCCGAGCACGACGATCATGACGGGTTCGAGCAGCGCCGTGAGCGCGCCCACGGCCGTGTCGACCTCGTCGTCGTAGAAGTCGGCGATCTTGGACAGCATCGCGTCGAGCGCCCCTGTCTGCTCGCCGACCGAAATCATCTGGATCACCATCGGCGGGAAGACCCCCGAGGCTTTGAGTGGCTCGGCCAGCGTCTTGCCCGCAGTGACCGCGGCGCGGCATTGCATCACGGCTTTCTCGACAACCTTATTCCCGGCGGTTCGAGCGGTAATGCGAAGCCCCTCGAGGATCGGCACGCCGGAGGAGACGAGCGTACCCAGCGTGCGGGTAAAGCGGGCGACGGCGACCTTGCGGATCAGCGTTCCGATCACTGGAAGCTTGAGCAGCAGCGCATCGATCGTGGCGCGCCCCTTTTCCGTCCGGTAGTAGGCCCGGAGCGCGAACACGCAGCCGATGACGCCGGCGATGATGAGCAGAACGTAATTCCGCACGAAATCGGACAGCCACACCACTACTTGGGTTGGCAGCGGCAGATCCGCGCCCAGATCCTTGAACATCTTGGTGAAGGTCGGGATCACGAACGTCAGCATGAAGACGACGACCAGAAACGCCACGCCGATGATGCTCGACGGATAGATCATCGCCGACTTGACCTTCCGCTTGAGAGCCGCGGCCTTCTCGATGTACGCAGCGAGGCGCTGAAACACCGTGTCGAGGATTCCGCCCGTCTCGCCCACGTCGACCAGGTTGACGAACAAGTCGTCAAACGTGCGCGGGTTGCGCCGCAGCGCCTCGGCGAGGGTCGAGCCGTCCTCCACGGAACGGGCGACCTTCCCCGTCACGTCACGGAGGTTCTTCGACTCGCTCTGCTCGGCCAAAATGTTGAGGCATTGCACGAGCGGCAGGCCCGCGTCGATCATCGTGGAGAATTGACGCGTGAAGATCGCCATCTCCTTGTCCTTGACCTTGCCGCCGCTCCTGCCAGGGGCCTTGCCGCCCGCCTTCTCGTTGATCTTCGTGACGAGGATGGCGCGCTTGCGGAGCTCGCCAACCGCGGCGGTGCGATCTTGCGCCTCGATCTCGCCGGTGGTCGTCCCGCCGGCCCCCCGTCCCTGATAGGTGAAGACCGCCATGTCACATTCTCCTGGTTACCGCTTGCCGAACGGCGAGCTTCCGGTGAGCGTGGTGGCCGGGGCGCTCGGGCCGGACGCCACAAGCTGGGACAGCTCCTCGGGCTGCATGCTCCGGTTGAGCGCCTCCTCGCGGCTGATGTGCCGCTTCTGGACCAGCTCGATGAGTGACTGGTTCATGGTCTGCATGCCGAATTTCTGGCCCGCTTGCATGGCCGAGTAGATCTGGTGAATCTTCTCCTCGCGGATCAGGTTCCGGATGGCCGGCGTTGTCACCATGATCTCGAGTGCCATGACGCGTCCACGGCCGTCGGCCGTCGGAATGAGCTGCTGGGAGAGCACGCCCTCGAGGACCAGCGACAGCTGCGCCCGCACCTGCGACTGCTGGCTTGTCGGGAAGACGTCGATGATGCGGTTGATAGTCTGCGCGCATGAGTTGGTGTGAAGTGTGCCGAGCGTCAGGTGGCCCGTCTCGGCGATGGTCAGCGCTGCCGCGATGGTCTCGAGGTCCCGCATCTCGCCAACCAGCACCACATCCGGGTCCTGACGCAGGATGTACTTGAGCGCGTTCTTGAACGACTGGGTGTCCGAAAAGACCTCGCGCTGGTTCACCAGGCACTTCTTGTGGTGGTGAACGAACTCTATTGGGTCTTCGATCGTCATGATGTGCTCGGTGCGCTCACTGTTGATCTTGTCCACCATGGCAGCAAGCGTCGTCGACTTGCCCGAGCCTGTCGGCCCCGTGACGAGGATCAAGCCCTTCGGGCGATCCGCCAGTTGCTCGATCACGGGGGGCAGGCCGAGCTCGTCGAACGAGCGGATCTTGATGGGGATGACCCGGATCGCGGCGGCGACCGCGCCCCTCTGACGGTAGACGTTGCAGCGGAACCGTGCCAGGCCCTGGATTCCGAAGGACAGGTCGAGCTCGTTGTCCTCCTCGAATTTCTGCTTCTGCCCCTCATTCAGCACGCTGTAGGCCAGCCGCTGGGTATCCTGCGGCGTCAGGCGTTCGAACTGCGTCAGCGGCGTCAGCTTGCCGTGCAGCCGGATTTGCGGGGAGGTGCCCGTCGTGATGTGCAGGTCGGACGCCCCCCGCTCGATCAGGATAGTCAGCAAGTCGTGCATCGTTGCGGCCATGGTTTAGGCGTTCTCCTTTGTTGGTCCCGTGCTATCCAAGAGTAACCCGGAGCACCTCTTCCACGGTCATTACGCCGTCGAGCACCTTCTGGAGCGCGTTCTGCCGGAGCGTCTTCATGCCTTGGGCTTGCGCCGTCTCGCCGAGCTCGGCCGTCGGCGCGTTCCGGATGATCAGGTCGCGGATCTCCTGAGACACCGGCATGACCTCGTAGATGGCCACGCGTCCCTTCATGCCCGTGAAGCTACACGTGGCGCACCCTTTACCCTTGTAGAAATTGACCTTGCCCAGTCCCTGCGAGATGTGGCCGTACGGCACGAGGGTCTCCTCATCCGCTTCGTACGGTTGCTTGCAGTCCTTGCACACCCGACGACCGAGCCGCTGGGCAAGGATCAGCATCAGGGAAGACGATACGAGGAAGGGGGGGATGCCCATGTCCAGCAGCCGCGCCACGGTGGACGGGCAATCGTTGGTGTGCAGCGTCGTCAAGACCAAGTGTCCGGTCAGGGCGGCCCGGATGCCGATCTGGGCTGTTTCGAGATCGCGCGTCTCGCCGACGAGGATGACGTCCGGGTCCTGGCGCAGGAAGGCGCGTAGCGCCCCGGCGAAGGTGCGCCCGATCTCGTCGTTGATCTGGACCTGGTTGACCCCCTTGAGGTTGTACTCGACCGGATCCTCCGCGGTCATGATGTTGACGTCGGGCGAGTTGATCGTATGGATGGCCGAGTAGAGCGTGGTCGTCTTGCCGGAGCCAGTCGGCCCCGTGATCAGGATCATGCCGTACGGGTTGTGGATGGCCTTGGTGAACTGCTCGAGGCTCCAGGAGTCGAAGCCGAGCATGGTCAGATCGAGCTGAAGCGAATCCTTGTCGAGGATGCGCATGACGGTCTTCTCGCCGAAGATCGTCGGCAGGGTGGACACGCGGAAATCGATCTCGCGTTGGTTGAAGCGGAGCTTGATACGGCCATCCTGCGGGAGCCGCCGCTCTGCGATATCCAGACTCGCCATGATCTTGACGCGAGAGGTGAGCGCGGCCTCGAGGCGCTTCGGCGGCGTCATGATCTCGTGCAGGACGCCGTCTATGCGGAAGCGCACCCGGAAGACCTTCTCGTACGGCTCGAGATGGATGTCAGACGCGCCCCGGCGAATGGCGTCCACCAGAATCATGTTGATGAGCCGCACGATCGGCGCCTCGTCGGCCGACTCCTTGAGCTCGAAGACGTCGACTTTTGCGGCAACCTCTTCCTCGCCTTCGACCAGTTCGACGTCGGCGGCGGCTCCCTCCATCTCCGAGACGATGTCCGCGATCCCCCCGCCCCTGCTGTCGTAAGAGCGGTCGATGGCCTGGCGTATCGCCGCCTGGGAGGCGACGACCGGGACGACCTGGAGGTTCGTCATGAACCCGACGTCGTCCAGCGCGAAGACGTTCGTCGGATCCGCCATGGCGAGCGTCAACTGGTTGGCCTCGCGCTTGACGGGCAGAACTTCGTACTTGCGGGCGATCTGCTCCGGCACGAGCTTGAGCACTTCCGGGTCGACGTCCAGCTGGGACAGCGTGATCGACTGGATGCCGTATTGCCGAGATAGAAACGCGATCAGTTTCTCTTCCGGGACGAAGTTGAGTCTGACGAGGATGGAACCGAGCTTGTCGTTGGTGCCCTTCTGCTCCTGGAGCGCGCGCGCCAGCTGTTCGGTCTGGATCAGCCCCTCACGAACGAGGAGATCGCCGAGTCGTCGGCTGACTGGTGGTCCGAGCTTGGGTTCCGCCATAGGTCCGGCTCCAGAGGCGCTGCGCCCCTTCAGCTGGCCCCCGCGAGGCGCCGAAGAGCGTCGGAGAACGCCTTGAGAGCTTCATCCTGGTAGAGAACGAAGACCACCTTCTGCAGACTCGTCTTGCCAGCGCGCACGTGGTCGACAATGGTCGAGATCATGGTGTCCGCGGACTGGGCCGGGGGCACGCCGCCCACGCCAGAGCCGAGGGCGGGGAAGGCGATGGACAGCATTCGATGCTTCTCGGCGATGGCGAGCGACGAGCGCGTGGCCGCCCCGATCTTGTCCGGGTCGGCCTTGAGGTCGCGTCCCATAGACGCGGCGTGGATGACGTGCGTTGCGGGCAGGTTGCCTGCGACCGTCAGCACTGCCTCGCCCGGCTCGATCGGCCCCTGGCGCACGGCCTCCTCCTCGATCACGGTGCCGCCCTTGCGCTTGATCGCGCCAGCCACGCCCGCGCCCATCCAGAGCTCGGCGTTGGCGGCGTTCACGACGGCATCCACTTCCGCTTCAGTGATGTCGCCCCGGACGATCGAGAGGGTGGTGCTGCCGATCTTGACCTTCATCGGCCCGCTCCACCCGGGCCGGACGCTTCGCGCAACTTTGCAGCCTCCCACTCCCGATCGAGCTCCTCCGCGGACGCCTCGCCCACCTCCCGGCCCTCCGCCCTCATCGCGGCCTCCACCTCCCTGAAACGACGGGTGAACGTATCGGCGGCTTTTCGAAGCGAGTTCTCGGCATCAATTTCAAGCAGCCGGGCTACATTTACGAGCGAAAAGAGCAGGTCGCCGATCTCGGCTCCGGTCCGCGCGGCATCGCCGGCGGCCACCGCCTCGTCGGTCTCCGCCAGCTCCTCGCGCACCTTGCTCCATGCGTCCTGCCACGTAGGCCAGTCAAAGCCGACCCGCCCGGCCTTCACCTGCAGTCGCTGCGCTCGCAAGAGGGCCGGCAGACTTCGGGGCACGCCGTCCAGCGCGGACCTCGGGCCCCGGTCGCCACGGCTCTCGGCGCTCTTGATTCGCTCCCACTGGCTCAGCGCCTCACGGGCATTCGCGACCTGGGCATTCGCGAAGACATGGGGGTGTCGGCTCGTCATCTTCCGGGAAACTTGTTGCAAGACCTCTGCCATGGTGAACTCACCCAGCTCCTGGGCTATTTGGCAGTGGAACACCACTTGGAAGAGGACATCTCCCAATTCCTCCACGATATGGTCGGTCCGGCCTTCGTCCAACGCCTCTAGCGCTTCATAGGTCTCTTCGATGAGGTAGGGCTTGAGGGAGGCGCGGGTCTGCTCGCGATCCCACGGGCAACCCCCTTCGCCCCTGAGGCGGCTCATGAGGGACAGCAGTGATTCGAAGAGAGCGCCGGCGGAGTCTGCCATGAGCGATCCCGAGGTCGCCAGAGCATTATACACAAGGGGGTCAGATCCTTGAAGGTCTTGGGGCCGCATGCTAGGCTCTGGCCGCCCTCCATGAAGACATTGCATGGCTGAAGACGAGACGTTCAAGGTCACGGACAGGCGCCGGCGCGACGAAACCGAGGACTTGTCCGCATCCCCGGCCTCACGCGACCCAGCAGCCCCAGCCCCACGCGCCACTGAGGGGAGTTCGGTGTCCCAGGGGCCAACCCCTCCACCGCAGGGGGGGCCTGATCTCCAAGGTCTCTTCATCATGCTCGCAAGTACTGCGCTCGTGAATCTCGGCGAGGCGGCCGATCCAGAGACGGATGAGCGCGTGCTGGATCTCGAGCAGGCGAGAGACGCCATCGATCTTCTCGCGCTCCTCCGGGTCAAGACGGAGGGCAACCGCACCGAACGCGAGAGCCGGCTCCTGGACGAAATGCTGTACGATCTGCAGCTCCGCTTCGTCCGCGCTGCCAAGGGTACACCCGGGGGTTAGCGCGTCCGGATGACGAGGCGACGGTCCTGGATGTCGATGTCCCTGACCGTTCCGGGCACCTGCCACTTGAGGAGCCCAGATCCCGCGGATCCCATCACGACGGAGAACGGCCAGTTGCCGACAGGCTGTCTCCCCAGGTTGAACTCGGTCAGCGTCACGCGCGCTTGACCCGGCCTCACGCCCGGGTCGCCCGGCTGGATCGCGAGGTAACCGCGGACAGTGATCCAGATGGGGCGATTCAACTGCGACACCGGCAGGTAGGCGGCTAGTTGGGCGAAGGGCGGACCATGCAAGAGGCTGCGCAGCAGGGTCCGGCCCTGAAGAAGAAACTGACCCTGGGTTAGCCTGATAGCGAAGGGGTCGAAGCGCAGTCCCGCTGTCTCGGCCAGGTGGCGCGCTACCAGGGCATTGATCTCGCGCTCGCTGAGCAGGATTGGGTCCTGACGTCCAGACTGGCCGGCGTCCCGCAGAAGGACCTCCCGGAGTGCAGCGCGCGCGGAGGAAGCGTCGGATCGACTCCACTCCAGGGCTTCAGAGCGGGGCTCCTCAAAGATGTTGCCGGAGAGGAAGATGAAGCCCCCAACCAGGATTGCGACAAAACCGAGACCTATTAAGAGGACTAGGCAGCCGGCACAACCCATCTTCATAGAAGGTAACCATACCACTCACTCTATATTTCAGTACTTTAGAAAAATTATAGCTCATACTTGACAGAGAGAGACGCAGCATATATAAGTGTTACAGACTTAGATTCGACGGTGCCTCTGGCACCGCCTGGAACATACCAAATCACAAGGAGGAGTAGCCATGACAGTGATGCGTTGGCGTCCGTTCGGTCAGGGGTTGGAGCCGTGGGTAGGGGCGCGTGAGCTCGGTGACATCCAGACCGAGGTGAACCGTCTCTTCGACACATTCTTCGGCCGGGCCGCGCAGAGCGGCGTGCCGGAGCGCGCGTGGGCTCCCGCGGCGGATATGTACGAGACGAAGGACGAGCTGGTGATCAAGGTCGACCTGCCGGGCATGAGCGAGAAGGACGTGCAGGTGTCGATCACCGGTGACCTGCTGAGTCTCAGGGGCCAGCGAATGGAGTCGGAGGGTGTGAACCCGGAGCAGTACTTCCGCGCCGAGCGGTGGGCCGGGCGGGTCGAGCGGGTGTTCCAGCTGCCGATCCCGGTGCAGGCTGACAAGGTCCGTGCGAGCTACCGCGAA
>Ga0335084_10002481_pt1 | contig 17782 bp, 18 predicted proteins | sample Lox_Sample_44_FD_206721 | JGI IMG/M metagenome (GOLD analysis project Ga0335084, IMG submission 206721) | Soil microbial communities from Loxahatchee National Wildlife Refuge, Florida, United States - Lox_Sample_4.4 | ecosystem: Environmental > Terrestrial > Soil > Wetlands | place: USA...
GGCGCACGACAAGCTCGTCATCGACGAGGTCGACGTCTCCGGCCACTGGAGCACCTTCATCCAGTCGCGGGTCGTCACCGACTACAACGAGAAGCTTGAGGAGGAGATTGCCGCGCTCCCGGGCGGTGAGCTCATCCACCGCTGCTGGCAGTGCGGATCGTGCACCAACTCCTGCACCGTCAACGCGGTCAATCCCGATTTCAATCCCCGCTACTGGATTTATCTCATTCGGCTCGGGATGGAAGCCGAGCTGCTGCGCGACAAGGACATCATCTGGCAGTGCGTGTCGTGCCACAAGTGCACTCACGCCTGTCCGCGGGACGTGGTTCCGGAAGGGGTGATGAAGGCCACGGCACACTGGCTGGAGTTGAAGGGCCATACGCCGAAGTCGAAGTCCACGCTCTTCGACGAAGAGTTCTCTGAGCAGGTCTTCGAGACCGGAAAGATCGAGGAGGGCCGCATCATCCGCCGTTTCTTCCAGCGGACCGGACAGCCGCTCCTGCAGGACTGGCTGGTCGAGATGGCCAAGCGGCTCGCCCGGCATCTGCCCTTGAAGATGCTCGCGACCATGGGGCTCGGCGCGCTCGTGCGGCCGCGCACGCGCGGATGGGCGGGCGCGCGGGCCGCCATCGGGGAATACGTCGAGGAGCAGAAGGCGAAGCAGCACCGGGCGCTCGGTCTTTCCGAGCTGATCGAGCAGGCCGAGCGCGAGCTTGCCGGGCCGCCACCCACGCGGCATTGACGGAGCCATCCATGGCCAATCAGCACAGCAAGCAAAAGTACGATCGCGTCGCCTACTATCCGGGCTGTGCGCTCGAGGGAACCGGGCACGCCTACAACCGCTCGACCCAGGCAGTCGGAAAAGCGCTGGGCCTCGAGCTCGACGAGGTGAAGAACTGGAACTGCTGCGGGGCGATGGAGGTGAAGAACATCGACCCGAAGCTGCAGACCTATCTGTCCTCGCGCGTCATGTCGATCGCGGCCAACGAGATGGGCGCAAAGGTGGTCATGGCGCCGTGCAACGGCTGCTACCACAACCTCAAGAAAGCCGAGCACGATCTGGCTCACGACGCGGACTCGCGTGAAGTAACGGAGCGCCTGTCGCACAAGGCCGGGCACGAGACCTACCGCGCCGGTCAGATCGAGACCATCCACGCACTCGACTGGATCAAGCACGGGATCGGCGAGGACGAGCTCAAGCGGCGCGTGCGCAACTCGCTCAAAGGCCTGAAGGTTGCCAACTACTACGGCTGCATGTACACCCGGCCGCGCCACATCTTTCCGGAGAAGGACCAGGGGCCGGGCAGCGAGTCGACCTCGAAGCCGCACTTCATGGACGATCTGCTCGCGGCAGCCGGCGCCGAGAATGTCGAGTTTCCGCTCAAGACCGCCTGCTGCGGCGGCGCGCACACGCTGTCCGACAGCGACATCTCGACCAAGCTCGTGCTCAACATCCTGCGCGCGGCCGAAGCCGCCGGCGCAGACGTGATCGCGACCGAATGCCCGACCTGCCATTCGGGGCTCGAGATGCATCAGGTGCGCGCGGAGAAGGTGCTCGGCCAGAAAACCACCGTGAAGATGCTGTACTTCACGCAACTGCTCGGGCTTGCGCTCGGGCTGTCGCCGCGCAAGGTCGGCGTCCACGAGAACGTTTCGGATTCGCTCGATCTGCTGAAGGAGAAGCAGATCGCATGAGATCGCTTGCCGCCGTCGAAGCCGAGCTCGATGCCTTCGCCGTCTGCGCGGATGGGCCGCAGGCCGCGCGCTCTCTGCTTGCCCTGGCCGAGGAAGTGCTCGAGCACTGGATCGTCGCGCGCGGCGAGACGCCGACCGACGAGCAGAGGGAAGGGTTCCGCCTGCTTGCGCTCCACCGCCAGGGTGCGCGTGGCGAGCCGAGCTTCAACGCTTGCCGCGAGACCTGTCGCGAGATCGCGTATCACTACAACCTGCTGTGCCTGCAGCCCGATCCGCAGCTCGATGCGCGGCACCAGCGCATGATGGCGATGCTCGCGAAGCACCTCACGCTGTTCGTCGGCGGCAAGATGCAAAGCGCGAACCTCGGGGAGTTCTGCTGTTCGTCGCGGGCGCTGCGCACGGCCTCGTCTTGAGGCGCGCGGGGGAGGGTCTGGGCGATGCCCGACGTGCGCGGATGTCACCTGCCGGACGATCTGCTTTACGACGTGGAGAACCACATCTGGTTCCAGGAGCAGCCCGACGGCAACGTCAAGCTCGGTATGACGACGGTGGCGACGGCAATGGCCGGGCAGCTCGTGGCCTTCACGCCCAAGAAAGCCGGTCGTGCCCTGCAGGCTGGGCGGTCCTGCGCAACGGTGGAATCGGGCAAATGGGTCGGGCCTGCGAAATCGGCCGCAGGCGGCGAGATCGCCAGGGTCAACGAAGCGCTGATCGCGCGACCAGCGCTCGCGAACGAGGATCCTTACGGCGCAGGCTGGATGGTGATCGTGAAGCCCTACGACTGGGCGTCGGTCAAGGCCACGCTGGTCCCTGGTTCGGAGGTGGGCCCGAGCTACGAAGCGAAAATGAATGCGGACGGGTTCCCCGGCTGTGCCTGTCCGATCGGATCAAACCCGTGATGAGGAGGAAATGAAACGTTCCACTTCGGCGCCGGCCTCGCAAGCCCCCGTGAGCGTGGACCTGGTCCGCCTGCAGCAGAGCGCGGCCCACGCTGCAACCCTGCTCAAGGTGATGGCGAACTCCAATCGCCTGATCATCCTGTGCCAGCTCGCCGAGGGCGAAAAGTCGGTCGGGGAACTCGAGAGCGTGGTGGGGCTGAGTCAGTCCGCGCTGTCGCAGCAGCTCAGCGTCTTGCGCCAGCAAGGTGTGGTGACCACGCGCCGCGCGGCGCAATCGATCTTCTATTCGCTCGCGAGCGAGGAGGTGCAGACGGTCATGCTTGCACTGCATGACGTGTTTTGCGGGAGGCGAGGATGACAGCGCTCGGGACCATTGAGAGTGCAATGCCTGAAATTCTAGTGCATCCGACGCGCAATGGGGCTGCGCACGAGCTGTCCTCTTCGAACCGCCCGCATTCGCGGTTAGCGCCACTGTTCGTCGGTCACGCGATCTATCGTCGGGCCGCGTATGGAAGCAACCACCCGCTGGCGATCCCGCGCGTAGAATCAGTCATGGATCTCTGCAGCGCACTCGGCTGGCTCGGGGATTCGGAGTTTCGCGAGAGTCCGCGCGCCAGCGTGGACCAGCTCGCCTGGTTTCACGCGCCGGATTACGTTCAGGCTCTGAAGCACGCCTCGGAGACGGGCCGAGTGGACTTCGACGTGAGACGGCGCTATGCCATCGGCACGATGGAAAACCCGGTGTTCCCAGGCGTGTTCGAGCGAGCCGCGACCAGCGTAGGCGGATCGGTTCTCGCGGCCGACCTGGCACTCGAAGGCCGCGTTGTCTTCCATCCAGCGGGCGGCACGCACCACGGCCGTCCCGACCGCGCGAGCGGCTTTTGCTACTTCAACGATCCGGTCTTTGCTGTACTCGCGCTCTTGAGGTCAGGTGCGAAGCGCGCGCTGTATATCGATATGGACGCCCATCACGGCGACGGCGTACAGAACGCGTTCCTCCGCGATGAGCGTGTGCGCACGATCTCACTCCACGAACAAGGGCGCTGGCCGTACTCGGGGCAGGTCTCAGACGCGGGCGAAGGCAGAGCGTGCAATCTTCCGGTGCCCGCACATCTCAACGACTCGGAGCTCGCTGTGCTGCTCGAAGAAGTCGTTTTGCCGCTGGCCCGGATGGCTGCGCCGCAGGCGTTGGTCATCACCTGCGGCGCGGACGCGCTCGAAGGCGATCCGCTCTCGTCCATGCAACTATCCAACGTTGCGTTGTGGTCGGCAGTGGAGCGGATCGCGGCACTAGCGCCGGCAGTCGTGGTGTTGGGCGGCGGTGGCTACAATCCTTGGACGCTCGCGCGCTACTGGTCGGGACTATGGGGAAGATTGTCGGGTCGGGAGATCCCGCAGGAGCTGTCCGCCGGTGCATCGGCCATCTTGGGTGGGCTGCGCTGCGACCTCATCGAAGATGAAGACATTCGTCCGGAATGGCTGACGACGCTTGCCGATCGGCCGAATCGGGGCGCAGTGCGCGACGAGATCGGGGTGCTGGCCGATCGGGCGCTCGCGCGCGTAGACGAGGCGTTCTGGCTGCCGGCCGCTCGATGTGCGGTCGAGCGGACCGGTGTGGGAACGTGAGGAAATCAGTATGAGCTGGATGGACCAACTGGCCGCCCTCGAGGAGCTGGAGGATGCCGAGCTCGACAGCGCGCTGCTCGCCGAATGTGAGCGCGAGGCGCACCTCGTATCGGGGCGCGCGATCCGGTTCTCGACCCCCACGTTCAAATCGTACTCGAGCTGCGAGCTGAGCGGTTGCGGCAAGAACAGTTTCCCCGCGTTCTCGGTCACCGCCGGCGGCTGCGCACTCATGTGCGATCATTGCCAGGCGAAGATCCTCGAGCCGATGATCCCCGCGGTGAGCCCCGAGTTGCTCGATCGAAAGGTGCGCGAGCTGATCGAGCAGCAGGAGCTGCAGGGCTTCCTGCTGTCAGGCGGCTCCAACCGCCGCAACGAGATCCGCTACGAGCGCTACTATCCGGTGGTGGAACAGCTCAAGCGCGAGTTCCCGCACCTGAAGATCGCGATCCACTCGGCGCTGCTCGACGAAGCCCGCGCCCGGAGCATGGAGGCGGCCGGCGTCGACACGGCCATGATGGACGTGATCGGTGCGAGCGAGACCATCGCCGAGGTCTATCACCTCGACCGCAGGGTCGAGGAATTCGAGACTACGCTCGCCGCGCTATGCGCGACGTCGATGGAGGTGGTTCCACACATTGTCATTGGCTTGCACTACGGGCGCATCCTTGGCGAGCCCAATGCGCTCGACATCGTGAACCGGCATCGGATCCACTCGCTGGTGCTGGTGGTCGTCATGCCGTTTTACGCTAAGCCCGGAACCTTTAAGACACCGGAGACTGGGGACGTCGGACGAATTTTCCTCGAAGCGCGGCGGCGGCTGCCAGACCGTCAGGTGCTCCTCGGCTGCGCACGGCCGCCCGGAATGCACCGGCGGGTCACCGACGCGTATGCGGTAGCGGCCGGCCTCGACGGGATCGCGTTTCCCGCGGACGGCACGCTTGCTGTGGCGAACGCGGTCGGCCGCCCGGCACTGCAGGAGCACGCCTGCTGCTCGATCAACACCGGGCGAACGATCCAGCTCCATCGCCGCACTTCTCTGGCTGCACAATGACAAGCGAATACGTCGACATTGTGGTGGTCGGTCTCGGTCCGGCCGGCGCGAGCGCCGCAACCCAGGCGGCCCGGCGCGGCTGCGAGGTCGTCGCGATCGACCGCAAGCGCGAGCCGGGACGGCCGGTTCAATGCGCGGAGTTCGTGCCAGCGATGATCAGTGTTGAGATGGACGATCTTGGTGCTTCCGTGCGGCAGCCGATCGACGCGATGGTGACCTTCGTCGAAGACGACGCCCCCGACATCAAGGAAGGCTTCCCGGGCTATATGCTCGATCGGGTTGCGTTCGATTGCGCGCTCGTCTCCGCAGCAGAGCGAGCCGGCACGCGTTGCGCACCCGGAGCCAGCGTGCGTTCATTGAGCCCGGACGGGCGGGTCGAGCTCGCGGATGGACGCACCATCATCGCGAAAGTTCTGGTCGGCGCCGACGGCCCCCGTTCAATCGTCGGGCGGGCGATCGGGCAGAGCAACCGGCAGTTCGTCGAGACGCGGCAAATTACGGTGCCGTTGCGGCGTTCGCACCAAGCGACGGATATCTTCCTGTCGGCCGACATGCCTGGTGGATACGGTTGGCTATTCCCGAAAGGCGATGTCGCTAACCTCGGTGCGGGTGTCGATCCGGCGCACAAGGCGCGGCTCAAGAACATCGTTGCCGCCCTGCATGCGAGCCTCGTCGAAAACGACCGCGTCGGTGCTCAGATCCTCGAGATGACCGGCGGCCCGATCCCGGTGGGCGGAATGCTGCAGCCGTGGGGAATGCTTGGCGGCACACTGGTGCTACTCGCGGGTGACGCTGCTGGCCTGGCCAACCCGGTGACTGGCGCCGGCATCGCGGCGGCGGTGCATTCGGGCAAGCTCGCGGGCGAGGCGGCGGCCGGATATGTTTCCGGCATACGCACGGCCGGCCCCGAATACGAGGAAGAGATCGAGAGCGTGTTCAAGGCGGCGCTAGAGCGCGCGCTGCGCCGCCGGGCGGAGCTTGCCGCTATCGTGGATACCGGCGCGCTGCCCGGCAAGGCGGCACTGCGGCGTGGCTGGATCGCCTATCCGCAATATTGGGCGGCCTGAAGGTTTAAGAGGACCCGAACCATGAGCTGTCACCGGCCCGAAAGCACACCTGTCGCAAGTCCGGCGGCAACCGGACGCGACTACAACTCGCTTGTGGTCATGCAGCCGCGCGCGCCTGCGGTGACACCCAAGGAGATGAAGAACGGTGCGCCGGTGAAAGCCAACAACGTGGCGCCGCAAGGCCTCTATCTCCCCAACTACAATATCCTCACGCCGCACATGCGCTCTCCAGAGTATGTGCAGATGTCCACGGCCGCGGCGATCACGCTCGGCGTCGTGCAGGGAAAGATGTACCGCTGCTCGTGCACGCGTTGCCTCAATCTGCTGCTCACTTATCCGGAAGGCTGTAGAGCAAATTGTGCGTACTGCGGACTCGCTCGCCACCGCGAGGCGCAGCGCGACTACGCCGACCGCAATTTCATCCGCGTGGACTGGCCGGCTGTTCCGCTCGACACGGTGATCGACATCGTCGCGCGCGATGCGGCGGCGAGCCCGTTTCATCGCATGTGCATCTCGATGATCACGCATCCGCGGTCCGACCAGGACACAGTGAGCGTGCTGAAGAGATGGACGGAGCGCATCGATCCCTCGGCGATCCCGGTGTCGATTCTCTCGAACCCCACGACGATGACGCGCGCGGACGTGGAGCGCCTGCACGCACTCGGTGCCGATATCTTTACGGTTGCGCTGGACGCCGCGACACCCGAGATCTTCGATCGCACGCGCGGCAAAGGCGTGCAGTCGCCGCACACCTGGGCGAAGTACTGGGAAATCCTGATGGATGCCCGCGACGTTTTCGGACCGCAGAAGTTCGGGGCCCACATCATCATCGGCATGGGCGAGACCGAGCAGCAGGCGCTGACCCTGGTGCAGCGACTGGTCGACCTGGGCGGGCACAGCCATATGTTCTGCTTCTTCCCGGAGAAGGGTTCGCTGATGGATCACCTGCCGGCGACGCCGCGTGACCAGTGGCGCCGCGTTCAGCTTGGCCGCTATCTGATCGACTATCGCGGCGTACGAGTGGAACAGATTTCGTTCGACGGCGAGGGCCGGGTGCTCGATTTCGGTATTCCGAAAGCTGAAGTGGAATCTGTGATCGACGAGGGCATCGCATTCCGCACCTCGGGCTGCCCCGGCAAGTTCCGCGAAGACGTGTCCGCTTGCGATCGGCCCTACGGCGACTCGCCGCCGAGCAACATCGCCAGCTTCCCGTTCCAGCCCGACAAGAGCGATCTGCGCAAGATCCGCCGCCAGCTTCGGCTGGTCGAGCACCGCGATTGAACACACATGGTCAGGACATTCCGGATCATCGATACCGGCACCCGCGACGGCCGTCGTCAGATCGCATTCGACCAGGCGCTGATCGAAGCGCACAAAGCGGGCAGCATTCCCGACACGATCCGTTTCCTGCGCTTTCCTCCCACTGCGCTGATCGGGCGCCATCAAGCTTTGTCGGGCGAGATTGAATTGGACTATTGCCGTGCACACGGCATCGGCGTGGTCCGGCGCATCACCGGAGGCGGCGCGATTTATCTGGACGAAGGCCAGCTCGGCTGGGAGCTCGTCTTCCACCGCAGCACGCTCGCAATCGGCTCGCTCGCCGAGCTGACGCGCGAGATCTGCGAAGCCGCGGCCGCCGGCTTGAGCAAGCTCGGCGTTGCCGCCCGGTACCGGCCGCGTAACGACATCGAGGTCGACGGGCGCAAGATCAGCGGCACCGGCGGGTTCTTCGACCAGAACACGCTGTTCTATCAGGGCACGGTGCTGGTGGACATGGAAGCCGCCGAAATGACTGCTGCGCTCAAAATCCCCGAAGCCAAGCTCGCCAAACGCTCACTCGACTCGGCGGCACAGCGGGTGGTGACACTCAAGGAGCTGCTCGGCGCGGCGCCAGCCATCGAAGCGATCAAGGATGCGCTGCTTGCAGGATTCAGCGAGCGTCTGGGCATCACCGCGGTCGCGGGTGCGATCACCGCCCGGGAGGAGGAGCTTGCCACGCATTACTACGACGAGGAGATCGGCACCGACGCGTTCGTGGCGGAGATCGACGATCCGGGCGCAGGCGAAGAGGTGCAGTCGGCGAGCCACATCGGCGCCGGCGGCACGATCACGGTCTACGCCCGGCTCGCCAGAGCACAGCACGACCGCATCGACAGGGTGCTGATCACCGGCGACTTCTTCGTCACCCCGCCGCGCATCGTCTTCGACCTGGAGGCTGCTCTACGGAACGTGACGGTGGGCGAGGCCGGCCAGACTGTCGAGCGGTTCTTCACGCAGGCCCAGGTGGGCCTGCTCAGCGTATCGCCGGGCGACTTTCGCAGCGCGGTGGAGGCGGCGCTCGCGGTTGCCCCGTGAGCCCGCGTACAGGCCGATCGATGCAACAGCACGGCGGATGGTCCTGCTTGCCGATCATCGCATGAGGCTCATCTCCGTCGTCCAGCACACCTCGGCCGAATATCTCGGCCTCATCGAAGACCATCTCGAGGGCCGCGGCATCCGCTTCAAATACTTTCGCCCGTTCACCGAAGGCGGGAAGCTGCCGGCGCTCGACAACGTGCGCGACGGGCTCATCTTGCTGGGAGGCGGGCCGTGGGGCAGCGCGGGAGGGCGCGATGTCCCGACGCTTGCGCAGGAGGTAAAGCTCGCCCATGCCTCGCTCATGTTCGAGAGCCCGGTGATTGGCATCGGGCTGGGCGCGCAGATCCTCGCGATCGCGGCCGGGGGTCGGTCCGAGCCGACCAGCCTCGAATTCGAAATGACGGCCGCGCATCGGATCGACACCGATGCCTTGAACGGTCACTTGCCCGAGCAGTACCCCGTTGCAATCTTTATGCGCGACTGGCCGATGCCGCCCTCCTATGCACGCGTCCTCGCGCGAGATCGAAGAGAACGGCCAGCGCTCTGGCAGATCGGCGAACGTGCGTTCGGGTTCGCCGGACATCCGGGACTCAAGGTGGCAATGGTCGAGGACCTGATCATGGAGTTCGACGAGTCGCCCGCCGATGCTGAGCTGGTGCTCGAAGAACTGCGCTCGGCGCAGCGGGCGATGGAGGACGCGCTCGTCCCGATCATGACCGGTCTGGTGCAGCTGACCAGCTGGATGCAGGACGCAACACCGCGACCGAGCTGAACGAGGGCAGGCGCACTCGTTGGATGCTTCAGTGCCCGCCGGCGGACGGCGAAGGCGCCTCCGGCGGCGGCAGCGCCTGGCATTCGAGAAAGATCCGAGCCGTGCAGCGTGCGCAGACCGACCGATCGAGTTGCGCAAACATCCCTGCGATCGCCTGCTCCCTGCTGTGGAAGATGTTCTCCTCACCGATCTCCTGGATGTAGCCGCCCCGGCGCAGCATGCTCTCCACCGGCTGGCGCAGCGAATAGAAATAAAGCCCGCCGCCGCTCGCTCGCCGCTTGCGTGCCTCGCTCGCCAACGCCTCCGCCCCGGCCATATCCACGAAGTTGATGCTCTTCGCCATCACCAGCAGATGTTTCTGCTCCGGCCGGACTTTATGCAGCGTCTCGAAGTGTGTCTCCACGTGATTCACTGCACCGAAGTAGACCGAGCCCTCGATCCGCAGGATCTTTGCCTGCGGGCATTCTTGCAGGCCGCCCTCGACCTCTGCGAACTTCCGGGTCGGGTGCCGCGCATCCGGGACGAGGCTGCGCATCGTCGGTCTTGAGGTGCGGTACAGATAGAGTATGAGCGAGACAAACACCCCGGACAGCACAGCGAACTCGATCGGCAGAAGCAGCGTGGCGAGGAACGTCGCCGTGATCACCGCGACCGAGCCGCGGCTCGTGCGCATCGCCGCGCGGATGCGCGTGAAGTCGACCAGCGCCCAGGCGACGAGGAACAACGAGCCGGCCATGGCCGCAAGCGGCAGGTAGGCGGCAAGCGGCGCGAAGGCGAGCACGATGATCGCCAGCAGCAGTGCCGCGAACACAGCTGCAAGCGGCGTGCGCGCGCCCGACTCGAAGTTCGGGCCGGATCGATTCACCGAAGCGGTGGTCGGAAAGCCGGAGAAGAAACTCGCCGCGATGTTGCCCAGCCCTTGACCGATGAACTCCTGATCGGCGTCGATGCGCTGCCCCGACTTGAGCGCGATGGCACGGGCGATGGAGATTGCCTGAGTGAGGGAGATGACGGTGAGTGCGATGGCCGAGGCGGCCAACGGCGCGAACCTGTCGAGCGAGAACGCGGGGTGCGAGAGCGGCGGCAAGATGCGCGGCAGTGCGCCGATCGTGTTGATGCCCGTCTGGCCAGCGCCCAGCCAACGATTGAGGACATAGGCGGCGATGCTGCCTGCGAGAATCGATGCGATCATGTACGGCACGCGCGGAACCCACCGGCGGGAGGCGACGGCGATCACCAGAGTCGCCATCGACACCGCGACGACCCACGGCCGCAGCTCGTGAGCGCCCTGCGCGAGCGCCTTGAGCGTGTCTGGCAGGGGCGCACCGCGCGGCAGTGGGATCCCGCTGAAGTTGCCAAGCTGGCTGACGATGATCAGGATGCCGACGCCGGCAGTGAACCCGACGATCACGTCGTTGGAGACGAAATTGATCAGCGCTCCCATGCGCAGCAGCCCGAGAGCGACCATCGTCGCTCCCGATAGCAATGCCAACGTGAGCGCGAGCGAGACGTACTCGGGAGATTCAGGGTGCGCGAGCGGGCTCAACGTCGCAAAGACGAACAGCGATACGGCATTGGTCGGGCCCGAGACTGTATGCAGCGACGAGCCGAACAGCGCGGACACCGCCGTGGGCACCATCGCGCAATACAGCCCGTACTGAGGCGGCATGCCCGCGAGCGTCGCAAACGCGAGGCCCTGAGGCAAAACAAAGATAGCCCCGACGATACCGGCGACGAGATCCGAGCGAGTAGAGCGCCGATCTACGAGCCGCCACCAGCGAAGGAATGGCAGGAACCGATGCTGCATCGAGCGAGGCCGGAGAAGGTTGAGGTTAGTTCGGCTTGGCGCCGCGCAAGGGTTGCATCTCGGGGAAGTCGTAAAGCGGCTTGGGCAAGGGTCTCAGCAGCCGGATTCGGTGCAAGGCCGGATCCGCAGTCTTATCGGGCAGAGATTGCAAATAGCGGGCAACGACATCGGTTGCGTCGAGAATCTCTCCGCTTTCGCCTCGCACCAGCCGGATAAACGTGCCTGGCACCTTCGGGCATTCGCACCCGTTGATGTCGTCGGGGTCGTCTGCATACCAATATCCTGCGTAGGAGTACACCGCCTCTGGATCGAGGGGCTTGCCATTCACGCGGATGTTGGACACGCGGAACCCGGACGCACGGTAAGGGTCGAGGTCTAGCGTGAGGCCACTGTATCCGAATAGCCACCCTCCGGTCCAGTTCGCCGGGTTCGGGTCCAACGCGCCTTCAGCGGAATTCTCGAGCTGCCGTTTGAGCCACCTGCCCTGAATCCGGACCACGCCGATCTCCGGACCGATCGGGATGAAATGGAAGAGGTCCTCGAGCTTGATCGGTCCCGGCCGAATATGCGTCCCGTAACGAAACCCGCGCATGGCCGCCACATCCGCTTTCGACACGGCGCGGAACGCATCCGTCAACAGATCGTGCGCTGAGCCTTCGAGGGCCGCGGGCAGCTCGCTGCCCGAGAAGCCAGCTCGATTCAGCGCGATCTTGGTGTTGCCCAGAACTGTGTCGATCGGACGCATCAACCTCGCTCCATTGAACGGATTGACGTGCTCTGCGAAGTCGGGCCCGCTCACGAAGGATTTGCGCGCTTGCTTTACGGCCTCGGCGATGGCGGTGTCCTCCGGGATCGCGTCGCTGATCGTGTGTGCGGTCCAGTGCCAGCGCTCGAGCCTACCGTTGCGGATCTCGAGATTCAGCTCGCCGAGCATGGTCCCATCCTGGCCCTCTTCGACCACTACCGTGCCGGTCTGCGTGACCACCGGTTGTCGCGTTTCCTCGTGCATGTCGGAGGAGAGGATGACGTCGATTCCGGGATACTGCTCCGCGAGCCGAATGTTGCTGGCCAGGCCGAGCTCGGATGCGACCACGAGCAGGTCCACCTTCTCGACGTTCCGCAGGATGGGAATGAGCTCGCCCAGCTCCGGCTCTCCTCTGGAGAACGCGAGCCCCCTCGTGACGGTCCTGCCGACAGCCGGCAGCCCGCGGTCGGTGGTGAGCCCTAGGATGCCGACCTTCAGATCACCCAACTGCCGGATGAGATAAGGCGGCAGGACGCGCTCGCCGGCGGACGCCGGAAAGAACGTCTGAGGCTCGGCATCGACCGTCACGTAGTACAGGTTCGCCGCGATCGCATTCCAATTCGCTTTCGGCGACTTGCCGGCGAAGAGCTCCACAAAGCGCCGGCTGCCATAGACGTAATCCCAGTTGCCAGGGTTGAAGGCATCGATGTTGAACCGGTTGAGCACGTCGACCATCGCCTGCCCGCGCGTGAACAGGACTTCGGCGGAGCCTTGGACGGTGTCGCCGCCGTTGACGAGCAGCGTGTTCCTTTCGCGTGCGCGGATCTCCTGGATTCTCGTGTAGATGCGCGCGAGACCGCCCAGCATCTGCCCGGTCTGGCCCTCTCGAAAGCCGGGGCGCGGGACCAGGTGACCGTGAAGGTCGCCCATGTGAATCAATGTGACCTCGCCGCTGCCGCCGGCGGCCAGGTTCGCGATGCCGAGCAGCGTCGCAATCGCAGACGCCATCGACAGCGCCGCAACTGCTTTTTTCACCCGTCTCGTCCCCCGGCGTCGGTTGCAGGCCATCACGCAAAATCCTCCCTGGCGTCGGCGCATGCTGCGGGCCGCTGTCAGTCGACGTCCGCACAGCGGTCGCGAAATCACTCGCCTCGCCGAGCGAGCGCGATCGCAGGTTAACCCAATCCGGGGTCGGCCGAACAGCCTGTTCTCGATCCGGGCGGCCGCGTCAGGCAAACACGAGCAGATAGCCGCCGAACGCGACCATCAGAACGCCACTCGCGCGCGCGGTCCATTGTCCGCCTGGGAGCAGTTTCTCGACGAAGACGAGCGCAGCGATCGCTGCGACCCACCGCAGGTTCATCACTCCGCCGACGAACAGCAGTGCCATGAGGACCGCGTAGCAGCCGAGGCAGTACGCGCCGTGCTCGCTGCCCATCCGCAGCGCACCGGCCCAGCCGTCGTGCCAGCGGTTGATCACGAAATCGAGCGGTGAGCGGCAGTTGGCGAGGCAGGCCCGCTTGAGCGGCGTCCACTGGTAGACACCGGCGGCGACATAGAGCAAATCACGCAGCATCGCGCTGCCGGTTTTCATCGTCGGCAGCAGGAGCGCTGTTCGCTCCAGCCCCCATTGCGCGAGCGTCGCCGCGAGGCTGAACGCGCCCCACACCAGGAGGTACCCACCGGTGAATACGAATGTGGGAAGGAACGGTTGGCCGCGCTCCCGCTTGCGCCAATTGACCGTGGCGAAGGCCAGGATCATGGGGGCGGCGCTGGGCAGCATCATCCCCACCATCATCACCCACCACATCGCCAACATCAGCGCGAAATCGACTGGCGTCCATGCCATCGGCATCGAGCTCACCGCACCGGCGACCATGTCCGGCATGTCAGGCATCGATGCCATCCCGGGCATCTCGCCCATCTCCTTCCCGGCGGGGTGGAGCAGATACAGCCACGAGACTGCAGTGATCCCGATCAGTGACGCGATGATCCGGGCGCGATCGCGCAACGCGAGCTGACGCGTCCGGGGATTCTCCTTCGGCATGGTGTGGTCCCCGCGGGATCTCGGGCTGCCCTCGGCTAGTTGCTCCAGCTGAACGGCGCGAAGTGGCCGTTGTTACCTTTCCCCACCAGATGCAGGTTCAGGCCGAAGGAGTGGATATGAATCTCCTTCGATTTCGCGAGCGCAACCTTGCATATGGGCGCCATTGCGACATCCGCCGCAACGACACCACTGAAATATCGCCTCAGCGCGCAACTTAGACTCAAAACACAATCACCTTGTCGGCCCATTGTGTCCACGTAGTGAGCTCAGCCAGCGTACTTCGTTTGGTTCCTTCGACCAGGTCGGATTCGGCGATGCCGCGTGCATCCATGCAGGTGGCACAAACACCAACTTCCCCACGGTTGTGCACCACGCGACCGAGCATCACTTGGATGTTGTAGAAACCTTCCGCGACTTTCTGCCCGCCTTTCGCGCAGCTCGCGGCATCCCCGATCAGAAACACTTTCACTTCCTCGCCTTCTGCCTTCGATAGCGATCCCGCCAAGCGCAGGCCGTTGTAGCTTCGCTCCGTTCCGTACGGTGCGTCGTTGAGCAGGAATAGAGTCTTCATACCGTCTTGTCATCGATCGAGTCATGGATGAGCCTGATGGTCGATCTCTTCGCGCGCTCGGGAATCTTTCGGCAGGTCGAGAGATGCTTCCGCGAGATCCGGTTTTCCCGGCACGGGCTTGCAGACGTCCCGGCAGTCAGTCAACTTTGGATACCAACATGACTCTACCCGCCTGTTTGCATCTTGCGGTTGATCTAGGTCAACCCGCTGCCGGTCGGATATTCGAAATAACGCCCTTGCTGGACACAATGATATGGCGGGGCCGGAAGACCCCTTGTCGCTGTGGCTAGGGGGTGAAACTTTAGGCATGTGCAGCATCTCACCTCAAAGCGACCTCGCAGGTCGGATTCCCGCGAAGATGTCGCGGCGCTCCGGTGTGTAGAAATTCCGCCAGCGGCTGTGAACTAGCCGTGCTCGCGTAGCGAAGCTGCCACCGCGCAACACACGATGGGTATGAAACCACGGTTCTGAATATTCCCGGTAAGGGCCCGGCTCGAAGCCCGGATAGGGCGCGAAGTCGGTGCTCGTCCATTCCCAGACGTTGCCGATCATCTGGCGAAGTCCTCGCTGGGTGTCTGAACCGGGCAGGGCTGCAGCAGGTACTGGACCGCCATAAGCGCCATCGAGATTCACGACTCCGGGCGGGGCGAGAGCAGGACCCCAGGGGAAGCGATCTGCCTGCGGCGCATGGTCGGCTCTGGCAGCGAACTCCCACTCGGCTTCGGTGGGCAGCCGGCGCCCGCGAAAGCGGCAGTACGCCTCGGCCTCATAGGCGTTTACTTGAATCACTGGATCCGCGGGAGCGAGCGCCTCCCAGCCGTCGAAACGTCGCGCGACCCAAACACCGTCTGATTTGCGCCAGTGGCCCGGGGCCAATGCCGCGACAGATTCGCGCCAGTCCCATCCTGCCTGTGACCAGAGCTCGCGCCGGCGGTAGCCACCATCCTCGACGAACACGAGGTAGTCAGCATTGTTAACGACGATGGAGGCGAGTGCGAACGGCGCGACGTGTACCAGATACCCTGGCATCTCGTTGTCGAAGGCGAAATCCGGCCCTGGCTGCCATCCCATTTCAAATTCTCCACCCTCAAATGCTACCTCGTCGAGCGTCGGCGCCGCGGTTGGACGGGACAGGGATTTGCGCAGCGTTTGCGGTGCTGGAAGGCTGAGCGTCTGCAAAGTCATCAGCATCGCTTCCGCATGCATGTCTTCGTGGTACAACGCGAGCTGAAAGAAATACGGCGGAATCGCTGTGGTCTTTGCCAACGCGTTCAATGTGTCTTCGAGCTCGTGTTCGAGATAATTTGCTACCGAGTTTGCTGTCAGTTGGGTGAGCTTCCAGCGTTGCGCATGAGGAATGATCGCCGAGTTAAGCATCGCGTCGCCATCCCGCAGGCGAGACGCCAAAGCTTCACGGTCCTTTCGGTAGCGCAGGCACCAGTACTCTTGGAACCATCCGACGTGCGCCATTTCCCACAGCGGCGGGTTGACCGTCTTCAGATAGGGGACTTGCAACTGCGCGGGGGCGAGATGGGCGTAAAGTGACAGCATGTAGCCGCGTGCATCCTTGAGCTCTGCGGCCAGGACCGAGATATCGTTGAGTTCCCGCACTTGTCTCATCCCGTCATAAAGATCTTCACGCCTTACACCGCCCAAGCCAACAATGGCAACTGGCGCACAGCCACTCGCTGGGCGCGGCTGCTTCGCTCGCGCTACCGAGTCATTGTACAGACGGCGTCGGAGTCAGGCTCGCATGATGCTGACTGCCTGATCGCATTGCATGCGCGGCGCAGCTTTCCTGCAATCCGGGATTGGCGCGAACGCTGGCCTGACAAACCCTTGATTGTCACGCTCACCGGCACGGACTTGTACCGTGATCTCCCCGAGAGCGCCGAAGCGCGTGCGTCGTTGCATGCCGCAGACCGCTTGATCGTATTGCAGGAAGACGCGCTGCGGTTTCTACCTCGCAGGGAGCGCGGCAAGGCACAAGTGATCTATCAATCCGCCGCGTCGCTGCGCGGGTGCGAGAAACCGCGCACGCGATTCAACTGCATCCTCGTTGGCCATCTGCGCACGGAGAAAGACCCGCTGACTGCGATGAGGGCATGGGATTTCCTTGGGCACGAAGAGTCCATCTATCTGACACACGTTGGCGCTGCGCTCGAAAAACACCTGGCAGGAGTCGCGCTGGAGCTGCAAGGAAGGGAGCCACGGTATCGATGGCTCGGCCCGAAGCCGCACGCATGGACCCGTCAGGCGATCAAGCATTCGCATCTATTGATCGTGCCTTCCAGGATGGAGGGAGGCGCAAATGTGATCGTGGAGGCCGTAACCGCAGGTACTCCAGTAGTCGCCAGCCGGGTATCCGGCAACATCGGTATGCTTGGACGGAAGTTCACAGGTTACTTTGAAGTTGGAGACTCGGAGGCGTTGGCCGGTCTGTTGAGGCGCTATTGGGGGCAGCCAGAGAGCTATCACGAACTCTGTCGGCAGTGTCTGGCGCGCCGCCCTCTGTTTAAGCCCGAGCGCGAGCAAGCCGCCCTGTTTCGATTGATCGAGCAACTCCTCTAACTTCGCCGCATGCGTCAGCCTCATCGCTCAGCCCGCACAGACCCGATCGCTCAGGACGTTATCTATACCTGTCCGATGCATCCGCAGATTCGTCAAATAGGCCCCGGTCATTGCCACCTATGTGGCATGGCGCTCGAACCGGAGACTATTGCGCCCGGTGCAGGCCCCAACCCGGAGCTTGCCGATATGACATGGCGCTTCTGGATCGGGCTCCTGCTTACCATCCCGGTCTTGGTCCTGGCGATGGGATCGCACCTGCCCGGACTGGAGGGCGTGGCGCGCGCCCGCTGGAACGCGTGGGCGCAATTGCTGTTATCGGCGCCGGTAGTCCTTTGGAGTGGGTGGTCCTTCCTTGTGCGGGGCATCGATTCGCTTCGACATCGCAACCTCAACATGTCACGCTGATTGCGCTGGGTGTCTCGGCGGCCTTTGTGTATAGCCTCGGCGCCCTCGTCGCACCCGATCTGTTTCCGCCACAGATGCGCGATGAGCACGGCGCGATCGGTATTTATTTCGAAGCGGCAGCGGTCATCGTTGTGCTCGTTCTCCTCGGCCAGGTGCTGGAGCTCCGAG
>Ga0335084_10002482_pt1 | contig 17777 bp, 16 predicted proteins | sample Lox_Sample_44_FD_206721 | JGI IMG/M metagenome (GOLD analysis project Ga0335084, IMG submission 206721) | Soil microbial communities from Loxahatchee National Wildlife Refuge, Florida, United States - Lox_Sample_4.4 | ecosystem: Environmental > Terrestrial > Soil > Wetlands | place: USA...
GGTGAGGCAGGCGAGCACCGCGCGCAGCGTGATGTAGTTGAAGACGTTGAACAGGCGTACGTCGCGCGCAAGCCACTGCGCAAAATCGAGCAGCATCAGTGCCCTCCCTGCTTCTCGCCGGTGAGGGCCGCCACCACCCGCTCCATGCGCATGAAGCGCGAGCCCTTCACCAGCACGGTGGCCTCGCGCGGCAGCGCCGCGAGCAGCGTCTGCGGCGATTCGAAATGGCGCGCACCTGATCCGAACGCCCGAACGGCCTCGCGGCTTGCCTCGCCGAGCGTGTACAACGCGCCGATGCCGCTGCTCTTCGCGTAAGCGCCGACCTCCCGATGAAAGGCAGGACCCTGCTCGCCCACTTCGCCCATGTCGCCAAGCACCAGCACGGTGGGCGCAGGGCACGCGGCCAGCACGTCGATTGCGGCGCGCACCGAATCGGGGTTGGCGTTGTAGCTGTCGTCGAGGAGTGTCGCGCCGCTCGCCGTGCGCTTCACCTGCAGTCTTCCCGCGTAGGGACGGAACGCGCTCAGTCCGCGGCCGATGGTCTCGAGCGGCACGCCCGCGGCGTGCGCGCAAGCCGCGGCCGCGAGCGCGTTGAGCACGTTGTGCAGGCCGGGGATCGCCAGCGTCGCGCGCGTCTCGCCCACGGGCGTGCGCAGCGCAATTTCGCTCGACAGCGGTTTGAGGGCATAGCCGCCGCCCACGCTCGCCTGCCGCGCCAAGCCGAACTCGACCACCCGGCGCGCACCAGCGGCGGCAAGGAAGATCGCGCGGCACGCGTCGTCCGCGTTGACGACTGCTACCCCCGTCTCCGGCAGGGCGCGCAAGGCGTTCGCGTTCTCCTCGGCACTCGCCTCGACGCTCTTCATGAACTCCATGTGCTCGCGCTGCGCGTTGGTAACCACGGCGATCGTCGGCTGCGCGATCGCGGCGAGCCACTCGATTTCGCCCGGGTGATTCATCCCGAGCTCGATCGCGCAGTAGCGGTGCGGCGCCCCGAGCCGCAGCACGGTCAGCGGCACCCCGATGTCGGTGTTGAGGTTGCCCGTCGTGGCGAGCACGGCGGCTTCGCCCGCATGCGCCCGCAGAATGGCCGCAAGCATTTCCTTCGTCGTGGTCTTGCCGTTGGCCCCCGCGATGGCGATGACCACCGGCGCGAAGCGCGCGCGCCAGTGACGCCCGAGCCTTCCCAGGCCCTTGCGCGTGTCCTCGACGGCGATCACCGGCAGCGGCGCCTCGCCCGCGAAGCCGCGCTCCACCAGCGCGGCGCTCGCACCGCGCTCTTTCGCCATGCCGAGAAAGGCGTGGCCGTCGTGGTGCTCGCCGCGAATCGCCACGAACAGCTCGCCGCGGCCGATCGAGCGCGAGTCGGTGGACACGCCGCGAAAGTGGACATCCGGCCCCACCAGCGTTCCCTGCATCGCGGCGGCGGCCTCGGCGAGGCTCATCATCGCTTCCCCGCCCTGCGCTCGAGCGCGGCGCGCGCCACGACGGCGTCGGAGAAGGGCTCGCGCCGCCCGGCAATCTCCTGCCAGGACTCGTGGCCCTTGCCCGCAATCAGCACCACGTCCGCCTCCGCCGCCTCGCCGATCGCGGTCTCGATGGCGCGCGCGCGATCGGGCTCGACCGCGTGCGGCGCCGAAACGCCCGCCTCGATGTCGCGCAGGATCGCGAGCGGATCTTCGCTGCGCGGGTTGTCGGAGGTCAGCACGATGCGGTCGGCAAGGCGCGACGCCGCGGCACCCATCGGCGCGCGCTTGCTGCGATCGCGATCGCCGCCCGCGCCGAAGACGAGCGCGAGGCGCCCGCCGCGCGCCTGCGCCACCGGGCGCAGCGCCTGCAGCGCCTTCTCGAGCGCGTCAGGGCTGTGCGCATAGTCGATCACCGTAAGCGGCGCATCGCCGATGCGTTGCATGCGTCCGGGCACCGGCTGCAGCGTGCCGAGCGCGGCAACCGCCTGCGCGAATGGCAGGCCGTAGGCGAGCAGGCATCCCAGTACGCCGAGCGCGTTGGCGACGTTGAAGCGGCCAAGCGGCTGGAATTCGGTCTGCGCCGCGCCCCAGCTCGTCGCGAGCTCGAGGCGCTCCGGCGCAATGCGCGCGGCGGCGAGGAACTCGTCCACGCTTCCCGGTGCCACGCCGCCCGGCGAGAGGCTGTAGCCAATGGTCCGCACGCCGCGCTCGCGCATGCGCGCCGCGAGGCGCACGCCGAAGGCATCGTCCAGGTTGAGCACCGCGTGGCCGAGCCCCTCGACCTCGAACAGCCGCGCCTTGGCTGCGGCGTAGGCCTGCATCGTGCCGTGGTATTCGAGATGGTCGTGGGTCAGGTTGGTGAACAGGGCGCAGTCGAAGGCGACGCCGTTCACGCGCCCCTGGTCGAGGCCGTGCGAGGACACTTCCATCGCCACCGCGGCGGCGCCTTCGCGGCGCATGGCGGCAAGCGTGCGGTGCAGCTCGAGCGCGTCGGGCGTCGTATTGCCAGCGTCCGCGAGCGCGCCGGGAAAGCCCGTCCCCAGCGTGCCGAGCACGCCGCATTTCGCGCCGGTGCCGGTGAGCGCCGTGGCGATCCACTGGCTGCTGGAGGTCTTGCCGTTGGTGCCCGTGACGCCGCATATCCAAAGCGCCTCGCTCGGCCGCCCGTAGAACTCATGCGCGAGCAGGCCTGCCTGCGCCTTGAGGCCGCGCACCGGCACGTTGGGTACGCGCCATTCTTCGCGCCAGTCAAAGCCCTCGGTTTCCCAGAGCACGCCCGCCGCTCCGCGCCGGATCGCCTCCGGGATGTGCGCGCGGCCGTCGGCCGCGACGCCGGGGTAGGCGAAGAAGGCGACGCCCGGTGCGCAGCGTCGGCTGTCGGATGCGAGCCGCTCGATCACGGCGCCCTGGGCCGCGAGGCGCTCGAGAGGACCGGCGCCAATCAGGTGCTCTCCCGGGCTTCCTCGCCCTCGCCCGGCAGCGGCACAGGCACGAGCGGCGCGTCGTGCGGCACGTTGAGCAGGCGCAGGGCGCCTTGCGCCACCTGCGCGAACACGGGCGCCGCCACCACGCCGCCGTAGTACTTGCCGTCTGAGGGCTCGTCGATCATTACGGCGATCACCAGCCGCGGCGCGCTCGCCGGCGCGACGCCGACGAAGGACGAGATGTACTTGTCCGGCGCGTAGCCGCCGTTTTCCTGCTTGTGCGCGGTGCCGGTCTTGCCGGCGACGCGCCAGCCCATGATGCGCGCGCGCGGCGCGGTGCCGCCAGGCTGCACCGCGAGTTCCAGCATCGCGCGCACTTCGCGCGCCGTCTGCGCCGAGATCACGCGCGTGCCGGCCGCCGGCGCATCCGTCTTCAGCAGCGTCAGCGGCACGATCTCGCCGTCGCGCGCGAACATGGTGTAGGCGCGCGCGAGCTGCAGCAGGCTCACCGAGATGCCGTGGCCGTAGGCCATCGTCGCCTGCTCCACCGGGCGCCAGCTGTGGGCCGGGCGCAGCTTGCCGCTCGCCTCGCCCGGAAAGCCCAGCTGCGGCGCCGCGCCGAACCCTGAGCGGTTGAACATGTCCCACATGTCCTCGCGCGGCAGCGCGAGCGCGATCTTCGCCGCGCCGACGTTGGAGGACTTCTGGATGACCTGCGCGACGCTGATGCCGCCGCCTTCCGGATGCGGGTCGTGGATCGTGTAGCTGGCGATGCGCAACGCATCGCGGCCAACGCTTACCACGGTGCGCGGCGTCACCTTGCCCTCCTCCAGCGCGAGTGCGATGGTGAAGGGCTTGAGCGTAGAGCCCGGTTCGAAACTGTCGGTCAGCGCGCGGTTGCGCAGCTGCTCGCCGGAGAGCCGGGCGCGATTGTTCGGGTTGAAGGTGGGCAGGTTGACGAGCGCCAGCACTTCGCCGCTGCGCACGTCGATCGCCACCGCCGCCCCTGCCTTGGCGCGGTGCTCCACGAGCGCGGCCTTCAGCGCGCCGTAGGCGAGGCTCTGGATCTTGCCGTCGATCGCGAGCTGCAGGTCCTTGCCGTCCTGCGCGGCACGGATCGACTCGATGTCCTCGACCACGTGCCCGAGGCGGTCCTTGATCACGCGCCGGCTGCCGGGCACGCCACCGAGGGTCGCCTGGTGCGCGAGCTCGATGCCTTCCTGCCCCACCTCGTCCACGCCGGTGAAGCCGACGAGGTGCGCGGTGAGCTCGCCGCCCGGGTAGTAGCGGCGGAATTCGCGGTGCTGATAGATGCCGGCGAGGCCAAGGCGCGCCACCTGTTCGGCCTGCTCCGGCGCGATCTGGCGCTTGAGATAGACGAAATCCCGCGAGGTGTCGCCGAGCTTCTTTTTCAGCTCGCGCGGCTCCACGCCGAGCAGCGCGCCCAGCTTGCGCAGTTGCGCCGGCTTGGCATCGACGTCGCCCGGAATCGCCCACACCGACTGCACGGGCGTGGAGATGGCGAGCGCCTCGCCGTTGCGGTCCAGGATCCTGCCGCGCGTGCCCGGCACTTCCAGCACGCGGCTGTAGCGCGCCTCGCCCTTGCCCTGCAGGAAGTCGGTGTGCAGCGCCTGCAGGTACACGGAACGGCCGGCGAGCACGGCGAACGCGGCGAGCAGCGCCGCCATTACGGCGCGCGCGCGCCACACCGGCAGGCGCACGATGCTCGAGGTGGCCACCGCGCTCATTGCGCCGCCTCGCGCTCGACGATGCGCACCCGGCGCGGGTCGGGCGTTCGCATGCCGAGGGTGCCGGTGGCAACCTTCTCGATACGCGCGTGCAGGCCCCAGGTGCTCGCTTCGAGCTGCAGCTTGCCGTACTCGACGTCGAGATCGCGGGTACGCGCCTGCTCGCGCTCGAGTTCCGAGAACAGCTTGCGCGCCTTGTGCTGCGAGGTAACGAGCCCGAGCGCGCAGACGATGAGAACCAGGAGGAGGAGGAGGTTCAGCTTCGCCACGCGTCGGGCTCGATTCGGTAATGACGGGGATCCAGGGGGGCCGCCGTGCGCTCGGCGACGCGCAGCACGGCGCTGCGCGCGCGCGGGTTGGCGTCGATCTCGGCGGCGGTGGGGCGCATCGGCTTGCCCAATATCCTGAGCGGTGCCGGTGGCATTTCACTGGCGCGCAGGGGCAAATCCCGTGGCACCTGCGGGCGCGCGCAGGACTGCAGGAAGCGCTTGACGATGCGGTCCTCGAGCGAGTGAAAGGCGATCACGGCCAGCCGGCCGCCCTGGGCGAGGCGCGCAGCCGCCTGCGGCAGCATCAGCGACACTTCCTCAAGCTCCCGATTGACGAGAATCCGTAGAGCTTGAAAGGTGCGCGTCGCCGGATCCTGGCCCGGCTCCCGTGTGCGGACCGCCGCACCCACGAGATCGGCAAGTTCGCGGGTCGTGCGGATGGGCGCGTGCCGGCGAGCAGCAACAATCGCCGCTGCAATCTGTTTAGCAAACCGTTCTTCCCCATATCCCCCGATGGCCTCCCTGAGTTGCGCTTCGCTCGCCTCGGCCAGCCAGTCGGCCGCCGACTTCCCCTGCGTCGGATCCATGCGCATGTCGAGCGGCCCGTCGGCGCGGAAAGAGAAGCCGCGCGCGGCTTCCTCCAGCTGCGGCGAGGACACGCCCAAGTCGAACAGCATCCCGTGCGCCTGCGCCACGCCCCGCGCGTCGAGCACGGCCGCGAGGCTGCTGAACGCCGAGTGCACGATCGTGAAGCGCGGATCGCGGATCTCGCGCGCCGCCGCCACAGCCTGCGGATCGCGGTCGAGCGCGATGAGCCGGCCGCGCGGGCCGAGACGCGCGAGGATCAGGCGGCTGTGGCCGCCGCGGCCGAAAGTGCCGTCGACGTAGGTCCCGTCCGGTTGCAGCGCAAGCGCCGCAACGGCTTCTTCGGCAAGGACGGCGAGGTGCGTGGCGGGAGCGGCGCTCATCGGGGTGCGCAGCCGCGCTCACAGCGAGAAGTCCTCCATGCCGGGCGGGGGAGCGGCCGGGCCGGAGAGAGCTTGTGCGAGCTTGGCGTTCCACAGCCCGGCGTCCCAGAGCTCGAAGTAGCCGCCCTGCCCGACGAGCATCACGTCGCGTTCGAGCTTGGCGTGCTGGCGCAGCGCGCCCGAGACGAGGATGCGCCCCGAGCCGTCGGGCGCGACGTGCTCCTCGAAGCCGAGCAGCAGCCGCTTCCACCAGCTCGCCTGCGGATGAAAGCTTGGAAAGGTCTCGGCGCGCGCGCGAACCGGCTCCCAGGCCGCGGGCGGATAAACGAGCACGCAGCCCTCGGGGTGCGCCGTCAGCACGAGGTACTTCGAGGCTGCGAGCAGCGCATCGCGATGGCGAGTAGGGATCGCCAGCCGCCCTTTGGCGTCCAGCGTCACCACAGTTGCGCCGTGAAATGTCCCACCCATGCCCTGTTTTTCCTTTGGCGGCCGGGGCACTGCGGGCATTCCCCTTTGTTCCGCCACTTTTTTCTACCTTTTCCCACTTTAGGGGAAAAGGACAGGCGAGGTCAAGCCAAATATTCAGGCCTGACAAAGACTTAGCGACGTTTTCAGAGGGAGATTCTTGAAATTGAATAGGACTATATTTCAATAGGTTAGAAAACCTATTGAAAGTGCTGTCTTAGAACAAACGGGGTGAGGGTCGCTTTACAGCGACATGCCGCTCAACCGCGCGCGAGACGGTCTATGGTGTCCGTGCTGACGCCGACCTTCGAGCAGGCTGCGTGGATCTCCAGCCACGTGTTTGCATCCACCGCGATGCCGTCCTTCTCGCGCTTGGCGCGCGTCTCGCGCTCCGGGTCGCCTGCGATGCGCACGCGGTCGGCCCCCGGCGCGGGCGGCGATTTCTTCAGCCAGGCGATGAACTCGCGCGCCTCGCGCTCGAAGGGCGCCGCCGTGCCGAGCTTCTGCGGATCGATGAGGATCGAGAGCATGCCGTTCAGCACGCGCTTCTTCGAGCGGTCCTCGCTGTGCCAGGTGCCTCCGCCCGTGAGTGCGCCACCGAGCAGCTCGCACACCACGGCGAGCCCGTAGCCCTTGTGCAGCCCGAACGTCGTGAGCGCGCCGAAGGGCTCGATTACGCCGAATTTCGCGTCGACAGTGGGATTGCCCTTGTCGTCGAGCAACAGCCCCGGCGGCAGCCTCTCGCCCTTGTTGTGCGCGACGCGTACCTTGCCCTGCGCCACGCCGCTCGTCGCCATGTCGAGGATGAAAGGCGCCTGGCCCGCGAGCGGAATGCCGATGGTGCAGGGATTGGTGCCGAAGCGCGCGTCGCTGCCGCCGAAGGGCGCGACGATGGCGCGCGAAATCACGTTGACGAAGCTGATCGACACCAGGCCCTCGGCCACCGCCTGCTCGGCCCACTGGCCGATGCGGCACAGGTGGTGCGAATTGGCGAGCGCCATCACGCACACGCCGTGCTGCTTCGCGCGTGCGATGGCGATCGCAGTCGCCTCCAGGCCAATCACCTGGCCATAGCCGGCCTGGCCATCCAGCGCGACGAGCGCGCCGCCGTCGAACTTCACGACCGGGTGCCGGTTGGGCTTGAGGCCGCCCTCTTTCAGCGAATCGACGTAGCGCGGAATCATGCCAATGCCGTGCGAGTCGTGGCCGGTAAGGTTGGCGTTGACGAGGTTTTCGGCGACCAGCTTCGCTTCGCGCGCCTCGCTGCCGCCCGCGGCGACGACCGCTTCGATGGCCCGAGCCAGCGGCGCCGCCTTGAAGACGTGGGTGGTTGCCATGACGGCAAGTCTATAATGGCCGCCGCCCGTTTACGCCGACCATGATCGACAAGTTCATCGCCAGTGCCGCCGCAGCGCTCGCCGACGTCGCGGATGGCGCCACCGTGATGATCGGCGGCTTCGGCAACGCCGGCATGCCGGCCGAGCTGATCGACGCCTTGATCGCGCAGGGCGCGAAGAATCTCACCGTGGTGAACAACAACGCCGGCAACGCGGACGCGGGGCTTGCCGCGCTCATCGGCGCGAAGCGCGTGCGCAAGATCATCTGCTCGTTCCCGCGGCAGACCGACTCCTGGCATTTCGACAAGGCTTACCGCGCGGGCGAGCTCGAGCTGGAGCTCGTGCCGCAGGGAACGCTCGCCGAGCGCATCCGCGCCGCGGGCGCGGGCATCGGCGCCTTCTACACGCCGACGGCGTTCGGCACCCGGCTGGCGGAGGGCAAGGAAACGCGTTGTATCGGCGAGCGCGACTACGTGCTCGAGTATCCGATCCACGCCGACTACGCGCTCATCAAGGCGGACCGCGCCGACCGCTGGGGCAACCTTACCTATCGCATGACGGCGCGCAACTTCGGCCCGATCATGGCGGCGGCGGCCAAGTGCACCGTGGTGCAGGTGCGCGAGACGGTACAGCTCGGCGAGCTCGATCCGGAGTCCGTCGTCACTCCCGGAATCTTCGTGCAGCGCGTGGTGCGCATCGCCCCTCTGAGGAAAGCCGCGTGAAAAAGCTCGACCGCAACCAGATGGCCGCGCGCGTGGCGCGCGACATCCCCGATGGCGCCTACGTCAACCTCGGCATCGGCCTGCCCACGCTGGTCGCCGATCACCTGCCCAAGGATCGCGAGATCGTCCTGCACAGCGAGAACGGCGTGCTCGGCATCGGGCCGCGCCCGGCGAAGGGCATGGAGGACGAGGACCTGATCAACGCCGGCAAGGAGCCGGTGACGCTGCTCAAGGGCGGCTCGTTCTTCCACCATGCCGACTCCTTCGGCATGATCCGCGGGCGCCACCTCGACTACTGCGTGCTCGGCGCGTTCCAGGTTTCGGTGGCTGGCGACATCGCCAACTGGCACACCGGCGCGCCGGACGCGATTCCCGCCGTCGGCGGGGCGATGGACCTCGCGGTCGGAGCGAAGAACGTCCTGGTGATGATGGAGCACCTCACCAAGGAAGGCAAAAGCAAGATCGTCGAGCGCTGCAGCTATCCGCTCACCGGCGCGCGGTGCGTGAACCGCATCTATACCGACCTTGCGGTGATCGACGTGAAGGCCGACGGCCTGCACGTCGTCGACCTTGCCGAGGGCCTGTCGCTGGCCGAGCTCGAGCGCCTGACGGGGGTGCCGCTCAAGGGGCTGGAATTCGCCGCCTGACAGCGTTGCCGGGCGCCGCGCATCATGCGCGCGCTTTGCTAGTGCTTACGCGATCAGGGAGAATTACCGGATTCGCGCCGCAGTCCCGCCGCCGGAGGAGGAATCCCTGACATGAAGGCCCTGATCGCAATTTCGCGCGCCATCGACATGTTCAACGAGCGCGTCGGGCGGCTCGTGTACTGGTGCGTGCTGATCATGGTGCTGATCAGCGCCGCGAACGCCACCTCGCGCTACGCGCTCAATATCGCGTCGAACGCCTGGCTCGAGCTGCAGTGGTACCTGTTCGCCGCGGTGTTCCTGCTGTGCGCCGGCTACACGCTGCTGCACAACGAGCACATTCGCATCGACGTAGTCTCCTCGCATCTATCGCGGCGCGCCCAAATCTGGATCGACATCTTCGGCCTGATCTTCTTCCTGCTGCCCATGGCGACCTTCATCCTATGGTTGTCCTGGCCGGTGTTCATGAACGCCTGGACGTCGCAGGAGATCTCGGGCAGCGCGGGCGGCCTGATCCGCTGGCCGGCGCGGCTGTTGGTGCCGGCGGGCTTCTTCCTGCTTTCGATCCAGGGCGTCTCCGAGCTCGTCAAGCGCATTGCGTACCTGCGCGGCCTGATTCCGGACCCGGTCGAGAAGCACGCGGACCCAGCGCTCGAGCAGATGCAGGTCGACGCGGAGCCTGGCAAATGAGCGCGTTCCTCATCGCCAACATCGCGCCGATCATGTTCGCCGGCCTAGTCGTTTTCCTGCTACTCGGCTTCCCGGTGGCGTTCGCGCTCGCCGCCCTCGGCCTGTCGTTCGGGCTGATCGGCATCCAGCTCGGGCTGCTGAACGAAGCGCTTTTCCAGGCACTGCCGGAGCGGATCTTCGGCATCATGGCCAACGACACGCTGCTCGCCGTACCGTTCTTCACGTTCATGGGGCTGATCCTCGAGCGCAGCGGCATGGCCGAGGACCTGCTCGATACCATCGGCCAGCTGTTCGGACCGATCCGCGGCGGCCTCGCGTACGCGGTCGTGTTCGTCGGCGCGCTGCTCGCCGCGACCACCGGCGTGGTCGCCGCGTCGGTGATCTCGATGGGGCTGATCTCGCTGCCGATCATGCTGCGCTACGGCTATGACCGCCGGCTCGCCACGGGCGTCATCGCGGCTTCCGGGACGCTGGCGCAGATCATTCCGCCGTCGCTCGTGCTGATCGTGCTCGCCGACCAGCTCGGACGCTCGGTCGGCGATATGTACGCCGGCGCCATCTTTCCGGGTTTGGTGCTCACCGCGCTGTACGCGGCGTTCGTGTTCGGGATGACGCTGCTGCACCCGAAGGCGGCGCCTGCTCTTCCTCCCGAAGCGAGGCCGCTGCGCGGCTGGAAGCTGCTCGCGCGGGTATTCTTCGTGCTGATTCCGCCGCTCGCGCTCATCTTCCTCGTGCTCGGCACGATCTTCCTCGGCGTCGCCACCCCGACCGAGGGCGGAGCGATGGGCGCGACCGGCGCGCTCGCGCTCGCCCTCGTCAACCGGCGCCTGAGCTGGCCGCTGCTGCGCCAGGCGATGAACTCGACGGCGAAGCTCACCTCGTTCGTGGTGTTCATCCTGGTCGGCGCAACCGTGTTCAGCCTCACGTTCCGCGGCGTGAACGGCGACCTGTGGATCGAGCACCTGCTCACCAGCCTCCCGGGCGGGCAAATCGGATTCCTGATCGTCGTGAACATTCTCACGTTCGTGCTCGCCTTCTTCCTCGATTTCTTCGAGCTGGCGTTCATCATCGTGCCGCTGCTCGCGCCGGTGGCCGACAAGCTCGGCATCGATCTCATCTGGTTCGGGGTGCTGCTCGGCGTCAACATGCAGACATCCTTCATGCATCCACCCTTCGGCTACGCGCTCTTCTACCTGCGCAGCGTGGCGCCCGCGCGGGACTATCTCGACAAGATCTCCGGCAAGCGCATCGCGCCGGTCACTACCGGGCAGATCTACTGGGGCGCGGTGCCCTTCGTGGTGATCCAGGTGATCATGGTGGCGATCGTCATCCTGTTCCCTGGGCTCGTGACCGGCAATGTGGAGAAGATCAAGTTCGATCCTTCCAAGGTGAAGATCGAGATCCAGACGCCCGACTACGAGCGCCAGCAGCTCGAGCAGAGTGCGCCGCCCGACTTCGGCACGCCGCCCGCCGGCGAGGCTGCCAAGCCGGGCAACACGGACGACGTCGAAAAGCAGCTCGGCGGCAAGAAGTAGCGCCGGCGCCTGCTGTTCAAAAAAAACCCCGCCGAGGCGGGGTTTCCTGCGCCATGCGGCTCGCGCCTGCTAGCCCTTGCCGGCCCCGAGCTTGGAAAAGAACGAGTAGCTGTCGTACGTCGATTCGGCGACGCGGAACCAGAGGAACTGCTCGTCGCGGAACTTCTTCCATTCCGGATAGATGCGGGCCCAGTGCTTGCTCTTGGCCTTCAGCTCGTCGTAGAGCTCGTAAGAGGCCTTTTCGGCAGCCTCCATCACGGCGCGCGGGAACGGATGAATCGCGGTGCCGCTGCCCACCAGCCGGCGCAACGAGATCGGGTTGAGTTCATCGTACTTGGCCGGCATCCACGTGTTCGCCTCGCCGCAGGCGACGGTAAGCGCTGCCTGGTAGTTCTTCGGCAGCTCGTTCCACTTCTTTTCGTTGACGAGCGTCATCAGCATCGGACCGCCTTCCCAGAATCCGGGGTAGTAGTAGTGCTTGGCGACCTTGTTGAAACCGAGCTTCTCGTCGTCGTAGGGGCCGACCCATTCGGCCGCGTCGATGGTGCCCTTCTCCAGCGCCGGATAGATGTCGGGGGCACCGATGAGCTGCGGAACCACACCGAGCTTTGCCAAGATCAGGCCGGCCATGCCCCCGATGCGGAACTTGAGTCCCTTGAGGTCAGCGACCGACTTGATCTCCTTGCGGAACCAGCCGCCCATCTGGCAGCCGGTATTGCCCGCCAGAATCGCCTTGCAGCCGTACTCGCTGAACAGCGGCGCCATGATCTGCTCGCCGCCGCCGTGGTACCACCAGGCGTTCTGCTGGCGCGTGTTCATGCCGAAGCACACAGCGGTGCCAAGCGCGAACGCAGGATCCTTGCCGAAGTAATAGTAGGTCGCCGTGTGGCCGAGCTCTACGGTGCCGGCCTGCACTGCATCCAGCACCTGCAGCGCCGGCACGATTTCGCCTGCGGCGAAGACGCGGATCTGGAAGTTGCCATCGGTGATCTCGGCCACCCGCCTGGCGACCAGTTCCGCGCCGCCGAACAGTGTTTCCAGGCTCTTGGGCCAGCTTGCCGCGAGACGCCACTGGATCTTCGGCTGCGACTGGGCGATGGCCGGTGCGGCGACGGTACCGGCCGCCAGGCCGGCTGCCGCCTTCTTGAGAAATGATCTGCGCTTCATATGCCTCCTTTTAAGGTGAGTTGGAACGAAAGCTACTGCGGCTTGATGCCTGCCGCCTGCAGGATCTTCTTCGTGTCCTCGATCTCTTTTCTTACGAACTCGGTGAACTGGGGAATCGTCAGCGCCGTGTTGACGTCCTTGTTGATCTTCGCGGCGAGATCCGCCGGCATCTTCGCCGGTCCCCACAAACCCACCCACAGCGTGTAGTCGAAACCCGGATATCCCTGCTCGGCGACCGTCGGCACGTTGGGCAGCAGCGGCGAGCGCTGCGCTGAGGAGAGCGCGAGCGCGAGAGCCTTGCCGCCGTTCACGTGGGGCAGCGCGGCGTTGAGCGGCGCCCAGTAGCAGCACACGCGGCCGGCGATGGTGTCGGCGATCGCCTCGGGCGTGCCCTTGTACGGAATATGCGTGACGTCGATGCCGGTCACGATCTTGAGCTTCTCCAGATTGAAGTGCGTGCCGCTGCCCACTCCGGCCGAAGAAAAATTCAGCTTGCCAGGGCTCGCCTTGGCCACATCCACGAGGTCGCGCAGCGACTTCCAGCCCGCGCTCGGACTCACCATCAGCACGTTCGGCCCGCCGCCGAGCAGCGCGAGGTTGGTGAAGTCGTTCAGGGTGTCGTATGGCATGTTGGCGTAAATCCCCGGATTGGCCACGTGCGCGGAGGAGTTCGCCAGCAGCGTGTAGCCGTCCGGGTCCGACTTGGCGACGACCGCCGAACCGACGGTGCCGCCTGCGCCGACGCGGTTTTCGGCGATGACCGGGTGCCCCCACATCTCCTGCAGCTTCGCCGCCACGGCCCGGCCGATGATGTCGGTCGAGCTGCCCGGCGTGAACGAAATGACCAGGCGCACCGGCTTGGTCGGATAGTTCTGCGCCAATGCCGGCATCGCGGCGAATGCGAGCAGCGCGATCAGCAGCTTACGAAAGCCCATCTTTCACCTCCACGTTTTCTGGTTTTAACTCGATTCCGGACGCCTGCGCCTGCTGCACCAGCAGCGTCGCGAAATCCTCCTCCTTCAGGCCGCGGCCCATCATAGACTGAATCAGGTCGCGGGTGACCGATGCCAGCGGCATCGGCACTTCCAGCCTGCGCCCGGCCTCCAGCCCCAGGTCCATGTCCTTGCGCAGGAGCTCGGGCGTGAACGTCACCTTGAAGTCGAGGTTGACGAAGGCAGGGGTCTTGTAGCGCGTGAACATCGAGCCCATCACGCTCTGGTTGAGGAACTCGAGGAACGCGTGGCGCGGCACGCCCGCCTTCTGCGCCAGCACCGTGATCTCGGCGAGCGACTGGATCACCACGCCGAGAAACACGTTGTGGCAGATCTTGACGATGCGCGCGAGCTCGCCCTCGCCGACGTAGCTCGCGGCGGGCGCGATCATCCTGAGCAGCGGCAGCGCCTCGTCGAAGGACTTCTTCGGCCCTGAGCAGACGAATGAGAGCTTGCCCGCCTTGATCACCTTGGCGTTACCCGACACCGGCGCCGCGAGATAGGCGATGCCGCGCGCCGCGAGCGTGGCCCGTAGCTCGGCCGAACCCTCCAGCGAGATCGAGGAGCACTCGATCACCACGCGGGGCTGCTGCTTGCCGGCGAGCAGCTCCTGCATCACCTGCCTCACGTCCTTCCACGCCGCCACCATGCAGAACACGACATCGCGCGCGGCGAGTTCGGAGACCTGCCCGGCGACTTTCGCGCCGTACTGCGCGAGCGGCTCGGCCTTGGCGCGCGTGCGGTTCCAGACGAGCACGTCGGCACCGCCCTTCGCCAGGCGCGCGGCCATTTCGTAGCCCATGCGGCCGGCGCCGATCCAGCCCACGCTCGGCGCGGCGCGGCTAGTAGGGGTTGGCAATCGGCAGCTCCTCGGCGGGATAGAGCGAGATGATCTGCGCGCCCTTCGGCGTGAGGATCACCTCCTCCTCGATGCGCGCAGCCGACACGCCGTCGGTGGCAGGGCAATAGGTCTCGACGGCGAACACCATGCCCGCCTTCAGCTCGATCGGCTCGCGAAACGACGTGAGCCGCGAAATCAGCGGGCGCTCGTGCAGCCCCAGGCCAAGGCCGTGGCAGAAGTTGAGGCCGAACGCGTCCATTTCGCTCGCGAAGCCGATTTCCTTCGCCTCGGGAAAGGCCATTGCGATCTTGTCGCTCGACATGCCCGGCCTGAGCAGCTCGATGGCGCGGTCCATCCACTCGCGGGCCTTGCGATAGGCGGTGCGCTGCGGCCCGGTGGCACGCCCGACGTTGAAGGTGCGGTAGTAACAGGTGCGGTAGCCCATGAACGACTGGATGACGTCGAAGAACGCTTGGTCGCCGGGCCGGATCAGGCGGTCGGTGAAGTTGTGCGGGTGCGGCGAGCAGCGCTCGCCCGAGATCGAGTTGATCGCCTCGACGCAGTCCGAGCCCATCTCGTAGAGCCGCTTGGTGGCGAGCGCCACGATCTGCGACTCCTGGATGCCGGGCTTCAGGGCTTCGGCGATGTCCTGGTAGACGCCGTCGACCATGGCCGCAGCCATGTTGAGCAGCGTGAGCTCGTCGATGTTCTTCACTTCGCGCGCCTGCAGCATCACCTGCTGGCCGTCGCGCACCTCGATGCCTTCCTTTTGCAGCGCGAAGAGCATCGGCGGCTCGACCACGTCCACGCCGAGCGGCATGTCCGCGACGCCTTCCGCCTTGAGGATCGCCTTGATCTCCTTTGCGGAGTCGCGGAACAGTGTCAGGTCCGCGCCCGTGGCGCCGCGCATGCCGAGCAGCCCCGCGCGGCAGTGGTCCGCATGCAGCCAAGGCGCGTGCAGCTTGTGGTGGCGCGCCGCCGAGCCGAAATCCCAGATGTAGGGGTCCCCCGTGCCGGTGAGCAGCGAATAGCGCGTGAGCTTGTCGCGCGCCCATTCGCCGATCACGGTGCTGGTGGTGTAGCGGATGTTGTGCTGGTCGAAGCTGAGCAGCGCTCCCAGGCCCGACTGCGCGAGCGCCGCGCGCGTGCGCGCCAGGCGATAGTCGTGCAGCCGCCGGAAATTGATGCGCTCCTCGAAATCGACCTGGGTATGCCCGGGCGCCTGCAGCGGCCGCTTCCAGTCGTGATGCGGATTGACGTCGTCCGGGCGGACGATGCGCGGCTCGGGACGCTTCTTTTTCATGACTCCTCCTGCGCGCAGTTTAATACAATCGCCACATGAAAAAGCGTCCGGAAGATCTGCGTTCGCACCGCTGGTTCGGCGCCACCGACCTGCGTTCCTTCGGCCACCGCTCGCGCACGGCGCAGATGGGCTACGACCGCAGCGACTACACGGGCAAGCCCGTGATTGCGATCGTCAACACGTGGTCGGACATCAATCACTGCCACACGCATTTCCGCCAGCGCGCCGAGGAAGTGAAGCGCGGCGTGTGGCAAGCAGGCGGCTTCCCGCTCGAGATGCCGGCGATGGCGCTCGCCGAGACGATGCAGAAGCCCACCACCATGATGTACCGCAACTTCCTCGCCATGGAGACCGAGGAGCTGCTGCGCTCCTACCCGGTGGACGGCTGCGTGCTGATGGGCGGCTGCGACAAGACGACGCCGGCGCTGATCATGGGCGCGACCAGCATGAACCTGCCGGCAATCTACCTTCCGGCCGGACCGATGCTGAACAGCCACTGGCGCGACCAGACGCTCGGCTCGGGTTCCGACACCTGGAAATACTGGGACGAGCTGCGCGCCGGGCGCATCACGCAAGGCGACTGGCAGGGCATCGAGGATACGATCGCGCGCTCGCCGGGCACCTGCATGACCATGGGCACCGCGGCCACCATGATGTCGCTCGCGGAGGCGCTGGGTTTCACCCTGCCCGGCTACTCCTCGATTCCGGCGCCGGATTCCAACCACGCGCGCATGGCAACGCTCACCGGCAAGCGCATCGTCGAGATGGTGTGGGAGGACTTGAAGCCGCGCGATTTCCTCTCGCGCGGTTCCTTCGACAACGCCATCACCACGCTGATGGCGATGGGCGGCTCGACCAACGCCATCGTGCATCTGGTGGCGATGGCCGGGCGCGCGGGCCTTGCCTTTCCCCTGGAGCGCTACAACGAGATCAGCGCAAAGACGCCCGTGATCGCCAACGTGCGCCCCTCGGGCAGCCAGTACCTGATGGAGGACTTCTATTACGCCGGCGGCCTGCGCGCGCTGCTTTGGCAATTGCGCGACCTGCTGGATCTCTCGGCACGCACCGTGAACGGCCGCACGCTCGGCGAGAACATCGCCAACGCGAAGGTGTGGAACGCCGACGTCATCCTGCCGCGCGACAAGCCGCTGAAGCGCTCGGGCGGCATCGTGATGCTGCGCGGCTCGCTCGCGCCCGACGGCGCGGTGATCAAGACGAGCGCCGCCGACCCGAAGCTGCTGCGGCACACCGGCCGCGCGGTCGTGTTCGAGGACTACAACGACATGGCGGCGCGCATCGACCGCGACGACCTGGAGGTGGATGCGAGCAGCGTGCTGGTGCTGAAGAACGCGGGGCCGCTCGGCGGCCCGGGCTTTCCCGAGTGGGGCATGCTGCCGATGCCGAAGAAGCTCATCCGGCAGGGCGTCAAGGACATGGTGCGCATCTCCGACGGGCGCATGAGCGGCACCAGCTACGGCACCTGCGTCCTGCACGTCGCGCCCGAGGCCTACGTCGGCGGCCCGCTCGCGCTGGTCAGGAACGGCGACCTCATCGAGCTGGATGTCGAGAAGAAGGTCCTCAATCTGAAGGTGAGCGAGGAGGAGCTGGCGCGCCGCAAGGCCGCCTGGAGGCGCCCGCGGCCCAAGTACGAGCGCAGCTATGGCGCCATCTTCTCGCGCCACGTGAAGCAGGCGAACGAGGGCTGCGATTTCGATTTCCTCGAGGGCACCGCGCCGACCGCGGAGCCCGAGATCCATTGACGGCCATGGGCGCCGCCCTGCGCGACGCGGGCTAGATCGTCACCGGCGCATCCGGCAATTCATTCGGATTGTCGCCCGGCCGTGCCGGGAAGTGCTTCTCCAGCAGATCGCTTGCGGCTGCGAGGCCCTGCAGCATGCCCGGCTCGAACCGCCCCGCCGCGAATTCGCGCTGCATCGCACCGCAGATGGCATCCCACGCGGCGTCGCCAACGCGGGCGTGTATGCCGCGATCACCGACCACCTCCACGTGCCGATCGGCGAGAAGCACGTAGATCAGTACCCCGGAGTTGTCCTCGGTGTCCCAGACGCGGAGCCGCGTGAAGAGCTCGAGCGCTCGCTCGCGCGCAGTGCGGCGCGCGAGAAGCGCGTGCAGGGGCATTCCGCCCTCGATCGCCACGCGCAATTCCCCGCGGTGGCGCCGTTCCTGCTCCGCGACGGCGCGC
>Ga0335084_10002483_pt1 | contig 17775 bp, 10 predicted proteins | sample Lox_Sample_44_FD_206721 | JGI IMG/M metagenome (GOLD analysis project Ga0335084, IMG submission 206721) | Soil microbial communities from Loxahatchee National Wildlife Refuge, Florida, United States - Lox_Sample_4.4 | ecosystem: Environmental > Terrestrial > Soil > Wetlands | place: USA...
GCTGCCCGCGCCGCTGCAGTTGCCTCCGGGGATCACGCTGCCATTTCCCTGGGTACGCGTGGTGGGCACGCGGGCGCTGGTCTCTGGACACGGTCCCACCGAGCCGGATGGGAGCCTGGCGCGCCCGCTCGGAAAGGTCGGCGCAGCGGTCACGCTTGAACAGGCGCATGCGGCGGCACGCCTGACCGCGCTGGCGATCCTCGGCAGCCTCAAACGCGAGCTCGGCGACCTCGATCGCATCGCGGGCTGGACGCGGGTCTTCGGCATGGTCAACTCGGCTCCGGAATTCAACCGGCAGCCCGCGGTGATCAACGGCTTCACCGAGCTGATCCTCGAGGTTTTTGGCCGGGAACGCGGTGCGCACGCCCGCAGCGCGGTCGGTTTGGCCGAGCTTCCCTTCGACATTCCCGTCGAGGTCGAGGCCGAGGTGGAGCTGCATCCGGCCCCTTGAGCGCGCGGCATCGTGCAGCGGTCCTTGACGTCCGTGCGACCGCGGGCGCACGCTGCGCGCGCTTCGCTCCCGGGGGACGCAACGACACCATGCGCGCGGAAGATGCCACCTGCATCGAAGACCTGCGGCTGATCGCACGCCGGCGGGTGCCGCGTGCATTCTTCGACTACGCCGAAGCAGGCTCTTACGCCGAAGAGACGCTGCGCGCCAATCGCGCGGACCTTGCCCGCCTCAAGCTGCGGCAGCGGGTGCTGGTCGACGTGTCGACGCGAAGCACGGCGACGCACATCGTCGGCGAGCCGCTCGCCGTGCCGCTCGTGCTCGCACCGGTTGCGATGACGGGCCTCGAGCACGGCAACGGCGAGATCCTCGCGTGCCGGGCCGCCCACGCCGCCGGAGTGCAGTTCACGCTGAGCACGATGTCGATCTGCTCGATCGAGGACGTCGCCGCCGAGGTGGATCGACCGTTCTGGTTCCAGCTGTACGTGATGAAGGATCGCGGCTTCGTGCGTTCCCTGATCGAGCGCGCCGCGGCCGCGCGATGCAGTGCGCTGGTCGTAACCGTCGATCTGCAGGTCCTCGGCCAACGGCACATCGACATCAAGAACGGCCTCGCAGTACCGCCGTCGCTGAAGCTTCGCAACCTGCTCGACATGGCGATCCGGCCGCGCTGGGTCGCGAGCGTGCTGGCCGGGCGCCGATGGACGTTCGGCAATCTCGCGGGTCACGTCAAGGGGACGGGTGGGGTCAAATCCCTGGCGCAGTGGGTCGGTGCCCAGTTCGATCAGGCGTTGAGCTGGAACGACATCGAATGGATCCGGTCGATCTGGCCAGGCAAGCTGATCCTGAAGGGCATCCTCGACGTCGAGGATGCGCGCATGGCGGTGCGCAGCGGCGCCAGCGCACTCGTCGTGTCCAATCATGGCGGCCGCCAGCTCGATGGGGCGCCGTCGTCGATCTCGGCGTTGCCGGCGATTGCAGACGCGGTCGGCGGTGACATCGAAGTCGCGTTCGATGGCGGCGTGCGCACGGGCGCCGACCTGCTGCGCGCGCTGGCGCTCGGTGCGCGCGCCTGCATGATCGGGCGCTCGTTCGTGTTCGGACTGGGAGCCGGCGGCGAGGCCGGCGTGCGCCGCGCGATCGAGATCCTGCGCAAGGAGCTCGATGTCGCGATGGCGCTGACCGCCACGCGATCGATCGCCGAGGCGGGGCGGCACACGCTGGCCGCGGACTGAATCGCGCCAGTCCTCCTGCCCGCGTTCATCGGGAACTTGGCGCTGCGCCCTCTGGCTGCTCCTGCGCAGCATCGACGTTCCGAAGTGCAGGACACGTGCCTCAGCGGTGACACCGTAGGGAGAACATCCGAAGGGGTCTGGAGGTGTCCCTCCATGCAGCTCAGCGCAATCGGTCGCGTAAACCGGTACGCTCCTCTCCTTGACTCGCATGGAGCCCAGATGAAATCGCTGCACCGACTCCTTTTCGTCGCCCTCGCCAGCGTTCCGCTCGCCGCACTCGCGCAGCCGGCGCCGAAGGTGTTTACCGTCGACATGGCCAGGGCCTTCGAGGCTCATCCACAGACGAGAGTTCAGCAGGCCGCGCTGAAGTCCGATGAGCAGAAGACCAACGAAGCGCTGAAGAAGATGGAGGGCGAGGCGCGCGCGCTCGCCGGCAAGCTGAAGGACCAGCAAACGAAATTCGACGACCCGACGATCGCCGCCAGCCAGAAGGAGGCCATCCGCACGGAGGCCCAGAAGACTGCACAGGATCTGCAGGCCAAGCAGGGCGAAGCGCAGCAGCTGATGGCCAAGACCGAACGCGAAATGCAGGAGCGTGCGATGCGGACGCGTCAGCAGATCGTCGGCGAGATAGCGAAGGCGGCGGGCGACGTGGCACGCCGCAAGGGCGGAACGCTGGTCTACGACCGCGGCACGATGCTCTACGCCGATCCGGCGTACGACATCACGAGCGACGTAATCGCGGAAATCACGAAGCCGGGACGTCCGACTCCGGCCGCGCCGGCAGCGAGCTCCGGCGCGCCACCACAGGCCCCGGCAACGCGCTAAACCCCCCGCTCAGCCGACGCGCCGCCGGGCGTTGCGGAACATCCGCATCCAGGGCGAATCCTCGCCCAGTCCCGGTGGCTGCCACGACATCTGCACGGTCCGGAACACCCGTTCCGGATGCGGCATCACGATCGTGAAGCGGCCGTCATCGGTGGTCAGGCCGGCAATGCCGTCGACCGAGCCATTGGGGTTGTACGGATAGCGCTCGGTCGGCCGCCCCTGCGGATCGACGTAGCGCATCGCGACTCGCGCGGCGCGCCGATCTACCTCATCTGCGAAGCGCGCGCGGCCTTCGCCGTGTGCGTTGGCGATCGGGATCAGGCTGCCCGCCATCCCTTCGAAGAAGAGCGATGGCGACTGCGGCAGTTCCACCTGAACCAGGCGTCCCTCGAACTGTTCTGACGAGTTGCGCTCGAACTGCGGCCAGTGGCGCGCACCCGGGATGATCGAGCGCAGGTGGCTCATCATCTGGCAGCCGTTGCACACGCCGAGCGCGAAGCTGTCGCCGCGGCCGAAGAACTCGACGAACATCTCGGCGAGCTTCGGGTTGTACAGGATGGTCTTGGCCCAGCCACCGCCGGCGCCCAGCACGTCGCCGTAAGAGAAGCCACCGCAGGCCACGACGCCCTTGAAGTCGGCGAGCGCCTGGCGCCCCGCGATCAGGTCCGTCATGTGCACGTCGACGGCGGCGAACCCGGCGCGGTGAAACGCGTACGCCATCTCCGTCTGGCTGTTGACGCCCTGCTCCCGCAGTATGGCGATACGCGGTCTCGCTCCCGTCGCCACGAACGGGGCCGCGATGTCCGCGGCGGGATCGAAGGTCAGCTCGAGCCTCAATCCCCGGTCGTCCGCGTCGTCGAGCCGCGCGAACTCGGCGTCGGCGCAGTCCGGGTTGTCGCGCAACCGGGCGATGCGCCATGACGTCTCGCTCCAGACCCGTTGCAGCTCAGTGCGCGTGTGCGAGAGTACCGGCCGGGCGTCGCACCAGAATTCGATGAGGTCCCGGTCGTTCGGCCGGCCGATGATCTGGCTCACAGCCCCCAGGCCGGCAGCGCGCAGAACGTCCATCGCCCTCGACCGGTCCGCCTCACGCACCTGGATCACCGCACCCAGTTCTTCGCTGAACAGCGCTTTCAGCATCAACTCGTTGCGCCGGACGCTCACCTGTTCGGGGCGGATCTTGAAGTCGCCCCAGTCGGACGCCACCGGGTCGATCGCCAGCAGGTCGAGGTTCACGGTGACGCCGCAGTGACCGGCAAATGCCATCTCGGCCAGCGTTGCGAACAGCCCGCCGTCGGAGCGGTCGTGGTACGCAAGCACCAGGCCGGCGCGCTGCAACTCGCGCAGCGCGTCGACGAACGCCACCAGGCGCGACGGATCGTCGACGTCGGGCACCTCATGGCCGATCTGTTGCGTTACCTGCGCCAGGATCGATCCGCCCAGGCGGTTGCGCCCGGCACCAAGATCGATCAGCAGCAGCGCCGTGTCGTGTTCGGCGCCGAGCTGCGGCGTCAGCGTGCGGCGGGCATCACCGACCTGTGCCGCCGCACTCGCGATCAGGGAGACCGGCGCCGTAACGCTGCGCTCCAGCGCGCCGTCGCGCCATGCGGTCTTCATCGACAACGAGTCCTTGCCGACCGGCACACTGATGCCGAGCGACTGGCACAGGTCGCTCGCCGCACGCACCGCGTCGTAAAGGCGCGCGTCCTCGCCGGGCTGCCCGCACGCGGCCATCCAGTTGCACGAGAGCTTGATGTCGGCCAGTGCGACCTCGGCGGCGGCGATGTTGGTGATCGCCTCGCCGATCGCGAGGCGCGAGGCCGCCGCCGAATCGATCACCGCCAGGGGCGTGCGCTCGCCGATCGCCATCGCCTCGCCGGCGTAGCCCTCGAAGCTCATCAGTGTCACTGCGCAGTCGGCCACCGGGACCTGCCAGGGCCCGACCATCGGGTCGCGCGAGTTCATGCCACCGACCGTGCGGTCGCCGATCGTGACGAGGAATGACTTGCTCGCCACGGTCGGGTGGCGCAGCACGTCGAGCGCGCAGGTGTCGATAACGAGACCCGCCGTCTCGAAGGCCGGGAGCCGGCGCGCCTCGCGCTGGACGTTGCGATGCATGCGCGGTGGCTTGCCGAGCAACACACCCATCGGCATGTTTACCGCCGGATCGCTGCCTTCGCGACCGACGATCAGGTCGCCGTCGTCCGCGATCCGCCCCACGACTGCGTAGGGAGCCCGCTCGCGGCGGCAGATCCAGTCGAAGGCTGGCAGGCGCTCCGGAGCCACCGCCAGCGCGTAGCGCTCCTGCGACTCGTTGCACCAGATCTCGAGCGGACTCATGCCGCTTTCCTCGACCGGGATGCGGCCGAGATCGATACGCGCGCCGCGATGCGACTGGTCAGCGAGCTCGGGCAGGGCATTCGACAAGCCGCCGGCGCCGACATCGTGGATCGACATCACCGGATTGGCGTCGCCGAGCGCCCAGCAGCGATCGATGACCTCCTGCGCGCGCCGCTGAATCTCCGGATTGCCGCGCTGGACGGAATCGAAATCGAGCGATTCGGTGTTGGTCCCCGCGCCCATGCTGGAGGCTGCGCCGCCGCCGAGGCCGATGCGCATCCCCGGGCCGCCCAGTTGCACGAGCAGCGTGCCGGGCGGCAGATCCTGTTTGCGCACCTGATCGTCGCGGATATTGCCGATGCCGCCTGCGATCATGATCGGCTTGTGATAGCCGTAGACACGCCCGCCAACGTTCTGTTCGTACGCGCGGAAGTAGCCGAGCAGGTTCGGCCGCCCGAACTCGTTGTTGAATGCGGCCGCGCCGATCGGCCCTTCGATCATGATCGCGAGCGCGTCGGCGATCCGCCCGGGAAAGCCAGGGTCGCCGGCGGACTGCGCTTCGATCGGCCGCGTGACATCCCGATCGTTCTCCCACGGCAGCCGCTGCTCGGGAATGCGCAGGTTCGATACCGAGAATCCGCAGAGGCCGGCCTTCGGCTTCGCTCCGCGTCCGGTCGCACCTTCGTCACGGATTTCGCCGCCCGCGCCGGTCGACGCGCCCGGGAACGGCGCGATCGCAGTCGGATGGTTGTGCGTCTCGACCTTGAAGACTGTGTGTGTCAGCTCGTCTGCGCGCGCGTACTCGACCCCGATCGAACCCTGCCCCGAGCCGGCGTTCGGACTTCCTCCGCGGGGATAGAAGCGAGACACGGTGCGGCCCTCGAGCACGGCCGCGTTATCGCTGTAGGCGACCACGGTGCCCCGCGGAGCCGCCGCGTGCGTCTCGCGGATCATGCCGAAGAGTGTTGCATCCTGGTCGGCGCCATCGATCGTCCAGCGCGCATTGAAGATCTTGTGGCGGCAGTGTTCGGAGTTCGCCTGCGCGAACATCATCAGTTCGACGTCGGTGGGATCGCGCCGGAGCCGGGTGAAGGCATCGACCAGGTAGTCGATCTCGTCGTCCGAAAGCGCAAGGCCCAGATCGCGGTTGGCGCGCTCGATTGCCGACCGCCCATGCGCGAGCACGGCGACGGCCTGCAGCGGTTTGCCTTCGAGCTCCTCGAACAGGCGCGCCGGATCGGTCGCCGGGTCGATCACGCTCTCGGTCATCCGGTCGTGCAGCAGCGCGGCGATGCGCTCGCGCTCCTGCACCGTCGGGCCCCGCTCGAGCAGGCCACCGAGTCTGCCCTTCAACCCGGCCCTGAACAGCGTGCCGCGCTCGATCCTGCGGATCGCGTCCAGACCGGTGTTGTGCGCAATGTCGGTGGCCTTGCTGGCCCACGGCGAGATCGTCCCGAGCCGCGGCACCACGAGGATCTCGAGCCCCGCCGCCGCCGGCGCGGCGTCGCCGTAGTCGAGCAGCGCACGCAATCGCGCCAGTTCACCGGAATCGAGTTCGCGCGCGGCGTGGACGAAGTGAATGAACCGGGCAGAGAGTGAAGCGACGCCGGTTTCCGCTGCCTTCAGCCTCTGCGTCAGTCGCGCCGCGCGGAAGGAAGACAGCGCGCTCGGTCCGAGGAACGAGTACGTCCTACCGAGTGGACTCATCAGGAAGGAAATGACGCGAGGAGAAACGCGTCGGACGTGATCGGCGCGCGGATTATACCGGCGCGAACTCCATCTCCTCGGGACGCTGCAGCTGCTCGGCGTCGAGTTTCTGCGTGGTCGCGAGCGCGCGCAGCAGCGCCTGGTTGCAGTCGTAGATCGGCAGCGACATGGCATCGGCGTGGCGCCGGATCGCCATCGGGTCGCTGCGCTCGATCGCCTCGATCAGGGCCAGGTGAGCGGCGTAGGGCCCGCGCCGGTGGACGATCGCGTCCGTGACGCGCGTGCCCATCGCCACCGGACCCAGCAGCCGCGGGATCGCTGCGCCAGTGATCCGATCGAGCAGCGAAAATGCGCCAGCTGCAAAAAGTTCGTCGCGGGTGTCCTCTCCGGAATCCGGGACGGTGCCGGCCAGCTGCTCGAGGAACAGTCCCCGCAACGTGGCCGCGCGCATCAGCGGCAGCGCATTGATGTGCTCAGCCGCGGTCTCGAGCGAGAGCGACAGCCAGCGCAGCGTCTTGTCGTGTCCGAGTACGCGGATGGCGCGCGGGATCGAGGTGACCGGTTCGCCGGAAGCGAATGCGCCCGAATTCACCATGCGCAGCAGCTTGAACGCAAGCACCGGATCGCGCCGAATGCGCTGCGCGATGCCGCCGAGATCGGGCCGCTCGCTGGCCACGCGCAGCAGCTCCATCAGGTTGCCCTGATCGGGCCGCAGGCGGCAGTTCGGCCGCTGCTCCGTATCGCCGATCGGCCAGCCGACGCTGGCCATTGCACCGCGTTCATACGCTTCGTCGAGATCGACGACGCGGCGCACGCCGGTGGTGATGAACGGCATCCGTCGAACCGCGTTGGGCGGGGCGCGCCGCGCGCGCCCGTCCTTGAGGCGGCGACGGTCTTCGGCGATGTGGATCAGCGAGTATTCGAAGCAGGCGGTCAGTGCCGGCGGCAGCGGCACGTCAGGCCGACCGCGCAGCGCCATGCGGATGCCGCGGCGGCGCGCGCGCTGCACCAGACGCTGCATATCGGGGTCACGCAACGCAATGGCCGCCACCTCTAGCAGCGCGTTCGCCGGTGCCTGCCAGTCCAGCAGGGAATCGTCAAACGTGGCGTCGAGCGGCGCAATCAGCACCGAGGCGTCGGATTCGGCCCAGACCGTGTTCAGCTGCTGCAGGATGTGCCCGACCGGGAGGTAGTCAGGGCTGCGGGCCGACAGCATGGTCAGCCGCGTTCCGATCGCGCGCCGGTGCTTGTCGATCAGCGGCGCATAGCAGATCGAGAGCGTCGCAAGCGCGTCCGGCAGTCCCAGGCGTTCCGGGGCGTTCATGGTGCAGCGGGGCCTTCACGGCATCGGGCTGCGATGATTATCGGGAGCGCGATCCCCTGTCCTTGGGGTGATATCGGTGCCCCGATCGCGTCATTTGGGCCTCAAGTTTTGCCCCGCCGTGCCGTACGCCGCGAGTGCCGGTGCTGATGGCACATGGACCCTCGCGTCTTCCGACCCCGGGAAGCAAAATTCGCGATTGCGGCTCGCGACCACAGTCATCATCGCCAATATGGGCAGCGTGGTGGGCGCCGAGCAGATCGTTTCAAGAATCGCCAGCCTCATTCGAGTCAGTGGGCCATGGGTGCCGGCATGGCCACCGCCGGCGCGGCGTCGCGGCACGGCGATGATTGCGTCGCTGGCGTTTGGCGACGGGAAAAGCAAATGGGCGGCCCGTGAGGGCCGCCCGTTCACATTCAATAACTGCAAGCGCTACTGACCGTGCGCGGCCCGTGCCTTCTCGATCTGCGCCTTCACGGCTTCGAGGTTGAAGCTCGCGCCCGGCTGCATCGGCGGGAACTCGATCGCAGTCTGCGCGACCTTTGCAACCTCCTGCTGGACGAACTGGAAGCGCCAGAATTCGAAGGCAAACCAGTTGTAGTACGCCAGCGAACCCCGCGCCCCGCTCGGCAGGCCGGTGCGCTCATAGGGGTCAAGGCGCAGGTTGGTCAGGATCGGCCAGTCGACCTTGACCGTGCCGCCGATCCAGCCTTGTGGCTGGTCGGTGAAGCGGTACTTGAAGTCGTCGATTCGGACCGCCGAGAGCGTGCCTTCGGTGAAGTAGAAGATCTCGTGACGATTAGATGGGCCCTTGCCGGTAATGAGGTCCATCTGGTTGTAGCCATCCAGGTGGACCTTGTACGACTTGTCGCCGAGTTGCTTGCCCTTCAGCAGCTCGGCGGTGATATTGGGGTTGCCTGCCGCAGCGACGAACGTCGGAAACCAGTCCATGCCGGACATGATTCCGTTCTGGACCGTGCCCGCCGGCACCTTGCCGGGCCAGCGCAGGATCATCGGCACTCGGAAGCCGCCTTCGAGCGCTGTCCCCTTCCCGCCGGCGAACGGCGTCTGGCCGCCGTCGGGCCAGGTGAAATTCTCGGCGCCGTTGTCGGTCGTGAAGCCGATGATGGTATCGCTTTCAAGGCCGTTGTCCTTTAGGTACTTCATGACCGAACCGACGATGTCGTCGATCTGCGCCATCCCGGCTTCCTGGATCGACCAGTTGTTGTCGGAGTTGCGCATCCCTTCGTACTTGGGCGACAGGTGCGTGACCACGTGCATCCGTGTCGGGTTGAGCCACAGGAAGAATGGCTTGCCATCCTTGCGCGCCTTGTCGAGGAACTTCAGCGCGTTGTCGAGGATCTCGTCGTCGACGGTCTCCATCCGCTTGGGACACAGCTCGCCTGCATCCTCGATCTTCTGCTTGCCGATCGCACCCCAGCGCGGCTGCACGGTCGGATCGTCGACAGTCGTCGCCCACGAGTGGACCATGTTGCGCGGACCGACCTGCTCCCGTAGTTTCTGCGGATAGTTCGGGTGGCACGGATCCTCCATCGCATCAAGGTGATAGAGGTAGCCATAGAACTCGTCGAAGCCGTGGAGCGTCGGCAGGAACTTGTTGAGGTCGCCCAGGTGGTTCTTGCCGAATTGGCCAGTGGCGTAGCCCATCGACTTCAACGCGGTCGCGATGGTCGGCGCCTGCGCTGGCATTCCGATGGGCGAACCCGCCTGTCCCACGGTCGTGAGTCCAGTGCGGATCGGCAACTCACCTGTGATGAAGTTGGCGCGACCGGCCGTGCAGCTCGCCTCGGCGTAGTAGTCGGTGAAGCGCATCCCCTCTTTCGCCAGCTGGTCGAGATTGGGGGTCCTGCCGGACATGATGCCCTGGTTGTAGGCACCGATGTTGGCCCAGCCAATGTCGTCGCCCATGATCATGATGATGTTGGGCTTCTTCGCCGGTGCCTGCGCAAGCACTGGCGTTACCGCGCCGATGGCGACACCGCAGAGCGCAGCCACTCTCAAGAACCAATGCTTCAGTGCCATAAATGGCGTCCTTATGTGGAGTGGCGAGCCCTGCAATTGGGGCTGCCGGACTGTAACAGGCGGCGTAACAGTTGAACAGGTGCCGATCGCCTCGGCGTTAGCTGGATCGCGTGAACGAAGTGTGTCGAGCCGACGTCACACCCTCGGCGTGGTCACGGCGGCTTTGGAATCGGACGTAAGAGTCCATTGAAGCGAAGCGGGATGACAACGGCTGCTGCCAGCAGCCCGTGTTGAAGCTGACGGGTTAATTGATCCCTTGAAATCTTCGAGCGTTGCCGTGCGTTGAACCTTGATGCACGGCAGTCCTGCGTGCGGTCTCGAAGCCGTCGTTTGGACGCCGTCATCCACGGCGCCTACTCGAACCAAGCCCTCACTTTGTTGCCGGCGTGTCCGGCGCCGCAGACGCGGCGCCAGCGACTTCGATCTTGGCCGCGGCCTTGAGCGCATCGAGCTGCTTCTTCACGCTTTGCTGCTGCAGCTGCTGGCTGAGCTTGGGCTTGACCTCGTCGAACGGTGGCGCTTCGATCGCCCTGGAGTCCTCGAGCAGGATGACGTGATAGCCGAACTGGGTCTTGACGGGGACCTCGGTGAACTTGCCCTTTTCCAGATTGCTCAGGGCCGCGCTGAACTCGGGAACCATCCTTCTCGGATCGAACCACCCCAGCTCGCCACCGCGGGCCGCCGAGCCTGAGTCCTTGGACTTCTCCATCGCAAGTTTTGCAAAGGCACCCGGATCTTTCTTGAGCCTTGCGATGATGTCCTTGGCTTCTGCTTCTTGCTCCACCAGGATGTGGCGCGCCTTGTACTCCGTGCCGGTGATCGTCGCTTTGATGCGCTCGTATTCGGCCTTCAGTGTCTCGTCGCTGACGGGATTGTTCTTGATGAAGTCCTCGACGTAGGCGTTGGCCAGCACGCCCTGCTTGATGGCGCTGATTTGGTCCGCGACCTCCGGCGTCTTGTCCAGCCCCTTCTTGACCGCCTCCTCCGACGCCACCATTTGCAGCGCCAGCTGGTCGACGATCGCCCTGCGAACCTCGGGCGTATCTGGGCGACCCGAACTCGCGCCCTGCTTGACGATCATGTCGACCGTGCGTTGACTGATCGGCATCCCGTTAACCGTGGCTGCAGCCGGGCTCTTGGACGCCTCGCCAGGTTTCGGGCTGCACGCTCCCAGGGCAAGCATCGCCGTCGCGCCGGCGGCAAGAGTCCAGAATTTGATGAACTTCATTTCATTCCTTAAGTTGGGGTCGGGTCGACTGATACCTGCGTTGTGCCAGGCACTGTAATCCAGCAGCGCTTCACTGGCGTTCGAAGACCCTGCATGCGAACGATGGTGGGGTCGATGACACTCTCTCGTCGATCAGAGCCCGTGGCGCGGTCACGCGGAGGCATTCGCATTCGGCACATGGCTCATCGCATGCGGCCAATGCGGTGATCGATGGCGGATTGACGCCGGATTGGCCGGCATCGCGACGCCGTCACACACCAGCAGGTTGCACCGCGCCAGCAATGCATTGGTGCCGAGCGCGCCCGCGGCGATCCGGACCCTTCCAGGCTAGCCTCCACCCACCTGCGGGGCCGAAAAATAGACACCCGCAATTCCCACGGTGTTCCACGTGCCGTGCGCGATAACAAGCGGCCAGAGATTGCGCCCCGCGGCAAGGTACGCGGCGCCGAAGAGCAACGCGAACAAGAACGCCGTGACGAAGCCAAACGTGCCTTGGTACAAGTGCAGCATCCCAAACAGAGCTGCTTGCGCGATTACGCCCACACCGAGTCCCCAGCCGGCGCGCCCGACTGCCCGCGCGACGCCATTGAGCAGAAATCCTCGGAACAGAAGTTCTTCAGCGAACGCGCCAACGGTCCACGTCAGGGCGATCCACCCGGCAAACGCGACAACGTTGCCGCGAATATTGGCAAGAATTGAGGGCGCGGATTCGGCGCCGACCACGCCGGCAATGTAAGGGGCAACGTAATTGAGAAGGCACCACACCGCCGCGTAGAGGAGCACGGCGGCGATCGCCGCCCATAGCAAGCTTCTCGGACGCGCCAGCCCAAACTCGGACCAGGCATGGCCTGTACGTGCGAGTAGCCACCATGCGGTGAGGAAGCCAAGGATGGGCCGCAGGATCAGTGGCGCATAGCCGGGAATGCCAAGCGCCGGGTACAACCAGAAGCGAGAGACCGCCCACCCGACCGCGATGGCAAGCAACACGATCACGATTCCCACAAGACCAGTCGCCGATGCGCTCCTTTGAGCTTGGGCATCCATTTGGGGAGTCTGCCCGATGTCTGGCCCTTCACGGTGGCTGGGTGGTGCAAGGCCGGCCGATCGGCCAGGGATTGGCAGTGGCGCCGGTCACGAGTCTAGGGCGTCCTGACCGTAGCCGCCGCCGCCCGGCGTCTCGATGACGAAGACGTCGCCCGGCCGCATCTCGACAGAACCGATGTGCGGCAGTTCCTCGCGCGTGCCGTCGACGCGCTCGACCCAGTTGCGTCCTGGCGCCCCCGCTGCACCGCCCGCCATTCCGAACGGTGCGATCGCGCGGTTGTTGGCGAGGATCGACGCGGTCATGCGTTCGAGGAAGCGCACGCGGCGCGTGCCGCCGTTGCCGCCATGCCAGCGACCCGCTCCACCGGACCCGGGCCGGATCGCGTAGCTTTCCAGCAGCACCGGGTAGCGGAACTCCAGGACCTCGGGGTCCGTCAGCCGCGAATTCGTCATGTGGGTCTGCACGACGTCGGTGCCGTCGAAGCCGCTGGCGGGATCGAGCGGGTCCGCAACGCCGGCACCCGATCCGCCCGAGATGGTCTCGTAGTACTGGTAGCGCGCGTTGCCGAACGTGAAGTTGTTCATCGTGCCCTGCGCCGACGCCATCACTCCCAGCGCGCCGTACAGTGCGTTGGTGATGCAGGTCGAGGTCTCGACGTTGCCGGCCACGACCGCCGCCGGGTAATCCGGATTCAGCATCGATCCGGCCGGAATTACGATCTCGAGCGGTTTCAGGCAGCCCGCGTTCAACGGGATCTCGTCGTCGACCAGGGTGCGGAAGACGTACAGCACCGCGGCGACGCAGACCGCGCTCGGCGCATTGAAGTTGTTGTCGAGCTGCGCCGAGCTGCCGCTGAAGTCGATCCTCGCAGTGCGCTGCGCGCGATCGACGCTGACGCGCACCCGGATCACGGCGCCGTTGTCCAGGCGGTATTCGAACTGCCCGTCGGTGAGCCGCGTGATCACGCGCTTCACCGACTCCTCCGCGTTGTCCTGCACGTGCTGCATGTAGGCTTGCACCACGTCCAGGCCGAAATGATCGACCATCTTCAGCAGTTCCTCGCGCCCCTTCTCATTGGCCGCGACCTGCGCCCGCAGGTCGGCCACGTTCTGCGCCGGATTGCGCGCGGGGTGTGCGCCGGCAGTCAGCCGCGCCAGCAACTCGCGTTCGTGGAAGACAGCGCTGCGATCGATGCCCTGCCCCTCGATCATGCGGAAGTTGATGAAGCGCGCGCCCTCCTCGTCCAGCGTGCGTGAGAACGGTGGCATCGATCCCGGTGTGATGCCGCCGATGTCGGCGTGGTGGCCACGCGACCCGACGTAGAACAGGATGTTGGCGCCGGCTCGGTCGAACACCGGCGTGATCACCGTGACATCCGGCAGGTGCGTGCCGCCGTGGTAGGGATCGTTGATGACGTAGGCGTCGCCCGGCACCATCTTCCCGGCGTTCTCTCGCATCACGGTCTTGATCGACTCGCTCATCGATCCGAGGTGCACCGGCATGTGCGGCGCGTTGGCGATCAGGTTGCCGTCGGCGTCGAACAGCGCACAGGAAAAGTCGAGCCGCTCCTTGATGTTGACCGAGTAGGCGGTGTTCTGCAACCGCAGGCCCATCTGCTCGGCGATCGACATGAACAGGTTGTTGAAGATCTCGAGCATCACTGGGTCGACCGTGGTGCCGATCGCCCGGCGCGCGGGCCGCGGCCGCGTCCGCCGCAGCACGACGTGATCCAGGGCGGTCACGGTGGCCTGCCATCCCGGCTCGACCACCGTCGTCGCGTTGGCTTCGGCGATGATGGCGGGACCGTCGATGCGGTCACCGGGGCACAGTTCCTGTCGCCGATACAGCGGCGCCCGCTGCCAGGAGTCCTCGAAGAAGGCGTCGACCTCGGACGCGGGCACGAGCGGGCCTGGGCGTGCGGCCGCGCCGCTCGACTGCTCGGGGGCGACGTCGCCCGCCCCGATCGCTTCGACCGACAGCGCGTCGACGATCAGACGACGGCCCGGCATCAGGAACGAAAAGCGCTGCTGGTAGCCCGCGTCGAACTGCGCGCGCATCGCGACTTCCGGGCCGAACGTCACCGGCAGGGCCGTATCGGTGCCCTCGTACTTCAGATGGGCGCGGCGCACCGGCCGGATCCGCGCAGCATCGACGCCCTGCTGCAGCAGCGCTGCCGTCGCCTGCTCCGCGAGTGCATCCAGCGTGGCAGTGAGTTGCGGCATCGAGGTCGCGTCGAGAACCCGCTCGACGGTCACTTCGCGCATCGCGGTCTGGTCCGCAAGGCCCATCCCGTAGGCCGACAGCACTCCCGCCAGGGGATGCACGTACACCGTCGACATCGCGAGTGCGTCGGCCACCGCGCAGGCGTGCTGCCCACCGGCACCGCCGAAGACGGTCAGGGTGTACCGCGTCACGTCGTGCCCGCGCTGCACCGAGATGCGTTTGATCGCTTCGGCCATGTTGCCGACGGCGATCTCGATGAAACCCGCGGCGACCTGCTGCGGCGTGCGCGGGCGTCCGGTGGCCTGCTCGATCTCGCGCGCGAGGGCCCCGAATCTGTCACGCACCACTGCGGCGTCGAGTGGCTGGTCGCCGCCGGGGCCGAAGACCCGGGGGAAGAACTCGGGCTGCACCCGACCCAGCATCACGTTGGCGTCAGTGACAGTGAGCGGCCCGCCGCGCCGGTAGCAGGCCGGCCCCGGGTTGGCGCCGGCTGAATCGGGCCCGACGCGCAGGCGCGCGCCGTCGAAGTGCAGGATCGATCCGCCGCCGGCGGCAACGGTGTGGATGCTCATCATCGGCGCACGCATGCGCACTCCGGCGACCAGCGTCTCGAATTCGCGCTCGTACTCGCCGGCGAAATGCGAGACGTCGGTCGAGGTGCCGCCCATGTCGAAGCCGATCACGCGGTCGAAACCCGCCTGCTGACTGACCCGCGCCATCCCGACGATGCCACCGGCCGGCCCGGACAGGATCGCGTCCTTGCCCTGGAAGCGCCATGCGTCGGTCAGGCCACCGTTGCTCTGCATGAACAGCAGCCGCGCGCCCGGCAGTTCCGCCGCCACCTGCCCGACATAGCGGCGCAGGATTGGCGAGAGGTAGGCGTCGACCACCGTCGTGTCGCCCCGCGCGACGAGCTTCATCAGCGGACTGACCTCGTGCGACACCGACACCTGTGGGAAGCCGATCTCGCGCGCAATGCGCGCGGCCGCCTGCTCGTGTCCATGGTGGCGGTAACCGTGCATCAGCACGATCGCGCAGGAGCGCAGCCCGGCGTCCCAGGCGGCCCCAAGTTCAATGCGAAGCGTGGCCTCGTCGAGCGCCCGCAGCACACTGCCGTCCGCGCCGATGCGCTCGTCGGCCTCGATCACCTGCGCATACAGCAGCTCCGGCAGCACGATGTGCCGCTCGAACAGGCGCGGCCGGTTCTGGTAGGCGATGCGCAGCGCATCGCGGAAGCCGCGCGTGATGACGAGCACGGTCGCCTCGCCCTTGCGCTCGAGCAGCGCATTGGTCGCGACCGTCGTGCCCATCTTGACGGCCGCGATCTTTTCAACAGGAATCGGCGCGCCTTCCGGCACGCCGAGCAGGTGCCGGATACCGGCCACCGCGGCGTCCCGATAGCGTTCGGGGTTGTCCGAGAGCAGCTTGTGCGTGACGACTGCGCCATCCGGACGGCGCGCGACGACATCGGTGAACGTCCCTCCGCGGTCGATCCAGAACTCCCAGGCGGTCGCTGCCGCATCACTCATGCGGTTCTCCGGAACCGCGCGTGCTTGTATGCTTCGCGACGCGCAGGAAGGGGCCCGGCGCCGTGCGCCGAGAGTGCGGGCGCCATGTTGACACAGGCCCGCCAACGTTGCGCAACGCTTAACCACGAGGACATGATGAAACGACGCTCGCTGCTCGTTGCCACGGCGATTTCGACACTTGCGGTGGCCCTGGCTTCCGTGCCGGCCGCTGCACAGACGAAGTGGGACATGCCGACGGGCTATCCGATCGGCAATCCGCACACGGTCACGCTGAGCCTGTTTGCGAAGGACGTCGACACCGCGACACAGGGCAAGCTGAAGATCACGGTCCACCCGAACGGGTCGCTGTTCAAGGCGAACGAGATCATGCGGGCTGTGGAGACCGGGCAGGCCCAGCTGGGTGAGATCCTGATGAGCCTTCTGGCGAACCAGAACCCGGTCTTCTCGCTCGACTCGCTGCCCTTCGTCGCAACCGGCTTCGACGATTCCTATCGCTTATGGCAGGCGCAGCGGCCGGTGCTCGAGCGTGTGCTGGCCAAGCGCGGCGTAAAACTCCTGTACGCGGTGGCCTGGCCTCCGCAGGGCATCTACACCAAGCGCGAGCTGAAGTCGGCGGCGGACATGAAAGGCCTGAAGTGGCGCGCCTACAACCCGGCCACGACGAAAATCGCGCAGGCCGTCGGCGCACAACCGCTGACGATCCAGGCGGCCGAGCTGTCGCAGGCACTCGCCACCGGCGTCGTCGATTCGTTCATGTCCTCCGGCGCCACCGGGGTCGACAGCAAGGTCTGGGAGTCGCTGACGCACTTCTACACCGTCGATGCCTGGCTGCCGAAAAACATGCTGGTCGTCAACCAGAAGGACTTCGACAAGCTCGACAAGCCCACGCAGGACACGCTGTTGCGCCTGGCCGCCGAGGCGGAGAAGCGGGGCTGGGAGCGCATGCGAGCCTACACGAACGAGTCGCTCGACATCCTGCGCAAGAACCGCATGTCGGTCGTCGCACCTTCGCCGCAGCTGATGAGTGACATGCGCAAGATCGGTGATGAAATGCTTGCCGAGTGGCTGAAGCAGGCCGGCGCCGAGGGCCAGGAGATCATCGACGCGTACCGCAAGAGCGCACCGCCGGCGAAGAAGTAGGCGATAGCGCCGCGAGCCCCTGCTGCGAGTGCCGGTCACCCGATGAAGACGCCGCTGACGCCGCTGTACAACCTGTTCGGCGCGATCGGCGCGATATTCATCCTGCTGACGCTGCTGGTGCAGGTCGTCACGATCGTCGGGCGCGAGTTCGGCTTCACGATCGCCGGCTATGACTCCTACGCCGGCTACTTCCTCGCGGCAGGCTCGTTCTTCGCGCTGGCGCATACGCTGCGCCGCGGCGACCACATCCGCGTCACGCTGATCCTGAGCCGGCTGCACGGCCGCGCGCGACTCTGGGCCGAGATCTTCTGCCTTGCTGCCGCTTCGTTCCTCTGCAGCTACTTCGCGTGGTTCAGCATCCGCCTGGCCTGGGTGTCGTACGCGACGGACGACATCTCGCAGAACGTCGACGCGACACCGCTGTGGATCCCGCAGCTCTCGATGGCGCTCGGCGTCACCGCGCTGGCACTGGCCTTCATCGAGGAACTCATTTACGTGCTGCGCACGCGCCACCTGCCGGCGCAGCAGAACGTCGAGCTTGCGCGCACGGAGTGACGCCATCGAAGCCTGGATTGCGCTGCTGCTGATCCTGCTGATTTTCGTGCTCCTCGGAGCCGGGATCTGGATCGGTATCGCGATCCTCGGTGTCGCGTGGCTGGCGATGGAGATCTTCACGACGCGCCTC
>Ga0335084_10002484_pt1 | contig 17771 bp, 22 predicted proteins | sample Lox_Sample_44_FD_206721 | JGI IMG/M metagenome (GOLD analysis project Ga0335084, IMG submission 206721) | Soil microbial communities from Loxahatchee National Wildlife Refuge, Florida, United States - Lox_Sample_4.4 | ecosystem: Environmental > Terrestrial > Soil > Wetlands | place: USA...
GGTATCTAGGAATATTATCAAGATGGCAGCGAGCATGGGCTCGGATGTTCGGCGCGCAGAAGGAATGATTAGGCAGATGTATTTCGTGGATAATCAAGCTGGATTTATGAAGTCGGAATAGAACTGTATTAGGGTAATCTGCTGTCTCCCTTGTCCTTAACAAAATGTAATATAAACCCAAATTCTGCATCATCACTGGGTTGTTCGTTTGTGATGAGTTTCGTTTAATCGGATAATCAATTTCTATTTGAAAGTTAAGGTCTATCGATCGGCAACACAAATTAACGCTCCATCCTGGAATAATGGAGTTCTCATCTTTAGCAACTATCAATATTACGTCTCGTAATTGATGCAAACTTTGTATTTAACTTTTCCGTATTTTCAGATCTGAACGCGTCTTGATATTTCAATTTATCAGTGCTATAGTCCCATTCATCTAATAACTGGTGCTCCCGATGTTTTGCGTCGTGAGAATCGCTGCAGTTGAGCCATGCTTTCTAATTGGCGCTCAAAAGAACTGGGAGAACTAGGAGCTTGAACCGACCTCTACGCGGCGACTCAGCTGTCACGACTATGTCCATACATATGAATTTTAAAACGTTACGAATATTATTGCTTTTCTTAATATGCCTTGTCTTATTCTGTTGCACCAAGAAATCTACCGAGGGTGTCATTGCTCACAACGCTGAGTTTAAGGCGTTTGTGACTTATTTTTTCATTCCGGGTAGCACTATCGTAAAAAACGGAACAGAAGGTTTTTCATTATCAGACCAATACGCTGAAAGTCTTCTGAGTACCGACGATATATGTTCTTCCGATAGTCCTTGCAACAAGACAAAAGAATATTCATTAGCGTTCACCCCTAATTTTCTGTTTGAAACAATAAACGGCCGAACAATAGTGTCGGGAGCAGATCCAGATGCATTCGTTGACCTTTGTGATATAAGGAGGAAAAAGGTATATCGAGTGCGTGAAACTGGCACAGAGGGTTCTATCTATGGGATTTTTTGGCTCTCTGACTTTGCATTCGTCGTGTATGGTATGGAGTCCGATGAGACGTTTGTAGAAGTATATGATATCAAGACAAAGACAAAAACAAGTTACACAATCGATAAGTCGAAAAGAAAACCAGGTGCAGACTTGGATGCATTCTTGATTACCAAATACGGACGGGCGGAGAGTTCTCAATCGCAATGATCTAACGATACGTTCCACGCCGACCGCTTCGCAGTGTGTGAACTCCGCATTCTCAGGGTTTCGCATGGGTGATTTTTAAAAAAAGTGAAGAGGGCGCCGATGCAATCTTTTCTTCCGTAGTTCGCAACTATTTAATAGCTTCGAAACATCATGTTTCATTAAGAAATAATTAGCGCCTACTCCCCCGGTTATCACCATACGACCTTATTGACATCGACTTACATCAGACATATATTTACAGTATTCTTAAGAAGTTTATCCGAACCAATCCTGCTCTGTCTAGGACGAGGAGGACGCCATGAAAAAGCTGAATTGCTGGGAATACATGAAATGCGGACGACAGCCCGGAGGAGAGAAGGAGGGGGAACTCGGAATCTGCCCGGTCACCCTCAACGAAGACCTGGACGGCGCCCATGGGGGGATTGGAGCGGGAAGAGTATGCTGGGCGGTGGTGGGCACGTTCTGCGGCGGCACGGTCCAGGGTACGTACGCGAAAAAGCTGAAAGACTGCACGATGTGCGATTTCATGGCCCTTGTCAAACGGGAGGAATCACTGGATCCCCTTGGCTTTTCTACCGCTCGAAGTGATATCGAAAAAACACACAAGAAGAAAAAGCGGAACACCTCTTCGAAATAGGACGCTATCACGTACAATAAGGTCATAATCATAAAAGGAGAAATGTTTATAAAAGGATCGTGTGTCTATTCTTGCGTAGGCGGTCGAGAGTTAAAGGTGTTTGTTCCTTCCTGTAACAAACGAGAGTTTCACTAAATCGAAATTGCAGCTTTCGTTCCGAAATCGTTGACATTAATCACTGTGAATCAAGTATCGTTTGTGAGTCTTGCGCCAATCGAAATCAAGGCAACTAGGGTAGCACAAAACCATTCTGAGCAGATCACACATTTTTCGTGATTTAGTCCGCTTGCCAGTCTATAATGAATGCATGGAGAGGAAAGACTATTACAAGATACTGGGCATAAGTGAGACTGCAGCTTCCGACGAAATAAAAAAAACCTATCGCAATCTTGCATTCCGCTATCATCCGGATAAAAATCCGGACAGTCAGGAACTGATGAAGGAGATCAATGAAGCGTATGCGGTTCTTTCGAATCCGGAGAAGAGGCAGGAGTACGATCGTCTAAGGCAGAGTTTCGGCACCTTTGCCAGGGACCGCTTCAGACAGACCCATCCCGACGAGGATATCTTCCGGAATTCGGACATCAACCAGATCTTTGAAGAACTCAGCAGGATATTCGGATTCAGTAGACCTGAAGACATCTTCAGTCGCGATACCTTTTACGGCCGCAATTACAGAGAGTTCAAATTCAAGGGCCCAGGTGTTTCCGGTGGCGGCTTCTTCTTTTTCGGACCGATGGGAAATGTCTATCGTTCCGATAAAGGCCCTGCGGGAAAGAATTCATTAGCCTCTAAACTCATGATCAAGGGACTCGGAATGTTCCAGAAGATGGCGGCAAAAAGGCTGGGCATAGTCCTGCCGGAAGAAGGGAGAGACCTCAGCGATTCAATCACGGTGACGCTAGAGGAGGCTGCCTCCGGAGGAAAGGTCAGGCATATCCTCAATCAGCCAGGAAAATCCCGGGAAATCCTGATCACCGTTCCGCCTGGAATCAGAGAGGGACAAAATATCAGACTCAAAGGTCTGGGCGAACAGGGAAAGAACGGGGGTGAAGCCGGGGATCTTTTTCTCAAGGTCAGGATTCGCCGGCCCTTTATTGAAAGGGTGAAAGAAATCTTGAGGCGATGAGGGGTACAGGATGGTGATGCCGGAAATTATTATTATCCAGTTATAACTTTCGTCGAAATGTTCTTCCGAAGTTCTTGTTCTTGGCTGACAGGCCAAGATGTATGTTTCATATCGTAGTTATTACTCTCATCAACAGAATATTCTTAGTACGGATGTTTGCAAATCAAGAGATGTGATGTTGTGCAACATTCTGCCCTGTTATATTGACAAGCATAGCGGCCATTGCTATCCTTAGATTAGTGACAGAGGTGTGAGCTCGCGATAAACTGAAAATAAGGAGAAGACGCCATACAAAAGCTTGAAATGTGTGCGATTCACAATACGTCACAAATCAGAAAGAGGAGGTGACATTTATGCCGGCAGTGGAGACCGTTAAAGAGATGAAGGAGTCCATAAGCATACATCGGGGCTTCGGTACGTCGCGGGACGTGGAATTCGTGCTTTATGCGCCTGAAGCTAAGAAAGCTTATATCGCGGGGAAATTCAACAATTGGAACACAGAACAGTATCCCATGAAAAAAGGCAAGGATGGGTTTTGGAGAATAAAAATCAAACTATCTGCAGGGACGCATGAGTATAAGTATTTTGTTGATGGCGCTTGGGCTCAAGATGTTCCCTGTGCTGCTCTGGTGCCGAATCCATTTGGCACTTCTAATTGTGTAATTTCAGTGAAGTGATCGATTGTCGGGGCGACGATGCAGTCGAGGTCGTGTAAAAGCCGCCGGGTGTTTTTCCTGGGCAACCGTTAAGGCGAATCTTAAAACCCCATTCCGAGGAGTTAGGAGTGGGGTTTTGTTTTTGCTGCTCGTCTTTGCACTAGAAATCGATGCACTGCCCTTCTCCGCTGTGTAACTACAAACCAGGAATTCACAATTTAACCTCGATATAACCTCATGCCTTTTAATAGGTGTCTTCGATACTGATGCGAATTCAAAAAAATACAATTTCCGCCAGCTGACTTTCGCCAAGCCTGCCTATCCGAAACGTGTGACTAAGACGTCTTATCAGCAAGAATAGATGCATCCTGTAACTGCTAACTGATAGTTATTCTTGCATCTTCACATTTCTACATGAAAATCTTATTTTAAACTGCAACCTATTGTCATTTCGTGCACCACTACCAAAATAGCTTGTCATCATTTCCCTTTCTATGCTAATCTAAATTAGGCCGATGTTTACGGTAACATGTAGGCTATCATCGGGAGCACGTCATTGGAATATTTTAAGGACAAAGTTGCCATTGTGACCGGATGAGGCATGGGATTGGGACGGGCTCTTTGTGAAGATCTGGCGCGTCGAAGGGGGTTTAGATTTCTTATGATTGCCGCAATATCCGCTTTGTAGTTATGCCAATGTTCAGGAGGGAACTAAGCTCATGACCGGGCCAATTATGAGAAAGGAACTGTTGACAGCAATGATTGCTTCAGGCAAGCCTGTTTCAAGGGTGGAGATTCAGGAGGTAACTATGGAGCCAGGGATTAAAGTGCCCTTACACCTTCATCCTTGCCCAACAGTTGGCGTGATATCTGAGGGAACAATTTCTTTTCAACTAGAAGGCCAGTCCGTTCATCATCTTAAAGTTGGTGATGCATTCTACGAGCCCGCCGATGTGCGAGTAGCCAAGTTTGACAATGATGGCGCTGTAACCGCGAAATTTGTGGTGTTCTATTTGCTTGGTGTGAACGAACAGGAAACTATTCGTATTTTGGCCAAGTAGCTTTCCTATGATAAAAATGCATCTCACAAATGCCCAACAAAGCGCCAGCGAGGTAGGATAAAAGCGCAGCTTCTCAATTTTTTCTTCCTGTAGGTCACGGCTAAACGTATTCAATTTAGCTGCGCCCTTCTTCCTGAACTACGCAACAGTTATCGCTACTGGAAATTATATGTTACCATTCCGTAATTATTAAAGTTTTTACCCACATGAAACTCCTTCAATTTTCACTTATTTCCTTAAAGTTATACCATAAGACTCCGATGAGAATATTAAGAAGTTTCCAGCAGATATTTAGCTGATAGAATGCAGCAATGATATTGGTAATCAGAGTGCTGCTTTACCATAAAGCATGCAGAACAAACTAATCACTGACCATAGTTAAAGGAGTCGTAATGCTCCAGAGGAATGACTTTATAATAATTGTCACAGTAACAATGATTATGACAGCCTTCGTACTGCCTGAGGCGAGGGGACAACTCTATCAGTACACCGACAAGAACGGCACCATAATATTTACTGATAAACCTCCTGCTGGAGGGACAGCGAAGAAAAAAAAGCTTAACGACGATGGAGTCTATTGGTCAAACCAAAGCGAAGCGGATTACCCCTCGTATAAGGATAGTAGTGGAACACAGTCATTACTCCTACCAGAAAAAAAACGGGACAGGGATTATCACCGTGTGACCGTTGTGATGTACATGGCCGAGTGGTGCGGATACTGCAGGCAGGCACGAGAGTATATCCATTCACTTGGAGCGAACCTAGTCGAACATGACATCGATAAGGACTCGAACATGAAAGCAGAAATGAAGGAGAAAAGCGGTGGCTCGACATCGATACCCCTCATTGATATCGATGGCACAATGATACGCGGATACAACCCATCTGCAATCAAGGCGGCGCTTGACCGGATGTTGCAAGATAAATTTTAGTAAAGCTTTGGAACGCACTTTTCTTCCTGAAATAGTGATTTTTGCGACCGTCCAGAAAATCAGCACTTCATTTCGTATTTGATGCAACCTTTCAATTTAACTATTCCGTATTTTCGGATTAGATAATTTAAATGATTATATGGATACTCAATGACGTCATTTTCTCCAACATATTGATAATTCAGTATTTCTGTGTTATAGTGCCGTTTATCTAATATCTGGGTTAGACGCAAAGGAGACATCATGACGGTCAAGCGTATGGACAACGTCGGCATCGTGGTGGAAGACATCGATGCCGCCATTGAGTTCTTCACCGAACTTGGTCTCGAGCTCGAGGGACGTGCCCCAGTTGAAGGAGGCTGGGCAGATGGCGTCACTGGATTGCGCGACATGCGCGTGGAGATAGCCATGATGCGTACGCCGGACGGTCACAGCCGGCTCGAGCTGTCCCGCTTTCTCGCACCGCCCGTGGTCGCCGATCACCGCAGTGCCCCAGTGAACGCTCTAGGTTACCTACGCGTCATGTTCACCGTGGAGGACATCGACGATACGCTCGTCCGGCTCGGCAAACGCGGCGCGAAGCTCGTCGGCGAAGTGGTCCAGTATGAAAACATGTATCGGCTCTGCTACATCCGGGGTCCCGAAGGAATTCTCATCGGGCTCGCCCAACAGCTCGGGCAGCAGACTTCCCGAGAGAATCCCATAGGACGTAAGCGCTGAGAACTAAAGAATTGGCGTCTAACAAAACGTTCCCCGGCGAGCGCCACACCCGCCGCAGGCGGCAGGAACCAGGCGCTCCACACAGACCCAAAAGCGGGCCGGTGACCGCATTAGCCCGCGTCAAGAGGATGACATGCGACCCCTTCGGTATTCCATCAACATCACATTGGACGGCTGCTGCGATCATCGTGTAGGAATCGTGGACGAAGAGTTGCATCGTCACGCAGCTGAGAACATCGCCCGAGCCGATGCCCTCCTCTTTGGCCGGGTGACTTACGAAATGATGGAGGCAGCGTGGCGGCCGTCGGCGCGGTCGGGAGCGAGGCCTGATTGGATGCAACCCTGGATGGAACCTTTCGCCCGGACGATCGACGTGGCAAAGAAGTACGTTGTGTCGAGCACCCTGGATCGGGTCGATTGGAACGCGGAGCTCGTGCGCGGCGATCTGGGGAAGGCCGTCCAGCAGCTCAAGCAGGAGCCGGGTAAGGGACTGTTCGTGGGAGGCGTGAAGCTCGCGCTGGCGTTGACGGAGCTGGGATTGATCGATGAGTACGAGTTCGTCGTGCACCCCAGGCTGGTGGGCCATGGACCAACGTTGTTTGCGGGGCTATCGAAGCGTGTCGACTTGAAGCTCGTGAGCCGGCTGGAGTTCGGCTCGGGGTCGGTGGTGCTGCGGTATGAGCCGAAAAGGTAGCCATCGGGACTACTCACTCAAGTGGATCGCTGCAGGTGGGTTTCGGTAAAACTCAAGCGCATTGTGGCAGCGGCCGCGTAGCTCAGGCGTTAGTTTTTGAGAAAGGGCGCAAGGTGACATTATTTGAATTAGAGCAGTCATTACCGAGCGGCTTTCATGATGCCCATGTCCATGGCTTTTCTGTTGACTACGTTAAGAGAGAAGCGACTATAACTCTTGATGTCCTGGTTGGCGTCCCTGAAGGAAAGACAGACTTTGAACGTGAGACATACAGAAAAGCCCTTCTCAAGTTGTCCGGACTTGAATACTTAGTCATTGATGCACCTGATTCAAGGTATCAATACGCGAAGCCGGGTACATTGTGGATCGATGCCGGCCCGTTGGAATCAGCGAAATTGAATTCGAAAATAAAATTACCCTCCCTTCAATCTAAAAATGCCTTCGCATATCTATTTTTCGTCCAAGATTGGAATTCATTTTTTTATATCGCAGCGACAGATTCAAGTTTAGAGTGGCTGTCCGAACCATTTATGCCGAACGATTAGACAGATTCGCGGGAAAATCTTTCATTCGGAGGAAATATGCCTAGTAAAGAAAAAACCATTACGATTAAGGAATTTAGGAGACACATTGCCGGGTTGCCTGATAATGCCAAATTAATTTTTGGGCAAGGAGATTTGGCCTTTTATCGCGTAAAGCGACGCGGTGATGACTTATATCAAATCGAATTCAATGAAATATATGAAGTGACCTCGCCCGAGGAATAACAAGAGAATAAATTCTAACAATAACGCTCGAGAGGGTCGCGAAAAATCGCGCCCCTCAGCGTCGCGTTGATTTTTAATGCATGCTTCAACCGGAAATTAATAATAATCGCCACCAACCAAAATCAAAACTTGTAGGTGTTGTCGATAAGGTTTGGGATGCTGGAAATTATTATTTTCGGGTTGTAGCTTTCGCCGAGATGTTCATCCTGAAACATTGATTTTTACGACCTTCCACAATATCAACATTTCATCTCGAATTAGTGACTTTGTTTCTTCAAGTACCTGCCCCTGCGTACGACGATCTCTAAACAGCATGACAACTTGAGTTTCTGATATACTCTCAAAAGGGAGATGCCATGTTTGCTATTAATCATGCTGCCACCGCACTTGTAATCAAAAAAGTATATGGGACAGTGCCGATGATCTGGATACTCATTTCGGTCCAGGTCATGGAACTTCTTTGGGTTGTGCTGAATTTTATGGGCTTAGAGCGAACAACGACAGACAGAGAGGTCCAATACGTCGGTAATATTCATCTGTCGGAAATGCCTTATTCACATTCCATTGTCACTATGTCGGGTGCAGCGGTTATTTCATGGCTTGTCCTGAGTCAAGGGTTCGGTTGGCAGAATATCGGCGCTGCCTTCGGGTTAGGCATCGCTTCACATCTCGTACTCGACCTCATAACGCATGACCGTGATATCCCGATAGCGCCATTTATTGATGGGCCGAAATTTGGGCTTGGATTGTATGCTAGGCTTCCGGTTCCTGCGTTCTTTGTAGAGATAGGGTACGGGCTGTTATGCTGGTTGATCTACGGTGGCAGTTGGTTGTTGCTTGCCACAATCCTCCTTTTCAATCTAGCGAATCTGAGTATGTTTTTTAAAACAATACCGGGAATTGAGCGCACGCTGGCAGGCAAACCTCGAATTATAACTACCGTCGTATTTCTTCAGATCGTGATTACCTTGGTCCTAGTTGGAGTATTGAGCTGATCGTATCGTATCCAGAACAAAGAGTGAGATCTGTTATATTCTAGATGAAGTGTAAGGAATTCGCTTAAAACATATTGTGTCAAATCCTTCCTGTACTAAACGGTTATTGCATCTTTTGAAAATTGCGTATTTCATGTAGAATCTTTTATATTAATGACAGTTTTTTTGGTAACTTTATGCAATAACCCATAAATACCCCCATCTCGACTACCTTTTTTTGCTAAAATAATTACAAAGGGTTTCGTATATCTTTTCTTTATGTAAGCGCATTACATCGCGGGATATCTGCATATCTTGTTTTCTATTTCTTTTGATCAATCTTTACCTCCGTAAACGGCTAAACCTTTCTCGAGAAGGGCTGGATGGCCACGGGTCTTATTATAAGATAGTAAAAACTACCGACAATCGCTTCAGCGCGATATTCGGGATAAACATCCAGGAAACAGCGGGGGTCGGATCCCAAATGTTGAATAAGATAACGTAGCTTATATGTGATGCGCTGATGACAACCAGCACGTCCCACAGCGTCGCGCCATGCAGCGCGTGACGCGCGTTATAATTCCCAACCAGAATTCTGCATAGATTTATTGTCAACGCTGGTGCAGACTTGTAGGAGGAGTTCGAAATTTTAAAAAACACAACTCTCGTTGACTCCTTCCTGAATCAGTTGTCGGTGTATTCTTTTGAAACTTGCCCATTCTCCATACGATTACTCTGGAGTCTTGGGTAGATTGTTGCGGTCTCCTTGCTCTCTTACAGGTCGGACTTCGTGCTGGCTCCTTAACTGCGATTCCGATAGGAGAGGCAAAAGTGAAATATGGTAACAATGTCTTCAGTTATTGCGTTTGGGTTCCAACAGGAGCCAAGAGTAGACTCGCTTTTGTTTGTCATCCGCTCGGTGCTCAATTTTGATCCGTGCTATAATTAATTATTTAGTTATATTTGATTTTCAGTAACTTCGATTCACCAGTGATGAGGGATAACGAATTAATTTTTAGCTGATATCTTTATCTAGTCTCGACTGTGATATGAACGAGTCCGCACATCGCAAGAAATCGCAAGATTTTTCCCTCGTAGCCGGGGGACCACTCTACCAGCTCTTGATTCGGACGCGGCTAGAGGACTCCGGCCTCGGGCATCTCAAGCAACGCATCATCGTTATCACCCTCATCGCGTGGCTGCCGCTATTTCTTCTTTCCCTGCTCGATGGAAAGGCGCTTGGCGGCATACGGATACCGTTCCTTTATGATATAGAAATGCAACTACGTTTCTTGCTTGTGTTGCCACTGCTCATTGGTGCTGAGCTAATAATTCATAAACGGATCCGGATAGTTGTTCAGCAGTTTCTGGACAGGGGGATTATTCCTGAGGAGTCGCTTTCGCGATTCGACGCTATTATCGATTCGGCTATGAGATTGCGGAACTCAATTGCAGTTGAGGTCATCCTCCTCTTGGGTGTCTTCGTAGGCGGTCATTTCCTCTGGAGTGCAGTGAGCGGAATGGGGCAGGTTGTTCAACAAAACACCACCTGGTACGCGACAAGCAGTAATGGCGTTGTTCATCTATCACCCGCCGGATACTGGTACAGTTTTGTGGGCCGGCCTCTAGTTCAGTTTATTTTTGTTCGCTGGTATTTTCGGCTTTTTGTATGGGCGCGCTTTCTGTGGCAGGTCTCAAGGCTCAATTTGCATCTTATTCCCACACACCCCGACCGCGCGGCAGGTCTCGGCTTCATATCGGCTAGTGTAGATTCCATGTCGTTGTTTATCCTTGCGCATGGGGTTCTACTTTCGGGACTGATAGCCGGCCGGATTTTTTATGCAGGAGCGAAACTGTTGGATTTCAAAGTCGAGGGAATTGTCGTTATATCCGTAGTCATGTTTATGGTGTTAGGCCCGATGCTTTTCTTTATCCCTCATCTGGCGCACGCGAGGAGGGTCGGACTGCGCGAGTACGGGAATCTGGGGAGTCGATATGTAGAGGAGTTCGATCAGAAATGGGTCCATGGCGTTGCAGCGCCGGACGAGCAGCTGATCGGTAGTGGTGATATACAATCTCTCGCTGACATGGGAAACAGTTTCGAGATAATTAGAGGCATAAAACCCATCCCGTTTACCAAAGAAGCTGTCATTCAGCTCATCGTCATCATCTTGCTACCTGTCCTTCCCTTAGCCCTTACCATGATGCCGCTGGAAGAGTTGATCAAACGCTTTTTCGGTATCATTTTTTGAAGTTAAACTCTCTTTATTCAGAGGGCGGGTATCGGGTATTCAATTCAGCATAATTGTTGAAACGTTAAAAAAATCTTCCTGTACATCACAACTGCGTCTTTTGGATACTTCATGTTTCATGTAGAAATCCGCAGAAAGTAGAATTGCTTTCCAATCCATGTAGTAGGTGGATTACGCAATTTTTAAAAAAACAACTATCGTTGACTCTTTCCTGTATTCGTTATAATTATAATTCTTTGCAACTTAAAGTCCTAACTTGAATCTCACGATTGCTTCTTTTGCTCTTGATATATGCTGATCAGGATCATTCAGGGACGCAAACCGTCCTGACGGTTTAAGCCACGCATTCAACAAAGGTAATTATAGGACATTATTTTTTACCGCTGGCAGGGATAAAAATTTCAAACAGCACAGGATTTTCCCAAATAGGGCCGTATAAGTAGAGCCTTTCGTGAGAGGAGGAAGTCATGGAATTAATTTGGTTTATCTTGATCGGGTTGGTGGCAGGGTGGTTAGCAGGGCAGTTTATGAAGGGCGGCGGCTTCGGCGTCATTGGCGACATCGTTGTTGGCGTGATAGGCGCATTGCTTGGAGGTTTTCTGTTTCGCACCTTTGGTGTGTCCTTGGGTGGGGGTCTACTCGGCGCCATCACCGTAGCAACAATTGGCGCAATAGTGCTCATTTACAGCTTGCGCCTCATCAAGCGAGCATAAGGGTGTAACCTGTCGCTCAAACCGTTCGCACTGCCGGCCCGACGCCGGTTAGCTGAGTTCGTATGCAAGTTTGAACTGGTATTCTGCAACTCCTATTCAGCGTGCTCAGGTGCAAGCTTGTAGGTGATTTTCGCAGATTGAGTAGATTTATTTCTTAAAATCTTCTTCTCGAAGTCCCTCGTGAGCGTCATCGCGATCCTCATCATGTGGATGAATCACCGTGGTCTGTTTCGGTCTGTTCTGAAGGTCAGCGGCCCCCTTCTGGTGACATACGGATTCCTCCTGCTCACCGTGACCTTCATCACCTTTCCGACCGTGGTGATCGCGGGTCACTTGCAGGGGCCGTCGGTTATGGTCGTGGCCGCGTTCTACTGCGAGACCTACCTTCTCATAAACATCGCGTACAACTTCGGTCATTACGTCCCTACTGGGTCCGCATCGCAGTCGCAGGCCGGGCATGGAAAACAATATCTTGCCGTATTGTTGCACATATTGTAATATATAGCCAATCTTACATTTCCGGCCCGGGGCCAATAAGGAGGATTCAAATGGAATCAAAGAAGTTTTTATTCGTGCTGTCCCACGCAACGTCAAATCCCATGGAAGTTATCGTCATGCTGAAAATCATATCCAATATGAAGGCATTTGACGATGAGGCTGAGATAGCGGTGTTCCTCGTTGGTGAAGGCGTTCAACTGGCAAAAAAAGGAATGGGGAAAACCATAACAATGGAGCTGGAAGGCAATCAGGTCAATGTCGGCGATCTGCTGGACATGATGCCCGAGTTCAACGTGAAGTTTTACGTCTGCCACGCCTTCATGCCGCTCTTTAGTGTCGCCAAGGAAGAGCTTATCGAAGGTGCGGAGATGAAAGGAAGTTCCTACCTCGGCGAGCTGCTCCTAGCCGGCTACACTCCCTTTCCGATGGCAATGTAGAAACCAGCACCACCTTCTGTGTCAAACTGTCCATTTTATGTTGACAGTTGCGGTTATGAAAATTACGAAAAAATTTATCTTGAATTATGAATCGACGCAGCCTTAAAGAACTATATAATAAAGCAGACGATTTTTGTAAAACAAGTCATATGGGGAAAAAATATACCGATACAGAAGAAGAATACATCAACAAGTTGATGGCCAGTGGAATGGATAGAAAAGAGGCTGAACACTTCCTAGATATAATGCAAACAGTGTCCCCGGGAGATTCTAATAAAGGTCTCGGCTGCATACGAAGAGAACCTCGGTGGATGAAGTAACGGTGAAGACCGAACCGCATGAAAGATTTGTCTGTAGGTTACTGGAGGCTAGAGCAGGAAACGAAGTCACTGGACTTGTCGAAAGATTACCTGAAAACGAGTATACTACGTGGCAGAAGGTAATATGATCATCATGTTATAGAACAAAAGAGGCCGCCTTGCCCGGATATGCACGAGAAATAATCTGCGCATCTCCAGAACGGTGGCGTGTGCCATCGCTTTACAATTATCAACCAGAAGTCTGCAGTGATTTTTTGTCAACACAGGTTCAGGATCGTAGGTGGAGTTCACAATTTATAAAAAGCGCAACTCTCGTTTACTACTTCCTGGCTGTGATTTTTCCTCCGAGCATGACTTTTACGAGAATGCTATAATTAAGCATAAAATTGAGGGCCTCATGATTTCGTGCTGAAATCGTCGTGCATCTTCCGGACAGTTGTGAAGCATGCCGAAATGGAACTGGGAGAGGAAGGGAGAAGATAATGGGAACAAGAATCAAAGTTGCGGTGGCGCAGGTGGCCCCCATCTTTCTTAACCGAGACGCAACTGTAAAGAAAGTCTGTGATTGGATAGCACGAGCTGGCAGTGAAGGTGCTCGATGGGTAGTGTTTCCGGAAACAGTTATCCCGGGCTATCCCTATTGGCTAATGACCATGCCCAGTATGGCGACCGGTGCGATTAACCGGGAATTTTTCGAAAATTCTGTTATAGTCCCGGGTGTTGAAACCGGGGGCCTTGCCGCAGCTGCTCGCGACGCGCGATGCGGCGTTGTGATCGGCGTTAGCGAACGGGCTGGCGGAACTATGTACAACTCGCAGCTGTTTTTCTCTCCAGAGGGTGTATTGATCGGTAGGAGGCGCAAGCTCATGCCGACGTTTCACGAGCGTATGATCTGGGGTCGAGGGGATGGCACGGATCTTTACGCCTTCGATACTTCTGCGGGTCGCGTGGGCGGTCTCATCTGCTATGAGCACTCGAACGCGTTATTTTGTTATGCAATGCAATCTCAGCGTGAGGAAATCCACTTCGCCTTGTGGCCTGGTGGTATGCACTGGATCAGTAATGTCGTTGAGGCAGCGGCGCGTAACTACGCATTTCAATCCCAAGCGTTTGTCGCTTCGGCTTCATCCGTCATGACCCAAGACATTCTCGATTGGCTTTCGGAACATGGTGGGGCGGGCAAGTTCAGCATCGGCGGAGGGCACTCGTGTATCGTGGCGCCATTCGGGGAGCTCCTGGCAGGCCCGGCTCCAGAAGGAGAAGTCCTATTGACGGCCGAACTGGACTTTGATCGCATCACGGACAGAAAAATTATAACCGACTGCGCAGGACATTACGCACGTCCGGATGTAGTTCGTCTTCTAATAGAACGGGGCCAGCAATCACCTGTCGTGGAATGTCCGGACACATCAAGTGAGCGCTGTGCTGATGTTCGCATAACAGATGCGTAAAGACCATTGTTAGAATAGTGCCTTATTCCGATCGTACTCTTGATGGAGGGCTGATCTTTTGATAAAGATTCGAGAGGCACTGGACAAGTAGAACGCACAATGTTTCATTCACGTATAAAATCTTGTTGGAAGGTGAATATAACTCTTGTTGCTTCGCTGCGCTCTGCAAGGCGGCTAAACCCGATCAATCAAGTTTCAAGTTGAGCCTTCCCCGAAAAAGTGATTTTAAGGCCACCGTATATCAAAACTTGTCAGCCGCCTTTGCCAAAGTGTCCGCGGAAATCAGATACTTGCCCTTTTCCATCCTACCTTCGATCTTGATCGGATAATAGCTCCCGGTGCCTTTTTCGAGCTTGCTTAGGGGATACCTGACATTGCAGTAACGGCAGATAACAGCGTTGTCTTCGCAGCGGAATCCCTGCTTGTGGGGATAACAACTTGCGCAGGCGTCGAGAAAGGAAAGCGTTTTGTCGTCCATTTTGATCACGAGAAAATTGATCTTTTTGCCCTGTAACTGGTACGTATAGAATTTGGGAACCTCAAGCTCCTAGCTTGACATATCGATGACGATATCGGAGCCGATCCGTGCCGGCGCGGGATAGGAAACCTGTCTTGAACAGGCGGACAGGATGAACAGCATGAGACTTGCGACCATCAGGGATACAGCGCCCTTTATAGCACCGGACGAGGCAATCCTTCTTGCAACGGTTTGCTGTAATCCGGAAAAGATCATGAAACCATGTTAAATTCCCGACATCTTTCTGTCAACACAAATTGACCGATGAATCCTGACCAAGGTTGTAATATCGGGATTTGTCCCACTTTATTAATCAACACATAACTAAAATTGTAACTTTACGTTGACATAATGATTTTTAAAATTTAAGATACTTTCATGAAATGGCAATCTGTCATAGTGCTTCTAGCTATCGCTCTCACCATAGCCGTTCCAACTTCTCTCTTTCCCACGTGCAGCCATGCCGGACATGCGATGATCGGTAGTCTTGACATATGTCATTCTGCTACTCCGGCCCTATCATCAAGTGGAAGCATGCCCTGGATACAGGAGTCCCCTTGCCATCCTCTTCCTCTGGTTCTTCAAGAAACTTCTGCAATTGTAAATCCTCTTTTTAAACCCTTCACCCCTGTCTTTCAAGACGAACATCCCCCGAAAGCCTGATCTGTAATAACAACCGAAGTTTTGAGTCAGCTTGTGGCCCTGCAGTAGGACGATACAAATACGCATGCGCCTGCATGGCATTTCCGAGGATAGTTCTCATAGGCTATCTTCCCCTTTAAGCTCGACTCAGCTTCGGCATATCCGCGGTCTCATGCTCGCATAGGATGATGTGTTCGACGCGGAGTCATTTTTTTTGATCCAAAATGGGAATATTCGGATTTTTCTATTATGCATGGCACACGGCACGTCAAATTTCACTGCAGCAATGCATTGAATAATCTCACTATAGAAGGAGGCACTACCATGAAAAGCAAAAAAAGACTCTTAGGAGCTGTAATGGCTGTGGTGTTCATGCTGTCCATTGGATTATCCGGTACCGTTCATGCCCAACATGGAGGCGATGCATCGATGGAAATGCACCATCTTCACCAGTTGATGAACCACGGACTTGAAATGGTTGCCGAGGGCTCGAACATGGTCATGCTTGCCGAGATGAAGATGGCTCCATCGATTGATCCGATGACCCTCGAACATGGCCGCCACATGATCAAGAGTGGCAAGGAAGTCATCGAGCATGCCCTGAAGGGACCTGAGATGCAAGCCATGCATACGGCAGGTCATGGCGATGCCCCGCTCATGAAATATACCCATGAATTGGGCAATGCCATGATGGATATTGCCACCATGTTCGAAAAGATGAGTATGGAAGGCCCGATGTCGGATGATATGATGACCATGCACCACATGCATATTATGATAAACCATGCCCTTGAGATGGCAGCCCAAGGGTCCAATATGGTGATGATGGGACAAATGGGGATGGCAAAGGGTATCGACACATATACCACCGAGCATGGCAAGATGATGCTGTCCGACGCCCGCGCCGTGCTGACAGAAGTCATGACAGGCAAGGCAATGATGGACATGCACCAAAAGGGCATTACCGGCGGCAACGCAATGATGGCGGATACGCACAAGATCGGCGATGCGGCAAAGAAAGTCATCGACCTTCTCGACAAGATGGCGTCAGCGGAACCGATGAAGATGAAGTAGATAGTCGTGAATTCGTTATACTCTGATTAATAATAGACATCCCGGCCTTGTCTTCATTGCATTCGAAACAGAGCCGTGACGTTTGCCAGACTTAGGTCACCCAATTCTCTAGCCATATCCGGAGGCCGTTTATGAATACCTGCAGAGGGAGATCAACAATATTTTGGTTGTGCCTGGCATTCAGCTTCCTGCTCGGCATCGCAGTCGCAATAATCCCGGCGACTTCATTCGCCCATGGGGTTGCGGGGCAGCGGTTTTTCCCCACCACCTTTGCCGTCGATGATCCGTTCATTTCCGATGAGTTCTCCGTGCTCTACCATTCTAACCTGATGAACGATGAGACGGGTGGGCCGCGAATTCAGAACCAGTCAATTGATGTGGGATATTCCAAACGCATCATCCCCAACTTCGGGATAGAAGTCGATCAGGGGTATGAGCGACACCATACCGAGGGAGATGGTACGGTGAGCGGTTTTGGCAACCTCGCAGTGAACGTGAAATACCAGTTCTATACGAGCGCCGAGCATGAAACGATCTTTTCGTTTGGAGTTTCGGATACGATCGGCAACACCGGAAATCATAATGTGTCCGATCAGTTCTCGACGATATCCCCGGCCTTCTATTTCGGTAAAGGGTTCGGCGACCTGTTCGAGTCATCGAGCTTTCTGAGGCCCCTTGCAGTCACCGGCGTCATCGGCCCGAACTTCCCCATGCAGGAGACCACGGACAATGTCAAGAACCCCACCACACTGACCTGGGCGTTCACGCTTCAGTACAGCCTGATGTACCTCCAGTCCGTTGTAAAGGACATCGGTCTCGGTCAGCCCTTCAACCGCATGGTTTTTGTTGTAGAATTTCCCATGGAAACCTGCCTGAACGCGGACTGTAAGAATCAGACGACGGGGACCGTAAACCCGGGCATCACTTGGATCGGCAAATTTACGGAACTTGGCATTGCCGCAGAGATCCCCATGAACCCCCGCTCGGGAGCGGGGACCGGGGTCTTCGTCCTTTTTCACCTCTTTATCGATGACCTGTTCCCGAAGGGTATAGGGCGGCCGATATTCCCATGAATGCGATAAGCCGGTATCCCGAGCGCG
>Ga0335084_10002485_pt1 | contig 17767 bp, 12 predicted proteins | sample Lox_Sample_44_FD_206721 | JGI IMG/M metagenome (GOLD analysis project Ga0335084, IMG submission 206721) | Soil microbial communities from Loxahatchee National Wildlife Refuge, Florida, United States - Lox_Sample_4.4 | ecosystem: Environmental > Terrestrial > Soil > Wetlands | place: USA...
GCCGTCTCCCAGGACCCGATCTTGAACCGGGTCAAACTGATCGCCGAGCCCTGGGACCTGGGAACCTACCAGCTGGGCAACTTCCCCGTGGATTGGTCCGAGTGGAACGGACGGTTCCGAGACACGGTGCGCAAGTTCGGCAAGGGGGACGGCGGGCAGGTGCCGGAGCTGGGTTGGCGACTGACCGGCTCCGCCGATCTGTACGCGGACGACGGTCGCTCCGCGTACAACAGTGTCAATTTCATCACCTGCCACGATGGGCTCACTCTGGCGGATCTCGTGTCGTACAACGAGAAACACAACGACGCCAACCAGGAACGAAATCGCGACGGGACAAATGACAACAATTCGTGGAACTGCGGCGCAGAGGGTTCAACCGACGATCCCGGTATCGCTCGGCTACGAAAGCAGCAGATCAAGAACTTCGCCTGCTCTCTCCTTTTTGCCGCGGGCACACCGATGATCCTGGGCGGCGACGAGTTCATGCGGACACAAGGAGGCAATAACAACGCTTACTGCCAGGACAACGAGATCAGCTGGTTCGACTGGCAGGACGCCGAGCGAAATCGGGACATGCTGGCGTTCTTTCGGAAGGCCATCGGCCTCTGTCGCAGGTTTCCCGTGCTGCAGTCGCGCAAGTTCTTCACCGGCCGAGATCAGAATGGCAACGGCATCCCCGACATTAAGTGGTTCGGGCCGGATGGGGGTGAGCCGCCGTGGCAGGATCCCGACCTACGCACGCTCTGTTACCAGCTGGACGGGGGCGAAGAGGGAGACGGTGGCCGCGACTATGTCCTCTTCATCGTCTTCAACGCGGATTTTCGACTGCGCGCTATCCATGTTCCCCCGCCGCCACCGGGTAAGATCTGGCATCGGGTCGTGGATACCAGCTTGGACGCCGGCGAGGACATCCTGGAGGATGGGAAGGAGGTGACGATCGATCCGCCCGGCGATTACCTGGCAAACCCGCGCAGCACGATCGTCTTGGTCGGGAAGTGAGAGGGCATCGCAGGAGGACTCGTCGGCTATTCTTTGAACCGATGCCGCGCGGGTGAGCACACGTCTAGCGCTCGGAAGTGCGGCCGCTCGTCGCCACCGAGGGCCGATTCCACCTGGTAACGGTAGAAGAGGTCGAGCCGATTCTCGCCGCCCACTGGGCGAAGCTGGATGGCGAATGGCGCAATCTGGCTCGTCTGCAGGACGACTTCTGTGAGGGTGGTTGTCGCCGCGGAGATGTATCGGTCGCGGGCGTCGGCGCCCGCGAGTTCCAGCTCCATGAATCTTACCGCGCCTCCTCGCACGTTCTGCACGACTCCCTCGAATCGCACCTGCGTCTCTTCGCGCGTGCAGCCCCAGTAGATGGTAACGTCATTTGTGCCGACCCGCTGGCTATAGAGCGCCGGCGGATAGGCGGGAGCTGTCTCCAACCCTCGTCCCGCGCAGGCAGAGACGACGAGCCCAGTGCATACTAGAAGCCACATCCTATGAATCATGGCTGCTCACGTTATACGCCTGGCCCGCATCGGCAAGTCTCGACCGCTGACGTGTCCACCGTGAAGCTCCGGCCAGCACCCCTATTGCGGTTTTGGCACCCGATGCTGTGTATCGGAACACACGTCTCTGGCGCGGAAGCGTTCGGGGGACCCCAAAAACCCGCCCAGACCGAAGTGGGGTCGCGCCCGGTACTCGTAGTACAGGTCGATCCGCGCCTCCGCTCCCACGATCCGCAGGCCCAATTGAAAGGGCGAGATCTGGTTCGTCTGAAGGATCAGATCGCGCACAGCGGACCGCACGCTCGCGATGGTGCGCTCCCGAGCGTCCACCGACACGATTTCGACCTGGGCGTACTCCACGCTTCTTCCCCCGGTGTTTTGCACCACACCGTCCACCTGCACGGCGCCCGGCTCGGGTTGCACGCAGTTCCAGTACACCGTGAGATCAGCGGTGCTCACCCGGTGGGCAAAAACCGCCGGCGGGTAGAGCGCCGGCTGCCCCGGAGGAGACGGCGCGTTCCCTTCCGTGGCGCATGCCACGACGCCCGCGAGCACCAGACCGAGAAGCCACAGTCGCCCTTTCATGGTCCAACTTCCGAATCCCACCGGCATTCCTCAAAGCGCTGGATCTCCTTGAGGCATCAGCCACCCGCAGTGCAGTGCCGTGAATCTACACTTGGTGCGGATCAAAGACATCTCGAAGGCCATCCCCAAGGAGGTTGATTCCAAGCGTAGTTATGAAGATCGCGATACCGGGGAAGGTCGCCAGCCACCAGTGGGTGAGCATGTAGGTGCGGCCCTCACCCAACATCCCGCCCCAGGACGGCGTGGGCGGTTGGACACCGAGCCCGAGGAAGCTCAGGATGGACTCCATGAGAATCATGCGGGCGACCTCGAGACTCGAGGTTACGATCACGGTATTGAAGAGGTTCGGAAAGACATGCCGCAGGATGACCCGCAGGCTGGAGAAGCCGAGCGCCCGCGCGGCCACGACGAACTCCAGCGTCTTGATCTGTGCCGTCTCCGCCCGCACCACCCGGGTATAGATCGGCCAGCCGGTGATCCCCAGCACGATGACCATGTTCCGGAAGCTGGGCCCCATCACCGCCACGGCGGTGAGGGCGAGAAGCATGAAAGGGAAGGCCATCATCACGTTGACGAGGTTCGTGATGAGCGAGTCCAGCGTCCGACCGTAGTAGCCCCCGATCAGACCGAGCAGAACGCCAATCAGAGCGGAGATGATGACCGAGACGGCCCCAGTGGCCAGAGAGATCCGCGAGCCGTAGATGATCCGGGCCAGAATGTCTCGCCCCACAGGGTCCGTGCCCAGCAGGTGTTTGGGATTGGCTCCTGCCATCCAGACGGGTGGCTTCAGGCGGGCAGTGATGTCCTGCTCATACGGGTCGTGAGGCGACACGTAGGCGGCACCGATGGCGATGCCGGACATCGCCACGACGATGACGAGCCCAAGCACGCCCGCCCGGTATTTCCAGAGTTCTCGCCAGATCACCGTGGCCCTTTCCTGTTTCCCTAGTCGAAACGAATTCGGGGATCGAGCCAGCCGACGAGGACATCCACCCCCAGATTGGCCAGGACGATGATGAATGCCATAGTCAGAATGCACGCCTGCGCCAGAGGATAGTCGAAGTTGCGGATGGCCGAGAGCGCCAATGTCCCCAGACCCGGCCAGGCGAAGACGGCCTCGGTGACGATGGCGCCACCCAGCAGGCGGCCGAACTGCAACCCCAGGATGGTCACGATGGGGATGGACGCGTTCCGGAGCGCGTGGCGGAACAAGACGATCTGCTCATGAAGGCCCTTGGCGCGCGCCGTCCGGATGTAGTCGGCGGAAAGAATGTCGAGCATCTTCGAACGCGTCATGCGCATAGTGATGGGCGCCAGCGAGGCGCCCAGCGTGAACGCCGGCATCAGGAGGTGCAGGAACGTTCCCCGGCCCGAGGCAGGGAGCAGATGGAATTTCACGGCGAACAGGATGATCAGCATCAGGCCCAGCCAGAATATCGGCATGGCCTGGCCGGAAACCGCCAATGCGGTGCACAGGTTGTCCAGAAACGAATAGCGGCGTATCGCGGCGACGACGCCCAGCGGGATTGCGATGAGGAGCGCGATCACCATGCCGGCGATCGTCAGTTGGACCGTGGCCGGGAGACGCTCCAAGACAAGGCTGAGGGCAGGTTCACGGATGAATAGCGATTTGCCGAAATCGAGTCGGACCAGATCTTTGAGGAAGATCCAATACTGGACATGGAGTGGCTGATCCAAGCCTAGACTCTGCCGCAAGATGGCCGCGTCCTCCGCCTTGGCCTCGATGGATAGGAGGAGCCGGACAGGGTCTCCCGCCACGTGCAGGAGGAGGAACGTGATCACCGAGATCCCGAAGCAGACCAGGACCGCTTCGCCGAGCCGCTTCACGATGTAGATGGCCATCTTGCAGTTCAGTCCAAGAGATCCGCAACACGAGATGCCGCCCCGGACCCGGGCCAGGGGCGGCATCTCGTCCTTGTCCGGTCACGCGAGGTATTGGCCTCGGCTATTCCTTCCATGACGCAGCGTAGACCCGCATCATCTCGTCGCTGCCTGCCTCGTAGTTGAGCTGCTTGTTTACTCCCTCGATGGTGTACTGGACATTGATGGGGATCCAGTAGACTTTCTCATGGATGAGCTTTTGCGCCTTCGCGTAGGCCTCCTGCCGCTTCTTCGGGTCGATAGAGGTCCGCCCCTCGTCGAGAAGCTGATCCAGGGCTGCATCCTTGGTGTACGAGAGCGGCTCCTTGGAGTAATGCAGGGCGTAGAGAATGGCGTCGGCGTCAAAGATGGAGTTCGAGCCCCAGCTATAATATTGCATCCCCTCCATTTTCCCTTCCTGTCCCATCTTGGTCCAGAGCCCGACGTCCTCGAGGTGGCGGCGTTTCGCCTTGATGCCGACTTTGGCCAGGTAGCCCGTCATGGCGTCCGCCATCTGGTCCACACTGGTGATCGAGCCGCCATACGTGTTGAACGTGATCTCGAAGCCGTTGGAATAACCGGCCTCGGCCAGCAGCCTCTTGGCCCGCTCGGGATCGTAGGGGTACGGTTTGACGGAAGGGTCGAAACCGAAGTGGAGCGGGTTGACGCCCGTGGCGGTCCGCTCGGCATAGCCGCCCAGGATGGTCTTGAGCATCTCGTCCACGTTGATGGCGTAGGCGATGGCCTCGCGCACCTTCTGGTTCGTGAGCGGCGTATTGCTGGCGCGCCCCGCGTTGTCCAGCATGATCGAGTTCACCCGCAGGATCTTGGTGGCCGAGATCCGGGCATTCGGCGAGCTCTTGATCACGTCGATCTGATCGGGCGGGACGTTTCGGATGATGTCGACGCCACCGGAGAGGAGTTCCGCGATCTGGGTCGTGGTCTCGGGGATGGTGCGGAACACGATGGTCTTGATCTTCGGCATGCCTTTGGGGCTGTCTTTCCAATAACTCTCGTTGGCCTCCACGATCAGATGCTCCGCCTTCTTCCACTCCACGAATTTGTAGGGGCCCGTCCCGATCGGTCTCCGAGAGAACTCCTCGTCACCGACCGACTTCAGATACTTGGGCGGCACGATGTAGGCCAGCGTGAGGAACTCCGCGGCGGCAGGGAAGGGCTTCGCGGTGAGGATCTGGACCGTGTTCTCGTCGACCACCTTGACTTCCTTGATCCACGTGAAGTTCCCGCGCGTTACGGACTTGGTGGCCGGGTCGAGGACGCGGTCGAGGGTGAACTTCACAGCCTCGGCGTTGAACGGCTCGCCATTATGGAACTTGACGCCCGTGCGCAGCTTCAATTCCCATGTCAGCGGATTGACGTTCCGAAGCGAGGAAACCAAACCGGGCCTGGGCTTGTAGATCTTGGGATCCCGGTCCATCAGGGCGTCGTACAGGTGCCAGTCAGCGATGTGCGCCAACCGACTGCTGTGCATGTGAGGATCCAGCGTGGGGATGTTGGACCCGAACGCCACCACCACCCGGTCCTTGGCCGCGTGGACCGGAAGCAGGGTAGACAGGACGAACACAGGAACGACGACCACAATCCAGAACCATCGACGACGTGTCATCTGAACCTCCTCGGGTGAAACGCGGGACACCCTGACCGGTTGCTAGAGTCTTGCCACCTCGTACAGCAGGGCAGCTGTCGTCTTGATGCCACTGAAGAATCCTTCGACCATGATGCTCTCGTTGGGGGCGTGGTTGTTCTCGTCATGGGGTGCGTACGGGACGTTGACGCGCGGAATGCCCAAGACGTGCGTGAAATAGTAGTCGGGGTCGCTTCCACCCATACAAGGCTGCAGAATCGGCTCCTTGCCGAATCCTTGCCGTACCGCCCGGGCGGCCGCGGCCCCGAGGGGATGGTCCAGGGGCGTCCGTGACGGGTAAAAGCCGCCTTGCCGCTCGATCTGGAGATCGTCAAAGCCATGTGCCTCGGCGTGGGCGACGAACTTGGCGAAGATGTCGTCTGGGTCCTGGTTCACGACGAGTCGCATGTCGATCTTCGCGGAGGCCCGGTGCGGGACGATGGTCTTGGTGCCGGAACCCTGGTAGCCGCTTGTCAGGCCGCAGATGTTCACGCTGGGCTGAAACATCAGCCGCTCGAAGTATGCCGCACCTGCGCCAGGCGCCGCCGCGGGAAGGCCCAGACCCGCCAAGACCACCGGATCGAACGGGATCTTTCGGAGCGTCTCTTTCTCCTGAGGCGTCGGAGGCGCCACAGTGTCGGCGAACCCCTTGATCAGAATCCGCCCATCTTCATCCTTGAGCGTGTTCAGGAAGTGGACCAGCCGCCAGGCTGGGGCGGGCACGAAGACGCCCAGGTTGCCAGAATGGACGTCCCGGTTCGCGCCCTTGGCCGAAACCTCCACGTGCAGGATGCCGCGAACGCCAAACAGGATAGTCGGCTGGTGATTGGGCAGCATGGGGCCGTCGGAGCAGAAGCTGTAGTCCGCCGACAGCTTGGCCCGATTGACTTCCATGAAACGGCGCAAGCTGCGGCTGCTGATCTCCTCCTCTCCCTCGAAAAGAAATTTCACGTTGACGGGGAGCCGTCCAGCGACCTTTAGGACCGCCTCCGTGGCCTTGAGGTGCGCGAAGAGCTGTCCCTTGTTGTCCCCGGTTCCCCGGCCCCAGATACGTCCATTGCGAATGGTCGGCTCGAAGGGTGACGTGTTCCACAATTCCAGGGGGTCGGGCGGCTGCACGTCGTAGTGGCCGTACACCAGAATCGTTCGCGTGGCACCAGGCGCGTTCAACTCTCCATATACGACAGGGTTGCCACCCGTCGGCAGGATCTGCGCGGGAATACCGATGTCCCCCATCTGGCGCTTGAGCAGCTCCGCGCACTCGGCCACACCCACGTTCTGGGTGCTGATGCTTGGCTGCCGGAGCAGCGCGAACAGCTCGTTCAGGAAACGTTCGCGGTGTTGATCAACATAGCCAAAGATGTCCTGCATATACCCTCCAAGGAAGCCGAAGCACACGAGAGAAGTGCCGAAATGAGGCCGAGCCTGACCTCTCCCAGTGTGGTTTGTATCTGTGGCGCTTTGCTCTTGTCAAGCAACTTTGACGGCGCCAACCGGAACGAAACAGAGGGCGTACATGGAGGCCCACCGGTGTCATGCGCGGAAACCACATCCGGTCGGCTACGGCTTCGAGCCTGCGCTGGCGCCCAGGTCCATGACGCGCTCGCGGAGGCGCAGGACCACCGTCTCCGCGTCGTCAGCGCCGCGCGGGCCATCACCCTCCAAGAGAGCCGCAGGGGAGAGGATTTCGCCGAAGCGGACGTGGAGCGGGCGCAGGCGTGGCAGCGACCGGCCGCGGGGCCACGCCTCGAACGCGCCGGCGATGTGGGCGGGCAGGACGGGGACACGGAGTTCCCGGACCAGGATTCCGGTTCCCTTGCGGAAGGGGCGCACCCCACCATCCGCAGACCGCTCGCCCTCGGGGAAGAGGCACAGGATCTTCCCGTCGCGCAACAGGCGAGCCGACGCCTGCAGAGCCCGCACCAGATGGGTGTCCATGTCCACGGGAATGACGCGGGCGCCCCGTGCCCACCAGGCGAGGATCCGGCTCCGGAAGAACCATTCGAAACCCAAGTAAGAGATCTGCTGGGCGACTGCATACGGCAGGGCCGTGGCCAAGATGAAGCCATCCAGGTAGCTGCAGTGATTCGCCACCAGGATGAACGGCCCCGTCTGCGGGACGTTCTCCAACCCTTGGACGCGCAGCCGGTAAATGACCCGCAGGACGACAACACAGACCGCCCGGGAGAATGCGGTGATCAGCGTGGCGGAGCGGCGCCTGCCGGCGTCCAGCAGTCCGGCGACTTCGGCGGGCGTCTCTGCGAGGATCTCGCCCCACCCGCGCCGCCGCTCGGCAACACCGGCCGTCGCCCCGCCGGCCCGGAGCATCCGCAATCGCTCGATCACGTCGCGCACGGTGAAGAGCGCGGCGGCAGCATCGTCGGGAATCTTCACATCCAGCGCGCCTTCCAGCGCGACAAGCATCTCCACCCGCGCCAAGGAATCGAGCCCGAGGTCGAGCTCCAGGTTGTCTTCGAGGCCGACGGCAGACTTCTGAGTCGCTTCGCGCAGGTACGCCATCACCTGTCGCCCCACCTCGTCCTCCGGCACAGCCAGTTCCGCGCCCGCCGGAGTCCTTTCTTCGGCGCGCCACTCCTCGTGCGCCAATTCCGTAGAGAACAGCTTCTGGACCAGATGGCGCTGGATCTTTCCGAGCCGTGTCCGCGGGAATCCCTCCTTGACGATGCGAAGCCCCGTGGGACGCTTGTAGGCCGGCAAATTGCGGCCGACGTTTTCCATGTCCCAGCGGATCGTCTCTGCGACCGTCGTCAGACCCTTGGCCCGAAAGACGTCTAGATCCGGCAAAACGAGGGCCAGCAGGCCTTCGACGGCCGCGCCGGAGCGATCGCTCGTCTGTGGGATGAGGCAGATCTCCTTGATGTAGACGCTCTTCTGGTATTGCTCCTCGATCTCCTCGGGATAGATATTCTTGCCGGAGCTGAGCACGATGACTTCCTTGGCGCGACCGGTGATGACCAAATATCCGTCCGCGGTGAGATATCCGAGATCGCCAGAAAGGAACCAGCCGTCACGCATGACCTCGGCCGTGGCCTCGGGTTGTCGGTAGTACCCTTGCATCACGTTGGGGCCACGAATCCCGATCTCTCCAACGCCTTCCGCATCCCCCTGGATGATCTTTACCTCCACACCGGGGAGTGGAATACCGACCGAGCCTGGCCGAACGCGCCCCAGAGGATTGAAGGCCACCACCGGCGCGGTTTCGGTCAGACCGTATCCCTCGGTCAAAGTGAAGCCGAGAGCCAGGAAATCACGCGCGATGAGCGGATCGAGGCGGGCACCCCCGCTGGCCATGATGCGGATGTGGCCGCCGAAGCGCCGATGGACCTGGGCAAAGACGAGGCGGCCCAGGTTTATGTGCATCGCACGGAGGGCGCCCGACAGCCGAAGGAGGAATCGCAACAGCGTTCGTACTGGAAAAGGCCGCCGCGCGATCTGGTCGAAGATGCCTTTGTGTAGCAGGTAAAAGAGCTGGGGAACGGCGACGAGGGCCGTCACGCCCGTCTCGTGCATACAGGCGAGAAGATCAGGACCCCTGAGAGATGGGGGAAAAGTGATCCGGGCACCTGTGAAGAGCAGGATGAGCTGGACCGTGAAGGGAAACGCGTGATGCAGCGGGAGGACAGACAGCAGGTTGTCCTGGGCGTTCACCAGCTGGAATTCCATCACGCTCTCAACGTTGGCCAGGAAGTTTCCATGACTCAGCATGACGCCCTTAGGGGTGCCGGTGGTGCCCGAAGTATAGAGAATCGAGGCCAGCGCGTCGCTCTCGACGCGGGGAAGGCCTTCGGCAGGGACGTCGGGGTTCTTGAGGGTGGCCTGATAGGAGAGGATTCGCTTTCCGTCTGTCGCAGCGTCCAGATCGACGACCCAGGCCAGGGGCGCACCCTGTGCGTTTGTGGGGAAGAGACGCGCGGCCTGCTTCCCCGAGGCCACGGCAATCCGACACTCGGCATGTTGCAGGACGTTGACGACCTCCGCGTCCGCGAGCTGAACATCGAGCGGGACGGCCGTGCCACCTGCGGCGACCACGGCCAAATACGCTATGACCCACTCGGGGCGGTTCTCGCTGATCAGCGCCACGCGGTCTCCGGGGGCCACGCCCGCCCGGCAAAGCGCGGTGGCCAGCAACCGGGCCTGACGAGCCACGTCTCCATAGGCGAGGCGCCGGTACCCCGTGGCCTCCTTGATCTGGAGCGCCAGCCGGTCCGGTTGTTGGGCGGCGACCGATTCGAACCGCTGAAAGAGATTCACGGTTGGTGTTGTGCAGCGGGCTCGACCTCCACGAGGTTCTCGTGGAGCGTACTGCACTCCCCGAGGTCGGTGAGCCGGTCCGAGGTGAGTTGATTGATACCCTTGCCGCCCGAATGATGTTTGACCCACCAGATGGACTCGGCCACGAGGACGCCGGGTGGCACGTCCGGGGTGACCTCCGCGTGCAGGAAGCATTCGCCCCGCCGGTTGAAGACCCTCACCATGAGGTCGGTCGTGATCCGCCGAGCGGCGGCCTCGGCGGGGTGGATCTTGAGGCGCGGTTTGTCTTCCGAGCGGACCAAACGTTCCACGGCGCCAAAGCTCGTGTTCAAGAAATCCTTGGCAGGCGGCGTCAGGAGATGGAGCGGCAGATCGCGGGTCTTCCGCTCGTAGCCCTCGTCGGCGGGGAAATACGTGGGCACAGACGGAAGGCCCTGGGCGGCCAAGCTTTGCGACCAGAGTTCGATCTTTCCCGACGGCGTAGGGAAACCCGCCGCGAACGGATTCCCTTCGCGGGCAGCGTTCACCCGAATCGGCTCTCCCGCGGCCAACCGATCATACGTAATCTCGGCTGCGTCGGGATGGGTGACGTCCAGGAGGTCCCGGATCAACTCCTCGACCGTCTTTCGAAAGATTGGCTCGGTGAATCCCATACGGGCGGCCAGGGCCTGAAACAGCTCCCAGTTCGAGCGGGCCTCGCCCAATGGCGTGATGACCGGCCGCCCAAGCTGCAGGTAGTAGTGACCGTAGCTCCGATACAGATCCAGGTGCTCGAAGCTCGTCGTTGCGGGCAGCACGATATCTGCGTAATCCACCGTGTCGGTGTGGACCTGTTCATGAACGACGGTGAAGAGATCCTCTCGTGCGAGCCCGGCGGTGACCCGGCTTTGGTCCGGGATGTTGGCCGCCGGGTTGGCTTGGTACACGAACAGGAGCTTGACGGGCGGACGGTCCAGCTCTGTGAGTGCGCGGCCTAGCCGGACCATGTTGACCTCGCGTGTCTGGTGCGGCTGAAGGTCCTCACCCTCGATAGCGGTGAAGTTGGTGGGGAAGGCACCGAACGTCTCCCAGAGCGCGCCGCCGCCCACCCGCTCGAAGGCGCCCACGAGAGCTGGCAGGCAAATGATCGCGCGGATGGCCTGGCCCCCGTTGCTCACACGTTGCAGGCCGTTCCCCAGGCGGAGGAACGGCGCCCGCGACAGGCCGTACGCTCGGGCGAATTCCTTGATGGCCGGCGCAGGGATCCCGGTGATGCGGCTGACCCGATCGGGGGAAAAACGCTCCACCTCGCTCCGGTACGTGTCGAACCCATAGGTGTGGCGAGCGACGTATGCTGTGTTGATGAGGCCGTCTGTGATCAGGACGTGGGCCACGGCCAGGGCGAGCGCAGCATCGGTGCCGGGGCGAGGCATCAGGTGCGTATCAGCGAGTTTCGCCGTCCGATTCCGGTACGGGTCGATCACGACAAGCCGCGCGCCATTTCGCCGCGCCGCTGCCACGAACCGCATCCCGTGGATGTTCGTATGAACCGCGTTGATCCCCCAGAGGACGACGAGGTCCGACTGGGCCGCACTCTCCATGTCCGTCCCGACGCACGTGCCGTACGTCGCCAGCCAGGCGGCCTCGGCGGCGGTGTCGCAGATGTTCCGCTTGAGACGCGTGGCGCCCAGTCGATGGAAGAACGCGTGACCGGCCTTGCGCTGCACCAGCCCCAAGGTCCCACCGTACGAGAAGGGCAGGATGGCCTCGCTGCCGGGAGCGCGGGCGAGGCTGCCCAGACGATCGGCGATCTCGCTCAACGCGGCGTCCCAGGAGATGCGGACGAACCGCCCTTCGCCTTTCTTCCCGATGCGCCGCAGAGGGGTGAGGACGCGGAGGGGGGAGTAGATGCGCTCGGGGTACCGGTGCACCTTGTGGCAAAGAAAGCCCTGGGTGAAGGGATGGTCGGGATCGCCCTCGCAGGCGGTGATGCGCCCATCCTCGACCGTGGCCAGGATGCTACACGTGTCCGGGCAGTCGTGGGGGCAGACGGTCTTGTGGGTGGAGGCCACCATCAGCATTCAGCCATCAGCGGTGAGCGTTCAGCCTTCACGGTCCAGCGCTCTCCGGCTAGTTTGCGATGCTGATCGCTGACCGCTTTTCTGGTCAGTCCCCGACCTGGACACGCAAATACAGATCGCCCGGTGCGCCGGATGTTCCCTGGAGCCCTTTCCCGCGGAGGCGAAGCGTGGTCCCGGCCCGCACCCCCGCAGGAATCGTCACGATGACCTCTTCGATCTGCGCGCCGCGGGGGTAGCGGAGGTGCTTTCTTGCGCCGTGTTGCGCCTCCACCGAAGTGACAAGGAAGTCTTGGGTAAGGTCCGCGCCGCGCTGCCCGGATCCCAAGGCGAGGCGCGCGACTCGACCGAGGCCCCGCAGTGCCCGGCCGATTTGTGCGAAGAAGCCGAATGAGCCGGGGGGTGCGGTTACGTCCGTCGCGGAGTGGTCGCCGAGCCGGGGACCCCACCCCGTTGACCGCCGGCCGAATGCGCCGAACCTCTCGCGGTCGGCGCGCCGCCCACCACCAAACGGACCGCCGAAGAAGACGCCGCCAAAGACCACGCCTCGCCCGCCAAAGAACGTGTGGCGGACAAAGCCATCGTCGAAGCGAAATCCCACGCGCTGGAATTCGCGGGTCAACTCCTCGAAGATGGTAGCTGCATCGCGATTGCGCAGGAGGTCGCGCAGGATGTCTTCTTGACTGGTATAGGCCCACGGCTCGGCCTGGGCGTCGCTCTGCATCCTCGCCCCGGTTGCGCGCGAGAGGTCGTACAAATGGCGTTTCTCCGCGTCGGTCAGGACGGCATAGGCCTCGCTGATGGCCTTGAAGCGCTCCTCGGCTGTGGCGTCGCCCCGATTCCGGTCTGGATGATAGTGGAGCGCGAGCTTCCGGTAGGCCTTACGGATCTCCTCGGCGGACGCATGATCCGTGAGGCCGAGGATCTCGTAATACTGCTTGGTCGGGTCGGCGCGAAACGGCATTGAGCGTGTCCTCACAGGGTTAGAATCTTGACACGGTAGTCTAGCCTTTGGAACGGGGGGCGGCAAGGAGTTTCGGGCGGTTTGCGACACCGCATCCCGCGTGGGACGCGGGATCAGTCAGTCCTGGCAAGGCTTTGCGGAGCCCGGTCCGATCTCTGGCCGGCTCCCTTCGCTCAGGCCTTCCCAGCGCTCGTAGGAGCCAGGCCCGCCTCTTTCTCTACCCCTTCCAGAAGCGGCCGGGCCAGTCCCGCTTCTCGTCTGGAACCTTGAAGTCGAATTTCTTCACCTCTTCGAGAAACGCCGCCAGGTGGTCGCTGATGCGCTCGAACACGGCGACGCCCTGCTCCACGCTGGAGCGCAGCGGGTTGCCGATGGTCGCCGTGTCCGAGTACTCATGATGCAGCATGGGGACGAAAATGTTCTCGGAGCCACGGAAGATGACGGTGTTGGTGCCGTCCTTCTTGGAGAACGCCGGGCCCATCCACTTGGGCGCATGGGCACGATCCGGTTTTGCGCGCTCCATGAAGACGGAGCCCTCGTAGGTGCCCTTTTCCTTCAGATAGGCCATGCAAGTCGAAGTTTCCAGCTCTCCCGCGTGCCAGCCGGGAGTCTCCTCAGGAGGACCTTGGAGCAAATCAGCCACCACAGCGCAGTCTCGCTCCGTCGGGGTCTTGTAGTAGGCGCAGAAACAACCCGTCTCCGCCCGCAAGGTGCGCAGCACCTCTCCCTGTGGGCCCATGTTGGTCCCGTGGTGCGAGACAAAGACCAGCTTGTTGAAGCCGGCGAAGATCAAGCTGCGACCGATGGAGTAGAGCACCTGCCGGTAGACTTCAGCGGGAAAGGAGATGCTTCCCGTTCCCCAGCCCGGCTCGCCCATATGATGTGGGGAAACACCGAACGGCAACAGCGGAGCGTAAACAACCTTGGCCTTGATGGCGGCCCGCTCGACACTTCCCATGGTGGTGTGCGAATCGACCCCCAAAGGTACGTGATGCCCGTGCTTCTCGCAGCTGCCGACGGGAATCATTACCACGTCGTTGCCGGCCCTGATATATTCGGCGACATCGGTCCAGGGTAATTCCAAGAGGTCATACTTCTGTAGCTTTGCCACGGTGGTTCTCCTTTCTTCTCGGCGATCCTGAACTCAATGCACCTTGACTACAACCTTGATGGCGTCCTCGATGCGTTCGCGGAAGTACCTGAAAGCCGTCGGTAATTCCTCCAGCGGGAAGGTGTGGGTATGAATGAGCTTGGCGTTGAACCTTTTCTGCGCCATGAGGGCGGCAGCACGGTGCGTGGCACTCTGGCCTTCGCCCCGGATGCCGTAGACGTAGATGTTGTTGCGCACCAGCTTGGCCAGGTCGACGAGGGCCGGCTCGCCCGGGAAAGCAGCCAGACAAATTCGCCCCCCGCGATTTACCATGTCCATGGCTTCGTTCAGGGAGTCGGGGGCGCCCGAGCATTCCATCACGTAGTGGACTCCTTTCCCTTTGGTGATGCGTCTCACCGCCTCGACTGCATTCTCCTCGCGAACGTTGATCGTGTAGTCGGCACCCAGTTTGAGCCCGATATCTAGTCTGGACTTGCGAGTCCCCGTGAGGATCACCGGCTGCGCCCCCAGGGCCTTGCCCACTGCCACGCTCATGAGCCCGATGGGTCCCGGGCCCGTGACCACGAGACTCTCGCCTGCAACCAAGCCCCCCAGGGCATCGAGGCCGTACATGGCGGTGCCGGCCGTTACGATCAGCGTAGCCTCCTCGTCGCTCATCTCGTCGGGGACGTGCGCCAGGGTGTTGATATGATTGACGGCGTACTCGGCAAAGCCGCCGTCCGTCGTGAAGCCGTTGGCGCGGTGCCCCTTGTTCTTCTCGCCATAGTTCAATCCGTAGTTGAGGCACGACGTATACATACCCATGCGACATCGCTCGCAGCGCCCGCATCCGGCATGAATCTCCACCGCCACACGATCGCCGACGCCGAACTCGTCCACGCCCGCGCCAAGCGTAACCACGGTCCCCATGTATTCGTGGCCGGGTGTGTAGTTCTTGTTGAACGGCAAACCTCCTTCTATCCACGCGGGCAGCCCCTTGGTAATGACGTCGACGTCCGTCCCGCAGATGGCCACCGCGTCGATGCGCAGCAGGACCTCGGCCGGCCCCGGCGCCGGAACGGGCTTTTCCACCAGCCGGAGCTGTTCCGGGTCGTCAAGCACCCAGGCTTTCATGGTCGTGGGAACCGATAGGCTCTTGGTACGAGCTGCCGTGCTCATGCTGTCCCTCCGCTGCTACCACGCTTGCAGGGGCACCTCTTTCCGTTCACCCGGACCATGATGCGATCCGCGCGCATCGCGACTCAAGGTCATGCGAAAGCTCTCAGGCCGGCGAGAAAGCCCCGCAGCAGTTCACAGCAGTGTTCAGCGAATGCGGGGTCGTCGATATGAAGCGCCAGCCGGACGGGGATGTCCCGCCGCAGGGTCCGGGTCAGGCGCCGAGCGAAGGCAGCGCTCGCCGCCGCGTCGTGGGATTCACCTGGCCGGAACGTCATGGAGGACCCGAGAAATGATGGCGATGGAAACGGCCGTGCGTCGCACGACGTCGGCGATGGTGACACCGGGACCTCTTCGACCTCGTCTCGACGCTTGATTCCTGGGGGCCACGACCGACTGCCCTGTGCGCGGGTGGCCGCGACCGTGAGCGCCCGTGCGGAACGCAAAGCTCTTCGGAACCTACTTCCGGCCCGCCATCCCTGTCAAGAAGAAACCCCCGACACGGCACGCTCTAGGGCCCATGGCACGGCGTCCCTTGACACCAGCGGGAACCCGCTGCAGAATCGCAGCCAACGAAAAGAACAGTCCGCGGCGACGGCCGCGTTCGCCAGGTTCCGCCGTCACCGGCGAGGATCCGGAGAGGCGAGATGTCTTTCTTCCAATATGTCTTTCGTCCTGCGCTGGTCGTGCTGCTGTTGTTCGTTCTGCCTTCCTCGTCATGGGGTGCTGACGAAGCCGTCCAGCGCTTCTCCGCCTACTATCAGGAGTTGCAGGAGGCCACCCAGCACGGACCCTTCGGACTTCCGCTGAAGGTGCACTCTGAAGAGCACGAGAATCGTGTGAGCGCGGAGATCCACGGCCTTATCGACCAACCGTTTCCGATGTTGGCAGGACTCTTGACCCATCCTGCGTCTTGGTGCGAGTTCGTCCCTTTGACCCCCAACGTCAAGGCGTGCACGTTCCAAGGGGATGGGCAAGAGGCGGTCCTCACGCTGTACGTCGGCTGGAGGGGCTACCGTTCGCCCGAGGCGGCTTCGCCGCAGTCGTACGGGTTTGTGGTGCGCGCGCGGCGGCCGGAGTATGCGGCGATCTCGGTCAGTGCTGCTGAGGGACTCTTGGGCACGAAGGCGCACCGGTTCGAGGTGGAGGCGGCCAGCGTCGCGGGCAAGACGGTCTTCGTGATGCGCTCCTCGTACGAGCCAAGCACTCTGAGCAGGATGATCACTTCGGTCTACCTGGCCACGTGGGGACGCGACAGGATCGGTTTCAGCCGCGTGCAAGACGGCGCCGACTCGGGCTACGTGCGGGGCATCCAGGGTATGATCGAGCGTAACGCCATGCGTTACTATCTTGCCCTGAAGGCTTTCCTGGACACCCAGGACCTGCCGGCCAATCGCCAGTTCGAGGCGCGCATCAGCACCGCGTACGATTTGATGGACCTGTACCCAGCTCAGCTGCGCCTGATGGACAAAGCCGAGTACATCGACATCAAGCGCCGCGAGCGACTCAACCAGGTCCGACTGCAACACCAGATTGGCGTCGCCGGGCCGCGACCCACCGGTTCGTAGCGCAAGACTCGACCCCTTACATGATCCCACGACCTGCGAATCGTGCGGAGCCCGAGGCGATCGTGAAGGGTCTCCCCGCCTCGGGCTCCGCCGTTCAGTTCCCGGCCTAGATGAAGCCGTGCTTCTTGTAGATGGCCTGAATCTTCTTGTCCGCTTCGTTCACGGCGTTGTCGACGGACACCCCCTGCACGATGACGGATTGCAGCGCGTCGGCGATGACGTAGCTCCGGAGCACCTCGCCGAAGGCGGCGGTGGGCTGGCCGGCGAAGGCCATGATCCGGCCAGTCTCCGCCAGACCTGGGTAGGTGTGGTAGAACTTACTCTCCTTCCAGAACTTGGTGTTCGTCAGCTTCTTGTAGACCGGCACGTAGCGGCCGGCCGCTATCTGGATGAATTCGTCGTAGCGGTTGGGCTCCATGACATAGGCGAGCGCTTCCTTGGCCGCGTCTTGCGCCTTGCTGTCCTTGAAGATGCTCATCGCCCAGCAGTCCACCATCCCAAAACTCCCCGCGGGTCCGGCGGGGATATTGGCCAGAAACGTTGCTTCGGCCAGTTGGGGCTTGTTGACTTGACACCAGGCCAGGACCGAGGCCGGGTTCTGGACGAAGGCGCACTGTTCTGACTGGTAGGCGTTGTTGTTGCCGGCGTTGTCCCAGTTGATCGCCCCCGGCGGGATGATCTTGGCCTTCGTGTACATGTCGGCAACCAACGTGAATGCTTTCCGCGTCTCCGGGGTGTTGAAGGCAGGCTTGTTGTCCTTGGTCTGTATCTGGGCGCCAAACGTCCACAGGATGTTGATGAAGTTGCAGTTGTTGTCGTCGTTTTTTCCAAGGCAGGGGCCATACCCGTACAGTTGCGGCGGGTGCTGAATCTTCTTGCAGGTCTCGATGAACTCGTCCCAGTTCGCGGGGTATTTCAGGCCGGCCTTGTCCAGCAGGTCCTTCCGGGCGTGGACCGGCCAGGGATTGATTCCAAATGGAATCGACCACGCCTTGGACTCCCAAGAGACCGTGGCCTCTGCCGCCGGGTAGACCTC
>Ga0335084_10002487_pt1 | contig 17754 bp, 14 predicted proteins | sample Lox_Sample_44_FD_206721 | JGI IMG/M metagenome (GOLD analysis project Ga0335084, IMG submission 206721) | Soil microbial communities from Loxahatchee National Wildlife Refuge, Florida, United States - Lox_Sample_4.4 | ecosystem: Environmental > Terrestrial > Soil > Wetlands | place: USA...
GTATGATAGGGGATTCACTCCTCCGACGTGACCGGACCTGTAGCAAAGACGGAAAGCGTGTACGCGAACCAAGGGCCTCCCTCTGCCTGCAAGATCGCCCTCATCGGCTTTGGGACGGTAGGCCGCGCTGTTGCGAAGATTCTGGTGGAGAGCGGAAATCCTTCGCTTCGACTCACTCACATCTGCAACCGCAACGTTGCCCGAAAGAAACAAAGCTGGGTTCCCAAAGACGTGATCTGGACTGAAGATGTCGACTCGGTCATTCAATCCGATGTCGACATCGTGATCGAGCTCATCGGCGGGCTAAACCCGGCCGAGCAGATCGTCCGTAAGGCGCTTGAATCTGGAAGATCGGTTGTCACCGCGAACAAGCAGCTCATCGCGCGCTGCGGACCCGATCTGTTGCAACTCGCCGCCAGTAAGGGATGTCAACTTGAATTTGGTGCTTCGGTCGCTGGCGGAGTTCCGGTGTTGCCGTCGCTGCGCACAGGGTTGTGTGGGGACAGATTGCATGGGATTGCCGGAATTCTCAACGGGACCTGCAATTACATTCTCAGCCGCATCGAGAATGCGAGAGTTCCGTTCAGCGAAGCCCTGGAAGAAGCGCAGGCTCGCGGGTACGCCGAGGCGGATGCTTCGGAGGATCTGGACGGCGGGGATGCCCGTGCCAAGCTGGCGATTCTGGCGCTCGCGGGGTTGAGGGCGAGAGTGGTGCCCGAAACAGTTCGAGCACGATCAATCCGGCCGGTTGACGCTGTCGACTTTGACTACGCTGCGGAACTGGGATGTACGATCCGCCAGATTTCCCGCGCGGACTTGAAGGCTCAAACGCTGTATTCGGATGTGGGGCCTTGCCTGGTTCCGTCCGACTCTCCATTCGGAAGAGTGCAGCGAAATCTCAACCTGGTACTGACTTCGGGCCAATACGGTGGGGATATGGCTTTTCTGGGCGCAGGCGCTGGAGGTGATCCGACGGCAGTGGCCGTCGTATCCGATGTCATGTTCGTGGCGCAGGGACTCACCGGCGCGAAGCGAGACGTTGGCAGTAGCGTCTCGACGCCAACCATCAGCTGCGATTTCGAGACCGCCTGGTATTTACGATTCTTTGTGCGGGATCAGCCTGGCATCGTGGCTCGCCTCGCGCAGATTCTGGCGGCACACCGGCTGAATATCGATTCGTTATTGCAGAAACCTGGATACGACAAGGCGTCTCTGCCTTTTGTCATCACGCTGGAACCATGCCGTGATTCACAACTCCATCCGGCGCTGGAGCAGATGGCAGGATTGGATTTCTCCATCCGCCCATGCCTCTGCCTGCCGATCCTTCGATAAACGTTGTGTTTTAGGAAAGAACAACAGCGCCGAATTCTCTGCTGAACCGGCGCTGGCGGAGTTAATTCCAGAAGGGATTTTTGAGGCCTGCCGGCGCGAGGGCGCTGTCAGCTTTTGTTTCCGTGCCCGACTCATCAGAGATCTTCTCATCAATGAAGCGAGACTGGGCAGGCGGCGCGTTCAATTCGTCTTTCTTGCTGGGAGACGGGGTAAAAGGATATTCGGATTTCATCGAAGCGACTCCTCCAACTTTTATGATCTGCTCTTATTAAACACCTCCACGATTGTCATGCGGGCGCAATAATTTTGATGGCAGCTATCAAAAAAATTGCAGGTGCATTCAGGGGTCGGTCCAGCCGTTGTCAGCGGCTCATGCGCGGAAAGCGCTCCTCGATATATTCTGGTCAGTCCTGTTTTGCCTTTGAACCTATCGAATGCACGTTCCGAGAGGACGCCATTATGAAATACCGAAAGCTTGGCCGTACCAATTTCGAAGTCAGCGAGATCGGGGACGGGCTGTGGGGAATGAGCGGATGGAGCGGCTCAGATGACAACGAGTCCCTCTCATCGATGCAACTGGCCGTGGATTCGGGCTGCAACTTCTTCGATACGGCCTGGGCTTACGGCGACGGCAAGAGCGACGGACTGCTCGGTGAAATCATGCACAAGAATCCGGGCAAGCGACTCTACGCCGCGTCAAAGGTTCCTCCGGCGAACGGTCAGTGGCCGGCATTGCCGCAATATAAGTACCGCGATGTTTTTTCCGTGGAACACGTATTCAAGTATGCAGATCTCATTCGAAAGAAACTGCGTGTCGACTCGATCGACGTGCTGCAATTTCATGTTTGGGACGACAGCTGGGCCAATGAACCTGAATTTCGCTCCACGGTTGAGAAGCTGAAGGAAGATGGATGGATCAAATTCTTCGGATTGAGTATCAACCGCTGGGAACCCGAAAACGGAATCAAGGCGCTGCGCACTGGACTCGTCGATGTGGTGCAGGTGATCTACAACATCTTCGACCAGGCTCCCGAAGACGAACTCTTTCCTGTGTGCCAGGAACTGAACGTTGGCGTGATCGCGCGCGTGCCGTTCGATGAAGGCAGCCTGGGTGGAAAGATGACGCTGGAGACGCGCTTTCCCAAGGGCGATTGGCGCGCGGGATATTTTGGTCCGGAGAACTTGCCTAAGACTATCGAGCGAGTGGAGAAGCTGAAGAAGTCTCTGCCTTCCGGCATGTCTCTGCCGGAAATGGCGCTACGGTTCATTCTCTCGCGTTCTGCGGTGAGCACCACGATTCCCGGTATGCGTAAGGCGGAACACACGCGGGAAAATATCGCGACCAGCGATGCCGGACCGCTCGACAAAACTCTGCTTGCCGAACTGAAGAAGCATCGCTGGGACCGCAAGCCACAACGATGGTCGGATTGAGGTGAAACGCAACTGTGCACCGGCCGTGACAGCCCTACTAATCTACGATTTGTGGTAGTAGTTACGAAAAGCAAGCTACCTTACCTTGCTGGCGATGCGACCCGGTTGGGCGACATCGTCGAACTTGTCCCTGAATCCCTGAAATCCCATCTGAGGATACTGTGCAGAATAAACCTATGCCCGCGTTCTCGGGCCCAAGACCTCTCTGTGCCCCATTCGCCGCAGTCCGGGGATTTGCAATTCTTGCCATAAGCACTTGCTGCATTGCCTCCGCATTCGGTCAGAACCCAGCCCCTTCAGCAGCTACGTCGCAAAAGCTCCCGAGAGTGGAAGAGCGCGTTGAGGTCACTGCGACACGTCTACCTGAAGATCCGGAGAAGGTGCCCGCGCCGATTGAGGTGTTCACGGGTGAGGAACTTCAGGCCCGCGGTGCCCGCGATTTGCGAACCGCACTCGCATCGGCAATAGGCGTTGATATTGCGCCCGGCGGCGATGCAGGTCCAGCCAGTTCCGTGCCTGATTTCTGGGGACTGAAAGAGTTCGATGCATTCCTGCTGGTCGTGGATGGAGTGCCCTGGGGCGGCGCCTTCAACCCGGCATTAACCACGCTGGATCTGAATGATCTTGATCGTATCGAGGTCCTGCGCGGACCCGCGCCGGTCACCTACGGTGCGACCTCGTTCGTCGGCGTCGTGCAAGTAGTCCACAAGGGTGTGGATGCGAAGGAGCGCACTCTCACTTTGCATGGTGGGAGCTACGGAAGTGGAGGCGCTTCGTTCTCAACGCCAATTCCGCTCGGTGCAAACTGGTCTTCGCGACTCAGCGTGGATGGAGAGCGTCTAGGGTACGTGGATGACCGCACGAGTTACCGGCGTGGTCATGGGTTGTGGCGAGTTGGCACTAAGCCGGTCGGGGAGAACCGGGTCTGGTTTAACGCGGATGCCAATTGGCTGGACCAGGATCCTGCCAGTCCGCGAACCGAGGAAGATGGCGCGCCTGGGTGGTCGCCCGTGACTCCGTTGGATGCGAACTACAATCCGCCCGGTGCTTACCTGAACGACCATCGCTTCACGGGCATGGCGGGATTCGACCGCAAGGCGGGAAGCGCGCTCTGGTCCATGATGGGTAGCGTTTCTCGTAGCAAACAGGATATTTTCCGGGGATTCCTGGAAGAACCCGTCGATGACGACGAAGAAGGCGAGAACTCGCATGGGCTGCAGGAAAAAATCAATCTGACCGACGTTTACGTTGACTCGCACTTTTCCTGGAAGCTGCGGCACGGTGTCACTTTCCTCGCCGGCGCGGACTATTTGCACGGAACAGGATCAGCTCGAGGAGCCGACTTCGACTACTTTGTGCATCTCAATGGCACATTTGAAGAGCCCGTTCCGAAACCAGATGAGCTCGATGTGACGATCGAAGACCATCGCGATTTCATCGGCCCTTACGCATCGGTTGAGTGGCAACCGACGGACCGGCTTCGGTTCGACGCAGGCATTCGCCTCAACGTTACTCACGAGAGCCGCGAGAACGCAGACCCCGGCGCAGGTACAGAATCGGAAGGTGATCAGACCAACACACGGGCCAGCGGAAGTCTCGGAGCTATCTTCACGGCGTGGCAGCGTGGCCAGGATTCAGTGCGCTTCTATGCGAATTATCGCGATACGTTCAAGCCGGCCGCGATCGATTTCGGAATCGGTGAGGGCGATGAGGAAGAGGGTGGGGGCGAGGAAGAAGGTTCGGGCATTCTGAAGCCAGAGACGTCGCGGAGCATCGAGGGCGGAATCAAGGGACAGTTTCTCGATCGTCGTGTGGAGTGGGAAGCGTCTGGCTTCTATATGGATTTCACGAACCTGGTAGTGGCCACAGAGGTGGACGGATTGCCGGCGCTCGAAAATGCCGGAAGCGAACACTTCAAAGGCTTCGAGGGCGGAGCATCGGTCTACCTGGGACACAATGTTGTGGCGCGCGGTTCTTATAGCTATCACGACGCCCGGTTCAACAACTTTGTGGATATTATCGACGGCGAGCCGAAACAACTTGCCGGGAACCGGCTGGAGGTGTCAGCGCATAACCTGGCTTCCGGCAGTGTCTTCTATCTGCCGCAGCACGGAATGATGGGTGGAGTTTCGATCAATTACACGGGCAGCCGCTTCCTTGACCGGGACAATGCATCGCTCGCGCCGGGTTTTGCCTCCGTCGATTTGAGTATCGGATATCGCAAGCCGCGGTGGGAGCTAAGAGTAGACGCGAGGAATATCGCAGACCGTCGGGATGCGGTGGCGGCGAGTGAACTGGGAGAAGGTTCGTTCTACCTGATGACGAGCCGCCGAGTCGAAAGCAGCTTCAGCTTTCACTTCTAGGTAGGATGGCGCGCGAGCTAACGAACCAGCCACTCGGTGGCACTGTGCACTTGCACAAGCAGGTAGCCATAGGTCGCTGCCAAGGTTGCGACAACTGCCGCCCCTGCACCCAGAGCATACCAGAACGTAGGCTTCTGCTCAGTGTCCGGCTCTTTCGACCAATGAATCAATCTTTTCACCCGATCATTGATCGTTGAGGCAGGATTGCGCAGCAGCGACATGGCGAGTTCCGCTGGCTGCTCTTCTGGAGCCAGATATGAGAGCTTGATCAAAGCAGCGGCGAGATCAAGCGCCTCGCCCGCATTGGAGACGGCCGCGTCATCAGCCGCCATCTCAGTGGCGTTGAGCCACGCGTCTTCCAGAGGCCGCATCCCCGGAAACGCCACCAGGCGGAGCATCAGCTTCTTGAGGTTGTCATATCGCCGGACATGCGCGATCTCGTGATTCAAGGCCGTCTGCAGTTCTCTCTCTTCCAGCAGAAATTCTGTGGACCCGGACACAAGTATTCTGGGTCGCAGAATGCCGATGGCCGTCATGCGCGGCGCCGCGGGCGAGATTGTCAGGACGGGAAGCCGCGCGAAACTTTGAACGGATTGAGCACCCGACATCCATTGAGAAATAGTGCGCAAAGCGCGGCGGATGGCGAACGCAACGTTCACCGCTCCAAGAGTCAAGGCGATCGCGCCGCAGAGACCCAGGATCAGCGGAACTCTGCCTAAAGGCTCGTCAATCGCGCGCGGTTCCAACATCAAAAATGAGGGAACGACGAATACCGTCGTGATGATAATCCCAGTAGCCAGAGGAAGCATGCGGATCGCATACAGCACGTCGGCGACGCGGCACATGCGCTGGTGCTTCACGCGCGATTGGATTCTTTCCCACGTGAAAGAGACGAGCAGCGACATCACTCCATAGATCACTACGAAAACAGAGAGTGAAACGGCCACGCCACGGAGAGCAAACATCAGGAATTACCCTCGGAAGAGGAACGCTCCGAATTTCGCCTTTCGCCGGCTGTAGTGCCGCGCAATTTTTTGCGCTTGGCTTCAACCAGTTGCCTGAGGTCCTCGAGCAGATGCCGATCCCGTTCAGAGACGATTTCAACCAAGTAAGAAAGAGGCAGGGATGATCCGGGACTCGCATTCAAGAACTGCCGGAAGGCCTCGCCCGCGGCTTCGCGATGCAACTCTTCCCGTGTGAACCGTGGAGTGTAGCGAAAGGCGCGTCCTTCGGCTTCACGCGACATCAATTTCTTCTTGAAAAGACGGTCTAGGGTAGTCATTACCGTCGTGTAGGCAAGATCTCCGCACGGCCCGTCAATTAGCTCACGGACAGTCGCGTTGCCGCGAGCCCACAACTGCTCAAGCAGCCGTTGCTCAAGCGGACCAAGCTGCGAAGAAGAAGCGCGAAAGTGAAAGATGCGATTCATGCCCCAAGAGGACTGCGCAGGATTCTACTTGAGTGCGGCCGCCTGCGCCAATGGTTCTACGACTTTACACACCCTTCGGAAGAATCATCTCTAATAGGACTTTCGTGCGTGCAGCTATCTTTGGCAAGTATCAGGTGGCGAGTCAGGGCGCGGAAGATGGATTCCTGGTGAGTTTGCACTTGCGATAAATATCTGGCGACCCCGGAGGGAATCGAACCCCCAACCCTCAGTTCCGAAGACTGATGCTCTATCCAGTTGAGCTACGGGGCCGCTCGGGTTCAAACCTGCTCGGCTTCGTCGCGGAGCCGTGGCGGATGTTCCTACGTGAGCAGACTCAGGACAAGAAAATGGGGTGGGAAACGGGAATCGAACCCGCAACCGCCGGAGCCACAGTCCGGTGCTCTGCCAGTTGAGCTATTCCCACCGCAGGAAATTCATTATAGCAACTTGCCGCGGGCTCGAGGGTCTGGATGATCTGGTGTTCGGGTCTTGGGTTTAGGTGGTGGGTCTTTGGAGTTCGGATCGCATCTTTCGATTTGGGTTTCAAGAGGGAAGACAGTCGAAGCTTAAATATCTAATACCTAGCCCTAAGGGCAGGAACTGAGGTCCGAAGTTCGACGCTAAACGCGGCCGATCCCGACGTACTCGAACCCGAGGGCACGCAGGCGGGTGGAATCGAGCAGATTCTTGGTATCGACGATGACCGGTTTTCGGAGCAGATGCTTGATGCGGTCGAAGTCGAGCGCGCGGAACTCGGGCCATCCCGTGCCCACGACCAAAGCGTCGGAACCCTCCGCGGCCGCGTAGGCCGAGTCGCAATAACGAACCGATCCGTTCAGATGGGTCTTGGCTTCGGGAATCGCGACGGGATCGTAGGCGCGAACATGCGCACCTTTTGAAACCAGGGTCTCCGCAAGACGCAGCGAGGAAGATCCGGCGACGGAATTGGTGTTCGGTTTGAATGCCAGTCCCAGAATTCCGACTTCTTTGTTCTCCACAGAATCCAGGGCTAATGCGATCTTCTCGACGAGGCGTTCCGCCAGCAGATGATTCACATCACGTGCGGCGCTTAAGACCTTCAGCGAGACGCCGTGCGACTGAGCCAGCCCAACCAGCGAGTCCATATCGGTTTCAGCAAACACGCCGCCCATGCCAGCTCCGGGCTGTAAGCATCGCGGAGCAATTTTCTTGTCGAGCCCAAGCGCAAGGGCCAGATTGACGGCATCGGCGTTGACACGTTCGCACAGGGCAGCCACTTCATTGATGAATGAGATCTTGGTCGCAACGAATGCAGTCGCAGATTCTCGAACCAGTTCGGCAGTAGCCTGATTCGTCACGATCACGGGGACACCACGCATCACGAGCGGATGAAAAATCTGCTTCAGAATCTGGACCGCCTCGCTCGAGGTTGATCCGAGAATCAGACGATCGGGCCAGTTGAAATCTTCTACCGCGCAGCCGTCGGTGAAAAACATTGGCTGCGAGACAATCGTGGCCTGCAGGCCGATGTCTTTGATGCTCTTTTCGAGCGCGTTCGCAGTTCCGACCGGGACGGGAGTGACAATGGTCAGAACCGGGGGCTTAGGCGCCAGCCTTGTGATGCGGATCGCGATATCGTTGAGATTCTCTGCTTTGTCTTCCGCCAGAAAGATCACGCCAGTTCTACGTGCAAACGATTCGATGTCAGTGGAGTAAGCGAGCCGCCCGGCGCGGACGTTGCGGCGAATGATCTCCTTAAGATTTTTTTCGAAGAATGGGATGTTGCCTTGCGCCATCTCGACCATGCGCGAGCGGTCCGGATGGCAGCAGGTCACCGGAGTTCCAAAATCCGCGAGGCAGGCCGAAATCACCGTTCCCAGATACCCCGAACCGTAAACTCCGATCTGCATGTGCTTTCTCCCGTCCGTTGCCGAAAACCCGCGTCAGAACTGGCGTTTGACGTGAGTTCCGCTTGCTGGCCTACTCCTTATCTACAGGTGCGGATTGGCGTTTTCAACACACGGGAGTGAGATGTACCTGGGGCCATGTACGTCTGGCGGCAGTAACTAGAGGATTCTTAAGCAGATTATCGAGAGACCAAGCGACGGCCCAACTGGACCGGGGCAAGATCCACCCAGCAGTTCTGTGAGTCTTCCCGGACGAAAGTGAGCTTTTCCAACAGGATGCGGCGGCTCCCGGAGTAACCTTGCCAGCGGTTACGGGCGATTTCAAAGGCCGCTTGGGCTTGTTCCTCGGCACTCATCTTCACGATCGTCAGGTGCGGAATGTAGGGCCATTCTTCCTTAAAATGTAATTCTTCAATATTTAGTTTCTCGTGGAGCGTACTCATCCGCCTAGCCGCAGCTTCGATACGAATGAATACGGTTGGCGTGACGGGAATAAACGTCTCCACGGCGCCTAGCGACACTTCGAAGGACTCCTCCGCGCTGCAGATCCGCTCGAGAGTGCGAAGTGCGGAAGTCTCTGTCCCCTTTAGAAGTCGAGGCGGGAGAATCGAGACGTGGGCCGCGAGGTGCGGAAGGGCCGGGTGCAGTTCGCGCCGAAGGTTCTCCACGAACTCGCCTGCCGGGCTCTTCAGATAAGCCACCAGCGCATAGCGCGGCGTGTGCATGGACAAAAATTATACCGCGTACAGGCAGTGACTCTACATCTCGTCGACAGACGACCAGGTTGCAGACAACGGGCGGTGGCCAGCGCACGGCGAAGTTCACGGCAGGAAAGCGAATTTCTGCAGTAGGACAGCGGTTCTGGCGAGTGGAACAAAGTCGGAAGGTACTTTAAAATGAATTTTGCCAGTCATTGTCGGGGCGTAGCGCAGCCTGGTAGCGCACCTGCCTTGGGCGCATAAAAACCCGCTCTAAACGCTCTTCTCGTTCTGACCGCTTCTCGAAAAAACAATAACTTGGGGAGTCTGCTCTTCGCTCAAGAGAAGCCCTAGTGCCCTAAACGGGAGGGGTTTTGACACAGTTTCTTGGCAGCCACTATGGCTCGCGGCACTCCTGAAGCAGCTGCTAAGGAAGAAGGAAAAGAGATTACCCGGTATTCGGGGAGTACCTGACAGGCAGGTCCTCGCGTTATACCTTGGCCTCGTCTTCCTTCAGTCGCAGGTAGCAGTAAAGAGGCCACGCATGAGGATGCGCGCAGAAGCCGATGACGGGCGTCAGGCCGTTGTGGGTAGAGAGTGACGATTCAATGGAGTCAGCGTTGGTCCAACGCCCAGACCAATAGCTGGGGAAGCGGCTAGCATAGTTGGCGAACGTCATGCGCCGAAGCAGCGACCACGATTGTTTGCGGTCGAAACTTGCTACGCCGAGAATCAGCGGTCCGTTCAGCGAGAACCAGAAGCCGCCGTTTTCGCGGATTCCTGGTTTAGCGGCATTCTGGACATCATAGGTGGGCGGGTTCTCCTGCTGCCGGGCGCCGAGCGCCTCGCCATCAATCAGACGTTTTTCGACCTCCGTGAAAAGCCGCCGTTTCCGTTCCTGGGCCATCTCGGGTATCTGCAAGGCATAGCCCTGCGGCTCAAGCCATATCTCATTCTCACCGTAGCTCTCGTTGTAGCTGATCCAAGCCCTTCGAGGGAAACTGCGCTCGCCGAGATCTGCGTTCCATGCCGACAGCAATTCGGCGCGATATTCGCGCATCGCCTGCGACAGATCCTTCGCCTCCTGCCTCCCAGTCTGGTCGAGCTGGTCAGGCAGATCCTTGAGCAGCACAATGGCCATCGCCGTATTCATCAGACTTTCAGCCACCTCGAACTGCGCGTTGTATGGGTGCTTGATCGGCAGGAAGTAAAAGAGGTCGTTCCAGTCGGAGTTCCACAGTTTTACCAGACGATGCGGACCGGTGCCGATGCGGTCGCGCAGGAATGAGAAGGTCTGCCGAAGATGCGCCCAGCCGGTATCGCTGCCGCAACGTTCGGCAGGATAATAGCCGATCTTTTCATCGAGAATCGATGCATCGTGTGTCTTGCGCAGATACTCGGCCAGCAGAAGAAAAAAGTGAAGTTGCTGATCGCTAGTCTGCATGGCCGCGTGCCCGACCCAGCCGTAGCCTTGATCGTTGAGCTTGACTTCGCCGTCAGGCAGTGTGCGCTTCATGATGAAGCGCAGCGTGGAGCGAGCCAGCGCCGGGTTGGTGTGACAGAAGGGGAGAGCCTGTTGCGCTAGGTCCCGGCTGCTCGCCATCCAGCCCCAGAGGTAGTCGTACATCGTTCCCTGCGGAATCACGGTTTCGTTGTAATACTCGCGCCAAGTTGCCATCTGCTCGAGCACAGCGACGTTCCAGCGCATCTCGCGGCGTAGTGCGGTATCTTTTTCGTCGGCGAAAGCGGGAAGCTTGGCGCGCCATTCTTCGGCGAAGGCCGACGCCGTCGCCAGTGGGCGCGTTGCGCCGGCCGCTAACTGCTCTGTGATTTTCTCGATGGCTTGCGGCGATGCATCTCGGGAGTAGCCGACGATGAAGGCGAAGTCTTTCTGCTCGCCGGCCGCCAGTTCAGACTCCAGCATGGCACCGACATGGATCTCCTGTCCCTTTTCGACCGACGAGCGCACCGCGCCTAAGGTCTTTACAAACAGCGCTGGCGGATGGACTTCGAGGCGATACATCTCGCCTTCAGGCGGAAAAGTCAATGGACGTTGTTCGTGCGCTGTAAAAGACGCCACCGCAAGACTGTCCCCGGTTTGGCGCGGCTCGTCGTTCGTCCACCATGCCGCCTTGCTGTCTTCCCACGCCGCCATCGTCTGCTGGTAACGTGCCAGTGTGGTCTCCGAGTAGGCGATCTTGAGCGGCGCCTTGCCGTCGTTGCGCAGACGGACCTTTACCAGGAACGCCGAAGTGCCCTCGTGGATTTTGAGTGAAGGCGCGACCGACAACAGGCGCGTAATTGTCGCATCGCCGATCTTGTAGTCAAACCGGGCAAAGCCCGCGCCGAAGCGCTTCTCCGACTCTTGCGCAGCGGGCCTGTCCGTACCCACAAGGTCATGTTTCTGCCCATTGATGGTCACAATGGCGCGGTTGGCCCCGCTCCATCGCTGTTCGCCCTGATTCAGGCGAGCCCAGGCGCGCTCGCCGGTCAAGAGCTGATAGTGCCCGCTGGCGTGCGCGATCAGCGTCAGCCGATAGTTGCCCAGCAGGAAGTACGGGTCATCGCCCAGAAACTGCTGCGGTTTGTCTTCGAAGCCGTGGCCGGTCGGACTGTTGGGGAAACGCAGAGGGCCCGCGTAACGATAGGCCGGCAATCCGAAGTCATCGTCAAACCATTCTCCGAGGCCCTCTCTGCTCTGCGGCATCGCCCAAGCGGGGATGGCCGAGACGGCTGCCAAAGCGCCGGCGCTGGCGATGAAGCCCCGTCTTGTAAAGTCGTATTCCTTGGATGCCATAGGTCTATCTCCTTCGTTTCACGGCCTGTTGAACGCCGCCGTTACGAGTCAGCGGAAGTTGGAAAAAGACGAGCGGTCGTCACAGTATCTGTACGCTGTTCATGAACTCCTTCTCAATAGAAACCAATACAGTCGCGCCATAAACTGATATGGCAATGCTCAAATAAATCCAATAGCCGAAGAACGTGCATATACGATTCAGTGGTTGTTCTCCTTCCATGAAACTGAATCTATACCTTCTCGGGTGTGCAGCAGTGGCCGCACTGGGCGGCCTGCTGTTCGGATTCGACACTGCCGTAGTGGCTGGAACCACGCATGGGCTGACGTCTTACTTTGCGCTCTCGTCTTCTCAGCTGGGTTTCACCGTTTCGATCGCTCTGTGGGGCACTGTTGTGGGATGCCTGGCGGCCGGTTTTATGGGACAACGGCTCGGCAGCCGTGAGGCATTGCGGATTACAGCTGTGCTCTACGTCGTGGCGGCCGTCGGATGCGGCCTTTCATGGAACTGGCCCGCATTACTCGCGTTCCGATTCGTCGGCGGGCTAGGGGTCGGAGCTTCTTCGGTGCTGGCTCCTGTGTACATCACGGAACTGGCGCCGGCACGCCTGCGTGGGCGCCTCGTTGGGTTTTTCCAGATTGACATCGTTATTGGCATACTCCTCGCCTATCTCTCGAATTACCTGATCTCAACCCGCGGACTGGGTGTTGCCGAGTGGCGCTGGGAACTCGGGGCCGCCGCTCTGCCCGCATTGTTGTTCTTTTGCCTCCTTCTCGTTATCCCGAGCAGCCCACGATGGCTGGTGGCGCAGAACGATACGGCTGGCGCATTGAATTTGCTTCAAAAAATGGGGAGCGAGGACGCAAACGACGAACTACAACAAATCGTGCGCAGCCTCGACCCGAGACATGCACCTGTTAATGAGCCGCTACTGACGCGCAAGTATCTCTTCCCGATCTCCCTGGCGGTCATTTTGGGGGCTTTCAGCCAGATGTCCGGCATTAACGCCGTGCTGTATTACCTGAATGACATTTTCGCCGCCGCCGGATTCAGCCAGGCGTCGGCAGGGGCGCAGTCAGTCCTTGTAGGCCTGGTGAACCTTGTGGCCACCCTCATCGCCATTTATCTGATTGACCGCGCGGGCCGACGGAGGCTCTTGCTGGTGGGTACGGCAGGCATGGCCCTTTCGCTTGGCGCGATGGCATTCTTGTTCTCCAACCGATTGCAGTCCCGCCATCTGTTTTACCTCTTGGTGGCGTACATTTTCTTTTTTGCAACTTCGTTGGGCGCGGTGACCTGGGTTTACATCAGCGAAATCTTCCCCAACCGGGTTCGAGCGAGGGGACAGAGTTTAGGAAGCATGTCGCATTGGGTCATGAACGCGGTCATCTCCTGGTTCTTTCCAGTCCTCACATCATGGTCCAAGCCCGCGCCTTTTTTCTTTTTTTCGGCGATGATGGCTGTGTTGTTCGCCATCGCTTTTCTCGTGCTTCCTGAGACCAAGGGCATCACCCTGGAACACCTGGAAGAGAAGTTCGAAGGCTAGCCGCAGCGTTTCGCGGCAACATGCCTGGGCGATTCGAAGCTCAACTTCGGACGACGAGCCTGGTGGACACGAATTGCGCAATCGCAGATGAGAATGGCTGCAACTGCCTGCGTTTGACGGCACCCACGGCCGCCGCCACCAACTCCTCCCAGGGAATTGCAATGGTCGTAAGGTTCAGCCATTGGGCAATAGGGGCATCGTCAAATCCGATGATTAGCGGGCGCGGCATATCACGATCCTCCGTACGGCGAAGAACCGCCTGTGCGAGCCGGTCATTGCAGCAGAAAATGCCCTCGGGGCGGCTGGCAAGCACTTTGTCGGCTACGCTCAGTCCGGCGTCGAAGAACCACGTGCGGGAATGGAAGACGGTCGCTTGCGCGATCGACAGGAAACCGGATACTCGCGCCGCACTGCGCGGATCATTGCGGGGACCGGCAAGGACCGCCATCGCACGGGGGCGAGGGTTTCTCCGTATCAGAAACTGCGCCGCGTGCGCCCCGCCGGAGTAATCGTCCACTGAGACGCTGTCAATCAGGGTGGCACCCAAGCCGGCAGGGGGGCGATCATTCAAAACCAGGGCGAACCGACGTTGCCGAATTACTGCGTCCACTGCTTCCGGCCGGTCCCAGATGATGGGAAATCGATTGGTCGTGATTGGCCGCTTGCCGGAGAGATCAGGACAGGTCCAACTCATACGCCAGTCAATGCGGTCTTTCTCCAGCCGGGCCGTGAGTCTGTCCAGCAAGTTTGCGCCAAAACTGTTCTTGCGTTTGGCGCGCGGATGAAAGAACAGCAACGCGCTCGATTGGTCCAGTTGCGGACCAGGGAGATAGGTACCCGAGGCAGCACGCCTTGTCAGCAGTCCCTCCTCCACCAGTTCACGGATCAGGATGTCCGCGGTCTGATAACTGATGCCGAAGAGGCGGGCCAGGGCGCGGTTCGAGAGGAAGCGGCGTCCGGGGAGATGGTGCCCATCCTGAATGCGAGCAACCAGTTGCCTTTTCACATCAGCAACGTATCCTGTGCGGGGCCGACTCATTCGTTAACCATATCAGTTTTTCAACACATGTGATCGAATAATTTTGTCGATGCGCCGGTTGCCTAGTTAACCTGTGTTTGTGGCAAAAGGAAGGCTCGCAAATCTGTCCGTATTGATTGTGGGTGGCACCTCAGGTTTAGGGCTTGCCGCCGCTAAGGCTTGCAAACGAGAAGGCGCCAATTTGACCCTCGTGGGCAAGTCCGATGAGTATCTCGAGCAGGCAGCGGATGTGCTGGATCTGAAGACCATTATTGCTGGCAACGCAACCGACTCCGACCTGGCGGAGCGAGCGGTTGAACAGGCTGTCTCGTATTTCGGGCGGCTTGACGGCGTGTTTCATGTGGCTGGTGGAAGCGGCAGACGTCGGGGCGATGGGCCTTTGGACTCCATTTCCGACGATGGCTGGAGATACACCATCGACGAGAATCTGACTTCGCTGTTCTATACCAATCGGGCCGTGGTACGGCAGCTCCTGAGGGCAGGCCAGGGCGGAGCGATACTTAATATCAGTTCCGTGCTCAGCGTCTCTCCATCGCCGGGACACTTCGCGACCCACGCGTACGCTGCTGCAAAAGCCGCCGTGATCGGGTTGACCAAATCGTGCGCATCCTACTACGCGCCTCATAACATTCGCTTCAATGCGATTTCTCCCGGGCTGGTGAACACTGCGGCATCGCAGCGCGCGGCCGAAGACCCGGCAATCGCCGCGTACATTCATCACAAGCAGCCGCTCGACGGCGGAAGAATCGGCTCTCCGCAGGACATGGATGGCGCCGTAGTGTATTTCCTGTCGCCGGAATCGCGCTTTGTTACCGGGCAGATACTTTCTGTAGATGGTGGTTGGGGTGTGAGCGATGCCGCTGGCGGTCAGAGTTCTGGGGATTGAGCGTGAGCATAGCGATTGGAATCGACATTGGCGGAACTTACAGCAAGCTGGTGGCGATCTCTCACGAAGGAACTATTTTGTCGCGCTCACGATTGCCCACCAACGATTGCCCGATACAGCAATGGCGTCCTGAAATTCTGGCGGAAGTTGTGAAAGTAGAGCGCGAGTTGGGAGGCATCGAGATTCTCGGCATTGCTTGCCCGGGATTGGTTCATCGCGACGGCCATTCCATTGCCTGGATGAAAGGGCGGCTGAATTTTCTGGAAGGTCTGGACTGGACACAAGCGCTTGGCCGTCGTACGCGGGTTCCCGTCATTAACGACGCGCACGCGGCCCTAAAAGCCGAAGCATGGCTGGGGGCTGGTCGCGGATGCAGGAATGTGGCCATGTTGACGTTGGGAACCGGCGTGGGCGGCGCAATCATGTGCGACGGCCGGGTGATCACTGGCAGCATGGGAAGAGCCGGCCACCTGGGACACATAACCGTGAACGTCGCGGGGCCGAAGGACATCGTGAACACACCGGGAAGTCTTGAGGTCGCCATAGGAGAATGTACTTTGCCGAAACGATCGGGGGGGCGGTTTAGCGCGACATCAGAACTGGTCGAGGCGCATCTCCGGGGGGACTCCGACGCAACCGAGCTGTGGCAGAGCAGCGTGCGGTCGTTGGCTGCGGCCTTGGTCTCGATTATCAACGCGGTTGATTCCGAGCGCATTCTCCTGGGTGGAGGCATAGCCCGCGCTGGTTCTGCGTTGTTCGAGCCTTTGAAGAGCTTTATGGATGAATATGAATGGCGGCCGTACGGCCACGCGGTAGAGATCGTGCCTGCTGAACTAGGTGACGAGGCGGGGGCCATCGGTTCTGCAAAACACGCAATGGAGTGTTATGACGCCGGCTGAGCAATACCTGACGAAGTGCGGAGAAATCATCGAGTCCGTACAATCCCAGAGGGAGGCCATTCGCGAGGCAGCGCAATGGTTTGCCAAAAGCATACTGGCCGGCAGGATGGTCCACGTCTTTGCTTCCGGGCACAGCCGGATCATGGTGGAAGAGATGTGGCCGCGCTACGGTTCTTTCCCTGGCTTTAATCCCATCGTAGAGCTTTCTCTCACCTTTCATAACCTGGTTGTTGGAGCAAACGGGCAACGGCAGGCGATGTTCATCGAGAATGTCCCCGGTCTTGCCGAGCGAATTCTTCGGAATTTCGCATTGTCCACCGACGATTCCGCCTTGGTGATCAGTTCCAGTGGATGCAACATCGTTCCGATCGAAATTGCACAGGAATTTCAGCGTCATCGAGTCCGCGTTGTCTCCATTGTGACCCTTCGGCATAGCGAGAGAAGTCAGAGCCGCCATCCCGACGGCAAGAGGCTTCAGGATTTTTCCGATCTGGTTCTCGATACGGGGGCTCCGGCTGGCGATGCTATGGTGAACATTCCCGGACTGGACACTCCGGTTTCGCCGGGTTCCACGGTGGGTGGATGCATGCTTGTGAACTGCATCAAGGCAGAACTCGCCGCGCTACTGACAGCAGCAGGAGCTCCACCGAAAGTTCTCACCGGTGCTGCCGTGGTTGGCAAGGAGAGAGCCGAGGAACTGTTTGAGTCTGCTTACGACGAGCACGCTCATCGTCTGGCCAAGCTGTACGCGACAGTTGGAAGTGATAGATGAGAAACGTTCGGAACCTCGCCGCGGAATTTGATGTGGTGGTCGTTGGCTCGGGATCTTCGGGTGCGATTGCAGCCATCGCGGCCGCGCGTGAAGGGGCGAAAGTTTGCCTTCTGGAGAGGAATAGCTTTCTAGGAGGAACAAGCACGGCGGTCTTGGACACTTTTTATGGATTTTACACGCCCGGAAAACGCTCTCTCAAAGTCGTCGGGGGGATAGCCGACGATGTCGTCGCGCGGCTGAAGCAGTTGGACAGCGTGATCGAACGTCCCAATACGTATGGTGCGGGAACGGGCATTACATATCATCCAGACTACTTAAAGTGCACCTGGGATCAACTCATTACAGAATCGGGAGTAAAGGTATTCCTCAATGTGTGGGTGCAAGACGTGGAGCTCGATGCTGGCCGTGTTTCTTCACTGATAGTCGCTACCAAGCGGGGATTGGCCAGCATTGAGGGCAAGATATTCATTGATGCTTCTGGTGATGCTGATGTTTGCTATTGGGCAGGTAGCCCGCACGTCATCGCTGGTGAACATGAGGATGCTCAGTCTTTGACCACCACGTTCCGCATGTGCAATGTGGATCCGATGGCTCGCCAGACAATCACGAAAGAGTATCTTCATAACGCCATGGACATGGCCTCCAAAGCCGGATATCGGCTTCCACGGCGCGAGGGCA
>Ga0335084_10002489_pt1 | contig 17749 bp, 21 predicted proteins | sample Lox_Sample_44_FD_206721 | JGI IMG/M metagenome (GOLD analysis project Ga0335084, IMG submission 206721) | Soil microbial communities from Loxahatchee National Wildlife Refuge, Florida, United States - Lox_Sample_4.4 | ecosystem: Environmental > Terrestrial > Soil > Wetlands | place: USA...
CGGCGTCGGCGAGCTCAGGCTCGTCGGCCCGCCCGAGCTCCTGCCCGAGGACGGCGAGTTCGGCGGCGCGAAGCGCGCGACCGAGCTTGCGGACGGCATCCGCGGCGCCGACGTCGTGATGGCGCTGCGCGTACAGCGCGAGCGCTTCGCGGAGCTAGGCGACATTCCGGACCCGCAGGAGTATTCCCGGCGCTACGGGCTCACCGAAGAGCGTCTCAAGCTCGCGAGCCGCGACGCGATCGTCATGCATCCCGGGCCGATGAACCGCGGCGTCGAGATCGAGGGCACCGTCGCGGACGGGCCGCAGTCCGTGATCCAGGAGCAGGTGACGCACGGCGTCGCGATCCGGATGGCCGTGCTCGCGTTGATTCACCGCCACATCGACCACGAGGCGCGCACGTGAGCTACAAGCCGAAGCGCGGCACCGTCGCGCTCGAGGACGCCGAGATCCTCGATCACCAGGCGTTCGCGGGGCAGCAGTTCGTGTTGAGGGTGCGCGCACCGAAGGCCGCGCGGCGCGCGGTCCCCGGGATGTTCGCGCACATCTCGTGCGACCCGGCCGTGCCGCTGCGCCGGCCCTTGTCGATCATGCGCGCGAACGCGAGCGAAGGCTGGCTCGAGTTCCTCTACAAACCCAAAGGCCATGGGCTCGACAAGCTTTCCGCGCGCCGCAGCGGCGACGTGCTCAGCGTGCTCGCGCCGATCGGCCGCGGCTTCACGCCGGAAGCCGCGCGCCCGCAGCTGCTCGCGCTCGGCGGAGGCGTCGGGATTCCGCCGATGATCTTCCTCGCGGACCAATTCCGCGCGCGCGCCGAGTTCAAGACGCTCGTGCTGATGGGCTCCGAGGTGCCGTTCCCGTTCGAGCTCGTCGACTCCCGGCTCGATGTCGCGGGGGCGGGACCCGATGCGACCCGCGCCGTCGCGCTGCTCGAGCGCTGGGCCGTGCCGTCGCGCCTCGCGAGCAACGCGGGGCTGCCGGGCTGCTACCGCGGCTACGTGACGGAGCTCGCGCGCGCGTGGTTGCAGACGCTCGCGCCGAAGAACCGCGCCGAGGTCCAGATGCTCGCGTGTGGGCCGACGCCCATGCTCGCCGCCGCCGCGAAGCTCGCGCGCGAGTTCGACCTCCCGTGCCAGCTCGCGCTCGAGGAATTCATGGCCTGCGGGATCGGCGGCTGCGCCGGCTGCAACGTGCTCGTCCAAACCGCGGATGGGCCCGCGATGAAACGCGTCTGCGTCGACGGCCCCGTGTTCGACGCCCGCGAAGTCTTTCCAACCTAGCTGAAGTTGATCTTCGCCTCGAGGTTGGAGCGGGAGTCGGCGTTGGACAGCGCCTCGTCCATGCTGATTTGTCCGCGCTTGTAGAGATCGAACAGCGCCTGGTCGAAGCTCTGCATCCCGGGCTCTTTGGTGTCCTTGAACGCCTCCTTCACCGAGCTGATGTCCCCTTTGAGGATCATCTCCGAGATGTGCGGCGTGTTGAGCATGACCTCGACCGCGGCGACGCGCTTGCCTTCCTTCGAGCGCACGAGCCGCTGCGAGACGATCACCCGGACGTACTGGGCGAGGTCCATCAGCACTTGCTTGTGCTGATCGTTCGGGTACATGTTGATGATGCGGTCGAGCGTCTCGGGCGAGTTGTTCGCGTGCAGCGTCGCGATCGCGAGGTGGCCCGTGCCCGCGAGGTCTATCGCGGCCTGCATCGTCTCGCGGTCACGAACCTCGCCTATCAGGATCACGTCCGGCGCCTCGCGCATCGCGCTGCGTAGCGCGCGGTGGTACGAATGCGTGTCGAGGCCGACCTCGCGCTGATTCACGATCGATTTCTGGTTGCTGTGCAAGAACTCGATCGGATCCTCGATCGTCACGATGTGCGAGGCCGAGTTCTTGTTACGGTGGTCGATCATCGCGGCGAGCGTCGTGGACTTACCGGAGCCGCTCGCCCCGACCATGAGGATCAGCCCGCGGCGGAGCATGATCATGTCCTTCAAGATTTCGGGCATGCCGAGCTCGTCGAGCTGCGGCAGCTCGGGCGTGATGAAGCGCAGCACCATCGCGACGTTGCCGCGCTGGTGGAACACGTTGACTCGGAAGCGGCCGAGCCCCGCCTCCGAGAGCGCGAAGTCGATCTCGAGGTCGCGCGTGAAATTCTCGAGCTGCGTTTCGTTCATGAGCTCGAGCGCGGCTTGGCGAACCATCTTCGGCGACAGCTCGACCTGGTTAACGGGCATGATCTTGCCGTCGATCTTGATCATGACCGGGGAGAACGTGGTGAAGAAGAGGTCGGACGCCTTCTTGTCCACCATCAACTTGAACAGAGGTTTGACGTTCATCGCGGAGAACTTCGCTGGAGGACGGCCGCTCGGTTAGAAGCGGCTGTCCTTTTCTTCGTCGGCCAGCTGCAGACTCTCCGAGTGCTCGGCGGTGGCCGCGCCCTCGCGTTTGCTCTGCAGCTTGATCTTGAGCCGCAGCTCGTTCTTCGAGTCCGCGTTGCGCATCGCCTCTTCGTACGAGATCGCGCCGTCCTCGTAGAGCTGGAACAGCGCCTGGTCGAACGTCTGCATACCGAGGCGGTTCGACTTGGCCATGATGTCCTTGATCATCGCGACCTCGCCGCGGAAGATCAGGTCGCTGATCAGCGGCGACGCGAGCATGATCTCCATCGCCGCGACGCGGCCCATCTTGTTCTCGCGCGGGATCAGCCGCTGCGAGATCATCGCGGTGATGTTCAGCGACAAGTCCATCAGCAATTGATGGCGACGCTCCTCGGGGAAGAAGTTGATGATGCGGTCGAGCGCCTGGTTCGCGCTGTTCGCGTGCAGCGTCGCGACGCACAGGTGACCCGTCTCCGCGAACTGGATGCCGTACTGCATCGTCTCGCGGTCGCGGATCTCGCCGATCATGATCACGTCCGGCGCTTGACGCAGCGTGTTCTTGAGCGCGTTGTGCCAAGAGTCGGTGTCTACTCCGACCTCGCGGTGCGTGACCACGCAGCCGCGATGCGGGTGCTGGTACTCGACCGGATCTTCGATCGTGATGATGTGGCCCCGGCTGTTCTCGTTGCGGTGGCCGATCATCGCGGCGAGCGTCGTCGACTTACCTGAGCCCGTGCCGCCGACGACGAGGCAGAGCCCGCGCTTCGTCATCGCGACGTCCTTGAGCTGGCCCGGCAGCTCGAGGTCCTCGAAAGTCGGAATCTTGGTCACGATCGTGCGGATCACCGCGCCGACGTGGCCCTGTTGGACGAACGCGCTCACGCGGAAACGGCCGATGCCCTGCGGGGCGATCGCGAAGTTGCATTCCTTGGTGGCGTCGAACTCCTTCGCCTGCTTGTCGTTCATGATCGAGCGGACGATCAGCGAGCTTTGCGCCGACGTCAGCGGCCGATCCGCGAACGGGCGAATGGTGCCGTCGATCTTGATCGCCGGCGGGAATTCAGCCGTGATGAAGAGGTCGGAGCCGTTGTTCTCCACCATCTTCTTCAGCAGATTTTGCGTCAGTCGTACTGCTTGATCGCGTTCCATTGCAACGCGCTCCTTCTCACGCGCGGCTGAAAAAAACTGCTGCTACTAGAAATTCTCTTTGTTGACGGCCTTGAACCGGGCCTCTTCCTTCGTGATCAAGCCCTTCATCATGAGCTCTTGTAGGTTTTGGTCGAGCGTCTGCATGCCCGAGGACTGACCCGTCTGAATCGCGGAGTACATCTGCGCGATCTTGCCTTCGCGGATGAGGTTCCTGATCGCGGGGGTGCCGATCATGATCTCGTGCGCGGCGATGCGGCCGCCGCCGGTGCGTTTGAGCAGCGTCTGCGAGATGACCGCGCGCAGCGACTCGGACAGCATGCTGCGCACCATCTCTTTCTCCGCCGCCGGGAACACGTCGACGATACGGTCGATCGTCTTCGCTGCGGAGCTCGTGTGCAGGGTCCCGAACACCAGGTGTCCGGTCTCGGACGCCGTGAGCGCGAGCCGGATCGTCTCGAGGTCGCGCATTTCGCCGACGAGAATGACGTCGGGGTCCTCGCGCAGCGCCGAGCGCAGCGCCTCGCTGAAGCCGAGCGTGTCGCGATGCACCTCGCGCTGATTGATCAGCGAGCGCTTGCTCTCGTGCACGAACTCGATCGGGTCTTCGATCGTGATGATGTGATCGGGCTTGTTGTCGTTCACGTAGTCGACCATCGCCGCGAGCGTCGTCGACTTACCGGAGCCCGTGGGGCCGGTGACGAGCACCAGGCCGCGCGGGTGCATGGAGATGTCCTTGAAGATGCGCGGAGCGCCGAGATCGTCGAGGTTCATGATGATCGACGGAATCGTTCTGAACACCGCGGCCGCGCCGCGGTTCTGGTTGAACGCGTTGACGCGGAAGCGTGCGAGCTTCGGAATCTCGAACGAGAAGTCAGTCTCCAAGAACTCTTCGTAGTCCTTGCGCTGCTTGTCGTTCATGATGTCGTAGACCATGCTGTGCACTTCCTTGTGCTTCAGCGGCGGCATGTTGATGCGCTTGACGTCGCCGTCGACGCGGATGATCGGCGGGACGCCCGACGACAGGTGCAAGTCCGAAGCGTTGTTCTTGACGGCGAACGCGAGCAGCTGCGCTATATCTACGGCGGCCATGACGGTCCTTTGATTCGAGCCCGAGCTGTCGAACCGGGCTTACCATAAGGCATTCATAGTATAGCTAAGGGCACCTCCCAAAGCGTGACTGAAATCACGGAGCATCTTCGGGAAATCGTCGAGCGAGTCGCTCGCGCGACACGGCTCGCGGAGCGCACGACGAACGTCCGAATCGTCGCCGTAAGCAAGCAGAAGACGAGGGACGACGTCGCGGAGGCGTTTCGCGCCGGGCAACGAGACTTCGGCGAGAGCTACGTACAGGAGGCCGTGCCGAAAATCGACGCTCTCCGCGACCTCGACATCGACTGGCACTTCATCGGCGCCCTGCAAACGAACAAGACGCGGCTGGTCGCCGAAAAGTTTCGCTGGGTACACACGGTCGACCGCGCCAAGATCGCCGCGCGCCTGAACGAGCAGCGGCCCCATTTCGCCGAACCGCTGAACGTGCTCATCCAAGTGAATCAAGCGCGCGAGACGCAGAAGAGCGGAGCGGCCGTCGAGGACGTGCGAGCGCTCGCGCGCGAGATCGCCGCGCTGCCGCGCCTCAAGCTCCGGGGGCTCATGACGATCCCGCCCGCCGCGGCGGATCCCACGCCGTACTTTCGCGAGCTCGCGTCGTTGCACGCGCAGCTGCGCCGCGAGGGATTCGAGCTCGATACGCTCTCGATGGGAATGTCGGCCGACTTCGAGAGGGCGATCGCGGCGGGATCGAACTGCGTCCGGATCGGCACTGCGATATTCGGGCCGCGCGTCTGACGCGCCCGGCCAGTCCTGCGCCGGCCGACGTGCTATGGTGCCGCGAGTCACACGAGAGCCACGGCGAAATACCGACGCATGAAAAGCTCACTGATCTTCGTCGTCGACGCGCTGACCGGGCTATACATTTCGACGTTCGTGCTGCGTTTCATCCTCCAATGGGTTCGCGCGGGTTACCAGAGCCCGCTCGCGCAGTTCGTGCTGCAGATAACCGCGCCGCTCGTCGTCCCCGCCCGCCGCGTGCTGCCGAGCCTCCGCGGCATCGATCTGCCCACGCTCGTCGTGATCCTCGTGCTCGAGTCCGTCGCGACGCTCCTGATCTTCGCGATCGCCGGCTTCGTGCCGCCGATCGACGCGTTCTTCGCGACCGTCCTGCTGCGCCTGGTGACGCTCACGCTTTGGATCTACTGCGCCGCACTGTTCATCTACGTCTTGATGTCGTGGCTCGGAGGGCAGCAGTACAACCCGAGCGTCGCGACGCTCGCCGCGCTCGTCGAGCCGTTGCTGCGTCCGCTGCGCCGACTCATTCCTCCGATCGCGGGCCTCGACGTGAGCCCGGTGATCGTACTGATCCTGCTCCAAGCCGTGATCTTCGCGCTGCCGCAGGGTTTCGTTCGCTAGACAGCCCGTATGCGCGCGCGTAATGTCAGTCGACGCTCGGCGCGCACGGCCGGCGGCGGGCACATCGAGACGAGTCGTGAGGAGGGGGCATGGTGGCACGCGTGAGAATCGTTCTCTTGATCGTCGCGTCCGCGTGGCTCGCCGGCTGCGGCCAGACCGACGGCGTCGACGTCACGAACACGCAGCAGAGCGTCCTGCCCGCGACCGAAGGCTCGAAGGACTTCGGCGATTACGTCGTGTTCTTCAACGCGTTGAACACCGACCAGCTCAAACCCGAGATCGCGCGCGAGTACGAGATCGTGCGCAGCAAGAGCCGCGCGATGTTGAGCGTGAGCATCCACAAGAAAGGCGAGAACGGCCAGACGACCGCGGTCACGGGCGCGGTCACCGCGTCCGCAGTGAATCTGACCGGGCAGCTCAAGACGATGACGCTGCGCGAGATCAGGGAAGGCGAAGCGATCTACTACATCGGCGAGCTCGCGATCACCGACGGCGAGGTGTTGATCTACACGATCGACGTGACGCCGAGCAACGACCCGAGCCGCTACACGGTTCGGTTCAAGAAGCAGTTCTTCGTCGAGGAGAAGTGAGCCGCGCGCTGCGGCGGCGTCAGAGCTGCGGCTCGTAGATTCGATTGCGGATTCGGATCAGATCCGACTGCGACACGTAGAGCAGATCCGCGACCTGCCTCACCACGTAGTCCTCGCGCTTGTCGAGCCTCCGGTCGGCGAGCGCGACGCGCCAGAGCATCTCGACGACTCGGTGTCGCTCGCCCTCCGACAGCTCCTCGACGAGCCGGCGCGTGAACGACTGCAGCGACACCGCACGGTCCGCTTCGCGCGCGGCCTCTTGAACGAGCAGCTGCGTCGCCTCGTCGTCGAGCTGGAAGAACTTCTTGATCTCGGCGTAGATCGCGCGGTCCTCAGCCCCGTCGGCCTGGTAGTCGGCGCGCGCGACTTCGATCAGCAGCAGGGCGGTCGCGACGCGCAACGCGCGGTCGCGGTCCGCGTCGGTCGGCTGCTCGGCTCCGAACGCGCGGTCGAACAGGTCGTTCAACGCCTTGAGCATCAGCGCTCCCCGGTGACGGCGAGGTCGGGGCCGAAGAACGAGGTCACCGCGCCCTCGAGCTCCGCGAGCTTGCCGTGGAAGAAGTGCCCGGCATCGGGCAGCACGAACAGCCGGGGGCGAACCGAGAACGTCGCGAGCCGAGCCTCGGTCGCCGCGAACGGCACGACGTCGTCGGCGAGCCCGTGGATCAGGAGCCACCGGCAATCCGGCGCGACGAAGTCCGCCGGCAGCTTGTCGAGCGGCGGCGCGACGGTCACGAGCCCTTCTGCTCGCGCCTCGGCCGAGATCGCGAGCGCGATGCCCGCGCCGAACGAGAAGCCGCCCAGGTAGAGCGGCAGAGACGGCCAGCGCGCGCGGCTCCACCCGATCACCGCGAGTGCGTCTGCACGCTCGCCGACGCCTTCCCCGTAGCGGCCCTCGGACGCGCCCACGCCCCGGAAGTTGAAGCGCACGGCCTGCGCGCCGAGCTGCGCGAACGCGCGCGCGACGGTGGTGACGACTTTGTTGTCCATCGTGCCTTGCTGGAGCGGGTGCGGGTGGCAGACCACCGCGATCGCCCTCGGCGACGCTTCGATCGAGTCGACCGCGCCCTCGAGCCGCCCGGCCGGTCCCGGTACGGTCACGCGCTCGGACCTCAATGCCCGGCGCATCGGGCTAGCGGCGTTCAATCCTCGTCTCCGGTGGCGTGAACGAACGATAGTGTCGCGTGCCGCGCGCGGGCGCGCCAGCCGGGCTACTGAGGCGCGGGCCCGAGCTCCGCCAACAGCTCGTTGAGCCGCTTCACGAACGCGGCGGGGTCGTCGAGCTGCCGGCCTTCCGCGAGCACTGCCTGCTCGAACAGCAGGAGCGCGAGGCGCTCGAAACGCCCGTCGTCGGTCTCGCGCGCGAGCCTACGCACGAGCGCGTGCTCCGGGTTGAGCTCGAGGCTCGGTATCGACGGGGGCGGTTTGTGGCCCGCGGCCGCGAGCAGCTCGCGCATCTGATAGCCGAGGTCGTGCTCGTTGAGGACGAGGCACGCGGCCGATTCGCGGAGGCGTCCGCCGACGCGCACCTCGTCCACGCGTTCACGGAGCACGCGCTTCACGCGCTTGAGCAATTGCTTGCGCTCGTTGTCGGGCTCTGCTTTGGGCGCCGCCGCCTCGCCGAGCTCCGCCGAATCGAGCTCGCCGCGGCGCACGTCCTTGAGGGGCTTGCCCTCGTGCTCGGTCAAGTGCTGCATGACCCACTCGTCGAGCCGATCCGACAGCAGCAGCACCTCGATGCCCCGCTCGCGGAACGTCTCGAGGTGCGGGCTCGAGCGCACCGCCGTCGCCGAGTCGCCGATCAGGAAGTAAACGTTCTTCTGCTCTGGTCTAGCGTCGGCTAGATACTGCTTCAGGCTCCGGTCCTGATCGTTGCCGCTCGAGCGCGTCGTGTTGAAGCGCAAGAGCTTGGCGAGCTTGGCGCGGTTCGCCGGGTCCTCGACGAGCCCCTCCTTCAACAACGCGCCGAACTCGGGCCAGAACTTCGCGTACTTGTCCGCGTCCTCGTCCGCGAGCCGCTCGAGCATGTCGAGCACGCGCTTGGTCAGCGCGCCGCGCATCGCGGCGATCGCCTCGTCCTGCTGCAGCAGCTCCCGCGACACGTTCAGCGACAGCTCGCTCGAATCGACGACGCCGCGGACGAAGCGCAGGTAGAGCGGCAGGAACTGCGTCGCCTGGTCGGTGATGAACACTCGCTGCACGTAGAGCTTCACGCCCTTCGGCGACTCGCGATTCCAGAGATCGAACGGCGCCACCGACGGCACGTAGAGCAAGCTCGTGTACTCGCGCTTGCCCTCGACGCGGTTGTGGCTCCAGGTCAGCGGGTCTTCCGTGTCGTGCGCGATGTGCTTGTAGAACTCGACGTACTCGGCGTCCTTGATCTCGGCGCGCGGGCGCGTCCAGAGCGCCTTCGCCCGGTTCACGGTCTCGAGCTCGCCCTGTGCGCCGTGCTCGGCCGGCATTTGCACGGGGAACGCGATGTGGTCGGAGTACTTGCGGATCAGCGCGCGCAGCCGCAAACGGTCCAGGAACTCCGCCGCCTCGGGCTTGAGCTTGAGCTGCACGGTCGTGCCGCGCTCGTGCCGCTCGACCGTCTCGACGCTGTACTCTCCCTGGCCGGCCGACACCCAGCGCACGCCGTCGGCCGTCGCCGCGTCCGCGCGGCGGGACAGCACGGTGACCTCGTCAGCGACGATGAACGCCGAATAGAAGCCCACGCCGAACTGCCCGATCAGCTGCGCGTCCTTCCGCTGATCTCCGCTCAGTCGCTCGAGGAACTGCCCCGTGCCCGAGCGCGCGATCGTGCCGAGATTCTCGACGATCTCGTCGCGGCTCATGCCGATGCCGTTGTCGCTGACCGTCAACAGGCTCTTTTCGGCGTCGGCGTCGACTCGAATCACGAGCTCGCCGCCCGAGCCGAGCAGCTCGGGCCGAGCGAGCGCCTCGAAACGCAGCTTGTCGTTCGCGTCCGAAGCGTTCGAGATCAGCTCGCGCAGGAAGATCTCCCTGTTGCTGTACAGGGAATGGACCATGAGACGCAGGAGCTGCTTGACCTCGGCCTGAAACGCAAACGTCGTCGGACCGCTGCCTGCCATCGGCGCGTCACCCCACTGCAAACGATGGGCGGCTAGGTTAGGGAGTTACGGCGGATTTTCAAGCACGCGCCAGCGCGGCTCTCAGATCGACCCGCTGCGCGACGAACGCGAGTACGACGAGGCACCAGAGTGCGACGCTCGCGCCCGCGACGCTCGCGAGCGCGGACGCCCATCGCGGCGCGACGACGACGACCTCGACGGCGACCAGGGTCAGAGCAGCCGCGAGACCGATCTGCAGGCAGCGCTGACGGAGCCGGTAGGATAGCGAGGCGAGCACGAACACCACGTCGTCGAGCTCATCAAACCACAACAGGAATACTTCCACCTGGGCGCCTCGAGCGAAGACCTAGTCTTCCTCAGCGGGCGTCGTGGCGTGGTCTTGCGGCGCGTCGCCTAGCTGCTCCGCTTCCTTGTGTCGGCGCGCGGCTTCCATTGCCCACGCGATCCACTCGAGACTGCAGATGTTGTTCTTGCTCGGCGCGCGCTCGACGCGATCTTTTCCATCCATGGCTTTAAGATCCGTGTCGTTGACGTGCGAACTATACGAGCGGGCACGCCCCTAAGGGTGTGAAGAGACTCTCAGCAAGGGGACAAAGGCTTTAACTTATTGTAACTTGTCGCAGTCTCGTTGCACGTTGAGCGAGTCGCTCGTCACACACCATGCAGCGAATCATCGTTCTAAATCCGAAGGGCGGTTCGGGCAAGACCACGATCGCGAGCAACCTCGCGGCCTGCTATGCCGTCGACGGGCACCGCCCCGCGCTGATGGATCTCGATCCGCAAGGGTCGAGCATGCGCTGGCTGCGCAAGCGTCCGGAGGACGTCCCGCCGATCCACGGGATCGCGGGTTTCGAGCGCTCCGGGGCCGTGACCCGCAGCTGGCAGCTGCGCGTACCGAACGAATGCGGCGTCGTGATCGTCGACACGCCCGCCGCGCTCGACGCGCACGGGTTCCCCGAGATCACTCGGGGCGCGGACGCCGTCCTAGTCCCCGTCATGCCCTCGGACATCGACATTCACGCGACCGCCAAGTGCATCGCCGATCTCTTGCTCGTGGCGAAGATCCGTCGCTCGGAGCAACGGATCGGAATCATCGCGAACCGCGTGCGCGCGAACACGCTCGTGTCGCAGTCCTTGATGCGGTTCTTGAACAGCCTCGACATCCCACTCATCACGACGCTGCGCGACACGCAGAACTACGTGCGTTCCGCCGAGGCCGGCGTCGGCGTGTACGAGATGCCGCGATGGCAGGTTCAGCAAGACTTCGAACACTGGAAGCAGCTGCTCACGTGGCTCGCGGACCGGCGCCGCGGCCAGCGCGCGACACGGGCGGCACCGAGCGCCCTCGATATCAACGGAGCTTCGCTCGCCGACGCGGCGGTCGCCGAGACTTCGCTCGACGGGGCGGCGGTCGCAGAGGATTCGGTGGGCAGTGTTCCGGTCAGTGAAGCGTCGTCGCTCGACGCCGTCGCGGTCAGCGAGGCCCCTTAGGGCAGATCAGCCTTCGCCTTTCCAGTTTTGGCGGACCTTGTCCGCCCACGTGTGGTATCCGCGCCAGCTGTAGATCGAGTGATCGAGCGGAGTTCGCTCGCCGGTCGGCTTCGTGCTAACCCGCGACAGCCACTTGCGGTACGCGTCCCAACCGTGCTGCTCGCTCGCGCCCGAACGCTGCGGCTCGGGCGAGGTCGGTCCCTCTTGATAAAGCGGCGGCCGAAATTGGCGGGATTTCTGCTCGCTCATCGTTCTGCTGACGGTCCTTGTCGAGGTGCCGCGCAGAGTAACGCGAGCGGGCGCGCGGACCCAGGAACTGCTTCACAAACGAAATCGAGAAATAATTAGCTGGAACAATTACTTAGGCCCGTCTTTACGTAATGGTCGCGCGCGCTCACGCGGCGATCCGATAGCACGGCACGTAGGCGCCCGGGTCCGACAGACGCATGCGCCGCTGCACGACGAAGTCTTTGAGCAGCCGGTCGAGCGCACCGATGATCTTCGGGTCACCCCGGAGCTCGAACGGGCCGTGTTCCTCGACGAGCCGGATGCCCGCCTCGCGAACGTTGCCCGCTACGATGCCCGAGAACGCGCGCCGCAGATTGACCGCGAGATCGTGTCCGGGCTGATCGCGATGCAGCTCGAGCTTGGCCATCGATGCGTGCGTCGCCTCGAACGGGAGCTGGAAGTCGAGGCCGATGTCGAGCGCCCAGTTGTAGAAGTACGCGTTGTCGCTCGCGTCGCGCTCGGCGCGCACGCGCTCGAGACCGGCGACGACCTCGGCCGCGACCGCGGCGGGATCCGCGAGGATGACCTTGTAGCGCCTTTGCGCGGCCGGGCCCAGCGTCTCGCCCACGAACGCGTGCAACAGCTCGAAATACGGCTTGCTCGACGCGGGCCCCGTCAGCACGAGCGGCATCCTTTCCACGTCGTTCGCCGGGCTCAGCAGGATGCCGAGAAGATAGAGAGTCTCCTCCGCGGTGCCGACGCCGCCCGGGAAGATCACGATCCCATGCGCCATCCTGACGAACGCCTCGAGGCGCTTCTCCATGTCGGGCAGTATCACGAGCTCGTTGCAGATCGGATTCGGCGACTCCGCCGCGATGATCGTCGGCTCCGTGAGCCCCAGATAACGCCCGTGGCGAATGCGCTGCTTCGCGTGGCCGACGGTCGCGCCTTTCATCGGCCCCTTCATCGCCCCGGCCCCGCAGCCCGTGCAGATATCGAGGCCCTCGAGCCCGAGCGCGTAGCCGACGACCTTCGTGTAGTCGTATTCCTCGCGGTCGATCGCGTGGCCGCCCCAGCAGACGACGAGCTTCGGCTCCTCGTGCGCGCGCAGCACCCGCGCGTTGCGCAGGATGTGGAATACCGCGTCGGTGATGCCGTCCGACGTGCGCAAATCGAAGCGCGGGTTGCTGAGAATGTCCTCGTGCGCGTAGAGCAGATCCCGGAGCACCGCGAACAGGTGCTCGCGAATGCCGCGGATCATCCGCTTGCCGACGAACGCGATGCCGGGCGCGTTCTTGATCTCGAGGCCGATGCCGCCTTCGTTCTGAACGACGGCGATCCGAAAGCTCTCGTGCCGGCTCAGGATCTTGCGGACGTCGTCGTCTTGGGCGCCCGAGTTCAACACGGCGAGCGAGCATTGCCGCCAGAGCTCGTAGAGCCCGCCTTCGCCCGCGTCGCGCAAACGGCTGGCTTCGACGCGGGAAAGAATCTCGAGGCTGCCTTCCGGGGCAATCAGGGCGTCCATCTGGCTTGAGCTCGGCCGTTACGGCCGGATCTCGATCGGTGTCGAATCGCGGGTCATGAGCCAGATGTCGACCATGTCGGCGTTGCTGACCGCGATGCAGCCGTCGGTCCAGTCGCCCTTGTAGTGGAGCGGAGAGTAGTGCGGCTCGTTCGGCTCACCGTGGATCATGATGTTGCCGCCCGGATCGAGGCGCCGCTTGCGGGCGACCTCGCGATCGGCGTCGTTCGGATAAGAGATGTGGATCGACAGGAAGTAATCGCTGTCGGCCTTGCGGCCGTCGAGCAGGTAGCGCCCCTCGGGCGTCCGGAAGTCGCCTTCGCGGCTCTTTGCCCCCCTCGGCATGGGGCCTAGAAAGATTTCCATGGCCCTGAGGATCTGACCGGCCTTCAACAGGTACAGCTTGTGCTCCGACTTCACGACGAGCACGGAGTCCGCGATCTCGTGGCCCAACGGGAACGGAAAATCCGCGCGAGCCGTGCCGATTCGGGCGAACGATAGCGCGAGCAACAGAGCTGCAGCGGAGGGGATCTTCATTGCGCGCAAGACTCTAGAACAAGCGTTCCGAAAATAGCAACGAAGCACGCCGCGATTTTCCGAGTCGAGCTCACTTCGGCGGGGAAGCAGCCGCCGCGGCTGCACGCCCGCTCAAGCCCCAGACGTCGAGGAACAAGCGCGACTCGACGATCTTGCCGTTCTCGAAGCGGTCGAACGCAAACCCGTCGATCTCGAGGCGCTGATGCGTCGGCGGCTGGTCGTTGAACGGCCGCTCGTGGCGCCCCTCGAGCACGAACACGGTCGCGACGCGCTGCGGCTCGGCCACCTGCTCGCGAATCGTGAGCTTCAGATCGGCGAACGAGAAGTTCAGACCGTCCGCCGTGCCGCGCATGATCTGCAGCGCGAGATCGGTGTCGTTGAGCGTGGCGTTCGGAGCGAAATAGTCGGGCCAGCGCTGCCAATCGCGCTCGATCAAGAAGGTTCGCAAACTGTCGGTGGCGCGTTGCTTGTCGGCGTCCACCGCGCCTCTGCCGCAACCGGCCAACGTCGCGACGGCGAGCAACGCTGCGCCGAGCGACGCGAGACGACGATTGCAGAGAGCGCGCACGCCGCGATCATACGCCGCGGCCCGCGCGAGTCACGCCGCGTCGGCGTTGCGCAGCGCCGCGATCCGCTCCTCGAGCGGCGGGTGCGACATGAACAATCGCATCACTCCCGCGCCCACGCCCCCGGAGATGCCGAACGCCTCGACGGCCCGCGGCAGCGCGGCGGGCTGGTGAATCAGCTGCAGCCCCTGCAGCGCGCGAATCATCGACTCGCGTCCCGCGAGCCTCGCACCGCCCGCGTCCGCGCGGAACTCGCGCCGGCGCGAGTACCACATCACGATCATGGTTGCGAGCACGCCGAGCAGCAGCTGCGCGACGAAGCTCGCGATCCAAAAACCCGGCCCGTAGCCGCGCTCGGTTCTGAAGACCACGCGGTCGACGACGAAGCCGACCACGCGCGACAGGAACACGACGAACGTGTTCACGACGCCCTGCAGCAGAGTGAGAGTCACCATGTCGCCGTTCGCGACGTGGGTGATCTCGTGGCCGAGCACGGCTTCGACCTCGCGCTGGCCGAGGCGATTCAGCAAACCCGTGCTCACGGCGACGAGCGCGTTGTTGCGGCTCGGCCCCGTCGCGAACGCGTTCACGTCGGGCGAGTCGTAAATCGCGACCTCGGGGCGCCGGATGCCGGCCGCGTCCGCGTGGCGCCGGACCGTGGCCAGCACGAAGCTCTCGGCCGAGTTGCGCGGCGTGTCGATCACGCGCGCGCCCGTCGCCTGCTTGGCCAGCCACTTCGACATCAGCAGCGACACGAACGAGCCCGCGAAGCCGATCACGGCCGAGTAGACGAGCAACGACTGCAGATCGAGCGAGCTGCCGTTCTGGGTGAGCAGCGAGCCGATTCCGAGCACGTTGAACACGACCGAGATCACCACCAGCACGGCGATGTTGGTTGCGAGGAACAGGAATATGCGTTTCATCGTTGTGACGGCTCCAAACAGGCTTGAGACGCTGGCCGCGAACATGCGGTGCCGGCTGCGGGTTTTCAACCCGTCCGCGCCCGCGGCGGGGCTTTGGCGCGCGAGCGGCGGTGCGCCTTCGGCCGGGTCCGCGCCTGCTAAGATGCCTCGGCAACGGAACCCGCCAGCATGTCTTCAGACCCGCCCAAGCCCGTCAAGTTCGCGCGGTTACGCCGCGCGTTCGGTTGGTTCGCGGTGTTCCTGATGCGCTCGCTCGTGCTGTTGCCGTTGCGCTGGCAAATCGTGCTCTGCAAGGCGGTCGGGCGCACCGTGGCGCTGTTCCCGACGTCGCGCCGGCACGTCGCCGCCGTCAACATCGCGGCCTGCTTCCCCGAGCTCTCCGAGGCGCAGCGGCGGCATCTGGTCGGCGACCACTTCGCGGCGATCGGCGCCTCGATCGCCGAGCTCGCGATGGGCTGGTTCGGCGACGAGGACGTCATTCGTCGGCGGATTCGGATCGAAGGCGCCGAGCATCTGCGCGCGGCGCAGGCACGGGGCAAAGGCACGATCCTTTTCGCGGCGCATTTCACGAGCCTCGAGTTCTTCTGGGTGGCGCTGCGCCCGCTGTGCCCGCGCGCGAGCGGTATGTACAAATGGCAGAAGAATCCCGTGATGAACGAGGTCATGAACCGCGCGCGCTCGCGCTACTTCGACGAGCTGCTCGTCAGGGACAACGTGCGCCGCATGTTGCGCAACCTCGCGGACAACTACGTCGTCTGGTACGCGTCCGACCAACGCGCCGTCGGCAAGAACAGCGCGCTCGTGCCGTTCTTCGGCGTGCCCGCGATGACGAGCACTGCGATCTCGCGGATCGCGCGGGTGAGCGATGCGGCGGTGCTGCCGTTCTACGTCCGGCGGGTCGGCAACGGCGACGAGTACGTGATGACGATTCAGGCGCCGGTGCCGGGTTTCCCGAGCGGCGACGACGCGCGTGACGCGCGCGAGCTGCTCGAGCGGCTCGAGAGCTACATCCGGCTCTGTCCCGAGCAGTACTTTTGGACGCACAAGCGCTTCAAGGGTCGACCCGCGCCGTGGCCGGATCCCTATGAGCCCGCGCGGCAGACGGCTTGAGCGCGGCTGAAGACGACGCGTCGACGGCGCGCGAGCTTTCGCTCGCGCGGTTCTGGACGCCGCGATATTGGCCCACCTGGCTCGTGCTCGGGTTGCTGCGCTCAAGCGCGCGCTGGCCGCTCGCGCGCCAGCTCGCGTTCGGTCGCCGCCTCGGCCGATTGCTGATGCGCGTGCGGCGCAGCAAGCAACGCACGGTGCGGCGCAACCTCGAGGTCTGCTTCCCGGAGCTCTCGACCGAGGCTCGCGAAGAGTTGCTCGTGCGGCACTTCGAGGCCGTAGGCACCTCGTTCTTCGAGATGGGCAGCGGCTGGTTCCTGCCGATCGACGAGCTCAAGAAGCGCGTGACGATCGTCGGCCGCGAGCACCTCGAGCGCGCCGTGGCGGAGCGCCGTGGCGTTCTGCTCGTGAGCGCGCACTTCACGCCGCTTGAAGTCTGCTTCGCAGTGCTCGAGTCGCTGACCTCGAATTGCAGCTGCATGTACCGGACCCAGCGCAACGCGATGATGGACGTGCTCGTCCGGCGGGGGCGCGCCCGTTTCGCGAGCGCGCAGATCCCGCGCGACAACGTCCGCATGCTCATGCGCCACCTGCACGACAAACGGGTCGTGGCCTACATGCCGGACCAAACGTATCTCGGCAAGCAGAGCGCACTCGTGCCGTTCTTCGGCGAGCCCGCGCTGACCAACATCGCGACGAGCAAGCTCGCGTCGCTGACCGGCGCGGCGATGCTGCCGTATTTCTTCCGGCGCTTGCCGGGCACCGAGGGCTACCGCGTCGACATCGGCCCACCGCTGCCGGACTTCCCGAGCGACGACCCGGTCGCCGACGCGCGCGCGTTCTTCGCGCGGCTCGAGGACTACATCCGGCTCGCGCCCGAGCAATACCTCTGGATGTACAAGAAGTTCAAGGGCCGACCCGCACCCTATCCGGATCTCTACTCGGCGGCCGAGCGGAGCGCGCGTTGAGCGGCGCGGCTGCCGGCCTCCGAGGGCGGCGTATACTCCAGGTTTGCCGGGCCGCCCGGTGCTAGAACAACAAGGAGACGCAAGTGCTAAAAGAATTCAAAGAATTCGCGATGCGCGGCAACGTGATCGACCTCGCCGTCGGCGTGATCATCGGCGCGGCGTTCGGCAAGATCGTGAGCTCCCTCGTCAACGACATCATCATGCCGCCGATAGGGTTGATCCTCGGCAGCGTCGACTTCAGCAATCTGTTCTTGAACCTCCACGGCAGCTACAACACCGTGAAAGAGGCAGAAGCCGCCGGCGCGCCGATCGTCAAGTACGGGATCTTCATCAACAACGTGATCGATTTTCTGATCGTCGCGTTCGTGATCTTCGTGATGGTCCGAACGATCAACCAGCTCAAGCGCAAGCAGGAAGCCGCACCGGCTACGCCGCCCGCGCCGACCACGACCGAGAAGCTGCTGACCGAGATCCGCGACACTCTGAAGGCACGCTGACCTCGGCGCGGTCGCGTAGGACGCTAGTGCCGGCGCGGCCCCCGGGCTGCGGACGTCTCCCCGTAGCCCGCCTCGACCTCGGCCCAGGCGGCCTCGTCGTACTCTGTGCCTGTCTCGAGCGCGACCTTGCGAAGCGAGCGCTGCAGCCGTTCGACGCCGGCCCGTTGCCAAGCCCCGGGCGGCTTCACGCGCGCGTTGTCGAAGTCCACGAGGAAGAGCTCGCCGCGCGGATCGAGCA
>Ga0335084_10002490_pt1 | contig 17749 bp, 16 predicted proteins | sample Lox_Sample_44_FD_206721 | JGI IMG/M metagenome (GOLD analysis project Ga0335084, IMG submission 206721) | Soil microbial communities from Loxahatchee National Wildlife Refuge, Florida, United States - Lox_Sample_4.4 | ecosystem: Environmental > Terrestrial > Soil > Wetlands | place: USA...
CGGCGTCGGCGCTGGTGGCTTCCGCCCGTACTGCTGCTCGGTATCGCGTTGTTCGCGGCGCAGATCCTGTACCTTCAATTCGACTCGTGGGCGAAGAATCCGGACTTTCGGCCGGTGTACGAATGGCTGTGCCCGCGTTTGCACTGTCAACTGCCGGTGATGCGTTCGCTCGACGACATCCGTTCGAAGAATCTCGTCGTGAGGGCGGATCCCGACGTGCCGGGGCAGCTGATGGTTGATGCGCTCATCGTCAATCAAGCGCGTTTCGCGCAACCGTTCCCGGTCATCGAGCTGCGCTTCTCGTCGATGGACGGTCGACCGATCGCCGCGCGACGCTTCGCGCCGGAGGAGTACCTCGCGGGCGAGTTGAAGGGCGCGACGATGTTCGCGCCGTTGACGCCGGTGCACATCGCGTTCGCAATCGACGACCCGGGCACCGACGCGGTCAGCTACTACATTCAATTTCGCTGACGCAATAATTGCGCGCGTCCGAACCGGCGCTATGATGACTCCCTCTTTCCCCTCACCCGAGCCGCGCGTGGTTGCCATCGGCCGTCACACCCTTCGCAATTGTGTCGTGCTCGCGCCGATGGCCGGCGTCACCGACGTGCCGTTTCGCGAACTCGCGTGGAGTCTCGGCGCCGGTCTCGTCGTCGCCGAGATGACGAGTGTCAATCCGCAGTTGTGGGGAACGCGTACGTCGCGCTTGCGGCGTGAGACGGTCGTTGGGGTTCGTCCGCGCGTCGTGCAAATTGCCGGTGGCGATCCGAAGTGGATCGCCGCGGCGGCGCGGCGCGAGGCGGACGCCGGCGCCGACATCATCGACGTCAACATGGGGTGTCCGGCGAAGAAGGTGTGCAACCGAGCGGCGGGGTCGGCGCTATTGCGCGACGAAGCGTTGGTCGATCGAATCCTGCGCAGCGCGGTGAATGCGGTCGATGTACCGGTCACGGTGAAGATCCGCACCGGTTGGTCGCCCGATCGGCGCAATGGTGTGGCGGTCGCCCGCATCGCCGAAGCGGCCGGCGTCGCGTCGATCGCGGTACACGGCCGCACGCGCGCGTGCCGGTTCGTCGGCGATGTCGAGTACGACACGATCGCGGCGATCAAGGCGGCGGTGTCGATTCCGGTGTTCGCGAACGGCGACATCGGTGACGTCGTGCAAGCGCGTCGAGTGCTTTCGTATACGAACGCGGACGGCTTGCTGATCGGCCGCGCAGCGCTCGGGGCGCCGTGGTTACCAGGCGACATCGCCGAGTCGCTCGCGACCGGCCGCGCACAACGCGTTCGCGATTCGGTCGACGTGTTGCCGATCGCGGCTCGCCATCTCGCGCAGCTGCACGCATTCTACGGAGACGAGCACGGTGCACGGATCGCGCGCAGACACGTGAAGGCGTATCTGCAGCGCGTCGACGTCGCCGCTGCGGCGATCGCCCGCTTCAACGCGCTCGAGCGCGCCGACGCACAGCGCCGCTTCGTCGACGACCTCGCCGCCCGTCTGCAGTCGAGGGCCGCGTGAGGAAGGCCGCCGTCAAATTGCGCAAGCGCGCCGGCGCGAAGTCGGCGCCGCCGCATCAACCCGCATCGAAAGGTGCATTCGCCGATGCCGACGACCGGCCGCTGCATCGATGCGTCGAGAATGCGCTCGACGCATATTTCGCGGCGCTCGAGGGCGAGCGCGCGAGCGGGTTGTTCGATCTGGTGATGGCGGAAGTCGAACGGCCGATGCTCGCGAGCGTGATGCGCCACGTCGGCGGCAACCAATGCCGCGCCGCCGAGGTGCTTGGCTTGAGCCGCGGAACGCTGCGCAAAAAGCTCATTCAGCACGGCCTGTTGGAAGATTGACTATGAGCGACTCGACGTTGCGTCCGATCCGCCGGGCGCTGATCAGCGTTTCCGACAAAACCGGAGTCGTGGAACTCGCGCGCTCGCTCGCGCATCGCGGCGTCGAGCTGTTGTCGACCGGTAACACGCGCCACGCGTTGGCTGCCGCCGGAATCGCGGCGCGAGAGGTCGCCGAACACACCGGTTTCCCGGAGATGATGGACGGGCGTGTGAAGACGCTGCACCCGAAAGTGCACGGCGGCATCCTCGGCCGACGCGGCACCGACGACGCCGTGATGGCGCAGCACGGTATCGTGCCGATCGATTTGGTCGTCGTGAACCTGTATCCGTTCGAGGCGACGATCGCGAAGCCCGGTGCGACGCGCGAGGACGCGGTCGAGAACATCGACATCGGCGGACCGGCGATGGTGCGGTCTGCCGCGAAAAACCACAAAGACGTGCTGATCGTGGTCGATCCCGACGACTATGCCGAAGTTCGGTCCATCGTCGAGTCAGGCGGGTCGACCTTCGACCAACGATTCCGCTACGCCGCAAAGGCGTTCGCGCGCACGGCGAGCTACGACGCGGCGGTCGCCGGATACCTGGCGGGCGGCGAACGCGAATTCCCGAATCTACTGAGCCTGCAGTTCGACAAACGCGAGTCGCTGCGGTACGGGGAAAACCCGCACCAGCGCGCCGCCTTGTACGCGGATCGCGGCGGCAATCGGTCCGGCACGATCACCGACGCGAAGCAGCTGCAGGGCAAGGAACTCTCGTTCAACAACATCGCCGACACGGACGCCGCGCTCGAATGCGTGCGCGTGTTTGACGAACCCGCGTGCGTGATCGTCAAGCATGCGAATCCGTGTGGCGTCGCGATGGCGAGCGACATCAAATCGGCTTATGCCAGGGCTTATGCAACCGATCCGACGTCGGCGTATGGCGGCATCATCGCGTTCAATCGTGTGCTCGATGCGGCGACGCTGCAGGCGATCGTCGAGCGGCAGTTCGTCGAAGTGGTCATCGCACCGCGCATCGACGCGGCGGCGCTCGCGATCGGTGCGCGGCGCAGGAACTTGCGCCTGCTGGAGTGCGGCGAGCTCGTCGTGCAATCGCGCGGCTACGAGGTGAAGCGCGTCAGTGGCGGCTTGTTGGTGCAGACGCCCGACGAAGTGTGTCTCGACGAGAAGGAACTGAAGGTCGTGACCAAACGCGCGCCGAGCGCGCGCGAGCGTGCTGACTCGATGTTCGCGTGGCGCGTCGCGTGGTTCGTGAAATCGAACGCGATCGTCTATGCGAAGGACGGCGCGACGGTCGGCGTCGGAGCGGGGCAAATGAGCCGCGTCGTCAGTGCGCGGATCGCATCGATGAAGGCGGCCGACGAAGGGCTGTCGGTGTCGGGTTCGGTGATGGCGTCCGATGCGTTCTTTCCGTTTCGCGACGGCATCGATGCGGCCGCGCAAGCCGGCGTCACCGCGGTGATTCAACCCGGCGGATCGGTGCGCGACGACGAAGTCGTCGCGGCGGCGGACGAACACGGGCTCGCGATGATCTTCACGGGGCTGCGGCACTTCCGACATTGATCGAATCGGCGCGCGCGAAGGGGAGGCACGCATGAAGGTACTCGTCGTCGGCGGTGGCGGGCGCGAACACGCGCTCGCGTGGAAGGTCGCGCAGAGTGACCGCGTCTCGACCGTGTTCGTCGCGCCGGGCAATCCCGGCACTGCGCGCGAACCGAAAGTCGAGAACGTCGCGATCGACGTGCTGAATTTCCCTGCGCTGGCCGACTTCGCGCGTCGCGCCGGCGTCGAGCTGACGATCGTCGGCCCCGAAATGCCGCTGGTCGCCGGAATCCGCGACTACTTCGACGAACGCGGGCTCGCGTGCTTCGGGCCGACGCGGGCTGCTGCGCAGCTCGAAGGATCGAAGGCGTTCGCGAAGGAATTCTTGCGGCGCCATCGCATTCCATCGGCCGCCCATCGCACCTTCACGGAACTGTCGGCAGCCGAGGCGTACGTGCGGTCGCGCGGTGCACCGATCGTCGTCAAGGCGGACGGTCTCGCGGCCGGCAAAGGCGTCGTGGTGGCGTACAGCATCGACGCGGCGGTCGCGGCGCTACGCTCGATGCTATCGGACAATGCGTTCGGCGACGCGGGGCACCGCGTCGTGATTGAAGACTGCCTGCAAGGCGAAGAAGCGAGCTTCATCTGCATCTGCGACGGGCGACGTGCGTTGCCGTTCGCGAGTGCGCAGGATCACAAGGCGCGCGACGAAGGCGATCTCGGGCCCAACACCGGCGGCTTGGGCGCCTATTCGCCGGCGCCGGTCGTTACGCCAACCATCCACGAACGGATCATGAATGAGGTCATCCATCCGACCGTCGCGGGAGCCGCGGCCGACGGCACGCCGTTCGTCGGCTTCCTGTATGCCGGGTTGATGATTGCGCCGGACGGCACGCCGAACGTCATTGAGTTCAACTGCCGGTTCGGCGATCCGGAGGCGCAACCGGTCTTGATGCGCCTGCAATCCGATCTCGTCGAACTGTGTACCGCGGCGCTCGCGGGCCGACTCGACGGCGTGCAGATGCGCTGGGACACGCGGGCGGCGCTCGCGGTCGTGATGGCGGCGGGCGGATACCCTTTGTCTTACGCGAAAGGCGATGCGATCGACGGACTCGACGCCGCGGCCGCGGACGTCAAAGTGTTCCATTCAGGCACGCGCGAGGTCGGCGACAAGATCGTGACCGACGGCGGCCGCGTGCTGACGGTCGTCGGGCTCGGCGACGACATCGTGGTCGCGCAGCGTCGCGCGTACGACGGCGTGGCACGAATTCGGTATGCGAACGCCTATTTCCGCCGCGACATCGGGTATCGCGCGGTCGCGCGGATACGCGCGACGCGCTGATCGAGGCGATCTCGCACGCCGATTGCGGCCGAGCGCCGTCGTCGGCGAGACGCGCGCTTCGTCAGCATGGGCGCATCATGCTCGCGAGACTCCTCCGCCGCTTCGAACCGTTCGCGTCGCTCGAATGGACGACGCTGTGCAGCGTCGCGCGGCACGCACGGTTGTTGCGTTGCGCGGGCCAACGCACATTGGCGCCGAGCGGCCGTGCGCACGGGCGCTGCTATCTCGTGAAGGGCGTCGTACGACGGCGTACGAAGGACGGTCGCAACGAAGCCATCGGCGCCGATGATCCGGCAGCGCGCCAGGCGTTGTTGGTCGCCGGCGACGGTGCGTCGATCGAGACGTTGGGGGCGGCCACGCTGCTGTGGATCGTCGTCGATCCGGTCGCATTCATGCTCGGCGCCGACGTCGGCACATATTCGGTCGAGCGGCTCGACGCCGACGATCGGCATTGGATGCACCGATTTCTCGGTCCGGGCATCGTCGAATGGCTCGAGCCGAGCGCGCTGCAGGCCGTCTTTCGCACATTCGTGTCGTCGACCGTCGAACGGGGCGAGCCGATCGTCTGCGAGGGCGACGAGGCCGACTTTTTCTACGTCATTGCCAACGGTGCAGCTGAGGTGCGCCGGCGGGGTCGACGCGTCGCGACGTTGATCCCGGGCGATTCGTTCGGCGCGGACGCGCTCGTCAGCCGCGCGCACCGCAATGCGACGGTGTCGATGTTGGAGCCTGGACGCGTGATGGCGCTCGCCGCGCCGTCGTTCGAGCGACTGATGGCGGAGCGGCTGGTGCGTTGGATCGACGGGCGCGCCGCCGGTTGTCACGAAATCGATCTGTCGCAGCGAGCGAGCGGCCCCGACGCGCTGCGCGAGTTGGTCGGGGAACTCGATCTCAGCGCGAGCTACGTGTTCGACGGTCGCGCGGTCGGTGATCGGGCGCTCGCCGCGTTTCTCGCTGCGCAACGCGGCGTTCGTGCATTCGCGCGCCGCGGCGTGAACGGCGGCTGACCGCGGTTCAAGCGGGGACGGTGCGATCCTTGGCCCAGGCGCGCAGCGATTGCACGACGTCGGCTCGCAGCACCGACATCGGATACGTGCGATTGAGCGCGGCGAGCACGTCGTCCGACGTCACGGCGGATTGGTGCGATGCCGATACGTAGCGCGCCGACACGATCGCCTCCTCGATCTCGGCACCCGTGAATCCGTCGCTGTGCTCGGCGAGCTCGTCGAGGTCGAATGCAGCCGGATCGATGCCGCGTTTCGCCAGATGAATGTGGAAGATCTCCTTGCGGGTCTTCGAGTCCGGCAAATCGACGAAGAAGATCTCGTCCATCCGACCCTTCCGAACGAGCTCCGGCGGCAACTCGGCGATGTCGTTCGACGTCGCGACGATGAAGACCGGATGTTTGTTCTCCGCCATCCACGTGAGCATCGTGGCGAGCACGCGTTTCGAGGTCGCGTTGTCGGAGTCGCCGGTCGCGATGCCTTTTTCGATTTCGTCGAGCCACAACACGCACGGCGCCATCAACTCGGCTTGCCTGAGCGAGTTGCGCAAGTTGCGTTCGGTCTCGCCGAAGTACTTGTTGTACAGCGTCCCGAAGTCGAGCCGCAGCAACGGCACGCCGAACGTTCCGGCGACGGCCTTCGCCGCGATGCTCTTGCCGCTGCCTTGCACACCGAGCAGCAGCAGTCCCTTCGGGCGATCGGTGCCGCTCGGCCTCAACAACTCGCTCTCGCGCACGCGCAGCCATGCTTTGAGATTGTCGAGGCCGGCGACGTTCGCGAACGAGTCGGTGTCGTGCTCGTAGTGCAGTACGCCTTCCGCGTCGAGCAGCTCGAACTTCAGCTTGTTGATCTCCGGGATGTCGCTCTCGCTGATGACGCCGTCGGCGAACACGGCGCGGCGAATCAGAATCTGCGCGTCGGAGTGCGTGACTCCGCGCAAGTTCGCGATCAACTTGTCGAGCGTCCTGCTGTCGGTCGAGACCTTGCGGCCCTTGTTCAGGCGCGCCCACTCCTGCGATTGCTTGCGGATCATTGCGAGCAGCTCGTCGTCGCTCGGCAGCCGCAGGTTGAACGTCGCGGTCAGGTGGCTCAGCTCTTGCGGAATCGTCAGCGCGTGGCTGACGAGCACCAGCGTGTTGCCGAGGCGCTCGTAGTCGTACGCGATGTCTTTGATGTGACGAACCGCCTTAGGTTCGTTCACGAGATACGGATGCACGTCGCACAGCGCATATAGCGCCGGGCCGGGCGTCGAGCCGATGTGGACGAGCGCCTCCGTCGCGTCGCCGAACTTCACTTCGTCCACCGCCTCGCTAACGAGTCCGCCGCGGCGCAGACCGCGCGTCACCGACCATTCGCTGAATGGCAGACCGCGCTGCAGCGCGAATTGCAGCAACAAGGCGAGGACGCGGCGCTCGTCGGGCGATTCGATGACGATGATCGGGATGCGAGCGTCGAGTATGAGCCCGAGATCTCGCGTGTCGCTCACGTCAGACTCCTTGCTTTCGCGACCCAGGTCGATCCGATAGAGTGGTCCGCCGTCGGCCGTTCTAAGGGTAGTCGGTGATGCCCGATTGTCTCTTCTGCAAGATCGTCGAGCGCCAACTCTCGAGCGACGTCGTCTACGAGGACGACGACGTGCTGGCGTTCAACGACATCCATCCGCAGGCGCCGACGCACGTACTCATTATTCCGAAACGGCACGTCGCCACAGTGAACGACGTAACAGATGCAACGGTCTTTTCGACGCTGATCGTGTGCGCGCGCGACATCGCGCGCAAGCGCGGCATCGCCGATTCGGGTTATCGCGTGTTGCTCAACTGCAACCCGGATGGCGGCCAAACGGTGTATCACCTGCACTTGCATTTGCTCGGCGGACGGCAGTTGCGGGGGCTCGGCTGATGGCCGCGAATTCACTGCTCGATCTCGCGGTGATCGCCGCAGACCGGGTCCTGCGGACGCTCGCCGGCCAGCGCGTTGCGGAGCGCAGCTCGCCCGCCCAGCACGTCGAAACGCCGCAACTCGCTGACAAACATCGCGCGCATGCGGCAGGACTCATGCGCGTGAACCACGCCGGCGAAGTGTGCGCCCAAGCGCTGTACGAAGGCCAAGCGATGGTCGCGCGCGATGCGCAGGTGCGCGACGCGTTGCTCGCGGCCGCGCGCGAGGAAGAAGACCACCTCGCGTGGTGCGACGAACGCTTGCGCGAGCTCGACAGTCGACCGAGCGCGCTGAATCCGCTGTGGTACGGCGTGTCGTTCGCGCTCGGCGCCGCGACGGGACTCCTCGGCGACAAGATCAGCTTGGGATTCGTCGCCGCGACGGAGGATCAAGTCTGCCGGCACCTCGATCGGCATTTGCACGATTTGCCGCGCGAGGACTCGCGCAGCCGCGCGATCGTCGCGCAGATGCGCGACGACGAAGCGCGCCACGGCACCGCGGCGCTCGAGGCGGGCGGCGCCGAATTTCCGCAGCCGGTGAAGGATGCGATGACGCTGGTGTCGGCCGTGATGACGGCGACGTCGTATCGCGTCTAGGTCATTGCGCCGCGGCGTCGACGATCTCGTAGTCGTGCGTGATCTCGACACCGCCGCGTTCGAGCATCAACGACGCCGAGCAGTATTTCGTCGCCGACAGTTCGATCGCGCGCGCGACTTGGTTTTGCTTCAGCGCGCGGCCCGTTACGACGAAGTGAATGTGGATCTTGGTGAAGACCGCCGGTATCGTGCTCGCCCGTTCGGCCGTTAACTGCGTCACACAATCGGTCACGTCTTGGCGAGATTTCTTCAGGATGTCGATCACGTCGATCGATGTACACGACCCAAGTCCCATCAGTACCATTTCCATCGGTCGAATCCCGAGATTTCTGCCGCCGTGCGAGGATGGTCCATCGATGATCGTGGTGTGGCCGCTCTCCGATTGAGCAATGAATTGCCCGTCTTTCATCCACAAAACGTTGGCTTTCATTGCGGTAGCACGGTCATCTCGTGACGTTGGTCGGGCTCGCGATGTTAACTCCGACCGTTCGGTCACAGAAACCGTGCCACTCGTCGTGCGCTGCTCGTCTACCTGATCACGGCGTGCCAGAGTTCAACTCGACAGGCACGTCACTAAGGAGCGTATGAAATGCTTGCAGTGAAAAGTACTCAGCCGATGGGCGCCGTACAGAAACGCCCAATTGCGAAGGGGTACCAGTCGAACATGGCGAACACGGACGGTTCAGAGAACACTCACCTCGAAGCTTTTCTCGCTGCTGCGCATCGCCGCAAGTATCCGGCGAAGAGCACGCTGATCTACGCGGGCGACAAGTCGGATTCGATCTATTACATCATGAAGGGATCGGTGACCGTGCTCGTGGAAGACGAGTCCGGGCGCGAGATCATCGTCGCGTATCTCAACAAAGGCGACTTCTTCGGCGAGATGCCGCTCTTCTTCGACGACAGCAGTTCGCGGTCCGCGTGGGTGAAAGCCAAGACCGAATGCGAAGTCGCGGAGCTGTCGTATGCGAAGTTCAAGGAACTCGCAGAGAAGCACACCGAACTCCTGTACGGCGTCGGCCGCCAGATGGCCGAACGCTTGCGCAAGACCACGCAAAAGGTCAGCGATCTGGCATTCCTCGACGTCACCGGTCGCGTTGCCCGCACGCTGCTGGATCTTACGCGGCAGCCCGATGCGATGACGCACCCGGACGGGATGCAGATCAAGATCACGCGGCAGGAGATCGGCCGCATCGTCGGTTGCTCACGCGAGATGGTCGGCCGCGTCTTGAAGACGTTGGTCGACCAAGGCCTCGTGTCGGTCAAAGGAAAGACGATGGTGGTCTACGGCACGCGCTGATCGCGTTCGATTTGGCGGAAGGGATCTCTGCCAAGCGTGCGACGCGCGTTTCGACGAGCGGCGCACGAGGACATCCGGCGAGACCTAGGACGGTCGAGGTGTCCGAAAAAGCCCGCAATGCGGGCTTTTTCTTTTGTTTCGATTGGGCGTTTCGATTCGACGAACGATCAGGCGTCGAGCAACGCGACGATGCGATTGGCGGCTTCGGTCGGGATGCACTCGCTCGTGTCGATCTTGATCGCCGGTGTCGGCATCAATCGATAGTCGAACCCGCCTTGTTCACGCATGCGCCGATAGTCGGCGACCGATGCTAGCTTGCCGAGCGCGCGGCGGTCCGGATTCTCGATGCGCGACTCGATCACCTCGTCGGGACACGTGAGCTCCACGAATACGACTTCGCCGCCGAGGCGTTCGATCACGACGCACGCGTGCGAGATGAACGACGCGCGAATCGACGCTTGCGGCTCGAACGTGAACACCAGAGAGCGGTTGACGTGGACGGCCTCGCGCAACACTTCGGTCCAAGCCCACTCGCGGATTCGGACAAACGGTCGCATGCCGACGTCGAACACGCTGCTCACCAGATTCACGGCGAGATGGTCCGGGAACAGTCGGTAGCCGGTCATCGCGGCGACCTCGCGCGCGATCGTCAATTTGCCCGAGGCCGTCGGACCGAAGATGAATACGACCTGCAAGCGAATGTCCCCTCGTCGCGTTGGTTGTGGTTCGTTTCGGCGGGATGCCGCACTTTTGCGTACGGCGCGTGCCGGCGCAACGGCGCGCTATCGTGACGTCGTGAAACGGCAAACGCAATGCTCGCTAAGGGGTGGCGGGATTGCCGGTGTCGACGAAGCGCCGCAATCGCTGCAGCTGACCGAGCTGGACGGCGTCGACGGTTGCGCGAATTCGTCGATGCCGTCGGGCACGGCCGTCGTCGGTGTCGATCGAAAAGTTCCGCGATTCCCCAGAGCACGAGTCATCGTCGCGTAGCGAGACGAAGGCGTATGGAAAGCGCTGTGTCATCATCGCGCGATGTACGACGCAACAGGTCGAGCGAGTCGATGACGGTCGCAGCAGCGACCGAGATCCGCGCAGCCGGCCCACTGGTGCGGGCGCTCGCGCTTGCCATCGACGAATTGGTGCGTTGGACCGTGATCTATGCGGCGACGATCGTGCTGCTCGCGACCGGGCGATTCAGCCCCGGTGCGATCGGCGTGGCCGTGCTCGCGACTTACGGTTTGTACGGCGGTTTGTTCGAAGGGTTCGCGACCGGGCAGACGCTAGGCAAGCGCGCGTTGCGGATCCGGGTCGTGCGGCGCGACGGAACGTCGATCGGATTGCTCGCTGCGTTTCTTCGCAACGGTCTGTTGTTGGTCGATGCGTTGCCGTTCGCGTACGTGCTTGGGTTGCTCGTGATGATGACGACGCGCCGTTTCCGCCGCGTCGGCGATCTCGTCGCAGGAACGGTTGTCGTGTACGCCGACGATGTCGTCGAGCCGTGGAGCGAGGCCGATCGCGGCTGCGAGGCTGTGCGTGCGAACCCGGCCGCGTTCTACGCGGCGTGGTTCGCGGCCGCGGCGCCGACGTTCGTCGTCATCGCGATCGCGCTGTGGGATTCCCCCGGCATCGCCGGTATTGCGATCTGGTGGTTCAAGCCGTTCTACGAACGTTGGCCGATGTGGATTTACGCGCAGCGTGCGCGCGGCCGACCGGCGAGCGTGACGGGCGCGTTCGTGCAATGGCGGATGCTCCTACGCGGGCTGGGCCCGATGTTGACTTATCGGCGACTGGTGCCGCGCCGTTCGTTCGACGCGCCGATCGAGGCGTTCGAGGGATTGCGCGGCGCGCAACGGCGCGGCCGCGCGATGGTGCTGCATCAGCGCGACGCGCAGCCGGCGATGTGGGCGACAATCGTCGGAGTGCACGTCGAAGCGTTCGTCTCGACGTTCGCTGCGTTTGCGTTGTGGTATGCGGCCCCGTCGACCCGGTTCGACCTCGATTCGCTGCTCGCGGTCGCATCGGAGCCTTGGTTCGGGTGGGCGTCCAACCTGATCTACTTGGGCGCGATCGCGTTGGTGGGTCCGCACTACGCGGCCGCCGGTTACGCGCTGTATCGACATCGGTGCGACACGCTCGAGCGCGGCGTCGAGTAATCGGCCTCAGTCGAAGAACAATCGCCGCAGCGCAGCCCCCGGATCCGCTTCGCGCATGAACGCTTCGCCGACCAGGAACGCATTGACGCCCCGCGCCCGCATCGCGTCGACCTGACGCTTGTCGTGAATGCCGCTCTCCGTCACCACGATGGCGTCGTTGGGGACGCGGGGCAGTAGTTCGAACGTCGTCGTCAAATTGGTCTCGAACGTGCGCAGGTCGCGATTGTTGATGCCGATCAGCCGCGGCGACAGCGCGACGGCTCGCTCGAGTTCGTACGCGTCGTGGACCTCGATCAAGACGTCTAGGCCGAGGTCGATCGCGTGCCGATATAGGGCGCCGAGTTCCGGTCCCGGCAGCGCAGCGACGATCAGCAGGACACAGTCGGCGCCGAGCGCGCGGGCTTCGTAAACCTGATACGGGTCGATCACGAAATCCTTGCGCAGCGTCGGTAGGTTCGCGGCCGCGCGCGCGCCGACGAGATAGTCGTCGTGACCTTGGAAGAACTTCTCGTCGGTCAGCACCGACAGGCACGCCGCACCGCCGTTCGCGTAGCTCCGCGCGATCGCGACCGGGTCGAAGTCGGCCCGAATGACCCCTCGCGACGGCGATGCCTTCTTGACTTCGGCGATGACAGCCGCATCGCCGGCGTCGATCCGGGCGCGCAGCACCGTGACGAAGCCGAGCGGCGCCGATGCCGCAGTGGCTCGCGCGCGGATCGCGTCGATCGGCAACGCGGCGGACCGCGCCGCGACCTCGGTGCGCTTGTGCGCGAGAATCCGCTGGAGCACGGTCTCCATCGTCACACACCCATCAGCGAGGTCAGTCGTACGAGTTCGCCGAACCTCTCGTTCGCGAGCCCGGCGGCGATCGCGTCCTGCGCCATCGCGACGCCGTTGGCGAGGGACGTCGCGACCCCCGACACATAGATCGCTGCGCCGGCGTTCAGCGCGACGATGTGCGATGCCGCCGACTCGGGTTCGTCGAATGCGCGTTGCATGAGGGCGAGACTCGCCTTCGGCGAATCGGCTACCAAGCCGTCGAGCGACGTCGGATCGATGCCGAAGTCCTGTGGCGCAATCGTGAATCGACCGATCTCGCCGCGCTTCAGTTCGACCACCTGCGACGGACCGGCGATCGAGATTTCGTCGAGCCCATCGGCGTGCACGAGCATCACGTGACGGCTGCCGAGTTGGTGCAGGACGCGCGCGAGCGTTTCGAGCCAATGCGGCGAGTAGACGCCGATCACCTGGTTCGGTGCCGAGGCTGGGTTCGTCAACGGTGCGATCAGATTGAACAGCGTGCGCGTGCCGAGTTCTCGTCGCGGCCCCGCCGCGTGCTTCATCGCGCGGTGATGCGCCGGCGCGAACATGAAGCCGACGCCGGCTTCGCGAATGCACCGCGCGATCTGCGCAGGCGTCAGATTGATGTTGACGCCGCCGGCCTCGAGCACGTCTGCGCTGCCGCTACGGCTGGTGATGCCGCGATTTCCGTGCTTCGCGACGTGGGCGCCGGCGGCCGCCGCAACGAAGGCGGCCGCAGTCGAAATGTTGAAGAGCTTCGCGGCGGCGCTGCCGCCGGTGCCGCACGTGTCGACGAGATACGGCGTTTCGACCGGTACCTTCTCCGACAGCGCGCGCATCGCTTCGACCGCGCCGGCGATCTCGTCGACGGTTTCGCCTTTGACCTTCAATGCCATCAGGATGCCGCCGATCTGCGCGTCGGTCGCGGCGCCGGTCATGATCGACTCGAACAGCGCGCGCGATTCGGCGCGCGCCAGATCGCGGCCTTCGCCGAGCTGCGCGAGGCGCGCCTGGATATTGTCGTTGGCGGTCATCGCGTCATGCTGCGAGCGACGTGCGCGCGAGGAAGTTGCGCAACAAGTCGTGACCGAATTGCGTCAGGATCGATTCCGGATGGAACTGCACGCCCTCGACCGGCAGCGTGCGATGGCGCACGCCCATGATCTCGTCGACCGCGCCGTCGTCGCGTTGCGTCCACGCCGTGACTTCGAGACATGCGGGCAACGATTCGCGCGCGACGATGAGCGAGTGATAGCGCGTCGCCTCGAACGGCGACGGCAATCCGGCGAACACGCCGCGGCCGGTGTGGTGAATCATCGACGTCTTGCCGTGCATGACCTGGCGCGCCCGCACGACCTCGCCGCCGAACGCCGCGCCGATCGCTTGGTGGCCGAGGCAGATGCCGAGGATGGGAATGTTTCGCGCGAATCGGCGGATGACGTCCAACGAGATACCGGCTTCGTTCGGCGTACACGGCCCCGGTGAGATCACGATGGAGTTGGGCGCCAGGCGCTCGATTTCGGCGACCGTGATCTCGTCGTTGCGATGCACGGCGACGTCGGCGCCCAGCTCGCAGAGGTACTGGACCACGTTGTACGTGAACGAGTCGTAGTTATCGATCATCAACAACATTTCTTTGCATCCTTTTGATCGGTCGGAAAATTCGCGTTCGCGGACCTTGTGCTGCGAGCGCGGTTCGTGGACGACTGGGGTAACGATCAGTGGGACGACGATGGGCGGAACGCCCACCAGCGCACGACTCGAAGCGCCGTCGAGGGATTCGAATGTGGCATTGGCGATGGGCGAATCATAGCGGTGGGCTTATAAGGGATTCGGGCGGGGGACGCAACGATTCGCGGGCCAAAACCGGCAACGGTCGGTAACAAGTAGGTAACACCAAAATGGTGCGCGAAGCCCGCGTTTCGCTAGTTGCAACGGGACGCGAACTGTATACTCGGCAGCCGTTTTCCCAACACAAAAAACCGTCGCACCTGCCGTTCACCGTTCGTTCAGTTCGGACCGCGTATAAAGCGTCCGCCGAATGACGGCGAACAACCAAAATCCATGAAAATCCTAATTGCGCTCTTAGCAGTGTGTGTGGGTTCTGCCGCCTTCTGGGCATCCTTCGATCAACCGTTGGCGGCGCCGGATTGGAACGGCAAGCTCGGCGGAATCTCGTACAACCCGAGCGGAATCTTCGACAAGAAGGCGTTCAACTCGACCGTGCCCGAATCGGTGATCCGCGACGACCTGAAGCAGTTGTCGACGGTCACCAACCGTATCCGGACGTACTCGGTCGCGCGCGGCCTCGATCGCGTCCCGTACATCGCCAAGGACTTCGGCCTGAAGGTCACGTTGGGGATCTGGCTCAGCGACGATCGTTTGAAGAACGAAGCGGAACTCGCGCGTGGCATCGCCGTCATTCGCGACAATCCGGACACCATCGATCGCGTGATCGTCGGCAACGAAGCGGTGCTGCGGGGCGAGCTGACCGCGAGCGACGTCGTCGCCTACATCCATCGCGTGCAGAACGCAATTGCGAATCCGAAGATCGAAGTCGGCACCGCCGACGTATGGAGTACGTGGCTGCGCTATCCGACGCTGGCGCAAGGCAGCGCGTTCGTCGGCATACACCTGTTGCCGTACTGGGAGGGCATCGCGCCGAATCAGGCGATGGGCTACATCACCGATCGGTTCGCGATGATTCAGAAGGCATTCCCGGACAAAAAGATCGTGATCGCCGAAGCGGGCTGGCCGTCGGAAGGGCGCGTCAAGAAGGGTTCCGTGCCATCGGCGTCGATGGAAGCGCTGTTCATCCGCAAGTTCCTGCGCCTCGCCGCAGCGAACGATTACGACTACTACATCATCGAAGCGTACGACCAACCGTGGAAGGCTGGCCCGGAAGGTGCCGTCGGTGCGTTCTGGGGTCTGTTCGATGCGGATCGCGCGCCGAAGGTCGCGTTCAGCGGTGCGCTGACGTCGTTCCCACAGTGGCCGAAGTTCGCGATGTCGGCGGCCGCCGGCATTCTCGCGGTCGGCGCGGCAGTGCTCGGTGCGCTGCCGGCGGTGGCGATGTCGGGCTATCTGCTGCTCGGCGGCATCGTCGGCGTGGTCGTCTCGGGTGTGCTTTTCATCGTCGATGCGCTGTCGCTGCGCTACGTCGATTGGGGCGCGCTCGGGGGTACGCTGCTGATCATGCCGGCGGTGTTGTTCACCGCGCTCGTGTTGCTGACCGAATGCGCCGAATGGGCGTTGAGCCTGTGGCGCATACGCCGCAAGACGATGCCCGTCGTCGACTTCGGCGGCGCGACGCCGCGCATCTCGATCCACGTGCCGACGCACAACGAACCGCCGCAGATGGTCATCGGCACACTCGACGCACTCGCGAAGTTGGACTATCCGGATTTCGAAGTCATCCTGCTCGACAACAACACGAAGTCGGAGCTCGACTGGAAGCCGGTCGAAGCGCATTGTCGCGCGCTCGGTCCGCGCTTCCGCTTCTTCCACTTCGACAACATGAAGGGCTTCAAGGCCGGCGCGCTCAACAAGGGGCTCGAACTGACCGACCCCGGTGCGACCCTCATCGCCGTGATCGACAGCGACTACCAAGTGGCGCCGGATTGGTTGAAGTCCGTCGTGCCTGCCTTCTCCGATCCGCAAGTTGCACTCGTGCAAGCGCCGCAGGACTACCGCGATGCGGACGAGAGCCTGCTGAAGAAATGCTGCTTCGAGGAATACCGCGCGTTCTTCCACGTCGGCATGGTCGAGCGCAACGAGCACAACGCGATCATTCAGCACGGCACGATGTGCGTCGTTCGCCGCACCGCGCTCGCGGAAGTCGGTGGCTGGGCGCAGTGGTGTATCACCGAAGATACCGAGCTCGGCTTGCGTCTCTTCGAAGCAGGTTACTCGGCGCACTACACATCGCGATCGCTTGGCCGCGGCCTGATGCCGGACACGTACGCGGCGTACAAGGTGCAGCGCTATCGCTGGGTATACGGCGCGATGCAGATCCTCAAGCGCCACGGGCCGCAGCTGTTCGGCCGCGGCGGCAAGCTGACGCTCGCGCAGCGCTATCACTTCGTCTCCGGTTGGCTGCCGTGGTTCGCCGACGCGTTTGCGTTGATCTTCTCGGTGCTCGCGGTGGTCTGGACCGGCCTGATGGTGTTGCTGCCGAAGTACTGCGACGTGCCGCTTGCCGCGTTGTCGGCGACGGCGCTCGCGCTGTTCGCGATCAAGACGATCAAGACGGTCGTGCTGCATCGCGCAAAAGTCGGCGGCGGCGTTCGCGAAGCGATTGCCTCGGCGATCACCGGGCTGTCGCTCGCATACATTGTCGGCAAAGGCGTACTGATGGGCCTCGTCACGTCGTCGAATCCGTTCGTACGCACCCCGAAGTGCGAGGAATCGGCGCCGTTCTCGAGCGCGCTCAAGATGAGCGCCGCGGAAGCGGTGATGCTCGTCGCGATCGTCGCGGCGTTCGTCGCGACGGTGATGCTGACCGGCGTAGACGACCCCGCGGAGAAAGTGTGGGCGCTCGCGCTCGCGGTGCTGGCGGTGCCGTATGCGGCCTCGCTGATCGTCGCGTTTGGCTCGTGCATCAAGCCGGCCCGCCGTCCGGTCGTGGCGCCGGAAATCACCCCGACCACGCCGGTCTACAAACGCCCCGATCTCGACCTGGCCGCGTAATCTCCTTGCTTCGACGTTCGAGCACCGCGTTTCATCGTGAAACGCGGCGCTGTCGAGCCGCTTCGACAAGCGGTTCTTCGACGGCCGGGGCGCCGCGTTCGATTACCGCAAACGCGATGCCGGTCGCGGCCATGGTCCAGACGATCAGCGCACCAGTCGGCAGGTCGGTCAGCATCGACGCGACGAGACCGGTGAGGTAGCCGATCGCACCAACCGCGTACGCTTTGGCCGTTCGGTTGCGCGTAGCGCGACGCGACGCGAGCGCCGGAACTATCAACGTTGAAAAGACGAGATAGACGCCGACGACCTGCACCGACGCGGTCACCGACAAGCCGAACAGCGCGTAGAAGCCGATGCGGCCGAGCCGCTCCGCGCCGACGCCGAACCATGCCCCGAGCACGATCGCCGTCAGTAACGTGACTGCGGCGAGCTGCGCATAGTTCACCCACAGAATCTGCCCGACCAACAGGTCTTTCAGGTACTCCCCGGCGTGCACGTTGCCGGCGAGCAACAGCACTTGGAGCGTCGCCGCGAGTACGA
>Ga0335084_10002491_pt1 | contig 17748 bp, 17 predicted proteins | sample Lox_Sample_44_FD_206721 | JGI IMG/M metagenome (GOLD analysis project Ga0335084, IMG submission 206721) | Soil microbial communities from Loxahatchee National Wildlife Refuge, Florida, United States - Lox_Sample_4.4 | ecosystem: Environmental > Terrestrial > Soil > Wetlands | place: USA...
CAGGGTTGCTGTACCGGCAAGTTCCCTGATCTTTGCGGTCAGATCGCGTCCGGCGTTGTGTTGTGCCAGCAGAGTGTCGACTAGCCTGACGTGCTGGTTCGCTTTGCGGAATCGCGGGAAGAGGAAGTCTTCTTCCAACTTCTCGTGATACTCTTCGACAAATCGGCGAACAATGTCGGCGGCGCTAGCGAGAATGGAACCGTCAAAAGGATGCTTTTCGGTCAGCATCTTGAGATGTTCGTCATAAATCAGCAGGATCCGGTTTAGGACACCGTGCTCGCGCATCAGATCTTCGGCAGGCGAGATCTTCTCGTCACCCTTGTTTTGTTCCTTCTCCTCTGGTTTCTGTTGGGCCAGAGCGAACGGTGATACCAAGCTGGCGCCAGCGATCGAAGAAGTGCGCAGAAAGCCGCGGCGGCTTGAAGGATTCTCCAGCATGTTTGTCCCTCCCAAATGTTGCGATCCAGAATACTTGGACGCGCACTCGTGAAGAAAAGGTTCGCTGGCCTTAAGCTGACGGATAGACTCCTAAGACCTTCACAAACTCTGCGACTTCACCCAGATGCCGCAGTGCATTCCGAGCAGGTTCATCGTCGCCCCGAAGGAAGTCGACATAAAAAACATATTCCCACGGACGTCCGCGCATGGGACGCGACTCGATCTTGCTCAGGCTGATGTCGCGTAACGCAAACACGCTCAACGACTTGAAAAGTGCACCCGGAAGGTTCTTTACCTGGAATGCAATCGAAGTCTTGTTCGCCCTGGCAGGGATCATCCGCTGATATTCGTATTTGAAGGTGTTTGAGGAGTACCCTGCTTCTTCCTGATGTCTGGAAGACCTGGAATGTTTCTTTCCAGCTCGCGAACCCTTTCGAATCAAAAAAAAGCGCGTGAAGTTGCGCTTGTCATCTTCGATGCTTGCCTGAAGAATCTTGCCTGCATACTCTCGAGCCGCCTGCTTGCCCGCAATCCCGGCGGCATCGCTCAACCGGTTCTCAATCACGTGCTTCACACTGCCTGCGGTATCGTAGAACGACACGGCGTCGATTTGCGGATGCTGCCGAAAGAAATCCCGGCACTGATCCAGCGCAACGGGATGCGACATCACCCGCTTTACTGATCTCAACTCCACACCCGGGGCGGCGATCACGTTGTGAACGATCCGCAACAAGTACTCGGCTTGGATAAATACGTCGCGCGCAACGAGCAGGTCTGCGTGTTCCGCAACGGTTCCCGCCAGAGTGTTCTCGATAGGAATCACCGCCGCCTGCACCGATCCGTTCTCGACTCGGTCGAATACTTCCGACGACCGAGCACACGGAACAACGGTGCAACGTGACAGCATCTTCTCGGCCGCCTCGTGGCTGAACGCCCCACGTTCCCCTTGAATAGCAACTTTCATGTTCTGTTTCCGAATACCGCAAAGTATACGAGATGTTCGGCGAGCGCAATTCTCGAGCGGGCTCAGGCCAGTTCCTTTCGCAGCACCAGCGCATCGACTCCGTTCGGATAATACCGAGGCCAAGTGCGGATCACACTGTAGCCATGGCGCTTATAAAACGACAGAGCTGTCTTGTTGTCGACCGCCGTTTCGAGCCCGACATAGGGACATCCGGCATCGCGTATGCGGTCCTCGGCGGCCCGCAGCAAGACGGAGCCTACGCCCGATCGACGCGTCCGGGGATTCACGTCAATGGTGATAATGTGCCCGCTTGTTGCGCAGTGGCCGATGATAAACCCCTGAATCTCACCGTCGGAGCCCTTGGTCGCGACCAGCGTGAACGACCCGCGGTGTCGTATGTAGGACTTCAATTGCTGCTTCGAATAGGAAATACCCGAAGGAAAGCATTCCTGATCCATGCGCCATAGCACATCGAAATCTTCGTTCTTAAAATCGCGAACAACGGAGGGCACCGCGACATTGTAGCTGCCGTGCACGCCGGACGCTCGACGGTTCATTCCCGGACAGATTCGACAGCAGTTGGAACGGGAGCCGCTTTTCCACAGGCGCTCGACGGAAATATGACAAAAAATTTCCATCTTGGGACTATTGTCCCCTTGCCCGATCCGCAACCTCGGACGTACCATCGGCATCAGAGGGGTGAGCGAAGACGGCTGTGGGACGCCTTCTTATCGACGTCATTTGTGCGATTGTAGGCATGGCGGGATGGTATGTCCTGTTTGCCGCCTATAACCGTCGACGTGGGGCGCAAGCTCTCCGCTGGGTTCAGTCCGCATGCGCCGGAAAAGGGCGCATCGTTGACTTCCGGTGGATCACTAGCTCTCGGCTCTACGCACGCCTGCAATTTCCCTCCCGAAGCTTTGAAAATGCCCAAGTCACAATGAAGTTTCGTCCCCGAGCCCTGCCCGTGCATTGGGTCCTGAGCCGTATTCACAAGCAAAGAGAAACCCTGACATTTGAAGCGGACCTTGGCGGGTCGCCCACCTTCCGCCTCGATGTCGTGCGGCATCGGTGGTGTGCCCAGAGCCGTGGCGCCATTGCTCGGCGGCGAAACGAACGAGAATGGGATATCTACGAGCCCGGTCCCATCGTCCTGACAACGCGGACCCATTGGAAGGAAGATTCCACGCCGGAACTCAATACGCTGATGACCGTGCGCCAGCAGGACGTCCTTCAAGTTCGCTTCCGCCCCGAGTCTCCGCAATTCTCAGCCACCATCGCTCTTGATGCTCTTGACAATCCCAAGACTGCAGCTGCCTTCCTTACCACTCTTCGTGAATTAGCGGCCGGCGCGTCGGCGCACCGTCAGTAAAGCCTTCTCCTGGCAGTCACGAATCACTGCCCAGCTTCAGATTTCTGTGCTATCGTTCCGGGCCATGCCCGATTCGCTTCTCAACCCGACTCCGCAATTTGGCACGGCCGAGTACGGCTCGAGTGGCGGCGATCGCTGTCAGTTCTGCCAACAACCAATCGGCGGAGTCTACTATCGCATCAACGATTCCATGGCCTGTTCGAGCTGTGTCGAGCGCATTCGGACCGAGCGAGCTACCGACAGTAACGCTGCTTTTGTTCGCGGGCTCACGGCTGGTATCGCAGCGGCCGTTGCAGGATTGATCGCGTACGCGGGAATCTCCATCATCTTGCAGGGCTGGGTGATCAGTTACATGTCGTTCGGTGTTGGATGGCTAGTCGGCACAGCGATGATGAAGGCATCCGGCGGAGTCGGCGGCCGACGCTATCAGATCGCCGCCGTCCTGCTGACTTACGCGGCTGTTTCCATGGCGGCAATTCCAATCTGGATGTACTTTGCCAGCAAAGAGCCATCTCAGCAAACTGAGCAGCAAAAGTTAAGGGCGGAGCAGCGTCAGCTTGAGAAGGAATCCGGACAACCCAGTTCCGAGCCGGAAAAACCGGCGCTCACGCTAGGTCCATGGCTGGCTCGCGTCGCCATGCTCGGCCTCATCTCCCCGTTTCTGGAGTTGAAAGGCAATCCCCTCTGGGGAGCCATGGGGTTGATAATCTTGTTTATCGGTATCAAGATTGCCTGGCGCATTACTGCCGGGCGGACGCCTGAAGTCTACGGTCCATTCAACGACTCCCCTCAGGCCGCGCATTAAGCCCGCGTACAATTGAAGTGTGTCGTCCGAAGAATTCTCCTTAGCCACTCCTGACCTCATCCGCAACTGCCGCCGTTGTTCGCGCGAATTGCTGCCGGGAGCCTTGGAGTGCGATTATTGCCACGCTCTCGTTCACTCACGGCGGCTGGACGAAACTGCCAATGAAGCGAAAGTGCTCGAAGAGAGCGGTGACCGATCACGGGCGCGGCAGCTTTGGCTTTCGGCGCTGCCGTTGCTTCCTCCGAGGTCAAAGCAAGCTCTTTGGATTCAGGATCACGCTCGTTCTCTGGAAACACTGATTCCAAACGAAAAGCAGAACGCCACGTTCCCCACTCTAAGCGCAGTGGCGCGAGACAACCCGCAGCGAGGCACGCTTAGGCTTGGCGCACTCTTGAGCTTTCTCGCGTTCATCGCCATCTATTCAGCCGAGTCGGGAGCGCGATTCGGAATCGGCTTCGCGACTCTGATTCTGATTCACGAAATGGGTCACTATATCGACATTCGACGCAGGCATTTGCCCGCGGATATGCCCATCTTCTTGCCGGGACTCGGAGCCTACGTCCGGTGGCGCGACCTCGGGGTGTCACTCGAGACTCGGGCAGCTATCAGTCTTGCGGGCCCATTCGCCGGGTTGCTGGCAGCAGCGGCATGCGCGGCGCTTTGGTGGCAGACACACAATTCCTTTTGGCTATCGCTTACTCGAGTAGGCGCGGCTCTGAATTTATTGAACCTCATTCCCGTCTGGATTCTGGATGGCGGGCACGCCTCATTGGCGCTAAGCAAAGGAAACCGCATCGCTGTTCTGGCCACTGCCGCAGTTCTGTTGCTGGCACTACGCGAAAATATACTGCTACTTGTAGCCTTTGGAGCAATTTACCGATCGTTTTTTGCGAAGGATCTTCCGCCGAACCCCAGCCGGTTCATCACTATCTACTTCATCGCTGTCCTGACGGGGCTAGCGTTGATATTGTGGCTGCTCCCGGGACACGGCTTCGGAATCCGGTAGACAACCTGTGTTTGTTCTCCATGGCATCACACGCGCAGCATGGCGGGAATAAATTGAGTCATCGCAACGTTGATTTTCGAACTACAACTAGATTGCCCGCTCTGATCTCAACTCTCCGAATAAATCCGTTTTATGACTCACATCACGTTTTTCGATTGGATGGCCCCTTGGGTCTCGCGCTATTCTTCCGAGTTCCAGGTCAGTGTTGAAAACCAGCCATTTCAACTTCCGACATTTTTGATTTGGCTGTACCCGATTCAAAGCTGTTCCTACACCAAGGAGACTGAACGATATCCATGCCTAACGAACTGCGCAATTTCCTGGCACTGTCGTACGACGAACTCGAAGCACTAAACCTGAAGGCGAAGGAGGAGCGCAGGAACCGTGTGCCGCTGGAGAAGATCCGCGAAGAGCGGCTGAAATATCTCACCGATGAAAAGCGCATCAAGGCCTTGACGGTGCTATTCACTGACCTCGAAGGCCGCTTGCACATGCTCGATTACGACAAGAAGTTTCTGCTGAAGAGCTGGGACAACCTCACGTTCGACGGATCCTCTATCCGTGGGTTCACGGCGCAGCGCGAGAGCGATCTTCGCCTCGGCATCGACTGGAGCGCTTTCTACTGGGGGCCGGCAGATATTTTTGGGCCTGGCAAGGTTCTGGTGTTTGGCGATGTCATCGATAAAGGTGGCCAGCCATACTCCGCTGATATTCGCGGCGTGCTGAAGAACTTCGCCACCGACCTGTACAAGAAGAAAGGCTACACACTCAACGCGGCCAACGAAATCGAAGGCTTCCTTTTTAAGGGCGCGGACGCAGAGCGTCATTACTACGAAACCGGTAAGTTCGAATACGTCAATACCGGCGGCTACTATCACTCGTTGCCAGGCGACCCCCTGCGCACGTTCATCGACACCACCGCCGAAGTGCAGCGCGCCATGGGTTTCCAGAACGAGAAGGATCACCCGGAAGTAGCACCCTCCCAGTTTGAGATCAACTACGGTTATGGCGAAGTCGTGGCCGCCGCCGACCAGATTCAGCTTTACAAGCTGATCTGCCGTCAGATCGCGACCAACATGGGATTGACTGCATCTTTCCTGCCTAAGCCAGTTGTCGGCGTGAACGGCAGCGGCATGCATACGAACGTTTCCATAAGCGAGAACGGCAAGAACCTTTTCTGGGATGCAAAGGGCGAAGAAAAGCTGAGCAAGATGGGATGGTCATTCGTCGATCGCATCCTGACGCATGGCAATGACATCTGCCTGCTGCTGAATGCCAGCGTCAATGCGTATCGCCGTCTGGATCCACACTTCGAGGCTCCGAACCAGATCAAGGCGTCCCCTGTGGATCGCGGATCGATGATCCGCATTCCGATCGGTAATGAGAAGAGCATGCGGGTGGAAGTACGCTCGGTGGCGCCTGACGCGAATCCGTACCTCGTGATGTACTCGATCTTTAAAACTGGCCTCGATGGCGAGACCGCGAAGATCAAGAACCTGCGCCAGGCCGAACGATACCTGCCGGACAATATCTACGACGCCTTAGCCAACTTCCGCAAGGCGGACTGGACCACAACACTGCTTGGTGAGGACGTGAAGGGACGCTACGCCGACCTGAAGCAAGCCTCGGCTGATCGTTGCCCGCGCGCCCTGGGTACGTTTGTGAAAGCCCAGGAAGTCCAGTTCCATCACGAGGTCTACAACCAGTTCCTCTGGAACCTGTTCTAAACAGCTCGCAACATGAAAGCGCCCCGGTCTTTGTGCCGGGGCGTTCGTGCGTAAGGTTCGAATCTTGCAAGACATCGCACTCCAGAAACGAATGCGACTCGATACTGTCATGGGATCGTGGCCGTCACAATATTCGACTTGTTGCTTTCGTTGCCATCAAGATCCACCGCAGTCGTCGCGTAGTAATATTTGCTGCTGTCAGCAACGGTGAGATCACTGTAGAGTGTCGAGGCAGTCAAGTTCGTGTTGATCTTCGTCCACAACTTTCCGTCCGAACCGCGATACACGTTGTAGCCCACCACGTCCTTCGATTTGGACGCCTTCCAATTAAGGTCCACTACATGGTCTGCCGACTTTTGGACAACGATCGTGTACGACTCCTGCGATACGTGCCCCCCACATCCTGTTGCAGAGAGGGTGAATGTAAATGTTCCCGCCTTGTTCGGGGTTCCCGACAGATCAAGCGATTTGCTGGTGTCATCCGCCGACATCTTCAGACCGTTCGGAAGTTTTCCCGAGCTCAACTTCCACGTGTAGGGCGTGCATCCCCCACTCGCGTGGACAACAGCGGAGTATTTGGTCTTGACGACTGCATTGGGTACGTCGGTCGTAGTGATTCCGATGGATGCCAGGCATTGAGGCGCGAACGCCAGGAACAGAAGGGGGAGGCCGATCTTCATGCCTCCATGCTGTCGTCATTTCTCATTTCCGACAATCGCCGAAGGTTTCAAGCCTAGTGAGTTTTTGTCCCCCTTTGACGACACTTTGTCGATGTTAAACCTTCCCCTAGAAGGCCTCCTTTCGCCGCCAAACATAGGAATTACAATGCTCGATTGACTACAAAGTCTGCAACCAGTATATGTGGAAATTCTTTCTAAAGAACTGCAGTTCTGCCAACCAGCACGCCGGCCCCTGAAAGCCAGGGGCCTTCAGCGGAGCACGACTTGCCAGTTAGCTGGGAAGACGTATGCTTATTCGAATCCCGAAGCAAGCACAGGAGAAGCCATGGCGTCATTACCGGATGCAATCGTCCAACAGTTGCTGAATGGCCGTTACGTAGCGACCTTTGGCACTGAGAGCCCCAACCATTCCATTCACATGGTTGCGGTGTGGTATTGGTTCGACGGCACGAACGTGTACGTCGCCACCTCATCTCGCAGCCGCAAAGGACGTAACCTCCAAGCCAATTCGAACGTCTCGCTGATGATCGACTCTCGCGATCCCGCCGCGTCCTTCGGCATCACCATTACCGGCACGGCACAGATTCTGACCGGTGACGCATCGCAGAAGCGAAACGCACAGATTCATCGGAAATACCTGAGTGAAGCGGCCATTGCCGACCCAAAGGTGGGTCCGGTCTTTTCGGGTTGGGATGACATCACGGTGCAGATCGCCCCGGCGTCGATCATTTCCTGGGATATGCGCGAAGCCGATCGACAGGTATTCGGCGGCGCCTTTGAGCGCAACCCCGGATACTTGTTGCCGCTGGAGCGATAACTCGTTTTTTCCAACGATTGCACGAGCGCTGCGACGAGGAACCTCTGTCCATCACCTGCCACCTGCAAACTGAATCCGGAATACATAGGCATACTTTCCGGGAGCTTTCTCCGGCAGGCTGATTCGTAATCCGTCCCCAGTCTGCTGAAAAGGCAGTGAGGAATTCGATCCGACCAACTCCACTGACTGCACGCTCTGGTCCCCCGCAGTCCCTGTCTTTAACGAATGGATCGTAAGCTCGCGATTCGCCGGCCAGGCCAATTCGATCGCATAGAGCGAACCATTCTTCGTGGTGAAGCGAATGTCTTCCGGAGTGTAGGGCTGGGTTTCAGTGTCGTGAAAAGCGCCTTCGGAGACCTTCGTCGGCCCTTCTCCGAATACTCTCCATGCCCGCGTCCCGTACACTGCTTGGCCGTTCACCTTCAGCCAGCCGCCAACGTCGCGCAGTACCTGCTGGACTTCGTCTGGGATCGTACCGTCTGCGCGGGGTCCGATATTCAGTAGCAGGTTTCCGTTCTTGCTGACGATATCCACCAGTTGATGGACGATGTTTTCCGCGGTCTTGAAATTCTCGTTTTCGACGTAGCCCCACGAACGATTGCCGACCGAAGTGTCCGTCTGCCAGTACAATTGCCGGATTCCCCCGAGTTGTCCGCGCTCCACATCCAGCACACCCGAGTGCTCCTGCATGGCAAAGTCTTTGTAGTTAATGACTCCTGTGGCCTTGCCATTCTCCTGCATCGTGTTGTAGTAAAACGCCGCGAAGCGTGTAAGTTCGCGCCGTACTGACGGCTGTCCATCCCACCAGTCGAAATACATGATCTCGGGCTTGTACTTCTCAACGATTTCCGCCGATCGCGCCAGCCAGTCGCGTGTCCAAGCTTCAGAAACGTACGTGAAATCATTCGAGAGTGGGCTGCCGTTGCGGCTCTCCATCCAGTGATGTGCGGGTCCGTAGAGACCGGCATACTGCTGGTCATTCACGTCCGAGATGAAAGTGCGGCCGTTGTCGAAGAAGAAGTTGTGCTCAATCCTGTGCGACGACGCGCCTAGATGCAGTCCTTCGGCGCGAACCGCCTTGGCGAGGTCGCCTGCAAGGTCACGGCGCGGGCCCATTTTCACTGCTGTCCAATCGGAGATGCTGCACTCATACATCGAAAACCCATCGTGGTGCTCGAAAACCGGGATCACGTACTTTGCTCCAGATTCTTTAAACAGGCGCGCCCACGCCTCCGGATCGAACTTTTCCGCCTTAAATTTCGGAATGAAATCCTTGTAACCGAACTTGTCCTGCGAACCGTAGGTCGCTAGGTGATGCTTGTACTCTTCCGATCCGGGGGTATACATCTGGCGCGGATACCATTCACTTCCGAATGCCGGAACCGCGTACACGCCCCAGTGAATGAAGATTCCGAACTTCGCGTCTTTGTACCAGTCGGGGACCTCGAAGTGTTGCAGAGATTCCCAATCAGGTCGGAATGGCCCTCTGGCATTGGTCTGATCCAACCGCTCCAAAATAGCTGCTCGTCCAGCATCGTACTTCGCAACCGCTTTTTGCCAGGCAATATCGATGTCGGCAGGCTTTGCTGAAGCAGTCGGAGAGTTCGGGTCGCTTCCTTGGGCAACTGAAATCGATGAAGGGAAAATCAGGGAACAGGCGAGCACAACCTTCCATGTAAACGAGTCTCTGCGGATCATCGATAACATTTCATTCCTCGGCGCAGTTCAGAAGCAGCCGTCTATCATATACGCGTCGGCGCCGACGGCAACTCGGCGCAATCTCGTTGACTCTTACCCTCGTCATCCCTAAGATGGCGCTTCAGCATTCAAACTCATTCCGAGGTTGAACGATTGTCCAACCAACCTGACCGCCCGCAGCGCAGCATCTACCATGCGATTGCAACCGACATTCATTTCTGGATTCCTCTCTGCGTTCTCTTAGGTGGAGTTTTCCTCCTGGATAAGCTTCGTTGAACTCACCTTCGAGCGCGCAGCCCGCGGCCGTAAACACTCCCGAATACGCCGCTCGTCTGCGGAGCCTGCAGGCTCTGGGAATGTTCTGCGGATTCGCCGCTGGAGCCTGGCTCGGAGGGGCCGAGGCGCCAATCAAACTTGTGAACCCCGAAATCTCCCCGATCACGGTTTCTCTCGTGATGGTCTGCGGAGTGTTTCTCGCGCGCTGGAGCGTCCCGGCGCTCATTCGTGGCACATCGCATATTCGCGCCGACGTGGGACAGGCGCCGCACCTCGTCGTGTGGGCCATTCTCGCGGGGTGCATGTGGGCCGTGGCCAACACGCTGACGATCTATGCCATCCGCAATGTCGGCCTGAGTATCGCCTTCCCTCTGTGGAATACCAACAGCCTGCTCGGAATCTTCTGGGGATTTCTTCTCTTCAAGGAACTCCATGCCGCTGGATGGAAGAGATGGCTGGGAGTCATCGGCGGCGCGCTTTGCATGTTCGTTGGAGCAACGCTGCTCGCGATAGCCTCCTCCCAACAGGCAGCACCCGGCAAGGCTGCCCTCGGGATTGCAGCAGCACTCGGCGCTGGGATTCTCTGGGGAACGATGTATATTCCCTACCGCAAGGCGTATCTCACTGGCATGAATCCCTTGTCGTTTATCACCTTCTTTACGGTTGGAGAGTTGGGAACGATGCTGATCCTTGCCATCGGCTATCGTGGAGTCGGCCCACTGTTGAACGAACTGAACGGCGCCCGACCGGTCCTCTTCTGGCTGATGCTTGGCGGGTTTGTGTGGGTGATCGGCGATCTGTTTCAGCAATATGCCACGAAGTACGTTGGGATCAGCCGCGGCATTCCTCTCTCCAACACGAATCAACTCTGGGGATTATTGTGGGGCGTCCTGGTGTTCCATGAATTAAAAGGAGCGCGCCATGCAACCTACATGCAAGTCGCCGGAGGATCGATCCTGATGGCGCTCGGAGCAGTGGCGATTGCACTTTCGTCCGCTGACTCGCGCGAGCATTCGTCGTGGCGCGATGCGGCGCAACGGGAGGGCGAGCGCTATGGTGTCGAACGCGATTATGTGCACGCGGGCATGGAAGGTCGAGCTTACGAAGCAGAATCATCGCGGAGGACGGCGCTCGATTGGATACTCATCCTCGGAGCCACAGCACTGTTCATGGGCCTCGCGGTCATGGCCAAGCCCCCACAGGTCGATGTCGCCGTAGGATGGGCTGCAGCACTGAGCGTTGCGATGTTCACATTGATGGCCGCCTGCGGCATCGCACTCTGGCGGACCACAGGATTTCGCTGAGTTACCCCTCTGAGACTAATGTTGATGTCATGAAAGAGAGGTTCCAAATGAAACGCACTCTCGCAGGCTTAACCCTGCTCGCATTCTTTGCCGCCTCGCCGGCTTCGGCACAAGTGAACCCCTACAAAGAAGGAACTCCCGGCGTCAGCGGGTACCGTGCAGAGGTCATGGCAGAAGTCACGGTGCAAGAGGACAAATTCACCCGCCTCGCCGAAGCCATTCCTGCCGACAAGTTCGCATGGCGCCCGTCGGCTGACGTACGCTCGTTCGCGGAGGTCTTCCTTCATGTCAGTGCCGCGAACTATAACCTGTACAAACTCGTGGGCACGCCTCCACCAGCGAACATCGATGTAAAGAACTTGGAGAAATCGACGACCGACAAAGCCAAAGTGATTGCCACTCTCAAAGACTCTTTTGCTCACGCGAAGACTGCGATCAAAGCCATGCCTGAGGCGGATCTCGAGAAGAGCATGGACTGGTTCGGTGGTAAGAATACAGAACGAGGGGTTCTGCTCTTCATCGTTCGCCACGCCGCCGAGCACCTCGGCCAATCAATCGCGTACGCACGTTTTGCCGGAATCGTCCCGCCGTGGACCGAGGACGCGCAGCGCAAGCCGCAAGAGAAAAAGTAGAGTTGCTCGACACGGCCGCGAAGGGAAGCCTGAAGTTTGTTTCGATGCCCTGACGCCCGAGGCCTGCAGCCTGCCTTTATGCTAGATTCGACTCTTTAATGGAACCCGCGCCGAGCATCATCACCCAGGGATTGTCCCGCCGATTCGGAGAACTCGTCGCTGTTGACGGCGTGAATCTTCAAGTTGCGGCGGGGCAGTTCTTCGGCTTTCTTGGTCCCAACGGCGCGGGCAAGTCCACCACCATCAAAATGCTGACGGGACTCCTTGCCCCGAGTTCCGGCAAGATCGAAATCCTCGGGCTCGATCTCGATGCAAATCCGGTAGAGGTGAAGCGGCAAATCGGTGTAGTCCCTGAGGGTATGGCTCTCTTCGGCCGCCTGACGGGCGCCGAATTCCTGAGTTTCGCCGGACGCATGTACGGTCTGGATCGCGAAACCGCTGCCAAGCGCGCCACTGAACTACTCGACTTCATGCAACTCGCCGATCAGCCAAAGAAATTGGTAACGGACTACTCCCACGGCATGCAGAAGAAACTAGCCATGGCAGCCGCGGTGATTCACGGGCCGAAAGTGCTTTTCCTTGACGAGCCGTTCGAAGGCGTAGATGCAATTGCTGCCGGCACTCTGAAGGCAATGCTGCAACGAATGATTGCGCGCGGGGCTACCATCTTTCTGACCTCGCACGTGCTCGAGATCGTCGAGCGTCTGTGCAGCCACGTGGCCATCATTCATCACGGCAAGCTGGTCGCTCAAGGATCGCTGGAAGAGTTGCGCGCCGGAGTCGAAGCACAAACGCCTGCTGGAGACAACACGCAGACTAAGGCAGAGAAGTTGACCCTCGAGGAAATCTTTCTGCGTGTGGTAGGAGGAATCCGGCCTGCCGAGCAGGAGCTTTCCTGGCTCGGCTAGATCAGCCAGATTCGATCAAACGTGGGGGATTCGCCTCAATAAACGCCTGCCACGCCGTCCCACTTGCAGGCGTCGCAAAGCCGATGGCAATCTCCTGCGCTGACGAATCGACATGGTTTCAAGCGAATACCTGAATGTTTCTCCGCAATCGCAGCAAACTTTGTAGCTGTGACCGTCGATCGTGAATACACGGCTTAGCTTTCGGTGATGACACCCGAAGGCCAAGTCCAATGCACTCGCAAAGGGATGGGTCACGGCATCCCACAGCGGAACTTCATCAGACTGCTGGCTCATATACAACTTGGCTCCTCAACCAACCCTGTATTGTATTTCGACATTTTCAGCGCCCACGTGAGCCGCGATACCTACACTAGTGACGCTGATCACCGCCCCATGCGTCGGATCTTCTAACTTCAACAATTCCGTCCGCTTTCCACTGCGTGCACAGATAACTGACCTATGCCAGAATGGAACGCACAAAATGGCATCTCCCCTCAGCGTCTCTTCCCAAGTCAGCACGATCGCCGCTTTGCGCTGGCGCATGTTCGTCAACGGCCTGCGGACAAGGCGCGGCAAAATGGAACTCGCGTCCCGGATCATCGTCACCTCCGCGTTCGCCATAGGAGGTCTCGGTGCCTTCGCCGGCGCAATTGCGATGTCGTGGTTCTTCGTCTCCGATGCCAAGCCTGAACTGCTGGCTGTTCCCCTATGGATGGTCTTCCTCTTTTGGCAGCTCTTCCCGGTGATGGCCACTGCCTTCACCAACAACCCGGATTCGTCCGAACTGCTCCGCTTTCCGCTGACGTACCGTTCCTACTTTCTAGTTCGGCTTGCTTACGGCTTCTTCGATCCGGCCAGCGCTCTCGGCTCTGTTGGTTTATTGGGGATGCTGATCGGAGTCTCGATCGCGCGTCCGCTTCTGTTTCCATGGACGCTGGTTGTCGTGGTCGCTTTCGGCATTTTCAATCTTGTGCTGATGCAGATGATTTTTGCGTGGATCGAACGCTGGCTGGCACAACGCCGTACTCGCGAAATCATGGGGGTGCTCTTCATTCTTATCATGCTGAGCTTCCAACTTATCGGGCCCATGGTCCAGCACATGGAGCACGGACTGCCTCCGCAACTTCAACACAATCTCGAGATTGCAGTTCGCGTGCAAGGCTTTTTACCTCCCGGCCTGGCTGCAAGCGCTATCTCTCAGCAGATCCACGGCCACATCCTGGTCGGTTTCGCGTCATTGCTTTTCTTGAGTGCGCTAACGCTCGTCATCGGATCACTGTTGCACATTCGCATTCGTGCGCAGTTTCACGGCGAAAATCTTAGCGAAGCAGACGCGCGCCCTCGCGTAAAGCAGAAGCAAGCAATGCAGGTGGGTTGGGATCTGCCGGGATTTTCCGAATCCGTTGCAGCTGTCTTCGAAAAGGAGGCGCGCTATCTTGCCCGCAGCGGCCCCATGCTGCTGACGCTCATCATGCCGATCTTCATGCTGCTGATCATTCGTTTCGGTGCAATGAATGCGCTGCAGCATTCCGCGTCGTTCAGCCGCACACCTGATATGGCTTTTCCCGGAGCGGCCGCCTATTCCCTTCTCATCCTGACGAATCTGCTCTACAACAGCTTCGGCGCCGATGGCGGGGGCATGCAATTCTTCTACGCATCCCCGGTGCATTTTCGCCACATTATCCTGGGAAAGAATCTCGCTCACGTCGGCGTGTTGCTCTTCAATGCAGCGTTCTCGTGGATTGCAGTGACGTATCTCTACGGACATCCGCATACTGCTGTCACCGTTGCAACCCTCGCCGGATTGCTCTTTGCAGCGCCCTTGAACTTCGCGGCTGGAAACCTGCTCTCCGTCTACGCTCCAAAGAAGCGGGATTTTTCTACGTTTGGCCGGCAAAATGTGTCGCAGACGACGGTGCTGGCCAGCTTTGGAATGCAGATCGTGATCGTAGGCCTTGGCGCAGCGATGTTTGCCATCGCCCGAATCTATAAGAATTTGTGGATCGCCGTGGCCCTCTTCCTCGTTCTCGCGGCGATCTCGATTCCGATCTATCTCATGACGCTGCGGCGACTGGATAAGATTGCAGTTGAGCGCAGAGAAACATTGCTCGCAGAGCTCTGTCGAGCGTAAGCCGACTCACGATTTCTCGGGATCCGCGAGAAAGCGGTAGCCTACTCCACGCACCGTCAGCAAATGCCTAGGATGCCCCGGATCATCCTCTATATATCTTCGCAATCGAACCATGAAATTATCGATTGCCCGGGTATCGGTATCCTCGTGCAAACCCCAAACTTCTTCCAGAATCTGCTTTCGCGAAACGATCTTCCCATCGTTGCGTACCAGATGACGCAACAAGTCCGACTCCATCAGTGTCAAATGGATAGTGTTTCCGTTTGAGCGCAACTCGAGAGCCCCGAAGTCAATGATCTTGCCGGCGAACGAAAACTGCCGAAATTCGTCAACAGCCCCGCCGCTCTTTGGTGACTGCTCGGCTTGACCTGCTCGGACCCAGTCGCTCCTTCGCAGCAAGCCTTGCAAACGCGCAAGCAAAATCGAGAGGTCAAAAGGCTTAGCCAGATAATCGTCCGCCCCTGCCGCAAACCCCTTGAGCACATCTTCGGGCCGTCCGCGAGCCGTCAGCATCAAAACCGGAACGTAATTGTGCGCGGCACGTAATTCGGCCACCACGCTGAATCCGTCTTTCCCCGGCAGCATGATGTCGAGCACAATCGCATCGAATGGTTCTCGTTTCTCGAGCAGCTTCAGAGTGGCCGATTCCCCGTCCCCCACAACTTCCGCCTCATAGCCTTCGGCCTCGAGATTGAATCGCAGCCCCTCGGCCAAGTGTGCTTCGTCCTCGACCAGCAGCACGCGGCTCATGCTCTCGGCCCCGATTCGATTGCTGACTGCAACTTGGGCAGCTCCATCACCAGTGTAGTTCCCTGGCCTTCTCCTTCACTCAGCGCAAACGCCGTGCCACCATGCTTCTTGGCGATCGCTTTGACAATAAACAATCCCAGGCCCGTGCCCTTCACATGAGCGAGTGACCTGGGCGTGCCACGATAGAAACGTTTGAACACCCGCTTGAGATCGTCCGGAGGAATACCGACGCCTCGGTCTTGAACGCGTAAGACGACGCGCCGATCATCCTGATTTTCAAGCCGCACGCGCACATCCACCTGGTCTCCGGAATACTTGATCGCATTGTCGAGAACATTGGACACTGCGGTGCGCAGGTCTTCGGTGCTGCCTTTTACGTGAAGCCCGATACCGTTGCTCGCTACTTCTTCAAAACGAAGTGCCTCGGGCTGAAGATGATAGCGAATGCGAATGGCATCGACACAATCGCGAACGACTTGGCCGAAATCAACATCTCTCTTTTCGGTTCCGGCTTTCCTGTCTCCAGCACGTCCGGCCCGCAAAACTTGCTCCACGGTTTCGGTCAATCGATCGACGTCGGTCAACATCAGTCGATAGAACTCCTGCTTTCTGGCTTCGGGAAGGTCGCGCCTCTGTAAGGTTTCCAGATGCAAGCGGATTGAGGCAATCGGTGTCTTCAGCTCATGAGTTACAGCGTTGATGAAGCTGTCGTGCTGCTCGCTGCGCCGCACCTCTCGCACGAGAAAAATCGTGTTCACCACCATGCCGGCGATGATCAGCGCGAAGAAGATAATTCCGAAGAACAGCAACACCCCTTCGCGCCAATTGAGGATGATCCAGCCAACGTTGAGAGCAACCGCCAGCGCCACCAGGCCTATGCCCAGGATGATGAAGAATACGATCGTTCCGCGGCGGCTCGAGATGCGCATCGTCTGTTCGGAATGATTCTACCGCTTGTCAGAACTGCCGAGTCCCTCCAAAAATAAAGCCTCGGCCGAAGCCGAGGCCATGAAACCAGCTTGTCGACTAATCTCCAGCAGCCGACAACTCCGCAGCGGCATCTGCATTGATCAACCGGCCATTGGGAGCGGCGACCAAGCCCTGCTCCAGTTCGGCCAATCGTACGCGCTTCACATCCCACGCAAGGCCTAACTTTTGCAACGCCCAAATCCCGTACCAGTTCGTATCAATCTCATACCAGGTAAGACCATGGGCCGCCGACGTCGGGTGGGCATGATGATTGTTGTGCCACCCTTCCCCGAAAGTCAGGATTGCAACCCAAAAACTGTTCGTCGAAAGGTCGCGTGTAGCGAAACGCCGTGTTCCCCAGGTATGCGTCGCCGAGTTCACCAGCCAGGTACAGTGCAAAAGAAAGACAGTACGGAAGAATGTTCCCCACAGCAGCCACGGCAGGCCGCCGATCGCGAACAGCGCGATCCCAAGAGCAATCTGCGGGACGTAGTGATACTTCGTAATCCAAACGTGAAACTTGTCCTTAGCCAGGTCGGGCACATATCGGGCCAGCGTGGTGGCATCATGGTGCATCGACTTGCCCATGAGAATCCATCCCATGTGCGCCCACCATTTGCCATCGATCGGAGAATGTGGATCACCTTCCTGATCCGAATACTGATGGTGAATGCGATGCGTGGCCACCCAGAAAATCGGTCCACCTTCGAGCGCGAGAGTCGCGCAGAAAGTCAGGAAATACTCGACCCACTTGGGAGTCTTATATCCCCGATGGGTGAGGAGCCGGTGATAGCACATCCCGATGCCCAGGCTGCCAGCAATCCACCACAATAAAATCGCGACGAACACTGCCTTCCACGTGAAAAAGAAAAGCGCCGCGACGGCGCCCACATGAAACATAGCCATGAAAATCGCGGTTACCCAATTGACTTCGTTTTTTGCAGACTGATCTTTCCCCAAGTCTTCCAGTTGCATGAAAAAGAACCCCGTTCCTAGAACCCTCTGAAGATGATGAGACTTCAGTTAACCTATCAGGAGAACGCAGGTCGTCACTGTAATACTTGTGTAATAGGGCTCCCGTTTGTCATTACGGGAGTAATGAAGGCTGGAGTTTAGCTGTTTATTCTTGCAGTGGAAAATAGCTTGATCAAGCGCCTCTACGCAGCCTTCCCTTTCACCTGGACACCCGCCCACTTTTCCAACAAAGTCAGCGTAGCTGCATAGTCAAGATCTTTGTGGCCATCTTCCGTCGCCATCTCGTAGATTTCTTC
>Ga0335084_10002492_pt1 | contig 17746 bp, 13 predicted proteins | sample Lox_Sample_44_FD_206721 | JGI IMG/M metagenome (GOLD analysis project Ga0335084, IMG submission 206721) | Soil microbial communities from Loxahatchee National Wildlife Refuge, Florida, United States - Lox_Sample_4.4 | ecosystem: Environmental > Terrestrial > Soil > Wetlands | place: USA...
CACGCTTACGCGACTTTCTGACGGACAGATTGTCGAAATCAACGACGGGTTTTTGAATATCACCGGATACCAGTATGCGGAGGCCATCGGGAAAACAACGGTCGATCTGCATCTCTGGGATAAAGAGAAAGACCGTGCGGCCGCTATCAACGAATTGTCAAAAAAAGGCAGGGTGCAAGGGAAGGAATTCCAATTTCGGAAAAGGTCGGGGGAGATGATCACAGGACTTTTTTCAGCTGACGTCATTCCGATCAACAACCAGAAGTATGTATTGTCGAGCATCAGTGATATCACCGAGCGCAAAAAGGCGGAAGAAGGCTTGCGGGAAAGCGAAGCGAAATATCGAAACCTTTTCGAGAACATGACGGAAGAGGTGCATCTCTGGCAACTCATCCGCGATGAGGCCGGTCAGATCAAAACTTGGAGACTCGTGGACGCCAATCCTCCGACGCTTAAGACTTGGGGCCGGACCACGGTTGACGAGATCAGGGGAAAGACCACGGATGAGATCTTTGGCCCCGGCGCTACGGACCACTACATGCCTGTCGTGCAGAAGATCGTGACCGAAGGTATCCCGCATACATTCGAGGACTATTTTCCCAACCTTGACAAATACTTCCGATTCACCAGCGTCCCTCTCGGGGATTACTTCATCACTACGGGCGCGGATATCACCGGCATCAAGAAGACCGAAGAGGCACTGCGGGAAAGCGAGAATCGCTTCCGTCTGGCCCTGCGCAACGCGCCCGTGTCGGTGGCGGCGCAGGACCGCGACCTACGCTACATCTGGGCCTACAACCAGCGGACGGCGCGGCCGGACCAGATCGTCGGCCACTTCGACGACGAGATCTTCACGCCCGAGGACGCAGCGCATGTCACGGCCATCAAACGGCGCGTGCTCGAAGAGAATGTCGAGTACCGCGAGCAGATGTGGTTCAACCGGCCGAGCGGCCGGATCTTCCTCGACGTCTGCTGGGAGCCGATCCGCGACGAGGCAGGCCGGGTCACGGGCGTCGCGTCCGCCACGGTCGATCTGACGCCGATGAAGGCCGCAGAGGAGGCGCTGCGGGAGAGCGAGGAAAAATACAAAAAACTCGTGAAATTCGCTCCTGCCGCTATCTATGAGATGGATCTGCAGGGCACGCAATTCTTAAGCGTAAACGAGGCAATGTGCGAAATCCTCAGGTATTCAAGGGAGGAGCTGCTTTCGACGAAGCCGATGGACCTTATGGACCAGGAAAGCAGATCGCTCTTCAAAGAAAGAATCGAAGGAAAACTGAGAGGGGAAAAAATAGACGAGACGATCGAATATCGTATCCGAAGGAAGGATGGCGAATGGATAATTACCGCTATCAACGTTGGGGCAATTACTTACACAAATGAAAAACCAGCCCGGGTTGTAGTGATCGGATACGACGTAACGGAGCGGAAAAAAATCGAAGAAGCCCTGCGCCAGAGTGAGGAGCGGTACCGGCACCTCGTCCAGCATGCGCCTGCGGGCATCTACGAAATCGATTTTACCACCGGCCGTTTCACCGAGGTCAATGATGCGATGTGCCAGATCCTTGGCTACACGCGCGACGAGCTCCTTGCCATGACCGCCTTCAACATCCTTGACGATGAGGGAAGGGCCCGTTTTGCTTCGCGGATTCGCCTCGGACAATCCGGGGAGCGGCCCAACGAGGCGACCGAGTACCTGGTCCGGGCGAGGGGCGGTCGCCTCATCTGGGCGCTCTTAAATGTCACCTTCCGTTGGAAGGACGACAAGATCGTCGGGGCGACGGTGGTAGCCCATGACATCACTGACCGCAAGCAGGCGGAGGAAGCATTGAAGAGGGCTCATAACGAATTGGAGACCCGGGTTCAGGAACGGACCTCTGAGCTGTCAGAAGCGGTTCAAAGGCTTCGGGCAGAGAATATCCAGCGCAAACGACTGGAGGATATCCTTCGAGAATCTGAAAATCAGGTTCGGTTTTTCGCCTCCCAATGCCTAACAGCCCAGGAGACCGAGAGAAAAAGGATCGCCGGAGAGCTGCATGACAGCATCGCCGCTTCTCTGAGTGCGATGAAATTCAGAATTGAGAGGGTAGCAGACGAGATGAGGCAGGGAAATGGCGGGCCTGAATCCCTGCAAGATCTCACCTCAATGGTGTCGGCGATCAATAATGACGTCCGGCGGATCATGGCCGATCTACGCCCCTCTATCCTGGATGATCTTGGGATTATTGCTGCCATGAACTGGTTCTGCCGGGAATACGAGAAAACCTATTCTCACTTTTCTGTGGAAAAGCAGTTCGGGATGTCGGAAGACGACGTGCCTGATTTCCTGAAGACGCCGATCTTCCGGATCTCCCAGGAAGCCATGAACAATATCACAAAACATAGCCAGGCATCTCATGTAAATCTCTCTCTCCGAAAAGAAAATAATAGAATACTGCTGACGGTACAGGATGACGGCAAAGGATTCGACCCGGAGATTGTTAAAAAGGGAATGGGACTTTCCACCATGAGAGAACGAGCACAACTTTCGGGAGGGTCTTTTGAGCTTGAATCGACAATTGGGAAAGGGACGATTGTTCGCGTTTCGTGGCCGTTGGCGTTAGGCTCAGAGTAGGATTTTCTCGTCGAGGATTGGGCCTATTCTGAAGAGAATATCGCCAGTGCGAAAATGAGAGGATAGCGATCATGTCATATAAGAGTCAAAAAAATTATCCATTTGAAAACCGCCCAGCGTTTGTAATAAGCCTCCTTCTATGCTTTGTTGTTATCTTTGGGGTGGCTTGCATCATCGCTTACCAATCCTATACGAGAGCGATCGATGCGGCCATTCATTCAAATGAAACGAGAGCTACTCTTTTAGCCAAGCTGATTCTGGAGCACCAACGGGCAGCCATTGGAGTTCTTCAATCATACGCTGATCGACCGTTGTTAGTGGATTCGGTCAAGAAGAGGGATTTTGATGGAACCCTCAAACATCTCATCGATCTGGCCAAGCACAATCCGGAGATGGATTGGCCCTTTATATCAAATCCTGACAGCACGGTCTGGGTCAATTATCCTGTTGACAGGCAGGTGATGAACAAAGACCTCTCTCTCAGGGACTGGTATAAAGGGGTTAAGAAGGAATGGAAGCCATACATCTCGAGCGTTTACAAGCTGATCGTGGGCGAAAAGAATCTTGCCGTTGCAGTCTCTGCTCCAATTCTCGATGAAAAAGGGAAAGTCATAGGAATTCTTAGCACCGCTCAGAGCACAGCCTTTTTTCGGAAGATCATCGGGGACGTTGGGTTGAATCTTGATGCAAAGATAACCCTGATCGATCAGGAGGGTCATATCATTTACAGCAATGGATTCCCTTATACAAGGGAGGTCATTGCCTACCCGCCCCTTGAGTTTATTGGAAAGGCACTGAAGGGGGAGAAAGGTGATGTGGAAGTCCGTGACGCGTCTGACCAAGGTGGGATCAAATATGTCTCTTTTGTGCCTATTGAAGGGATCGGTTGGTCCATCATTGTCGAGAAGGCGAGCAGCGAGGTGCTTCGGTCAGAGTTCTCATCTCTTGTTTTGATCGGATTTGTCTCGCTCCTGATATACGGGGTTGTTGTCTTATTCTTGATTCATTTGAGAGAACGGCATCGACAGATCAAAGGGCTGGAAAAACTCAACGAAGAGCTGGATGGCCGTGTCCACGACCGCACTGCTGAACTTGAAGCCGGAAATAGAGCCCTTCGAGAAAGCGAGGAACGGTTTCGGACCCTGGCCAACGCCACTTTCGAGGGAATTGGCATCAGCGAGCACGGTCGGATCGTGGATGCCAACGAGCAATTGGTGGAGATGATTGGGGGTACGCGATCCGAACTCATTGGGCAGGAGGTGGCCCTTCTCGTAGCGCCCGAAGACAGGGATCGAGTGATGGCCAGTATCCTCAGCGGCATGGAAAACCACACCGAACACCGAATGTTCCGTCGGGACGGCACCCCGATCATTGTCGAGACGCATGGCCGGACCATTGCGCATCAAGGCCGGCAGGTACGGATCACAGCCATCCGCGACATTACCGAACGCAAGCGGGCCGACGAGGCGCTTCGCGTATCCGAGGAAAAGTACCGGTCCCTTTTTGAATCCATGACACAGGGCGTGGTTTATCAGGATGCCGAAGGAAAAGTCATCTCTGCCAATCCTGCGGCTGAAATGGCGCTTGGTGTGCCCCTTGAACAAATGAAGGGCCGGACTTCCGGCGATCCCCAATGGAGGTCCATTCATGAGGATGGTTCGGATTTCCCCGGTGATACGCACCCAACGATGACTGCCCTCATGACGGGGGACAAGGTGAAGGATGTAGTTGTGGGAGTATTCAACCCAAAATTAAGTGAATACCGATGGCTGAAGGTAGATGCCGTGCCACAATTCCGACCCGGAGAGAATAAGCCGTACCAGGTTTACAGTCTCTTTGATGACATTACCGAACGCAGAAGGGCTGTGGAGGAATTAAAAGGGAGCGAAGAGAAGTTCTCTGCCTTGTATTCTTCCATGGTAGAGGGAGTGGCACTTCACGAAGTTGTTTATGATAGCTCTGGCAAGCCCGTCGATTACATCATTGCAGACGTGAATCCAGCCTATGAGTCGATTACCGGCTTGAGCAGGGATAAGGCCATTGGCAAAAAGGCCTCAGAGGTCTACGGCATAAACGAGCCTCCCTATTTAGATATTTATGAAAAAGTGGCGACATCGAAAAAACCTGCGTCATTTGAAACTTATTTCGCTCCGATGAGGAAGCATTTCAGCATATCCGTGTTTTCCCCGGCCAAGGGGAGATTTGCAACCGTGTTCATTGATATCACCGAGCGCAAGCAGGCGGAAGCCAAATTGGCGGCCGACCTGGCCGCCCTTACCCGAATGCATGCCCTCAGCGAGAGGCTTCTGGGAGCGGGGGAACTCCAGCCGCTCCTTCAGGAAATCATGAACGCGGCTGTTGCCATTGTGGGGGCTGAGCGGGGCACGCTGCAACTCCTCGAAGGCGATTCGCTCCGGATTGCGGCACATCGCGGCCATCAACAACTCTTTCTGGAGTTTTTTGCGTCCGCCGAGAGTCGGGCCTCCGTGTGCGGCGAGGCGACGCGGCGTGGAGAGCGCGTAGTCGTCCCGGATGTTGAGACGAGTCCCCTTTTTGCAGGGACGGCATCCCTGGCGGTGTTGCGCGAGGCCGGCGTGCGGGCTGTTCAGTCCACGCCGATGCTGAGCCGCACGGGCACGCTGCTCGGTATCCTCACGACTCAATGGGGCACTCCGTACCTCCCCGATGAACACGATCTTTGGCGGATCGACCTGCTGGTGCGACAGGCGGCCGACCTGATCGAATACGCTAATGCGCAAGAGGCCCTGCAAAAGAGGACTCTGGAGCTGCAACATTTGACCGAAACGCTTGAGCAGCGCGTCAAGGATAGGACTGCGGACGTGGAAAGAGAACGACGGCGACTGTACGACGTGCTGGAGGCGGTGCCAGCAATGATATGCCTCTTGACGCCAGATTATCATGTAGCCTTTGCGAACCGTTCTTTTCAAGAAAAGTTTGGCGAGTCGTCCGCAGGTAGGCACTGCTATGAGTATTGCTTCGGGCGTGCAGAACCGTGCGAGTTTTGTGAATCCTATAGAGTTTTGAAAACCGGGAAACCGCACCGCTGGGAGGTCACAGTTCCAGACGGAGTTGGGGTTATTGATGCTTACGACTTTCCCTTCACTGACGTAGACGGTTCGCCCCTTATCCTGGAGATGGACATTGACATCACGGACCGAAAGCGGGCGGAACAAGAGTTGAAGGAGAAAGCACGAGAACTCGCCGATCTTTCTTCCCAGCTCGTTTCTGCTCAGGAGAACGAGAGGCAGCGGGTTTCTTACGATCTCCACGACAATGTCTGGCAATCCTTAGTGGCGATCCGGTTTGAGATCGAGCGCCTCTTTTCCAGTCAAGAGGACTGGGGCGCTCTACGTAACAAATCAAAGCAAGTGATGGCGAATATCGCGGGTGCGGTCGGAAAAATCCGTTCCATGCAGGGAGACTTGTGGCCGTATGTCATGGACGACATCGGCCTCACGGCGACGATAGACTGGTATTGCCGGGAATTTATAAAGAACCATTCCGGCCTCGCCATTGAAAGAAAAAACGATTTTACCGATGGTGAAATCCCTTCATCGGCCAAGATCGTGATTTATCGAATCCTGCAGGAGACGCTTAGCAATGTTAAGAAACACAGCCAGGCCAAACATGTCACGATTAGCCTCGTCAGAAAAAACCACGGGATAGAGTTCACCGTTCAGGATGACGGCGTTGGGTTCGATCCGGAAGAGACGATAGCCAAAAGAACCCCCTGGGGGGGACTGGGCCTTTTGAACATAAAGGCACGGGCCGAGCTTTCGGGCGGAAAGTTTGAAGTGGAGTCGGCGATAGGAAAAGGAACAACGGTTCGGGCAACTTGGAAGGTTGATGATCGATGATTGTTGATTGATGATTGAACGACCAAAATAGATTGTTGATTGGCGATCGATGATCCTTCGGATTGATGATTGATGATTGCAAAACCAAAAAAGATTGAAGATTCTCCTAATTTTAGATCGTAATTTCCTTCTTCAATCAACAATAAACAATCATCAATAAACAATCCAGGGTAACGATAATCCTATGAATTCCGAGGTATTGAAGAAGAGAACGAGGGGATTTGCTCACGGGTGTGTCAAACTCGCCGTTGCTTTGCCCAGGACGCCAATTGGAAAGCACGTGGAGAACCAACTGGTCCGGTGCGGGACATCTGTTGCCTCTAATTACCGGGCAACCCTTCTGGCACAAACCAAAGCAGCCTTCATATCGAAAATCAGTATTGTGATCGAAGAAGCGGATGAATCAGAGTTCTGGCTGGAGTTCATTATTGATGAGAGGCTGCTCGAAAAAGACAGGGTTTCGCCCTTGCTCAGCAAAGCTCATGAGCTGACATCAATTTTCATCGTTTCAAGAAAAATGGCCCCGAGAAATGATTGACGATCCCTTGGATTGATGATTTACGATTGACGATTGATTATTGAAGATTTAATAGTAAATCGAGGGTTAACAATCAATCCTTTGTGTTTTCAATCAACAATAAACAATCCGGGTGTGTTCTTCAATCAACAATCATCAATAATCAATCCAGAGGTGATCTCGTTTTCCAATCATCAATCTACGATCATCAATCAACAATCTATAGTGGGGGAAACGGTTATGTTAAGCAATCATCAATCAACAATCATCAATAATCAATCTACGTTGAGGATACTGCTTGTTGAGGACAATCGTATCTATCGGGAAGCGTTCAAGGATAATCTCCGCCAGCATTTCCCGTCCATGGTCATTGATGAAGCGGCAACCGCCGAAGAGGCTTTGCCGAAGATCAAGGGAACTCCTCCCCAGCTCATTTTTATAGACATCCGTTTACCCGGAATGAATGGCCTTCAGTTGACTCAAAAGATAAAGAGAGACTTTCCAAACATTCGTATTGCCATAGTAACTGGCTATGACATTCCGGAATACAGGCAAGCTGCCACCCAATATGGAGCCGACCGCTTTTTTGTTAAAGAATCGCTCAACTGGGAAGAGATTGACGCCCTTGTTAAGGAAGTGTCGGTGTGACTGTCAGTCAATCCCGTTAGAAATTCCAGTTGTGGCAACCCTTCGACTTGCTGAGCGCCCCGAGTCCCGCGAAGCGTGAGGCCTCTTCCTATCCACCCCATCCTTTCCGATTCAATCTCTCCCCCGATCTCTGCCATTTTCGAATTGAAGGCCTTTGAGAAATTAGTTATATAATGATCTCAATGGAAACCTGGAGACTCTTGGATACAGGCGCCCGCTCGGCGGCTGAAAACATGGCCATGGACGAGGCTCTTCTCGAATGGAGGGCCGCGGAAAGCATCCCCCCTACCCTCCGGTTTCTCCAGTTCTCGAACCCGACGGTCCTGGTCGGGCATCATCAATCCATAGAAGAGGAAGTAAGGCTCGACTACTGCCGCGCTCATGGGATCGAAATCAACCGGAGGCTCACGGGCGGAGGCGCGCTCTATTGGGGAAGAAAGGAACTGGGCTGGGAGATCTACATCTCCAGAAATGATCCGAGGATTCCCTCAAGGATTGAAGATCTCTACAGAAAGATGGGGGAAGCAGCCGCTCTCGGGCTACGCCACCTCGGAGTTCGCGCCTATTTTCGCCCGCGAAACGATATCGAAATCGAAGGCCACAAGATTTCCGGAACAGGAGGAACAGAGCTTTCCGGCGCCGTCCTCTTTCAGGGGACCCTTCTGGTTGATTTCGACGTCGATGAGATGTTGAGAAGCCTCAGAATCCCCACCGAGAAGCTTCAAGATAAAGAGATCGAATCCGTCAAAGACAGGGTCACCTGTCTAAAATGGGAATTGGGCCGAACCCCATCGATTCAGTCCGTTAAAACCTCTTTGACCAAAGGGTTTGAAGAGACCTTTGGGGTAAAGTTCGAAAATAGACCTCTGACGGTCGAAGAAGAGGATACGCTAAAATCAAAATTGGCTCACTTCTCTTCCGACGAGTATATTTTCAAGACGAGAAACTCTTTGCCCAGACGGAAAACCGTCAGCTCCCTGCTGAAGGCCCCCGGCGGATTGATCCGAATCTCGATGGCAGTCGACAGCAGGGCCCGTGTGATCAATCAAATTTTGATCACGGGCGATTTCTTTGCCTATTCCAACAGGGCGATCTTCGACCTCGAAAGTCTTCTCAAGAACTCCAGGGCCACTCCTTCTCAAATCGGAGAAATCATTCGTTCCTTTTTCTCCAAGGAAAACCCGAAGATTCCCGGAATCAAAGAAGGCCATCTCATCCGGGCGATCGAAGAGGCCCTCCAGAAGTTGGACCTCCTCCCCCAGGGATTCAGCGAAGAAGAAACCCATCACCTTTTCCCGGTTTCGAAGCCTTTCAAGGAGGTGAGGAAGCCCGACGTCCTTCTCCTTCCCTACTGTGCCAAAGAGCTGGAGTGCGCCTATCGTCACTTACAAGGGTGCGAAGAATGCGGCCGGTGCTCTGTCGGGGATGCCGCACAGATGGCAAGGTCCTTCGGGATGGATTCTATCACCATCCAGAATTATGAAGAGCTCGAATCAACCCTCCTCCACCTCAAGCATTCCGGCGTGAAGGAATTCATCGGCTCCTGCTGTGAACCTTTCTATGGTAAACACCGACCGGATTTTGAACGGATCGGATTACCCGGGATCCTGATCGATGTCGAGAGGAGCACTTGTTACGATCTCGGCCAGGAAAAAGAGGCCTTAAAAGGCGGCTTTGAAAACCAGACGCAGCTCAACCTTTCTCTCCTGCAAAAAGTTCTCGAGTATTGCCATGGGTGAAGCCTCTTTGGCAGGATCTTATGATATTGTTGTCATTGGAGCTGGCCCGGCCGGCTCAAGCGCAGCACAGGCTGCCTCCCAACGGGGGGCAAAGGTTCTTTTGATCGACCGGAGGCAGCGCCTTGGAATTCCGGTCCAGTGCGCTGAGTTCGTCCCTCAGTGGATTTCCCGGCAAGCTTCTTTCTCTCCAGCCTGCATCATGCAACGGGTCGAGAAAATGGTCACTCATCTTCCTGGCTCTATCACCTATGAGATGAAAAGTCCCGGATATATGCTGGATCGGTCCCTCTTCGACAAAGAACTGGCAGCCTCAGCCGTTTTATCCGGAGTGAGAATCTCAATCGGAAGCAAGGCTATCGGCCTTTCTACTGAGGGACTGATTGTGGAGCGCAGTTCGAAGAAGGAAACCATCCCATCGAAGGTTTTTATCGGCGCGGACGGAGCTTCTTCAGCCGTAGCCCGGTTTGTCGGAAGAAATTCTTTGAGGACCCTTGCAGCGCTGCAGTATGAAGTTATCCTATCCGAATTCCAGAGTTCCGTGGACGTCTATTTCCATAAAGATTATGAGGGAGGATATGGATGGTTTTTCCCGAAAGGAAAAACAGCCAACGTGGGAATTGGCATCGTATCTTCAAAGGCGTCCCGGTTGCCGGATCTGCTCGAACATTTCTTGGATATCCTGAGACGGTCCCGAAAACTGAAGGAGATTCAAATCGTTTCAAAGACGGGAGGATTGATTCCATGTGAATCGGATCAAAGGCGTCTCTTTAAGAACGTTCTCCTCGTTGGGGATGCAGCAGGGCACGCCCACCCGATCACCGGTGCAGGAATCTTTAACGCTGTCATGGCAGGCCTGATCGCAGGAAGGATTGCTGCGAAAGCCGTCGAGACGGAAGACCTCCGATACCTGGCCCAATATGAAATCGAGTGCCAGGAGGCCTTCGGGGAATCCCTTTCGTATGGCACCCTGAAAAGAAAATTTCTGGAGGAGAACTGGAACAGACCTGAAGTTGATTTTGAAGAACTCATCCGAAAAACGTGGGTAGGCTTCAAGGAGTATTACCAGGACAGAAGAAAAATCCCCCTTCCTTCGCCTTTACCCTCGAGGAAATGTGCCTCCTAACCCCTCCCTACCTCCCCTTAAATTAAGGGGAGGCGAGGTGGGGTTAAGAGGGGGAGAAAGGGCGGGAGTCAAATTGGGGAATGAAGACGAGGAGAGGAAACCCATGGAACGAAAAATTAGTCCTCAGTTTATTCAGACGAGTTTAGCCGCCTCTTTGACCTTAGGGTTTCAACGCGGGTCTTTTCACCGGAATGCCAGGCTCAAAGGATTAAACCTTCTCCTTCATTATGAGGAAGGCTGCCTGGGAAAATGTCATTTCTGCGGACTCTCGAAGTCGAGGGTCGAAGGCCCAAAGGGAAAGACCTTCATCAGGGTGGACTGGCCTCTCTACCCGCTGGAGGAAATCATCGAAAGGACAAGGGGCAAAGATCAGATCCACCGTGTCTGCATCTCGATGATCACCCATCCAAAGGCTCTGGAGGATACCCTTTATGTGATTGACAGATTGAGAGGAGAAACGGATCTTTTCATAAGTGTTCTTATTTCTCCGACGTTGATCCATCACGAAGATTCTCTTGTGGCAATGAAGAAAGCCGGATCAGACCGAGTTGGAATTGCCATCGATGCCGCCACGCCTCAACTCTTTGATCAATTGAGAGGGACAGGGGTCGGAGGCCCTCATCAATGGGATCACTATTGGGAGGTGATTCGCATGGCCGTTTCTGTCTTCGGAAGATTTTATGTTGGAATTCATCTCATTGTCGGCCTGGGGGAGAAAGAGAAGGAGATGGTGGAGACGATTCAGGAGGGGCAGAACGTAGGTGCCTATACCCATCTCTTCTCATTCTTTCCTGAGAGAGGAAGTCCGATGGAAAAGCATCCGTCTCCTTCCCTTGGCCAGTACCGGAGAATCCAGCTTGCCCGCTGGATTATCAATGAATCTCTGGGGTCGGCCAGCCAGATGAAGTTTGATGAAAGCGGAAGACTGATCGATTTCGGAATGGACATTGAGTCTCTTATCCGGGCGGGAGAGCCCTTTATGACTTCCGGATGTCCTGGCAGGGACGGGAAAGTGGCCTGCAACCGGCCCTATGGAAATGAGAGACCCTCGGGCCCGATTCGGAATTTCCCCTTTATGCCGGAAAATGAAGATATTGAAGAAATTAGGAAACAATTAGGAATTTTATAATTTAGTCTCAAGACAATAAGGGTAACTAAAATAATAGCGCTTATAAGTCCGAAGCACGAAATCCGAAATTCGAAACAAACTCAAATGTTCAAGATTGTAAACTTCTCAGTTTGGATATTTGGTCATTCGGATTTAGGATTTGTTTCGGATTTCGATATTAGGATTTCGGATTTATGACAACATTGTAAAGGATCAAATGATTCAGGAGCTAATCCAGACTCCATTGACGGTTTTGCAGGAAGAGGCTTTCCGGCTTCGAAAGGCCAATTTCGGGAATGAACTCACTTTCTCTATCCCTGGTACTGTTTCTTATCATGACAATACGTTGCCTCCACAAAAAGAGCGCTTTACGGCAATTAGTGTGACAGGACGTCATTGTGACCTGCAATGCGCACACTGCAAAGGAAAACTTCTTGAATCGATGATCCCTGCGGCAGATCCCGAAGCTTTCCTAAAGATGACAGAACAACTCCGCCTCAACGGAGCTCATGGGATACTGGTGAGCGGGGGCGCAGACTCTAACGGTGAAGTCCCTCTTGAGAAATTTATTTCTTCCATCAAAACGCTCAAGGAGAAAGACCCGCAATTCAGGGTGATTGTCCATACGGGCCTGATTCGAAGAGAGACTGCCAAGAAACTAAGAGAGGCGGCGGTCGATCAGATTCTGATCGACGTCATCGGCGATGAGGATACGATTCATGAAGTCTATCATCTCAAAAAAAGAGTGGAAGATTACGAAGAGACGCTCCGGATGTTAAAAGAGATGGGGCATCGTCTCGCTCCCCACATCATTATCGGACATCACTTTGGAGAGATCAGGGGAGAATGGCGGGCTTTAGAGATGGTCACTCGCGTCGGCGTTGAAACCATTGTGCTCGTCATCCTTAAGAACCTCCAGCCTGACAAAAAAAATCGTTTCAAAGTCCCCAGGCCGGAAGAAATATCAAAGATTTCAGCCATCGCCCGTATTCTCAACCCGGGTATTTCCATTCGAATGGGTTGTATCCGGCCAGCCCATCCCTGGAAGGCGGCCACGGAAAAAGGCGCGATCGACTCCGGAATCAACACCATCGCCTACCCGCTTCAGGGGACGATTGATTATGCAAAACAAATCGGCCTTGATACAAAATTCATAGAGATGTGTTGCAGCCTGGTATAGATGAAGTCGCCCTCACTTCCTCAAATAGCAAACATCCAGAAACAACTTCTTCAATGGTATAGGAAAAACGGAAGAGACCTCCCCTGGAGAAGAACCAGGAATCCCTATGCCATCTGGGTTTCGGAAATCATGCTCCAGCAGACCCAAGTATCAACGGTCATCCCCTATTACCAAAACTTTCTGAAATCGTTTCCAACCGTCCGCCATTTGGCAAAGGCCAATCTCACAAAAGTTCTGAAAGTTTGGGAAGGGTTGGGCTATTACTCAAGGGCCAGAAACCTTCACCGTGCCTCCGAGATCGTTTCAAACCATTTCAATGGGAAAATTCCGGACAACCTAACGGACCTTCGCACCCTCCCCGGAATCGGTCGTTATACTGCAGGAGCCATCCTCTCTATCGCCTTCAATAAGGAAGCTCCCATCCTGGATGGAAATGTGAAGAGGGTGCTGTCCAGGCTCTACGCCATCACAGGTCGCCCGGACAAGACCGAAACTCGTCTCTGGCGTCTCTCTGAATCTCTCATCCCAAAAGGCGAGGCCGGTTCCTTCAACCAGGGCCTGATGGATTTGGGCGCAATGATCTGCACACCCAAAGAACCCCAATGCCTTCAATGCCCTTTACGCGACCTTTGTAAGGGAAGGGCCTCAGGGGATCCGGAGAGATTCCCGAGAAAAATCGTTAAGAAGAAGATTCCCCTCATCGAGTCGATCTCCGCCGTGATTCAGCGGAATGGAAAAATTCTTCTGCGGCAAAGGCCGCCGCGCGGACTTTTGGGAGGGCTCTGGGAATTTCCAAACTGGAAAGATGAGGTGAAGAGAAGTTCGGGGTTCAGGTTAAGAAATTGCATCAAGAAAGAGATGGGAATGACCGCCGAAGTCAAAGAGTTTATCGGAACCTTCAGACAGACTTTCTCCCACTTCAAGCTCACGCTCCACGTTTTTCGCGGCCAGCATCTCAGCGGAAAAGGAATCGGAAGATGGATTCCTGTCAAAGACCTTGCTCTCTTTCCTATGTCGAGAATACATCGTCGTATCGCTCTTGGATTGCGAAATGCGGATTGAAGGAATTGCACGAATCCACCGTAAGGTGGCTGATGCAATCTCATCTAACTTAAATCCCTAATTACGTATAGCACCTACCAATGCTCTGGCCAAAGCTGTTAGAGAATTGATGATTTCCGATCGAAAGTGAGTGGGATGATGAAGGGTTGATTTATCCTTAAAGATACTCGGTCAGGCAGACATTGTGAAACCAATATGTAACCCCCTGAGAACACGTTCGGTGCTGGAAAGATCCCCAATCACTCTCTGCATCGGAAGAGGAAATGTCTTTACCAGAGTTGGGATAGCGACAATCTGACCTGCTTTTGCAAGCTGGGGATTTTTAAAAATGTCGATTACGGTAATTCGGCATTTGTCGTTTAGGTGTTCCTGGCAGATCCTCGTGAGATTTGTAAAAGCCGCTATCGATTTTGCTGTCTTCCCTGCAACATAGAGTCGAAAAACGAATATCCCGGTCAGCCTTTCTGTCTTCTTTGTCTTTTTCCGTGGTGTTCTCTCCCTCACCCTCATTTGCGGTCGCCTCTAAGATTACCCCTATCTCTCCAAGGGCCATGATACCCGGATGGTGGTTCCTGATCCACCAATAGATTCTATGGCAAACGACCCTCCGAGAAGTTCGGCTCGTTCCCTCATGCTGGTGAGTCCTAACCCTCGCTTGCGATTCTCGGGAGATAGCTTTTCCTCAACATTGAACCCCTGGCCATCATCCTTAATAATCAATTCAATCTGACCGGTTTTCCTCAGGGAGAGAGTTGCAACCTTGGCTTTGCTGTGCTTGGCAATATTATTAAAGGCCTCCTGACAGATTCTGTAGATGACTGTTTTCAGAATATCAGGAACATCTTTTTCCTCTATGCTAATCTGGGTTTTGATATGAATGCTGGAATAGGTCTTTTGAAACTCCCGGAAGAACCAGCTAAGGGTGGCTAGGATGCCCAGATCGTCGAGGCTGGATGGTCGCAAAGCCATCTGGATTCTTCGGGATTCTTCCATGGCTTTTTGAATCATAGGGATGATGTTCTCCGGATCACCGATGGCACCCTTCTGAAAAACTTGTTCCATCCTAAATTTGATAGCCCCTAAGGATGACCCAAGGCTATCATGAATTTCGCTGGCAATCAGTTTTCTCTCTTTCTCTTGTGTTATGAGGAGCTGGGCGGATAGATACCTCAATCGCTCTTCTGACTCCCTCAACTGCTGCTCTGCTCTCTTGTGCTCGGTTAAATCCATTACCACCATACAGACGCATGGCACATGATTGCTCTCCAGCGGACAAAGGGAAAGAAGAACTGGAATAAGCTGCCCGTCTCCTCCTTTGAGGAGAATTTCGACTTTGCTGCTTCCTTTTCTACCACTTTGGAACGCAGATTCAAAGCTGACCGTGTCTGTCGGTGCAATGAATCGGACTATCTCGGAGCCTACCATCCTTTCAATGGGTTCTTTGAGTAATTCTCCGAAGCGGTTATTGCAGTAAAGGATGGTTCCGTCCGGGCCCAGTGTCACAGCCCCCTCATTCATGGTTTCGACATAAACGCGGTAGGGTTGTTCCGCACCCTTCAAGACGTAGACCTGGTCTCCTTGAGGGCCTGAGACCACCAGGGCGTCAACCTCGCCTTCACGAATAGCACGAAGTGTCTCCTCGGCTTCTTCGAGGTGCATCCGCAAATCCGCGATTTCAACTAAATGCTTATCTTTTGTATTCGCGCCCTTTTTCATAACATCCCATCCATTCTATTTTTTTGCTCTCAAATCCAGTCCCAGAAGAATTTGTTCGGTATTCGACAGATCGCCGATAAATTTGCGTACCGGAAGAGGAAGTTTCTTGATGAGGGTAGGAACAGCAATGATCTGCTCTCCCTCGGCAAGCAAAGGCCTCTGGTAGATATCGATGACTTCGAGGTCACATCGGCCTTGGAGGTCCCCATCGCAGATCTTTTTTAGGTTCTCAACAGCGCGGGTGGATTTGGGTGTCATCCCAGTCACGTATAAGCGCAAGACATACTTTTCTTTCAATGACTTTTTAAGTCCTCTTTCAAACAATTTAGTGGAATCTTTGACTTTTTTTGGTTTCATCATTTATCTCCTAAAATGGCCTCGTTTTTTCTACATTTTCGGGCGAACGTCAAGTCCGACCAGAACACGCAGGGTGTTTGAGAGATCACCGATAATTTTTTTTATCGGTGGAGGAAGCTTCCTCACCAATGTCGGAATGGCCAGGATTTGATCTCCACTGGCAAGCTGCGGGTTTTTTAGAAGATCAACTACCTCAATATGATATTTGCCCTCGAGATGCTCCTCGCAGATCTTCTTGAGATTGGCAAAGGCTGCTAACGATTTCGGCGTCTGCCCCGCCACATAAAGTCTTAATTCCCAAGTGTCTCTCTTCGGTTTCGCACCCTTCCCCGGTCCGCCTCCCGCTTTTGTTTTCATCTCGTTCTCCTCCCAGAGTTCGCATCTTCCTTGCGCAAGCGGGCCATCTTTTCCCGTAGTTGCGAAGTGCTTCTTTGCCGCATTTTTTCCTCCTCGGTCAGTTTCTTCAACTCCTGCTCTTCCGCCTGAAACTGGGCTCGCAATGAAGCAATCTGGGCCTCCAATGCCTTGCGCTTGGTCTCCACATTCTCCTTTCTCCGCTCAATCTCCTGCTGATGTGCCAATTCAATACCCCTCTCCTGGGTTTCTTGAGACATTCGCGCTGAGCCTGTCAACACGCCTGAGGGGCCGACATAGACATCGATCAGATCGACTCCCTTATCGGTCAATAAGAACTCCCGGATCTGGTTGGAGTGCGCCATCCCGCGAGACTTGAGAATGTAGAGACCGCGATTGCGCTCGCCTCCAATTTCAATGTCGCGAAGCAGGAGCCAGGTATCGGCTAAAGAAGACATACCCACTTCCGTCTGCTCAAGAGTGTTGCCCGGGGCGGTCAGGGTGGTAAAGAGTGTCGTGATGTGATTGAATTTCATCTCGTCCAATAAACGGACGAGCATGGCCTTGACATCAGTTTCACTGGCAACGCTGCTGAGATTGGTCACCGGGTCTACAATAACAACTTTTGGTTTGAACAGATCAATAAGCTTATGCATCGATGCCAGATGGGCTTCCAACCCATAGACAGTCGGCCGCTCTGCATGAAATTTTAGAAGTCCCTTTTTCACCCATTGTCCAAGGTCGATGCCAATCGAGCGCATATTGCGGATGATCTGAGAGGGGGACTCTTCAAAGGCAAAAAAGATGCACCGCTCCCCGCGGCGGCATGCTGCATCGACAAAGTGCGCTGCGATGCTGGTCTTGCCTGTCCCGGCGGTGCCGGAGACAAGAATACTGCTACCGCGGAAATATCCCTTTCCCCCGAGCATGGTATCCAGGCGAGGGATGCCTGTCGAAATTCGCTGGCTGGTGACGATATGCTGCAATCCGAGGGATGTAATGGGCATGACGGCGATGCCCCGTTCGTCAATCAAGAATGGAAATTCATTCGTGCCGTGTGTCGAGCCCCGGTACTTGACGACGCGCAGACGGCGGGTGGAGATCTGATTCGATACTCTGTGGTCAAGGAGGATCACGCAGTCAGAAACATATTCTTCAAGACCATGGCGGGTCAGGGCATTGTCCCCTCGCTCGCCTGTGATGATGGCGGTCATGCCTTTCTTTTTCAGCCAACGGAAGAGGCGGCGAAGCTCTGCCCGCAGGATGGAAGGATTGGGCAGTCCCGCAAAGAGCGACTCAATCGTATCCAGCACGACTCTCTTTGCACCGATCGAATCAATCGCATTGCCGAGGCGAATGAAGAGACCTTCAAGGTCGTATTCGCCGGTTTCCTCGATCTCGCTTCGCTCAATATGGACATAATCGATGAAAAGTCGTTTGGAAGCAGTCA
>Ga0335084_10002493_pt1 | contig 17742 bp, 13 predicted proteins | sample Lox_Sample_44_FD_206721 | JGI IMG/M metagenome (GOLD analysis project Ga0335084, IMG submission 206721) | Soil microbial communities from Loxahatchee National Wildlife Refuge, Florida, United States - Lox_Sample_4.4 | ecosystem: Environmental > Terrestrial > Soil > Wetlands | place: USA...
CTTTCACACCCTTATGGTCGATGCTATCCTCGAACATCTGCAGACAATAGGGGCAGGCGGTCACGACCGTCTCGGCCCCGGTCTTGAGAGCGTCTTCAAGACGCATCTGATTGATCTTCATTGTGCCGGGCTGTTCTTCTATCCACATCAGCCCGCCGCCGCCGCCGCAGCAAAAGCCCGTATCTTTCGAGCGTTCCATTTCCTCAAGCTTCGTCCTGGGGATCGCCTGCAGTATCCGGCGCGGCTCCTGATAGACGCTATTATAACGACCTAAATAGCAGGGGTCATGATAGGTGAGTTTGGAATTCAGCCCGTTGGTCAGTTTCAATTTGCCCTGCCCGATGAGATCAGCGATGAGCTCGGTATAGTGGACCACCTTGAACTCGCCCCCGTACCTTGGGTACTCATGCTTAAGGGTATTATAGCAGTGGGGACAGGAGGTCACAATCTCTTTAATGTTGCGGCTTTTGAACATTTCAATGTTTTGCTCCGCCATGATCTGAAACTGGAACTCATACCCTGCCCTTCGTGCCGGGTCGCCGCAGCAGGTCTCGGCCTCTCCCAATACCGCGAAATCGACTCCAGCCGCCTTCAGCACCCTCGTCATGGAAAGAGTCGCTTTGACATTGCGCTCGACAAGAGCCCCGGTGCAACCTACCCAGAATAGGGTATTTGCATTATCACCGTCGGCCAATATTTTGACTTCCACATCACTTGTCCAGTCACCCCTCAGCCTCATCGACTGGATTCCAGCCCATGGGTGCCCTCTTTGCTGCATATTTCTGAGCATCAGCTGAGCGCTTTCCGGCATCTTGCTTTGAGCCATCACCAGATTTCGCCTGAGCTCGATGATCTTGCGTATGTGCTCTATATTGACAGGGCAAACCTCCTGGCAGGCGCCACAGGTGGTGCAGGCCCAGATCTCCTCTTCGGTAACCACACCACCGATCATTTCCTTTGCCTGGGTCGTTGCCTGGGCCTCGGTCGAGGTCTCAGCCGGGTTTTCCCCAGAGCTTTCCCCCGGGCTTCCCCCCTGGCTTCCCAAAGATGCCTTCGCCTGAGCGGCAAGGGCAAGCTTATCGGCGAGCAATTGAGGGCCCGCCTCCAGCAAATGCTCTTTCAGGTTGTGAATGACCTCCCGGGGCGAAAGGGTCTTGCCAGTCAGATGAGCGGGGCAATTGGCATGGCACCGGCCGCAGACGGCGCAGGCATAAAGGTCAAGCAAATCCTTCCAGGTAAAGTCCTGAATCTTCGATGCGCCAAAGGTCTCCGCCTCAACAGGGACGGGCTCAAGCACCACTTTAGGCCCCAGGGGTTTGAAGAAGGCATTGACGAGGGAGGCAAGAACGTGCAGGTGCTTGGAGCGCGGGATATAGACCATGAAGCCGAGGATCACCATGTAGTGAAGCCACCAAGCCCCCTGGGCAACCCCACTCAACGCGCTTTTTGAGATGCCGCTGCCGGACAGGAAGCGAGCGAACGCCGCTCCCACAGGCGGCCAGTCCGGGATATTCCCGGAGCCTGCAAAGCCGAAGCCCTCGATACAAACATGGAGCACCATGAGGCTGAAGACCACCACCAGGATAATGGCTGCCTCGGCGCTGATCTGCAGTCTCTCCGGTCTGACGATATAACGCCGGATGGCTGCCCAGATTAGAACGAGGATAACCCATACGGCGGCAGCATCCAGAATGGAAGTATAAACCGTTTCAAAGGCCGTGCCCTCGATCAGCGGGGAAAGTCCAAAACCCCCGGCCAGGCCGATAAAGATGATGTAACTGATGAGAAACAGGCTGAAGCCCCAGAATAACAGAGCGTGTCCGATCCCGGACAGGTCCTTGCTCGTAACGGTTTTCAGGCTGCACCATTGAGGGACGACCTCGACCAGCATCGTCTTGATTCTCTCGCCTATTCTGTCGAACCGGTTCTCCGGCTTCCCTAAACGCATGAGGCAAAAAAGGAAATAGGCCCTCTGCGCAAACAAGCCGACGGCGACGACGAACAAGACCCAGAAAATGACATAGCCCGATATGCCCCAATAGGTTTCACTGACTGGAGACACAATATCCTCCTAAATGTCTTAGAGACTTTTCATTCCTGCGGAAGCAGGAATCCAGTCTTTCTTAGATCCTGGATTCCGGTTTTCACCGGAATGACGGACACGGACGGAGACCTTTTCAAAAAGCTAAAGCAATATTAACTTTCTTTCTTTTCTTTGCCTTTTCGGACGATCGTTCTTTTATCTTCTGGAAGAGGAGGCGGAACAGGCCCGCCGGAAATCTTCGTCACGGCGCCAAACTTGGGCGGGCAAACTTCAAAGCAGGTTCCGCATTTGATGCATTTCTCCTGCTCGATCACGTGGACCTGGTTCTTGGCGCTGATAATCGCCTCTACCGGGCATCGCTTCGCGCAAGTCATACAGGCCTGGCATTTCTCCGGGTCGATATAGAACGAGATGACTTCGCTGAATAACTTGTCTATTTCATCCTTGGTGAAAAGTTTGTCATATTCTTCAGGGTTCGTCAGACGTGACGCCAGCTTCTCATTTTTCACCATCTTGATGTAGGGAACCAGCTTCGTCGTTTCTGCAAGTTTGGACTTTAATTCCTTCGGGTCAATTCCTTCGCCTTTGCCTTTGCCAAGGGGTCCTAATCCCGTCACCTCGCTGCCAAACTCACCCATCACTTCGGCAAACCGGTTTCCTTCGGCGGAGGACATAAATTCGATCCGCAACCTTTCCGGGTTCAGCCCGATATGTTCCAGTATTCTCTTGCAGAGAAGCGCCATCGTGAGCGCATGGTAATTTCCATGGGTAATATAATTGCATTCATTAAGGCGGCAGCCGCCGATGATCACCCCGTCCATTCCGTTTGAGAAAGCCCGGAGTACGAATTCCAGGTCAACTCTCCCGGAGCACATGACGCGTACCAGCCTCGTCTCAGTCGTATATTGCAGTCTGGAAACTCCAGCCATGTCACCTGCGCCGTATGCTCACCAATGGCATACGAAACCGAGGATTCTTGGCTTAAACTTAAGTGCTGTACTCATGCTTTCTCACCACCTTTAATTACAAAATAATCGTGTCAGTGTAAGTGTCACTAAGCAGTTTAAAATATCAGATCTCCCACAAATTCTAATTTTCATTGTTCGTAGGTGAGGGGCCTATTTCTACTCGCCTTCTGCCGCTGCGTCAATTTGGGCGAGCAGCTCTTCGTCGGTAAAGTGCTTCAGCCGGATCGCCCCGGTGGGGCACTTCGCGTTGCAGAGACCATCTCCTTTGCAGAGAACAGGATTGACGAGAGCCTTTTTGCCCTGTCGTGTCTCACGGAATTCGATGGCACTGTACGTACAGGCTGAGATACATTGCCCGCATCCGATACACTTTTTCTCATTCACCTCGCAAACAGAGCCGGAGGCGACGACGGTATCATGGGAGAGCAGCGTTAAGACCCGGCCTGCGGCTCCGTAAGCCTGCTCGATCGCTTCTGAGATCAGCTTGGGATAGTGAGCGATCCCACACAGGAAAACGCCGTCGGCGGCAAACTCAACCGGTCTCAATTTGACGTGGGCTTCCTGGAAAAAACCATCGGGTCCCAAGGGAACCTTGAACAATTGGGATACTTCCTTGCTTCCTGCAGAGGGAATAACGGCCGCGGCCAAAGAAACGATATCGGCATCGATTTCAAGCTTGCTCCCTAAAACATAATCGGGCAAAGTAACCTTCAGCACGGGCCGGCCTTCGTCCGACTCGCCCGGCTTCACCTCCGGTTTCTCCTGCGGCTCGTAGCGGATAAACTTCACCTCTTGATCCGCCGCTTTCCTGTAATAATCCTCGCTATACCCGTATGTTCTCATATCCCGAAAGAGAATGTAGATATCCATCTTGGGGTTGATCTCTTTCAGTTTCAATGCGTTCTTGACCGACTCGTAACAACAAATCCGGCTGCAGTAATTTCTGTCTTCATTTCTGCAGCCGACACATTGGATCATCACGAGACTTTCTGCGTGAGTGACCTTCTCGTCCCCTTTATTGATGCGCTCTTCCAGCTCCAGGTGGGTCATCACCCTGTCGTCTTCTCCATGAAGGTACTCGGCAGGTTTATAGACTTCCGCACCCACAGCGATGACGGCGGCGCCATGTTTTATTTCCGTGACCCCCCGGTCCGATTTCACTGTGGTTACGAAATTTCCCACGTAACCCGCAGCCGCCGTGATGGCCGCATCCGCATAGACGTGGATGGAGGGATGCTGGTAAACCTTGTGCACAAGGTCACGCAAATAAGCCTGAACGTCCAGCCCTTCCATGGTGGTGTGGATTTTTCTTGCCGTTCCCCCCAGGTCTTTCTCCTTTTCCACCAGGTAAACCTCATGCCCCTGGTTGGCGATGGAGAGCGCACACGTCATGCCGGCGATTCCTCCGCCGACCACGAGCGCCGCCTTGTTGACAGGCAGATTGATTTCCTGCAACGGCTCCAAAAGGCAAGCGCGTGCGACCGACATCCGGATGATATCGTTTGCCTTCTGTAAAGCTTCTTCCTTTTCTTTGGAGTGGACCCAGGAGCAGTGTTCCCTGATATTGGCCATGTCGTAGTAATACTGATTCAGCCCCGCCTCCCGAACCGTGTCGCGGAATAAGGGTTCAAGGGTCCTGGGAGAGCAGGCAGCAACGATGACCCGATTGAGCCCCTTTTCCTTCGTCATGTCCGTTATTTCTTTGGCACAATTCGTCGCGCACGAAAAGAGCTGTTCCTGAGCGTAGACAACATTGGGTAAGGTCTTGGCATATTCCACTGCGGAAGGAACATTGACCACCCTTCCAATATTCGCCCCACAATGACAGACAAAGACTCCGATCCTCGGCTCCTCTTTGGAGACATCCCTCTCCGGCGGATAGACCCTTTCTTTGGCCAGCTTCCCTCGCCGGTAGTCCAGGAGTTGAGCGCATTGGGAACCCGCTCCGCTGGCGGTAAAGACCGACTCGGGAATATCGATCGGGCCCTGAAAGCCTCCGCTGGCAAAGATCCCGGGCCGGGTTGTCTCCATCGGATTCACAGGATTGACTTTACAGTAATCGTGATGATTGAGTTCGATGCCGAACGTTTTGGCCAGGTCCTTCACCTCCGCAGGAGGATTCAACCCGACGGATAAAACCACCATGTCGAATTCTTCCTCTTTGACTCCGTCCTCGGGAATCGTATACCGTACGGTGACATTCTTGCTTTTGGGGTCCTCTTTGACGATGGAGGTGTAGCTTCGGATAAACCGAACTCCGGGAAGTTTCTCCGTCCTCTGGTAGAATCGCTCGAAATCCTTCCCGTAGGAACGAATATCGTTGTGGAAGACGGTACACTCCGCCTCTGCATCATGCTCCTTCGTCAAAATCACCTGCTTCTGGGTGTACGTGCAGCATACGGATGAACAATAGCTGTTCCCGCCGGGAATCACCTGTCTGGAACCGATGCATTGAATCCAGGCTACCTTATGGGGATGTTTTTTGTCGGACGCACGGAGGATCTCGCCCTCGTACGGCCCGGTGGCGCACATCAGCCGCTCATAGTCCATGCTGGTCACCACGTTCTGAAACGTTCCGTAGCGATATTCCGCCCTCACCTTGGGATCGAATGCTTCAAGGCCGGGAGAAAGAATGATCGCGCCGACGCTGATTTCCACCTTCTCCGCCGTTTGACTGAAATCGATGGCCTGATTCTTACAGACGCCTTCGCAAATACGGCATTTCTTCTCTTTCAGGTAAATGCAGCTTTCATCGATATACGTGATCAGGGGAATGGCTTGAGCGAAGTAGATATGGATGGCTTTATTCTTCGATATTTCCTGATTAAATCGATCCGGGTATTTGACCGGGCAGTATTCGACACAGGTCGTGCAGCCTGTGCATTTGTCCTCTAAAATATACCGGGGCTTTTTCGTCAGGGTGACCTTAAAGTCCCCCGCCTCTCCTTCGACACTGCTGACTTCTGTATACGTCAGGACCTCGATGTTGGGATGCCGGCCGACCTCGACCAGTTTGGGCGCGAGTATTCAGATGGAGCAGTCGTTGGTCGGAAAGGTCTTGTCCAGCTGGGCCATATGGCCGCCGATGGCAGGCGCCTTGTCGACCAGATAAACCTTAAAACCCGCAGCGGCAAGATCGAGAGAGGCTTGAACACCGCTGACCCCTCCACCGACAACCATCACATCTCCAAAATTGCTGCTCTCGAAGCTCTTGCGAATACTGTCTGCGAGACTTTTACGAATCTGGTCTTCAATCTTTTCTAATTCTTTTTCCACTCTCTGTCACCTCTTTTTTAAAGAAGATTACACAGATTCTCTAATCATGTAATCGGTCTTCAAATCGCAGTAATCTCTTATATCACTTCCTGGAGAATCTCCGTAATGTCTTTTATTTGCAAGGCCTCACTATCCTTCAGAGTTAACTTACTATCCTCGAATTGGCTGATGCAGTACGGGCAAGAAGTCGCCAGCACCTCAGCTCCGACCCCGATCGCTTGTTCCAGCCTAAGGTCGGAGAATCTTTCATTCTTTGCAGTCTCCATCCAGACTCTGCCTCCCCCCATCCCGCAGCAGAGACTCTCTTCCCGTACTTCTGCCATCTCCTTGAGCTCCAGACCGGGTATCTTCTTCAAGACCTCTCTGGGTTCGTCATAGATGCCGTTATGCCGACCGAGGTAACACGGGTCATGATAAGTGACCTTCTTCGCATATTCCTTGGTGGGTTTGAGCCTTCCCTCGCGAATCAGCTCGAACAAATATTGGGTGACATGGACCACCTCGAAGTTGACCTTGAATTCGGGGTACTCGTTCTTGAAGGTGTGAAAGCAATGAGGGGAAGAAAGAATGATCTTCTTTACCCCGCTTTCGACAAACGTCTTGATGTTTTCCCTGGCCAAGCGTTTGAATAATGCCTCATTGCCCGCCTTGCGAACACTCTCCCCGCAGCACATCTCCTTGGATCCAAGGATTCCGAAATTTACCCCTGCCCTGCTCAGGATAGTCGCTGTGGCCTGAGATAGCTTCTTTAACCGTGGATCATAGCTGGGATAACAGCAGGGAAAGTAGAGCACCTCCGTGCTCTCGTCAAATTCCTTTACCTCCAGGTCTTTCGCCCAATTTGGCCGGTCCGCCGGTTCTTGTCCCCAGGGATTGCCGACACTGGCGAGGCTTGTCATGACACTCCGAAGGTTGGGGATGCTCGCAGGAACGACGCCGTCCGGCACCAATAGCCTGCGCATTGCCCTCATGACGTCGATGATCTCTACGCCCCGGGGGCACCGCTGAACACAATTACGGCAGGTGACACACAGCCATAGGTCTTCGGATTCGAAGGGAACCACGCCGAATTTCGCCTGGTTGATCAATTTGCGAACAGGAAATTTTCTGACACGCCCCCAAGGGCACACCGTATCGCATTTTCCGCATTGATAGCAGAATTTATCGGCTTCTCCGCCTGCCTCTTTTAGACCATCGATGACCACTTTGAAGGGGGATAGGGGTACAGTCTCCATTGGCTTCTTCGATCCTCTCAGAAACCACTGATTACGCAGATTATCAATCGATTACACAGATTAAAACCCATTGATAAGAACCTCTATGGAATCGTCTTTTGAAATCTAGGTAATCAGAGCTCCTTTATTTTATTTTCCAGCTCTCTTGTTTATAATTTGATCACGCCGATTGTGAGCCGATTACACCGATTAAAATAAAAGAAATCTCTGAAATCATTTTCATAAAATCTGTGTAATCATTCTTTTTTTGCCATTCGGGCAACGGTATCCATCACCTTCTGCAATCCGTACTTGTCAACCATGGACTCCAACCCGATCTCCACGTCCTCCGGCTTCGCCTCTTCCTCCACTTCCACTTCCTTTTCTTCGTAAGTCAGGGCATCGTTTAAGCACCATTGAACACACAGGGGCTTTTCTTGTGCCGGATCGTCTTCACACATGTCGCACTTGAGCGGGAGACCGGAATCGGGCTCCTTGAAAGCGTCCCTGGACGGACAGGAGGCCCTGCAGAAGTCACACTCGCTGTATTCTTTTCCGTCAATGACATACTTGTCCCTACCGGCACATTCGGCTTTCGCATACTCCCCCGCGTAGACGGGAAGATAGACGTCCCGGATGGGATCACGAACTAGCCGGATTCGGGACCTCGCCGGATTATTGCTGCTGTATTTCGGCTTCGCATGAAAGGCGGAGCAGATGACCTCGCAGGCCCGGCAACCGTTGCACTTATCAAGATCGATCTTGATGGTCTTAATTTTCTTCTTCACCTTGCTCATGTTATATGATCCCTCTCTGTTCGAAGTCTTCGCCGATGTAATCCATGCCTAATTCGTGCAGGGTCTCCTTCGTAGGAATACCATCCTTATTCCATCCCTTAAATTTGTAATACGCATCCAAGAGCTTCTCTTCAAGCTCGGGAAATCTTTTCTTCCAATGGTCCTCCGGAGGCTTCTCATCCGCCCTCCTCAAGCCTCTTCTGACATTAATGGCCCGGATCAGACTCCGGTTCCTCCTGTATACCTGCGTGAGTCCGGCTTCGTCCATATTCATCCCGGTCGCTGAGGAGATAAATTTCGGGTAATTGTGTATATGGTAGGGAGGCTTCAACGGAAACGACGACAAACCAGCACATACCCCGAGGGCGTCATCGATGTAGTGCATCTTCTCCTGCCAGTCGACGATGTCAACGGACATATCCACCGTCGGGTAATACGGATTTGAGCGTTCTCCGCGGGGTTCCCAGTCCAGAACAATTTGCTTAAACTTTTCGTCGGGAACTTGGGTCCAATCCTTTATAAACTCTTGTCTCTCCTCCATGGTCATAAAAGGCGCCTGGGGGAACTGTCCTTCGATTTGGGTAATGTTGATCTTCTCTCCGGTGGCATACATGAGGAAATAAACGGGATTGAGCATTCCAAGCTTGAGAGGGAGCTGCTCATGCTTCTTGATATTATTATGAGCATACGCTTCTGCGCCCTTACCGATCTTTTGGGCTGCCCAATACGTGCCATCGGCCAGAATGTCACCGATCCCTTCCCGCCGGACAATTCTGTCGAGTAACCAGAAAAATTTCCCCTCGTTATCGGACGGGCATCCTGCAAAGTCTGCGTCGGTCAGGATACCGGCTTCCTTGAGTTCAAAGGCGAAGGCCATGATTTGCGGGGTTGAGAATCCGTCCACGCCATACTCCGTGGCACGTTGAGCGATTCTAAACCCAAAATCCAGGTCTGCAAAGGCGGCCATGGCATACGTCAGTTTCGAGAAGCATTTCATCATGTAGGTCGAAAGTCCCGGGACGGAAATGATTGCGCCGCATTTCATCGGACAGTTATAGCAGCTGATCAACCGTGTCCGGACCGTTTCTTGAGTCGCTTTCCACTTGTCTTCCACTTCTTTGTTCCAATAATCTTTTTTCCGAACGCGGGCATTTCCCCACATGAAATTCTCGGTGTGCCACTTCTCATCCGTATGTAGCATCTCCTGGGGTGACCCAAGCCCTTGTAGGATGGTCATGACGTTCGGAACCGGATTCTGGTTCCGGAATTTTATATATTTCAGGACGTCGTTGCAGAGCTCTAAATATTCAGCCGGCCGGGCAAGATTGATGTCCTTTGTCCCGCGAACAACGATCGCCTTTATCCCTTTGTCTCCCATCACGGCGCCTATTCCGAGTCGGCTGGCGCTGGACCTGCCCTGCTCGATGGAAGCCGTATAGACCCTGTTCTCACCGGCCAGGCCGATGGCAGCCACCTGGGCGTTTGGCTCCTTCAGCTCCTGTCGAATAAGCTCCGCAGTTTCAACGGCGCCCTTCCCACGTAAATGAGAGGCATCACGTATTTCTACTTTATCGTTGTTTATCCATACATAGACCAGATTGGGAGACTTGCCACGAAAGATGACTTTGTCATAACCGGCATACTTCAATTCCGGCGCAAAAAATCCCCCCATCATTGAATATCCCATCAACAACGTCTGGGGAGAATAGGTCGTAACAATGGTACGATTAGCACCGGGAGCAGGCGTGCCGCCTAAAAGGCCGGTGCTGAATATCAGCAGATTATCCGGAGAAAAAGGTTCGGTCTCAGGAGGAACCCTATCCCACAATATCTTGCAGTTAGTACCCAGCCCCCCAAGATGAAGTTCCGTTAATCTTGGGTCAGTCTGCACCCTCTCGATGTTCCCCCGGGATAGATCAATTTCTAAATTATAGCCTGTCTCTGCGTACCTCATTTTTTAGCCCCTCTAGCAGTTACTGAAAAACGCCCATCTGCGGCGTTGCCCTCATCCTTCGTCGTTGCAGCGTACATTCGAGTACGCCTCACTCCTCAGAATTTCGGGCGCCTTGCATCTGGGCATTTTTGAGTAACCTACAAAATAGTTTCATGTTAGCTGATAAGTATTTTCGCAGTTATAGCCTTCACCTGCGTAGTTTGTTCATATTTTCACGTGCGCCTGTTTTATACAAAAACCATAGCGTTCCTGTCAAGAGGAAACGCGAATTGATTTCTGATCAACGTGTTTTATGAGGTTAATAAAAGTGGACCGATCAAACCCAAGAGACTTGAAAAAGGAGAGCATATCGACCGCATCCCAGAGCACGGAGGTATGGACATCGCGGATTCCCCTTCTTCTAAAATAGTCGAACAGTTTGTGGGCCATGGCGTAGCCAATGCCCGTCCCCATATGACGGGGATGAACCATGACCACCTCGAGCCACCCGCTCTTCTCCAGACCAAATCCCTCTCCTTTTATCTCGCCGATAATGAACCCGACCACCTGTCCTTCTTTTTCGGCAACAAAACCGACCCCTTCTTGCTTCCGAAGGTGATCCTTCACCATCTGCTGGACCCATCTGCGGGAGGTTTTCTTCTTGGTGATGGCACCGTGAATGACAATAACCTGAGAAATGTCCTTGGCCGTCAACTTCCGTAGCTTGATCCGCGGCACTTCTCTAGATTTATTCGATGCGGATGATCTTAACATGCTTTCCAACCCACTCGGGGGGAAGATAGACCCGCCCGCTATTCCCGCTCTGTTTGACCTCTTTCTCAATCATCTCCTCCCCATAGACCTCAAACTTGGATTTTCTGATGAACTGAGGTTCTTCCACCGAGGGCGAGATATCCGGGTTCTGCTCTCTTTTTCGTGTCATGACTTCAACAGGCAAACGGGTGTCCATAATCACAAATTAGTTACTATTTAGCTATAATGTATTTATAAATGATCGAAAAAGAGTTGTCAAGAGAAAAAAAACGAGACTTTTCCGAACTTTCGGCCAGTGATAGCCGGGCCGTCGAGGCCTGGAAATTGATCCTTTGAGGGGTTAAACGGTTTTTTTGGATAAACTTGGCAGCTCCATAAAAAATAATAGTGGCCTCCATCGAGGCATATGGTATAGATAGGATGTTGTGGCGGCACGACAGTGGAGAGTGCTTGCCCTTTTCCACGAGGAGGAAATCAATGAAAACCAATAAAATAGATCATATATGCATAGCAGTGAAGGACCTGAACGCGGCAAGGAGAGTATGGGAGCCCATCATCGGTAAATCAGAACCGGACGATCCCTATACCGACGAGCTTGAAAAGATCCGCGTCGCAAGGTACTGGCTGGGTGGGATAGGATTTGAGCTCATGGAATCGACTACCCCAAATGGCCCGGTTGCGAAATGGATAAAAAAAAACGGAGAGGGGGTGATGATCCTCAGCTTCAACGTGGACAATACGAGACAGGCCATCAAGGAGTTGGAGTCGAAGGATTACCCCGTGATCCCCGCTCCGGGGGGAGAGAAAACCAGGCCCTTCAGGGACTGTGAATTTGCCTTCATCCATCCCAAGAAGGTGAACAACGTGCTTCTTGAACTCATCGACTACAAGTGGGATGAGTTGAAGAAGAAATAGACGAAACGATCTATACGGCGCATTTGAAACTGACGGGGAACCGTTCTGTGGCGAGGCTAGACTAAAAATCGTCGTGTCCGTGATTTGGTTCTGCGTCCCGGCACTCTGAATTTTAGGAAGCCAGCCAGCACCTATTGGCCCCTTTTTTCGTCGAGTATAACCAAAGTGAATGAGGACCCACAAATCAAAGTTGGATGCTGTGGGTTTGCGGCGGCGCAGAAGAAGTATTTCGACCTGTTCAAGGTGGTCGAGATTCAGCAGACTTTCTACCAGATTCCTGAAATCAAAACCGCCGAGAAATGGCGTCATGCCGGGCCTCCTGGCTTCGAGTTCACCATCAAAGCGTGGCAGCTCATCACCCATGTTCCATCGAGTCCAACCTACAGAAGGCTCCGGGAACGAATCGACCCGAATAAGGCAGACCGATACGGCGGATTCCAGGCAACCGTAGAAATCATGGACGCATGGAAGAGGACAGCGGCGTTTGCAAGAGCTCTGGGCACGTCGATCATCGTCTTCCAGTGCCCGGCCAGTTTTAGGCCACTGGAGCAGAATGTCAAAAACATGAGGGCGTTCTTCACCAAAATCGACCGGGCAGGATTCACTCTTGCGTGGGACCCCCGGTGTCTGGCCCGACGAACAGGTCAAGATGTTATGTGAAGAACTTGACCTGATTCACTGTGTGGATCCGTTCAGAAACGAGAGCCTTTCTGCGGGGACCGACTACTTCAGGCTTCACGGCATCACCAGCTATGTTTATACATATACCAACAAGGAACTCGAGATCCTCCGAAATAAGATCAGGCAAAAATCCACCTACGTGATGTTCAACAACACTACAATGAAAGAGGATGCTCTCCGGTTCATGAAAGTACTTAACGCATCTACCCGGTGAAGGGTTTCACGGTTGTATCTTCGAGGCTGTCGCAGAAAAACCCTTGACAGAAGGCTCTGTTTCTGTAGATTCTCCATACCCATCTCAGGAAGCAGAAATCAAAACTTACTCCTTAGATTTCGTCAGGATGATTTGAAAAATTATCATTTTACTTATAATTAAATCTATAACAGTATGAAGTTACAACGAAATTATTTTAGTGTTTTTTAACTTTTTTTCTTGACATTTCCATATCTTGTGTTCTATTATATGTGCACTTCTAGATGTAGAAGTCTTATTCACGCCTAAAATGGCCGCCAAGAGGTAGAAAGGGGGATTCGAGAATGAGTTATCTTGTCTGTGATAAAAGGAAAGGAAGTCCAAAAATCCACGTTGAAGTCTGCCGAAGAAAATGCAAGCTCATCCAGGAATGCAAAACATACAAGGAGTTTGTTGATACTTCAGAGAAGAAAGCTGCTTAACCTCTTCATACCCCTCCTTTCTGGTTGGGCCGGTCCTTGAATGGAACCGGCCCTTTTTTTATGAGAGCTCTCGACTCTCTGATGACGCAGATTCCAAAAAAGATTGTTCAAAACCCCAATCGTGTAATCATTTCATCATCGACGTCATCAGAGATTTCTGGGCTTTTTCAGAAATTTCCCATGTCTCCCTGTTCGTATTGAAGGATGCTGAGGAAACAGAGGCTTGCCGTTTCGGCCCTTAATATCCTCCTCCCCAATGTTACCGGCATAAACCCGGCTCCTTTCGCCTCATCAACCTCTTCCTCGCTAAACCCCCCTTCCGGCCCGACAACAAAAAAAATCCGCTTCCTCTCCTGAGGTCTTTCCAATATTTCTTTCAACTTCACTCCTTCTCTTTCCCAGAGAATAAGGCGAAGGGAATCGGGTGTCGCCTTCTGGAGCATCTCAGGATAGTTTTGGAGGGGTTCAATCTCCGGGACCGCCCCTCTCCCGCATTGTTTGGAGGCTTCAATGGCAATTCTTTTCCACCGCTGATGACGCTTCAGCCTTTTCGATTTCTCCAAGAGAGGCACAGAACGGGAGGATAAAAATGGAACGATTTTTCCAACTCCCAGCTCTGTCGCCTTCTGGATCAAGTAGTCCATCTTCTCCCCTTTGACGAGACTTTGAGCCAAGGTGACTTCTAAAGGCGAATCCCCTTTTGAGGAATGAACATTTTTGACCCGGATCACAACAGAGGTAAGTCCTTCTTCGACGATGGTCCCATCGAACTCCTTGCCTAACCCGTCGAAGACCGAGATCTCATCTCCTGCTTTCAGGCGAAGAACCTTCCGAATATGTTTCACCTCATTCCCCTCAACCTTGAGCATCCCATTCTCAATCCGAGGTTGAGGAACGTAGAACCTAGCCATCCTCGACTCCTCACATAATCAAACTTAAGCCCTCGAGGTCATGTCCCCTCTAATATGTCCCCTCCCCTCTGCGGGAGGGGATTCACTTTGAAATTTGACATTTGCTTCTCTTACTTCTTCCTAAAAGTGAGGCAGACCCACTCTCCTTTTTGTGTAGTGTTGATCCAACGCAGGCGTTTTGTCCCCAGATAGTGAAGACGAATTCTCTCCTTTTCCTGCTCCAAGATCCCTGAAAGGATGAGGAGCCCCCGTTTCTTGACGTGGTTCAGAAGAGGTTTCCTCATTCTTCTCAGACTCTTGAGGTCGATGTTGGCGACGACGACGTCAAATTTTTCGTGAAGGTTGCCAATGCTTCCTTTTCTTATCCTGACGATTGACGAAACCCGGTTCTTCTCAACATTTTCTCTTGCATTCTCCACAGCCACACCATCGGTGTCTATTCCCCAAACCTCCTTTGCACCCGCTTTGGCTGCAAGGACGGAAAGGATCCCTGACCCTGTTCCGACGTCAAGAACGGAAAGTCCTTTCTTTTTAAGGCCTTCTTCCAGGGCCTGTATGGAAAGGAAGGTGGTGGCGTGGGTTCCCGTGCCAAAAGCCATCCCTGGAGTAATATCTATAGAGCTCTGGCCCTTCTTTAGTCGAATCTTGGACCAGGGGGGCTTTATCACAAATCGGGGAGTCACCTGGACGGGTTTAAAAAACCTTTTCCAGTCCTCACCCCAATCCTGCTCCGCAAGAGAGGCCGTCCTGATCTGTGCGTGCGAAATTTGAGGAGCGATCTTCTCCAGCGATTTCAGATAGCGACGAAGAACATAAAGAGCTCTCTTCTCCCCTCCGTCCTGCGGAAAATAAGTCCTCAGCTTCTCCCGCCCCAAATCCCCGTCGATCTCTTCAATGCCTGCGGCTCCTTGCTCAATCAAGAAGTTTGAGACCGCTTCTCCGAATTCTTTCGCGACGGAAAGTTCGACAACCAGCCAACGCTTCATAACATGATCTCAGTTGACAAGGGGGCATGGGGCCAAGGGTTCCAGGGGTCAAGTGAGAAAAGTATTCTTGAAATCATGTGTCGAACCCTTGAATCCCTGAACCCTCAAGCTATCTCTTCAATGAACCGGCTAACCTTCTCATTAAAAGCCTGGGCCGATTCCATCATCACCATATGGCCGGCATTGGGGAGGACTTCCAGTCTCGAACCTTTGATCCGGCGATGGAGAAATTCGGAATAAAGTACGGGCGTGAGGGCATCCTCCTCTCCGCAGAGGATCAGCGCGGGAAGATCAATCTTCTCGACTTCTTTCATGACATCAAATCGGTCACACGCTAAAAAGTCGCCATGGAGGACTTCCGGCCGACAGGTCAGCATCTGGGTAACTCCGTCCTCGATCAAATTCGGCGGAGCTTTTCGAGAATAGGCATACTGGACAATCTTAGGAATGGTCTCTTTAAAGTTCGTATAGACCCCGTCCAGGATCGAAGGAAGAACTTTTAACCTTGCTCCGGTTCCGACTAATACGACCCCTTGAATGATCTCCGGATGGGTCAGGGCCAACGTCTGGGTAATCGCTCCCCCCATGGAGTGCCCAACGAGAAAAACTTTCCTCACCCCCACCGTCTGCAAAAAGGCATAGACCTCTTCTGCATATTTTCCGATCTCTTTTTCGCCTTCTTCCCCTGATGCTCCATGGCCGGGAAGCTCGATAATGATCGGATTGAACTCCTTCTCAAAAAAACCTTTCTGACAATTCCAGGTATACTGCCCTCCTCCTGCTCCATGAATAAACAGGACAAACTCTCTTCCTTCTACAAACCCTTTTCTCCCCGTCCAATAACCGATCTGTTTCCCGTCGATCCGAACGATTGGCATGGGGTTCTCCTTTCAACAAAATCGAAATAGGAATCGATGGCTTCGAAGAGTTCATTTCTGTCTCTTAATCCTGACAACATCGAGTGGAAGGAGGCACAGCCGCGGAGTCCCTTCGTATACCAATAAACGTGCTTCTGAAATTTCCTCACTGCCAATCTCTCGCCGTAATAAGCCTGCGCCAGCGCAAAATGATGGCGAATGATTCTCCGTCTCTCGCCCAGAGAGGGAGGGGTGTTCAAACCGAATATCCAAGGATTTCCCAATGCCCCTCTGCCGATCATCACTCCGTCACAGCCCGTCTCTTCCAGCATCTTCCTGGCCAAAAGGGGCGTGGTGATATCTCCGTTTCCAACGACAGGGATGCGGACGGCCTTCTTCACCGTCGCGATCAGACCCCAATCTGCCCGGCCGCCATACCCCTGAGCCTTTGTTCTGGGATGGATGGAGATGGCATCGACGCCACACTCCTCCGAGATTTGTGAAATCTCGACCGCATTGACATGTTCCTCATCCCACCCCGATCGAATTTTAACGGTGAGAGGGCTTTGTAGTACGCTCTTCACCTTTGTAAGAATCTCTCTTACTTTTCCCGGAAAACGCATGAGATCAGCTCCCGCTCCGGGTCCGACGATCTGTTTGGCCGGGCACCCCATATTGATGTCAATCACATCTGCGCCCATGGACTGAGCGATCTGGGCGGCTTCGGCTAAGATTTCCGGGCTTGCGCCGAAGAGCTGGACAGAAACAGGGTGTTCGTTCTCTCCGATCCTCAAGAACGATTTCCCCTTTCTCAACAACCCATCGGCGCTGACCATCTCTGTAAATGTCAAACTGCAACCGTGCTCCCTCGTTATTTGCCGAAATGGGTAATCTGTAATCCCAGAAAGGGGCGCCAGAAAAACAGGGGGGTCGAATTGAAGTTTACCAAGTCTCATTTTTTCAAATTGGAATATTGGGAATGACGGAGTGCTGGAATATTGGGTAAGATTTCGAAAACGATCACCCTAAAGTTTGCTCTTCTAGACCCATTCTTCGATTACTCCAATGTTCCATTACTCCGCTATTTTTTTTCGCTCCAATGTTTCTTGATTGATTGAACCGCCTCATCGACATGGAGAGGGTTTCCAAAATCGAGCCCCTCCTTTTTTAATCCTTTGAAGAGCTTGGTCAGTGTGGGTTCTTCCAGATTAAAACTTTCCAAATCTGAGAATTTTCCAAAAATCTCATCCGGTCTTCCCCGCTCGCTAAGGTCCCCATGGCCGTGCATGAGGTAAAGGATATCCGTCACTTCAGAGACCAATTCCACCTCATGAAGGGTCATAATGATCGCCACCCCCATTTCCTTGTTTAACTCATTCAACACTCGGACGAGGTCTCTTCTTGACTTCGGATCCAACCCTGTGAAGGGCTCGTCCAAAATCAACAGGTCCGGCGACATCACCAGTGCGCCGGCCAAGGCGACCTTCTTTTTTTCGCCCCCGGAAAGGTAATGAACAATCTTTCCCTGGATGGATTCAATATTCAGCCTTTTAATAACAGCCCTGGCCAGACCTTCTGCCTTGGTTTTCTCCACGCCATAGTTCAGCGGTGCGAAGAGGATGTCATCGTAAACCGTGGGACCGAGGATCTGCTCATCCACGTCCTGCATGACGACCCCGATCCTTCGTCGAACCTTGGAATATTCTTTTCC
>Ga0335084_10002494_pt1 | contig 17736 bp, 17 predicted proteins | sample Lox_Sample_44_FD_206721 | JGI IMG/M metagenome (GOLD analysis project Ga0335084, IMG submission 206721) | Soil microbial communities from Loxahatchee National Wildlife Refuge, Florida, United States - Lox_Sample_4.4 | ecosystem: Environmental > Terrestrial > Soil > Wetlands | place: USA...
GAGATATGGGTAACATTTTGTATTATATATGAATCAAGGCGCTGAAGTGATCCTGGAAATTGAACAGGTGGGTCGGCTCGTAAAAAGTTACCAAACCCGATGACGCTCGGGATTGCATCAAGAGAGATTGTTTCAAAAACGGGACGAGAGGAGTCATGGAGCTTCGTGGCCTTTCCGCATTAGTGACGGGCGCGTCCGGTTTCATCGGTGGCCGGTTGGCAGAACGGCTTGCCACGGAGGAGGGTGTACGGGTTCGCGCCATGGTTCGTCGGGCGAAGAAAGCAGAACGGCTGCAAAAACTTCGACTGGAGATCGTGAAAGCAGATCTTCTTGATCTGGAATCGTTGCGTGGTGCGATCGAAGGGTGCGATCTTGTATTTCATTGTGCCGCTATCGTACGAGAGACCGGAGACCGGAAGGAATTCCTTCAAACCAATGTTCAAGGCACTGAGAATATGCTCAACGTTTCGAGAGACGCCGGAGTCAAGAAGTTCATCCATTTCAGCAGCGTGTCCGTCTTTGGGTTGAATCCTCCAGATGGAGCAGACGAAACGACGCCCTTCCAGCCTTGCGGGAATCTATATTGCGACACTAAGATTGCCGGAGAGAAGGTCGTGTGGGCTGTCCATCAGGAGGCAAGGCTTCCGGTCGTCGTGATTCGTCCCGCTAATGTGTATGGTCCTCATTCTAACCCGTGGACCCTTCGTCCTATCAAGCTGATCAATTCGGGCCAGATGATCTTGATCAACGGGGGGAGGGGCCTTTGCAACTACGTTTATATCGATAATCTCCTTGATGCGACGCTGCTAGCAACGAAGCGCGACTCATCCGTGGGCCAGGTGTATCTGTTGAGTGACGGAAATCCAGTGACATGGAAAGAATTCTTCGGGTACTACGCACGGATGGCCGGAAAGCCGAGAATCCGATCTGTTCCTGAATGGCTCGGAAAGGCCATCGCGGTAGGGATGGAGGTAACCTCAAGACTTACTGGCAAGCCGCCAAAAATCACACGAGAAGCCGTGAGTTTTCTGACGCGCGAAGCGCGTTTCAGCGTTGAAAAAGCAAAGCGCGAACTGGGCCATCAACCGCGATTTTCTCTGGAAGAGGGTATGAAGTTGACCGAGAAGTGGTTGAGAGATGCGGGATATCTTCCTCAAGCTTAGAAGACAGAGGGGACTCCGGCGTCGGATCAATATTGATGAGGGGGGCTAGCCTCAATAAAGTTTGCCGAATCCACTAATCCAAAGATAGTGAGATAAGGAGAAAGTGGTAGAGTTGTCAGTCAGAAGAATAGAAAGTTGCTATAATGCTAAATTGTTCTCTCCGTAATTTACGAAGGGAAAACCGACCTCTTCCTGAAAGCCTGTTTCCGAGAATTTCGCCATTTATCCCAAGGAACGGTAATCCACAGAAAAATGTTTAATTATTGTGGAATTAGAACTTCTTTTCCCATACAGACGCTCTCTCCACCATTTTGCCTAACAATTAGGCAGAGATAACCCCTTAAAATCAAATCAAATTTACAAAGTAATTGTAAAAGAACTGACGCCGGTTTAGAATTTTATATCTCCTAAAGAAGAGAAGGAAAGGATGTCGATCATTCACGGTCTTCTTGAAAGGATTACCTACCATAACGGAGAGAATGACTTCGTGGTGGCGAAACTCCGGGAAAAAGATAGGAAGGAGTTGACGACCATTGTCGGTAATCTTTCCGGGATCAACCCCGGTGAATCCCTGAAACTGACGGGCCAATGGGTACGCAATAAGAAATTCGGTGAACAATTCCAGGTTGAGACGTTTGAAGTGATGATACCGGCTACTCTCGTCGGTATTCAAAAATATCTTGCCTCGGGACTGATCAGAGGCATTGGTCCAATCATGTCAGAGAGGATTGTCCAAAAGTTTGGACTGGATACCCTCGAAGTCATTGAAAAGAAGCCTGAAAGGCTGTCCGAAGTGGAGGGCATCGGTTCTAAACGTGTCTCGATGATCAAAGAAGCATGGGTGGAGCAGAGAGAGATTAAGGAAATTATGATTTTCTTGCAGGGCCACGGTGTTAGTGCTTCCTATTCGACTAAGATCTATAAACAATATGGAAATCAATCGATTGAAATCGTGAGAGAGAATCCCTATCGTTTAGCCCGCGACCTCTATGGGACTGGCTTCATTACTGCGGATAAGATTGCACAACATCTCGGGATCGATCGTAATTCTCTGGTTCGCGCAAAGGCGGGTTTGATCTATGTCCTGAACCAGCTGACCGAAGATGGCCATGTCTACTATCCTGAAGATCAGTTGATTCACAAAGCAAGAGAAATACTCCATGTCGATGAGGAGGTTATTTCTCAGGCCGTAAGGGAGCTCTCGAAAGAAAAAGAGATCTTTTTGGAAAACCTCGATCCCGAGGGTAATCTCAAGGCTGCCTATCCTGCCCCTTTATATACGGCAGAGACGGGAGTGGCTCAGAGGTTGATTAATCTGAAGGAATCTCCTTCAAACATCCGGCCCATCCATCCAGAAAAGGCGATCGAGTGGGTCCAGCAGAAACTGAGCATAGAACTTGCCCAAGGTCAGGAGAAAGCGGTTCTTCAGGCAGCGACTTCAAAGGTGTTGATCATCACCGGCGGCCCCGGGACCGGGAAGACAACCATCATCACGGCCGTACTAAGAATCTTTCAGCAATTAAGGTTGAGGATCCTACTTGCCGCACCCACAGGAAGGGCAGCCAAGAGGATGAATGAGGCCACAGGCTGGGAGGCAAAGACCATTCATCGTCTCCTCGAATATTCTCCCCATAAAGGTGGTTTCAAGAAAGACCAGGACAACCTTCTTGACGCGGATGTGGTCATCATCGATGAGGCCTCGATGATAGATACCCTCCTGATGTACCATCTTCTCAAAGCCATCCCGCCCCACGCTCACCTCATCCTCGTGGGAGACGTCGATCAGCTTCCCTCAGTGGGTCCCGGGAATGTCCTGAAGGATATCATCAAATCAGGCAGGTTTACCGTGGTCATGCTTTCGGAAATTTTTCGCCAGGCCCAGGAGAGCATGATTGTGGTCAACGCGCACAAAATCAACGAAGGCCAATTGCCCGTTTTAGGGGAAATCGATAAACGCCAGGAGGCCGACTTTCAGTTCATCCAGGAAGAGAACCCGGAAAAGATCCTTCAAATGATCCTGGACCTCTGCAGTGAGAGGATACCCACGGAATTCAGGTATCATCCGCTCAGAGAGATCCAGGTCCTGACGCCGATGCACAAGGGAACAATCGGTGTCACCAATCTCAACATCGAATTGCAGAAGAGGCTGAACCCTGGCACATCGGGTATCAGTCGTGGAACTTGGAATTTCGGATTAGGCGATAAGGTGATGCAGATCGTTAATAATTATGATAAGGATGTCTTTAACGGGGATATCGGGTGGATCTCGAAGATCGATGCCGAGGAAAAAGAGGTAACCATCGATTTCGACGGGAGAGCGGTCTTGTATGATTATTCTGAGTTGGATGAAATCGTCCTGGCCTATGCCGTATCCGTTCACAAGTCCCAGGGGAGCGAGTACCCGGTCGTGATTCTTCCGGTGGTCACCCAGCACTACCTCCTTCTCCAGAGAAATTTGATCTATACGGGAATTACCCGGGCTAAGAAACGGGTGGTCCTGATCGGAACGAAAAAGGCTCTCGCCATCGCTATCCGGAACAACAAACCTCAACGAAGATATACTTTTCTTTCGGAGAGACTGGCGTCATGAGTGGATTGAAGAACGAATTCTCCTGGTCGAAAACCAGGGATGAAGTCTTTAAGGCTTGCCCGCGGCAATACTGGTTTTGCTATTATGGGTACTGGAACGGATGGCTTGAGAGCTCCCCGGAGAGGACCCGGCAGATCTATGTTCTGAAGAACCTCAAAAACAGGCATCTATGGGCGGGAGAAAAGGTCCATGAGTGCATTCAAAGATCCCTTATCAATATTCGAAGAGGAATCAAGGTTCTTCCCGTTGATGAAATTGTCGCGATCACCCTGGACCAAATGAGAGCCGAGTTTCGTTCTTCAAAGTCAAAAAACTATTGGAAGAATCCCAAATCGTGTGGGTTGTTTGAACATGAATACGAGACGGGAGTAAGCGATAGAGAATGGAAAGGGGTAGCGACCCATGTGGAGACTTGTTTGAGGAATTTTTATGCCTCGGATATTTATGACGGGTTAAAGTCCCATCGAAAAGAGGGGTGGCTTGAAGTAGAAGAATTCTCATTTTTTGATTTGGATCATACGAAGGTCAATTTAGTGATCGACTGTGCCATCAAAGAAGGGGAGGGTATCTACATCTACGACTGGAAGACGGGAAAGAGTCTCTCGGAAGACCTCTCCGTCCAATTAGGTTGTTACGCGCTTTACGCTTTGGAGAAGTGGAATATTTCTCCTGAATCGTTGAGCATCATTGAATACAACCTCTCCATGGATAAGTCCAGCTGGTTTTCAGTGAGTCAAGAGGAGATGAAAGGTATAAAGGGGTACATCAACGGAAGCATTAAAGATATGCACTCCCTTCTCGCCGATGTCCCGAACAACATTCCGCTGGACGAGGGCGGGTTCGACAAGATAGAAGACGAAAGGGTGAGCCTCAAATGCAATTATAGAAAAGTTTGTCGAAAATAGAGAATCATTCTTCCTTGCCGTGCGGATCATTTTTCGATTGGGCGTCAGAATCCATCGTTTGCTGAGCATGGCGAGAGAGGGAGGAGAAGATGAACGTCAAATCTATTTTTTCGATTTTCACTCTATCGGCGTTTTTAGTTCTATGGGGTTGTGGCTCCGTGACGTTTCGAATGTATTCTGGCCCTCGATTGCCCAAGAGCCAAGTTTCTTTTTTAATATGGGATTCTGTCATAAACGTAATTTTTGTGGACGGGAAGCCTGTCCCGAGGTGTGATAAAATCGAATTATTTCCGGGGGACCATAACGTTCAAGTGGGATATTCCAGCGCTGAGTTCCGGTCTCGTCAGGATCGGCTCATCAATTTTACGGCAGAGGCTGGCCATCAATATAGGATAAGCCATTCGATAGGTTCAAGCTCAGAATTGACGCATTGGAATGCCTGGGTAGAAGATGTTACATTATCTTCTCAGGAAAAAAATGATTCATCACGTTGAGAGACCTATTGGGCGGACGTTCTCAAGCGGCAAGAAAATAAGGGAAAGGGACTGTTTTCGAATCCAGCAGAATTCAAGCGTCGGGCAAGACGGCAGTCGCATCGAATTCGACCAGCATATTCGATTTTGAGAGAGACACCACTTGAACCACCGTACTTGCCGGAGGGGCCTCCGCTAGAGACGGACAGTAATTCTGGTAATAGGCGAACTCGGCATCCCGCATCGCCTGGTAGTCACTCATTTCTCGAAGGTAGATGGTCATCTTTACAATATGCGGGAGGCTGCTTCCTACTTCCTCCAGTGCCAGCCTGATCTTATCCAAGGCGACTCTTGTCTGTTCAGCCACATCGTCCGATGAGACTTCTCCCGTCTCAATCGTTCGACCACTTGAGCCTGAGAGGAAGATGAACCCTTTCGAGACAACAGATCGTGCGAACTTCTGTTTCTTACCTGCATAGAAGAGAGGGTAAACTTTCTTTTCCATTGGCCTCCTCTGAACGGTCGTTCTACAAAAGTCTCATAGGCTTCGACCTTGCCCCTTGTCTCTATCTTAACAACATATATCAAAATTGTCTTTTGCATGTCAATGTGCGGCTTCGACGCCTCTTCAATGCGGGAAGGAGTGCGGGTTGCCGAACTCATAAGGGTCGACGGATACGTCATTGAATCATGGACAGATCAAACCTGTCATCATTTCAGTAGGAAACATTGGGCGGGTGAACGCAGGCTCGAAGAATGAGTTATTCTCACACTTCGGGTAAACTCAATTGACACACGCGATAAAGGGAGACATCCAATCCCTGCTCCAGGGGCCATCCCTGCGCCCGGGAAGGTTTTCCCTGGCGCAGGGGCATTCGCCTTACGGTGAAAGACAAATGATGTAGATTTTAGATGGTAACCCGGTACCAAACGCGCCATTACTGTCGTACCCACCGCACGATGCGAACCAGGTGTTTGCCGAGGGGTAGGAAGATGCGAGGAGATGATTGTCCGACTCCGAGGAGGGACACTGGGCCCCGCCTGATATCAAGGTTTCGCTAGACGGGCATGCGCAATTATATCGAGCGGAGCATGTGACGGTGTGGAGCTTAGATGGATCTATCAAACCAGCTTTGCCTTGTGGTCCCTCCTGTCCCTGAGGTCCTTGTGGACCTTCGGGTCCGGTCGGGCCGATCGGTCCTTGAGGACCTTGAGGCCCAATTGGACCCACCGGTCCTGGGTTTCCAGCTGGTCCCTGTGGCCCTGCAGGCCCGGTTAGACCTATCGGCCCTTGGGGTCCTTCCGGCCCCTTAGGCCCTTGAGCCCCCGCAGGTCCGGTTAATCCTATCGGTCCTTCGGGTCCTATCGGTCCTGGATTTCCAGCAGGCCCCTGTGGCCCTGCAGTTCCAGCAGGACCAACCTGTCCCTGGGGCCCTTGGTTTCCAATTGGACCCGCCGGCCCTGGGACCCCAGCCGGTCCTTGTGGCCCTGCAGGCCCGGTTAGACCTATCGGCCCTTGAGGTCCTTCCGGCCCTTTAGGCCCTTGGGCCCCTGCGGGTCCAGTTAATCCTATCGGTCCCTGAGCTCCCGCGGGTCCTTGTGGCCCTGTGGGTCCAGTTAATCCTATTGGTCCCTGCGGTCCAGCAGGCCCCTGTGGTCCCGCAGGCCCGGTTAAACCCATCGGTCCCTGCGGACCTCGTTCCGCTTGGTATCCGTCGGCGCCAATCGCAACGCTCAGGGATGCCTCGATCAGTTTATGATGATGACGGTAGGCGCAGAAGAGGGCTAAGTTGTAACTGCCCTGAACAATATCCGATGGAATCTGTGCAGTGACACACTTCGGATGCCAGCTCAACACTACCAATTGAATATCGCCGAGCTTTACGATTGGTTTCCCAGTTCCAAAGTCACTGCCATACACATAGATTGTCAGCGTAGAATAATCGATCTCCGTATGTGTGATAACCGGCAAGTCGCTATTGTATTGAGCAAAACCCGTGGCTGGCGTCACCGCCAATGCCGACAACACCATAATGAAAGTTATCCATCTATTACTAATCATACTCATGGTGATCTCTCCTTTCTCGCCACTCTGGATGGCTCGGCATACATGGATCGAGTTGATTGGGATCAAGAGCATGATTCGAAAATCTACTGATTGAAAACAGCAACTTTCATACCAACGTGCGCACGAGAACCAATGACTTATAACCTATTAAATAGATAAAGATTTTCTTCTCGTCCAGCAGGACGTGGAAAACCGATTTCAGAGCTGTCAAAAACAATTTTTGTTACGCTATTTCGAGCAGTATTTTCTTAGAAATTATCTTCTTGGACAGGAAAAGCCACGTCCGTTACTTGATTTGCCAGCTCGAATAGGAGTGACCTTTTGTCGCCTTTTGAAATTTTTTCTATAGCTACTCAAGGCGGGGCAGCAGGAGGAAGTTCAGTTGGTTTTACAAACAGCCTTTATTGGTTTTTCTGAAATTCACACACTCCAACTCCAAGAAGATGAGAGCCCTTCCCCGTTAATCCCCTTGACGGATAGAAGTCATACGGCCTTCGGCATAAACGGGGCCCATGAAATATGAATGGGAGGAAGTAAGGTGGTAAGAAGAAAGGGAAGTAATGGCTTAAAGCGAAATGGAATGAAGTCAGAAAGGAATCAAGCTAATAAGGTTCAGGCGAGTTCTGTCAAGTTGCTTGGAGCTCAAAGCAAGTGGTTAAATTATTGAGTTGCCAGAGAATCCGTGATTCAGAGAAGAGGGAGATACGTAAGTACGCTCGGATTTTGATTTCTTCCGACCAAGCCTGGAGCAGGGCCATTTCACGCGGGCACGCAGGAATTAATGAAAGAGCTGGCGATGTGAAGCCACCCCGTGCTTACAAAAGCGCCGGAGACACACGTTATGGATCCTGTCTTTCTCTTAACAGATCTTCAACCCAGTCCAAACCGAGTTCGATCAGCTTGCCCCTGGAAGGGCGGCCCGTTTTGGGATCGCAGCCGATCACGTCGTAGAGCATCTCGATCCCTTTTTGAAATTCCTCTTCCGTGAAAATCTTCTCGCCAGCCCGTGGCCCATCGGGTTTTGGATCGAATAACCGCCGCGGCAATTGATCGTCTTTGATCGTAAATCCCTCGAGACTGTTAAAGGCCCTGGCCATCATCGACCCTCGCTCCGCAGCCTTCATCAGCTCAAACAGGTTGGTATTCCAACCGGTCACGGCATTCAAGCACTGAACCATCAAATCCAGAGACATCACGCCACGGGGTGCAAACCCGAAAACGCAGAGTCCCAGGGCATCCATCATCTTCCAGAGATGGTCAAGCAATGCATAGGCCCTCACCTTTTCATGGGTGATTTGCGTCGGCTGCATTGCCCTATAGATACCCAGCGGTTTGACGGATTGAAAAGAATAGAATCTTTCATCAAAAAAAAGAGTATCGTGAGGAGCATTCATATGGTCAGGTCCGTAGGTGCAGGCAGCATAACCGATGCCAACACCTACCTTCACACGAGGATCGTGCATAGGGAGCTCCATGCCCTTGACTGCCAGATGATAGGGCTGGTCCGAGACCTTCCATCGATGGGCGAGCCGTGTCACCCCTTCTGCCAAAAGATTTCCGAAGCCTTCGCGTTTTGCAATCATCTCCAGCAAACGAATGACGAGATCCGGATCCCCGAAACGGAGCTCCAGCCCGTCCGTGTCCACCCCTGTGATTACTCCTTTCTCGAAACATTCACAGGCAAAGGCGATGACCAGTCCGGCAGAAATCGTATCCATGCAGTATCGATTACAGATCTCATTCGCCTTGGCGATAGCTTTCAGGTCGAATATATTGAGGTTGGTTCCGAGAGCGGCAATCGTCTCATATTCGGGTCCTCCGTAACGAGAGTCGACACCGTATTTCGCGTCCTGGAGCGCAATTCCTCGCTTGCATCGGATGGGGCAGGAATAACATCCTTTTCGTTCTTTCAAAAGAAGCTCGTTATAGGTGTCGCCGCTGAGAGGTTTAGCGTCGTCGAGCTTGGTTCGTCTGAAGTTGTTGATAGGCAAGGCGCCTGCCTCAGACAGGACTTCACAAAAGATGGTCGTCCCGTAAACGAACAGGGTTTTCCCCTGGGGATTCTCTTTGAAGGTTTTAGCATAGTCCTGTGAAGTCTTCCGCAGGAACTCAGGGTCAAAAAATGCGGGCTTTTCTGTCCCTAAGGCAGCGACCGCCCGGAGATTCTTTGAACCCATGAGTGCTCCGAATCCGTCCCGACCGTTGAAATGGCCGAGATTGTTTGTGATATTGGCAAAACGAACGAGATTTATTCCGGCAAGGCCTGTCTGAGCAACGCGGATTCTCTTGCTTCCCAATTCCTCCCGAATCCTATCCTCAACTTCCCGTGCTCCCTCACTTGCCAGGTGAGAGGCATCCTTGATCTCGGCCTTTCCTTCTGTGATCCAGAGATAAACGGGGTGGTCTGCTCTTCCTCGAAACACAATGGCGTCGAAGCCGGCCATCTTCAGCTCGGGGCCAAAAAAGCCGGCCGCCTCTGATTCAGCCGCCGTCCCCGTAAGAGGCGATTTTCCCACAGCAGCGAATCGACAAGAGGCAGCGATTGGCGAGCCGGTCATCACGCCGGTAGCGAAAATCAGAGGACTATCCGGGGAGAAAGGGTCCAGCCGAGGTGAAACCTCTCTGAGGAGATAGTGATAGCCAATCCCTCGGCCGCCCAGATACGTTCGGTAGAACGTCTCATCTTTCTCTTCCACCTCAATCTTTCGATCGTTCAAATTGACATGTAAAATCTTACCTCGATACCCATAGCCCATAGGAGTTCTCCTTAATAGGGATGCTACCTCAATCATATAATCGTCACAGCTCGAATACAAGCTCCTCGTTTTCCGGAGCATGGATAAGGCTGTGGCCGGAACGGTTCGGGTTCGGAACCTGTTGGGCGCGACCGCGAATGAAGCACGGGCGGGACATAGGGGCTACGGGATTTTGAAGGAATTTCGGGTTAGACCCAGGCTTCCTCTGTTCGACAAGATGAGTCACTCCAAAGGAGGTGGCGATGTTCAAAAGAATTGACCCTGTGGCGATTACGTCAAGGAATCTTGATCTTCCATATCTTGCGATTCACTCGGTTTGACATTCACCCTCATTTCTCATATAGTGAGGGCAACCCCAAGGATTCTTTTGGAAGGAGGAGGTTATGAGGCGCCGAATTGTCGTGGCTGTGTTGGCTTTGATTTTTTGCGGAATCGGTATTGGAATTCCGACGGTTCAGGCACAACCTTACCCCAATCGACCCATCCAACTGATCATTTCAATTCCCGCGGGGGGTGGTGGGGATGTAAACGCTAGGCTTTTAGCCGACGTTTTGACAAAGAGTCTCGGAGTCCAGATTGTCCCGGTGAATAAGCCCGGTGCGGCCGATACGGTAGGGGCGGACGCCATCGCAAAGAGTAAGAAGGATGGATACACCATCGGATATACAAGCTCGGGAGCGATGGTCACCTCTCGGATTGTCAATCCGGAGAATGTCCATTATGATCCGCTCAAGGACTTCGATCAATTGGGGCTGCATGTCTTTTTCCCCACAGCGTTCGCCGTGCAGGAAAGTTCCCCGTGGAAGACGTTCGATGAATTAATCGAATATGCCAAGAAGAATCCCGGAAAAATCAGAGTCAGCACAACCGGATTGGGGTCAAATGCCCACTTCAATCTGGAACTGATTCAGGTCTTAACCGGAGCCCAGCTTACGCACATCCCCTTTAAGGGAGGGGAATCCGTCATCACGGCGGTGCTGGGGGGCCATGTGGAGGCCACCATGGATGCCATCGGCAAGATCATTCCCCATACGGAAGCCAAGAAGCTCAGGGTGCTTTTGATGACCAGAAAATTTTTTATGTTTCCAAATGTTCCGACGATTACCGAACTGGGTTACAAACAGGAGTTGGTTTCGTCCTGGTTCGGGTTATTTGCTCCCGCAGGAATTCCCGAAGAGGCAAAGAAAGTATTGGTGCCTGCTCTTGAGAAGGCGATCAACGACCCGGAGCTGAAAGTTAAAATCGAGAATAGGGGATACATCACGGAGTATAAGTCTCCCGCCGACCTTAGAAAGCTGATTGCGAGCAATGAAGAGACCGTCCGCACCATTGCCGCTAAGGTAGGCCTTGCTAAGTAAAGACCTTTAGAAATTAGTGAGGGATTCGTCAATCCATATGCTTCAGGAGACCAATTTTATGAAAACAACTCTTAGAATCTTTGCTTTGATCTTAGTCATCTCGGCATTCATGGGAGGTGCTCCCCTGGTTTGGGCACAGCCGTATCCCAATCGGCCTGTTCAGCTCATCATCCCGATTCCTGCAGGCGGTGGAGGGGATGTCAATGGGAGGTTGCTCGTAGAGGATCTAATAAAAATCCTCGGACAGCAGATTGTCGTGGTCAATAAACCGGGGGCTTCGGATACCCTTGGAACCGATGCGCTGGCTAAGAGCAAAAAGGACGGTTATACCCTGGGCTATACAAGCTCGGCGGCCATGGTCTTTGCCAGAGTGACCAACCCCGAGAGCGTTCCTTATGATCCGGTCAAAGACTTCGATCCTCTGGGTTCGCACACCTTTTTTCCGCTGTGTGTTGCAGTGCAAGCAAACTCACCATGGAAGACCTTTAATGATTTAATCGACTATGCAAAGAAAAATCCAGGAAAACTTCGTGTCAGCACGGCCGGCGTCGGAAGCACGGCCAACTTCGACGTTGAAATTACGAAGACATTGACGGGCGCAGAATTCACTCACGTGCCTTTCAAAGGGGGCGAAGCTGTCGTGACCGCCCTTCTGGGAGGCCATGTCGAGGTAAGTTATGACATCGTTGGGAAGTTCATGCCCCACGTGGAGGTTGGAAAAGTGCGAATTCTACTGGTCAGCAGAAAGATTTCATTTCTTCCCAAAATTCCCACGATCACGGAACTGGGCTATAAACGGGAACTCCTCTCGGGGTGGCACGGCATGTTTGGTCCCGCCGGCCTGCCGGAGGATGTGAAGACGGTTCTGATTCCAGCCATTGAGAAGGCGGTCAAACAGCCCGAGACAAAAGCCAAGATCGAGAACACGGGCTATGCGGTCGAATATAAGTCCCCGGAAGAACAGAGGCGATTAATCATGGGCGACTATGAGACGGCTAAAGCCATTGCGGCCAAATTAGGTTTGGGCAAATAACTGGTGCCCCCACCCGTATCCTAAAGAGATCTTTTTGATCGAGCTGGCTCAGACCGTGTGAAGTGTGTCATCGGTTTGGGTCAGCCGGATCGGCCCTTTTTCGGTCATGAGGTAGGTTTCTCCCCAAAGGATAATTCGTCTCCCTCTGAAGTCATCGAGCCTGGGGTGAAGAATCATGGTGATGCCGGGTTCGAGAATCACCGGGCTATCCGCGTCAACGCGGGCTTCAATCAAATCAAGACCGACAAAGTGACCCATGGGAGTCGTTAATCCAAAACCCTGCTCCTGGGCGGTTTTGGCCATGGAGGGAATCACCTCGGACATTTTCATTCCGGCCTTCATTGCTTTGAGACCAGACTGTGTGGTGGCTATTGCGGCCTGGTGAAATTTCTCCAATTCGGCGTTCCTCAGGCCTACGGCGATTATCCGCACCAACTGATTCCAGTATCCTCCATAGACCGTCGTCATTTCCAGATGGACGCAATCTCCTTTTTCGATAGCCCGTTGCCCCGGGCACCATGGAAGACCCTGAAAGGGAACTCCGTCTTTTGTTGCCGGAAAAGGACCTGAAAAGACGAGGTTAAAAGTCTTATCCGAACCCTTTCCCCGGTGGTATCCTTCGACGATCCCTGCCACTTCATATTCTCTCATTCCAGGCTTCAGCTGCTTCAACACCTCCAGATAGGCCCCGTCGTTGAGTTCTCCTGCTTTCTCCATGAGGCGCCTTTCTTCCTTCCCTTTGATGAAACGAAGAGAAAGAGTCAAGGAGGTGGCTTCGGAAAAGAGGGCCGTCGGCAGCTTTTTCTGAAGAGAAAGGTAAGTACTAGCCGGAAGGCTCTCCATACTGATGACGCCTATCTTACGGTCATGAAGGCGCTTTTCTTCAAGGACTCGAGCAATTGTTTCAGCGTAGTTGAAACTGATACGAATATCTCTTATCCAGGAATATTTTTTTGCCATGGCCTCCTGTAGTTCCATGGGGACAAGCATGATGGGCTCGTCTTCCCGAAAGAAGAGTAAGAGGCCATACAGGGAAAAAATGAAAAAGTCAGTCAGGTAACGGAAACTTCCCGTAGAAAAGAGAGGACTACCCGACGCATGGTTATTTCCCACGACCAGAAGAACATCTATCCCTTCCTCATTCATGGCCTTTTTCACAAGCTCATATCGTCGATCCCTCTCCCGCTCTGAAAGATACATTTTTGCCCTCTTCCCCTACTGTGTTTTTTTCCTCTTCATGTCCTCGATCTCAATATCCACCTGCTTTAGCTTCTGAAGGAGATGGTTCAGTCCTGCGTTCTCCTCGAGAATCTCCACCCAAACCTTTGCCTGTTCGACCAGAGGGCTTTTGGGATTATTCTTTATGAGCACCTTGAGAAACTCGACCGATTTTTTAAGATCCTGCTGGGGGTTCCCGAAGTGGGCGTAGATGAGCCCTAAATTAAAAAGGGCCTCGTCTTTCGGAGATCTGGAGTCTGGCAACGACAGAATTTTCTTGTTTTCAGTGATGGCGCCTTCGTAATTGCCTTGGGCGAGGAACTTCTGACTCCGGAGGAGATGCTCTCGCCCCTCTCCATATTCCTCCCCTCTGGCTTCCGGGGGTCTTGTCTTTTCTAACTCCTTCTCCGTCTGCTTCACCCTCTCGAGATCCTTAATCTTTTCTTTCAATTGTTCGGCCTTTTTGAAGGATTCCGTGCTCTCCAGTAACACACCCACCCAGATTTTGGCTTGCACTGCGAGATCGCTTTGAGGGTAATCATTCAAGACCCTCAGGAAAAAATTAATCGATGTTTTGTAATCCTTTTTGGGGTTTCCGAAATGAGCGTAAATTAAACCCAAGCTGAAGAGGGCTTCGTCTCCCGGGGGTTTGTGAGGAGAAAGAGAAAGAGCCTTCTGGTACGCCTCCAGGGCGGCATCGTAGTTCCTCTGAGCCAGAAGGTGTTGACCCTGGAGAAAGTAGGCCTGTAGCTCCTTGTCCTGCCTGCGCTTCTGCAGGGCTGTGCAACTCGAAAATGAAAGAAAGATCAGGCCGGCAATACAAAAATAAACGTACTTCCACGCCCTAATTCGCTCTCTGCCCATATCTTGCCCCCGTGAAGGGTAATGATCTGCTTGGCGATCGCTAATCCCAAGCCCGTTCCCTTGACTCCATAGGATCCTCCAGTTGTCGCTTGTTGAAATTTCTCGAAAATAGTGATGAGATTCCCGGCCGGGATACCGGGACCTGTATCGGCAACAGAGATTTCCACCCCGTGGTCGGCACGGCGAGCGGATACCTTCACCCGTCCATTCTCGGGGGTGAACTTGACGGCGTTTCCGATGATATTTCTTAGGGCCTGAAGAATTCTCTCACTGTCTATCTTTAAGGAGGGCAACCCGTCCGTCACCAAGACTTCAACGTTGAGTTTCTTCGCTTCCACCAAGGGTCCCATCTCCTCTACGGTTTGATCAATCAGAGGGCCGATGCTTCTGGATTCAAGCTGAAAACGCATCATTCCCGCTTCCATCTTGGAAAGGTCTAAGAGAGAATTGACTTGGCCTATTAAGAGAAGAGTCTCTTTTTCGAGTACTTTCAAGAGACCCCGCTGGCCCTCTGTGAGCGGTCCTTCGACCCCCTCGGTCAGGAGGACAATCCCCATCTTGATGGTCGAGAGGGGGGTGCGGAGTTCGTGGGTCACAGAAGAGAAAAAATCGGACTTCATCTTTTCCAATTCGCTTAACTTATTGCACATGAGGTTAAACGACGCCGACAACCCTGCCAATTCCGGCGGAGAGGAAATCGTGAGATCCTCTTTGAAATTTCCTTTCCCGATGTCTTTCGTCTTTTTTTCCAGGATCGAAAGGGGTTGGGTAATGCTTCTGTTAATCAACAAAGAAATGACAATGCCGAATATGAGAAAGGCCCCGGTCATCATGACGGCGATTCGGCGCAATCGGGTTCCGATCTCGTGTAAACTCTTAATTTTGGAGGTGGCATCCCTCGCGGTGTTTGCTCTCAATTTATCGAGCTCATCGATGATGGATTGTGTCGCTTTCTCTTTCTCGCGGTTGAATCCCTCGCGAGAATAGCTGCGCCCCGCCTTCAGAAACTTTAACTCTTCCTGGAACAAGAATTGGTAATTTTGATAGGACCCCTTAATGGTGGTTAAAATCCTTTTTGTCTGAGGGGAATCTGCAAGAGACATCATTTCTCCGAGAGATCGATCAAAATCAGCTTTCAACTGGAGAAACTGATTGTAAAATACCTCGTCTTTAGAAATGAGGTACTTTCTCTCGTAGCGTACCTGTGAGAAAACGACATCCGAAAGTCTCTCCGCGTTGTCACTCATGCGGTTGTTGACCGTCAGGACAGATTGTGTCATTTCGTTGATTCGGCTAATTTGGACGATGGCATAAGCACTCATTCCTATCACCAAAGTGAAGATAATCAAGTGCCCGATGAGTAGTCGTGAAAATATGGTCAATTTCATGTAACAGGATTATAAGACAAGGGAAGAATAAAAGCATTGGATATAAAGAAAATCTTGTCGAGGCGGACGGTGTCATTCATCCAAAACCCCCGTGTTAATAAGCCATTCGCATCTCGTCTTACTCGACGTCTCCCTCAAAGCCACGGGTTACCCCTTGAGAAAGGGGAGGGTGTCTCCCTTTCGATAGACGAGCGCTTCGCAGGAGGCGATCAGATGGTTCTGGTCATCGAACAACTTGATATCGTAAACAGCCGTTTTTTGGGTCCGGCTGAATTCTCGCGCCTCGGCGAAGAGGGTGCTCGTCGGGGAAGGAGGAGAGATATAGGTAATATTCATATTCAAGGCGACGGCGAGGGTCCCGTGGGAATTGGAAGCAGTCTCAAATGCCTCGTCAACCAAGGCGAACAGTGCCCCGCCATGGGCCATGCCGAAAAGGTTCTCCATCTCGGGAGTCAGTTTCATCTCCACCTTAGAATATCCCTCCTCGAGGTCTAAAAGTCTCATCCCGAACTTTCGCGCAAAAGGTTCTGTTTCGACTTTTGTGAAAATCGCTTCTTTGACTTTTTCGTCCATCGCACTCCTTTCAGCGATCCTGCTTTTTGCTAGCCCCAGTCCTCCGACTCTTTCTGTCTGAGACGCTTTTTCCTGGAACGCATCTTTTTTTCTTCGATTCGCTTTTCCATGGCTCCCTGCGGGATGGGGGTGGGTATTCGACGCCGTAGAGGCTGATTCAACTTCGTCAGACGCTTGAGAAGCCTTTCAAAGGCACGTCTTCGATTTTCTGCCTGGGACCTGTGTTCCGTCGCGACGACCGTAATCCCAGAAGGCAGATGGCTTAAGCGAACAGCGGTTTCGACCTTATTTTTCCTCTGACCGCCCGGTCCGCTCGACCGATAGGTCTCAATCACGACTTGCTTCTTGAGGATCTTGGGATCGGTATCGAATTTCTGTCGATGGGGCATTGCCATTCGCTCAAATGTCAAAGTTTCAATGCCAAATGGATGTCAAAGGGTAAGCTCACGAACCTTGAAATATGGCCTTTGAGCTTAATTTGACGTTTGGGCTTTGATATGGGAATTTAAGTCTCTTGTTCTTCCTTCTTCTCGTCGGCATGATGTTTGATGACCAGGGCATCGACCATGAAGATCACATCTTCGGCAATATTCGTCGCATGGTCGGCAATTCTCTCGAGGCACCTGGCAACGATCATCAAGTGAACTGCTCGGGTGACGGTCTTTGGGTCTGACAGCATGTACGTGAGAAGTTCCCTGACCACCTGGTCGTTTAATCCGTCGACCAAATCATCCCTCGCGCAGACGGATCGGGCTAGCTTAGAGTCCCGGTTCACAAAGGCATCGAGCACCTCTTTGACCATCGATTGGACGATCTCGGTCATGCGAGGGATATCGATATAGGGTTTGAGCTGGGGGTCTTCGTTCAACGAGAGGGCGCGCTCGGCGATATTGACTGCCTGATCCCCCATTCTTTCCAGGTCCGTGGTGATCTTCATAGCGGAGGTAATGAACCGGAGGTCTGCTGCCATCGGTTGTCTTAGGGCAAGGAGCTTCAAACACATCTCATCGATGGCATTTTCCATCTTATTAATTCGATCCTCAACCTCAAAGGCCTTCCTGGCAAGGTCAGAATCTCTCCTAACGAGAGACTCGACGGAATGGCGAATGGCCTCTTCTACGATCGCAGCCATTTTGAGGAGGTTCTCTTTTAATTCTTGTAATTCTTTTTGGAAATGAGTTTCTGTCGCCATGATCCGCTCCTTCTCCTATTGCTCTTTTTTAGCCGAAACGCCCGGTGACATAATCTTCGGTTCGCTTATCTCTTGGCTTGGCAAAGATTTGATAAGCAGGCCCTTCTTCGACCAGCTCGCCATTCAAGAAAAATCCTGCCCGGTCACCCACACGG
>Ga0335084_10002495_pt1 | contig 17735 bp, 17 predicted proteins | sample Lox_Sample_44_FD_206721 | JGI IMG/M metagenome (GOLD analysis project Ga0335084, IMG submission 206721) | Soil microbial communities from Loxahatchee National Wildlife Refuge, Florida, United States - Lox_Sample_4.4 | ecosystem: Environmental > Terrestrial > Soil > Wetlands | place: USA...
CGGTCGGCTACTACGGGGGTGGTATCGCCGAGACCGCGGGCGAGACGCCGCGGTGCCCGGTCCTGCTGCACTTCGGCGAGAACGATCAGGGCATCCCGCCCGAGCACTGGGCCCGCGTCCGTGCCGCACACCCGGAAGTGCCGATCCACGTCTACCCGGCGGGCCACGGTTTCGCGTGCGACGAGCGGGGCAGCTATCACGAGCCCAGCGCCGCGCTGGCCCGTCAGCGCACCCTCGGCTTCTTCCAGGCGCTGCTCTAGACCGGCCGGGCCGGTATCACGCAGCCCGCGGGATCCGGGCGGGGGTGGCTCGCGCTACCCCCGCCCCCCCAGGCTCGCGTTCCGCAGCGCGCTGCTGAACGCGATCTCGACCTGCTCTCGCATCCACGACCACTCCCACAGAACGTTGCCCTTGCAGACGGCGCAGTACGACGACTCGCCGGCGTTCCGCGTCGACAGCAGGGGCAGCCCGCATGTCGAGCACCGGCTCCCCGGGAAGGCTAGGGCCGCCTCCTTGGCCTTGGGAAGCAGGGCGGCCAGACGGGCGCGCCGCTCGATCGCGACTTCCTCACCGCGCTCGGTGTAGAGCCAATCCGGGACCTTGAGCTCGGACGGATCCCAGAGCACTGAGCCATCCTCGGCGTTGAGCAGCGGCTCGGCGGGGCGGGGGTCGAGGTAATCGTGAATCCGGAGTGAGATGTACTGAAGGAGCGGCTTGGCCGCATAGATGACCTCGGCGTCGCGCTCGTTGTGGCCCTGGAGCGCGCGATCCAGCCGCTGGGCGAACTGTTCCAGGAACGTGAACTTGGCTTTCTCGTTCTTCTTCTCCTGTACCGCGGCCGACACGGACTGAACGCCCTCGCGAACCGCCCTCAGGATGTCCTCGTCGCCATGCCTCAACAGGCGTTTGGCGTCTCGGACGAGATCCTCGCCGACCCCCATCAGCGTGGACGCCTGGGCTGCAGTCAAATAGGGGGAATTCCCGGTATTACCTCGTGGCCGCAGCTTGCACATCTCGGCCGCAACCATCGCTCGCTGCGACGTGGTGAGGTGCCGCCGGTGGAAGTTGCGGCCGAGGACCAGCTGGGCGGCGCTCCGCGGGTTTCCTTCGAAGCGCACCACCCGGGGCTCGCGGCCGAGCTCCTGGCAGGCGCGGTACCGGTGGAGGCCGTCGAGGATCTTGCCTTCGTACAGCGTGATCGGCTCGTGCTGGCCGTGCTCGCGGATGTCTTCCTTGAAGGCGGCGAACTCCGACTCGGTCATCGGGGGGAACACCAGGGCGAGCTCATGAGGAGCGTAGCTGGTCATACCCGCGTCACCTCCATTGACTACCAGCATAGGGGTCGGAGAATTTATCCGAACACCCAACAGATGACGGGTCCTTGACCCCGCCGCGGATGCGGCTATCCTCCGACGTCGGGAGCGAGAGGGCCCGGGGAGGGTGAGATCAGCGAACCGGCAGACGTGACCGCATCCGGCTTCACATGCGAGGTGCGCCCGGAGTGGATCGACAACAACGGGCACATGAACATGGGGTACTACGTGGTCGTGTTCGATCTGGCCACCGACGAGTGGATGCAGCGCATCGGTCTGGACGCGGCGCACCGTCTACGGGAGGAGGTGACCACGTTCTGCCTCGAAGCGCACGTCACCTACCACCAGGAGGTCCGGGAGGGCGACCCGCTCCGGTTCACCACCCGGCTCCTGGCCTTCGACGCCAAGCGCATCCACTACATCCACGCCATGTATCACCGCGGAGCGGGCTATCTGGCCGCCACCAACGAGCTGATGTCCTTGCACGTGAGCCAGAAGACCCGCCGCGGGACTCCCATGGCGCCTCACATCCTCGAGCGCCTGACCGAGATCCAGCGCGCGCACGATCGCCTGCCGCGGCCGCCCCAGGTCGGTCGGGTGATGGGTCTCGCGGCGCGGCCGACAACGCGGTAGCGGGGGCGATCTCCGCGTAGTATCGTCCTCGCCACTCGAGCACTTGTCCGATCCACACCCACGGGGAGGCATCCATGACACGACGCCGTGCCGCGCTCCTGCTGGTCCGGACCTCGCTCTTCTTGCTGCTTCTGACCGGGCTCGCGGCTCCGCCCGATGCGGGAGCGCAGTGGGCCGTCTCGTCGAACGACAACAAGGTCGTGCTCGACAACGGCGTCGTGAAGGTCGTGCCGAATCCCGCTCCCGACACCGCCACCATCATCGATCTCGGCGTGACGCCGCCGAAGGTGGTCGCCGAGTTCCCGGTGCCGGGCAGCGTGGTGGGCCCGCCCATGAGCGTGGCGATCACCCCCGATGAGGGACTCGCATTGATCACCTCGTCGATGAAGGTCGACCCGGCGGACCCGACCAAGACGATCCCCGACAATCGGCTCTCGGTGGTGGACCTCAAGGCGACGCCGCCGAAGGTGATCGCGACCCTCGAGGCAGGCAAGGGCGCAGCCGGCGTCTCGATCAACCGTCAGGGCACGCTCGCGCTCGTAGCCAATCGGGCCGAAGGCACCGTGTCCGTTTTCACGGTTCAGGGCAAGACGGTGGCGCCGGCCGGACTCGTTCGGGTGGGCGACGAGAAGTCGGGGCCGAGCCACGTGGTCTTCACCCCGGACGGCAAGACCGCGCTGCTGACGCGGGACGGCGACAGCATGATCGCGATCCTGTCCATCGACGGCGGCAAGGTCGAGTACACGAAGCGTGATCTGAGCGCGGGGCTCCGGCCGTACGGGCTCGACGTCAGCGCCGACGGCTCGGTAGCGGTGGTGGCCAACATCGGCCGGGGCAACGGTGACAACGACACGGTGAGCGTGATCGACCTCCGCGCGAATCCGATCCGGGTGGTCGAGACGGTGACGGTCGGTCAGACGCCGGAGGGGATCATGCTGTCGCCCGACGGGAAGCTCTGCGCGGTGCAGGTGATGAACGGCAGCAACAAGCCACGGGAGTCGCCGTTCTACAACGCCAACGGCAAGCTGCTGCTCTATCGGGTGGAGGGCACTCGGCTCGTGCCGGTCGCCGCCGCGTGGATCGGCCACTGGGCGCAGGGCATTGCGTTCTCGGCGGACAGCCGGACCATCCTGGTGCAGAACATGGTCGAGAAAGACATCCAGGTGTTCCGGTGGGACGGTACGAATCTCCAGGATACTGGCCAGCGGATCAAGACCAATGGCGGCCCCGCCGCCATCCGCACGGCCCGCCGGCCCTAGTTGCCGGGCCGTCGACCTTCCGGATCACGACGCGCAAGCGCGGCCAGATAGCGGAGGTGGTGGCGCGGGAGGGGGTGTGACGGAGGCGTCTGGGCCGTGTCCCGCCTCCGCGTCCGCGACGTCCGGTTGGGCGACCGGACCGGTGAGCTAGTGGCCGTTGGTGGTCGCGTGACCGTTGGTGGAGGACACCGTCTCGGAGTGGCGCGTGCTCCAGGGGGACGTGGCGAGGAGGAGGGCGGGCACCCGGTCGCTGGTCATCGGCTTCGCGAAGAAGTAACCCTGGCCGTGGTCGCAGCCGAGCGCGCGTAGGTGCTCGAGCTGCTCGGCGGTCTCGATGCCCTCGGCGGTCACCGAGAGGTTGAGGCTCTTCGCTACCGTGATGACCGCGCGCACAATGGCGCTGTCCTCCACATTGCCGCCAATCCCCTTCACAAAGGAGCGGTCGATCTTCAGAGTGTCCACCGGGAATCGCTTGAGGTAACCGAGCGAGGAGTAGCCGGTCCCGAAGTCGTCGATCGCGAGCTGGACGCCCAGGGCCTTCAGGGCCTCCAGCTTGGCCAGCGTGGTCGGCGCGTCGTGCATGACCACCGTCTCGGTGATCTCGAGGCGGAGCGTGGCCGGGTCGAGCCGGGTGTCGCGCAGCACCGCGCCGATCTCCTCCACGAGGCCCGGCTGCTGGAGCTGGCGGGCAGAGATGTTCACGCTGATGGCCAGCCGCGCGGCCGGGGAGGCGAGCTGCCATTGCCGGGTCTGACGGCACGCCTCGTGGAGCACCCAGCGTCCGAGCGGCACGATGAGCCCGGTCTCCTCGGAGAGGGCCACGAAATCGGCCGGGAAGAGGAGGCCGCGCTGCGGATGCTTCCACCGGACGAGCGCCTCCACCTCGGTGATGCGCCCGGTGGGCAGCTCGACGACCGGCTGGTAGTGCAGAGTGAACTCGCCGCGGGCCACCGCGTTGCGCAGATCTAGCTCGAGATCCATGCGCTCCTGGGCGGGGGCGTTCATGCTCTTGTCGAAGACCTCATAGCGCGCCTTGCCCTTGCCCTTGGCGTGGTACATGGCCAGATCGGCGTCCCGCAGGATGTCCTCGGGGGTCATCCGGCGGGCGGTGCTCATCGCGATCCCGATGCTCACCGTGATGACGACCTCCCGGCCTTCGACCTTGAACGGCTGCTGTAGCTCGCCGGTCAGCCGGTCGGCCACCGAGGTGGGGCCCTTGTCGTCCTTCACGTCCTCGAGCAGGATTGCGAACTCGTCGCCACCGAGCCGGGCAATCGTGTCCTCGGGTCGGAGGCAGGCGGCGAGGCGCTGGCTGACCCCGATCAGGAGCTGATCACCGACCCTGTGGCCCATGCTGTCGTTGACGACCTTGAACCGATCGAGGTCGAGGAAGAGCACCGCGAGCTGCTCGCCCCGCCGCTCGGTGCGCGTGAGCGCGTGCGAGAGCCGGTCCATGAACAGGGCGCGGTTTGGCATGCTGGTTAGCGAGTCGCGGAAGGCCTGGCGGGCGAGCTGGTCGAGACGTCTCGGGAACTGGTTGATCTCATCGGTCTGCTGCTCGATGGTGGCGAGCATCTTGGCGAACGAGGTCATCAGGGTGCCGATCTCGTCCTTGCGGGTCGGCACCGCGGGCAGATCCGCGAGCTTGGTGGCGTTGGCCAGGTGGGCCGCTCGCGAGATGGCCGACGCCACGTCCCACACCACGAAGCCGCCGCCGGCCATGAGCAGGCCGGTGAAGATCAGCAGGGCGGGCATCGTGAACGCCTCGGTGTACTGCCCGATGGGGCCGAGAATGGTGCGGACGGGAGCCTGGAAGGCGTAGGTCAGGATCAACAGCGGGATGACCGACGCCAGCGTGAGGGCGAAGATGACTTTCTGCTTGACCCGCTGGCCCGCGAAGGCCAATTCCCGGTTTAGCTCGTCGGCGCTCACATTGCTCCGATCGTGTTTGGCGGTCTGTTCGTGGGAGCGTCAGGTTGGCGAAAATAGGGAAAGCAACCGAAGTGCCATCGATTGCGTAGGTGAAATCGCCGCCAGATCAGCCACTTCAGTCTGTCTCGTCGGATATTGCCCGGGGCCGGGTGTCAAATTTGCGTAATCTCGCTGACGCATTGAAAGGGGACGGACAGCTCGACTCGGACTCCCATACAGGTGACGAGGTAGTGGCAGATCGGTCCATCCGGAAGCATGTGTTATACTTCGCGGGGTTTGTAGCCATCCGGATCGAGTAGCACTCGCAGGGGGGCCGCCTTGACTGGGTATCTGCCGGTCATCATCTATCTGGGTCTGATTGTCGGCTTCGCGGTGGTGTCGCTGGGCATGGCCACGGTTCTCCGGCCGACCCGACCGTACGCCGCCAAGCTCGAGAACTACGAGTGCGGCGCCGAGCCGATCGGCGAAGCGTGGGTGCAGTTTCCGGTGGGCTTCTACCTCGTCGCGCTGATCTTCATCGTCTTCGATGCCCTGGCTGTCTTCCTGTTCCCGTGGGCTCTCGTGCTGCGCGGTTTCGGGCTGTGGGCCATGGCGACCATGGGCCTGTTCATCGGCATCCTCTCGCTGGGGTGGGTGTATGCCTACAAGGAGGGGATCCTGGAATGGAAATAAAGGCCCCCACCCCGCAGATCCCGCCCGCGGTCTGGTCGGAGTTCAAGGATCTCCAGGAATGGGAGAAGTATCATCAGACGAGGCCCGAGGGCGACAAGCACTCGGCCCTCTTCGAGAGCGCCACCGAGGGGATCCAGCACTTTCCGGGCGGCTTCGCGATCACCACCGCGGCCGACGCGTTCCTCAACTGGGCGCGCAAGTCCTCGGTGTGGCCGGTGGCCTTCGGTCTCGCCTGCTGCGCGATCGAGATGATGGCGACCTTCGCCTCGCGCTTCGACGTGGAGCGCCTCGGCATGGTGCCGTGGGCCTCGCCGCGCCACTCCGACCTCATGATCGTCTCCGGCACCGTCACCATCAAGATGGCGCCCATGCTCAAGCGGATCTACGACCAGATGCCCGATCCCAAGTGGGCGGTGTCGATGGGCTCGTGCGCCAACTCGGGTGGGCCGTTCCGCCACGGCTATCACGTGGTGAAGGGTGTGGACCGGGTGATCCCGGTGGACGTCTACGTGCCGGGTTGCCCGCCGCCGCCCGAGTCGCTCTTGAACGGCTTGCTTCTCCTGCAGGAGCAGATCGCGCACTTCCGGAAGACCGGCAAGCGCGCCGCCCCCACCGAGAAGGTCGACTGATCGCGTGATCCACGACCAGGCGCGGGCCCGGATCCAGGAGCGCTTCGGCGTGACGGCCGAGGGCGACGGGCCCCTCCTCACCGTGACGGTTTCCCCGGACCGATGGATGGAGCTCGCGTCCTTCGCGAAGGACACGCTCGGCTGTCTCTACTTCAATTTCCTGAGCGCGGTGGACTGGAAGGAGCAGGGGCTCGAGGTGGTGGCGCGGGTCGAGAACCTCGATGTGGGGCTCGCGATCATGATGAAGACGCGCCTCGGTGCGGGCCGGACCACCTGCGCGTCGCTCCAGCCGCTCTATCGCGGCGCCGAGTGGATGGAGCGCGAGTGCTACGACATGTTCGGGATCCGCTTCGAGGGGCATCCCGATCTGCGTCGCATCCTGCTGCCCCAGGACTGGGAAGGTCACCCGCTCCTGAAGTCGTATGCCGTGGATACTCCACACCCGCCCTACCGCTGAGGAGCACGCCCCATGATCTACGAGCTGCGCACGTACACGCTGATGCCGGGCAAGCAGGGTGAGTACCTGAAGCTCAACGGGGAGATCGGCCGCAAGATCCGCGGCGACAAGTACGGCAAACTCGAGGGCTACTGGTCCACCGAGTTCGGCACCCTCAACCAGCTCGTTCATCTCTGGAGTTACGCGGACCTCAACGAGCGGGAGCGGCTGCGCGCCGGCCTGGCCAAGGACGAAGCGTGGACCAAGGAATACATCCCGAAGATCCGGCCGATGATGCTTGCGCAGGAGAACAAGATCCTCTCCCCGGTGGTGCCGATGACCCCACCGTCGGACACCGGCAACGTGTACGAGCTGCGCTGGTACCGCGCGCACGTGGGCAAGGCCGGCGAGTGGCTCGCCCTGTTCAAGGACATTATCCCGTTCCGCGAGAAGTTCACGCGCCGGGTGGGCCTGTGGCAGACCGAGGTCTCTCAGCTGAACGAGGTCGTGCACATGTGGGTGTACCGCGACCTGAACGACCGGGCGGCGGCCCGCGCCAAGATGGCCCAGGAGCCGGAGTGGCAGACCTTTCTCGCCAAGGCCACCCCGCTCCTCGCCAGCATGCATGCCATCGTCCTCAATCCGGCGTCCTTCTCACCCATGCGCTAGGCCCGTCGTTCACTTTCTCCATGGATCCAGAAGCGCGAAAAGTCATCGAGCTGGGCTACGGGGGCAGCGAGCGCCTCACGATGAACATGGGGCCGCAGCATCCCTCCGCCCACGGCGTCTTCCGCGCGATCCTTTCGCTCGAGGGCGAGACGGTGGTGGGCGTGGACGCGGTGATCGGCTATCTCCACCGCTGCCACGAGAAGCTGGGCGAGTCGCTCACCTATACCCAGTACCCCTCGATCGCGTCCAAGACCGACTACGTGGCCGCGATGACCAGCGAGCTTGCCTACGTCCGCGCCGCCGAGATGGTGGGCAAGATCGAGGTGCCGCGGCGCGCGCAGTATCTTCGTGTGATCGTGGCCGAGCTGCAGCGCATCGCCTCGCACTGCCTCTGGCTCGGCACCTGGTGCCTCGACTTGGGCGGCGCGCTCGGAGGCGGCGCCACCGTCTTCCTCTACTGCATCCGCGAGCGCGAGTGGGTCCTCGATCTGTTCGAGGCCCTGGTGGGCGCGCGGCTGCTCTACGGCCTCCACCAGGTGGGCGGCACACGCTACGACATTCCGGCGGGGTGGGCCCAGAAGTGCCGCGAGACCATCGCGCTCATCGAGCGGCGCCTCGACGAGTACGAGGACATGCTCGAGCGCAACGCCTTCTTCCTGGCGCGGACCCAGGGGGTAGGTACCATCTCGCGCGAGATGGCCCAGACGGTCGGCATCTCCGGTCCGCTGATCCGGGGCTCCGGAGTGAGCTACGACATCCGCCGGCTCGAGCCCTACTCCTCCTACGAGGATTTCGACTTCAAGGTTCCGGTGGAGACGGCCGGCGATTGCTACGCTCGCTACCGGGTGCGGATGGTCGAATTCCGCGAGTCGATCAGCATCGTGCGGCAGGCCCTCGACGGGCTGCCCGAGGGGCCGGTCTCCTCGCGCCCTGGCGTCAAGTCGGTAGGGCAGGTGCGGGTGGCCAAGGGCGAAGGCTACGCGCGGGTGGAGGGCCCCCGCGGCGAGGTGGGCTGCTATCTGGTCTCCGACGGCGGGGCCAAGCCCTATCGCATGAAGTGGCGCGGCGCGTCCTTCTCGAATCTCTCGGTGCTACCGCACATTCTCATCGGCTGCAAGGTGGCCGACGTGGTAGCGATCATGGGCTCGGTGGATCCGGTGTTCGGCGAGGTCGACCGCTAGCATGACTCTTCCCCCGCTCGCCGCCGAGGCGCTCTACGGCTTCATCGTCGGCTTCATCGTGCTGAACGTGATCATCGGCATGGTGACCTACGTCACGCTGCTCGAGCGCAAGTTCGCCGCTCGCATGCAGTCGCGGATCGGCCCCTACCGCGTGGGCCCGCACGGGCTGCTGCAGCCCATCGCGGACGCGCTCAAGCTCATGATGAAGGAGGACGTGGTTCCGCGGCTGGCCGACCGGTCGGTCTACAACCTCGCCCCCATCGTCTTCCTCGTGCCGTGCATGCTGATCTTCGCCACGCTGCCGTTCGCGCCGGGCCTGGGCATCGCGGATCTCAACATCGGCATCCTCTTCTTCCTGGCGGTGTCGGCGATGGAGATCGTCGGCCTCTTCATGGGCGGCTGGGGCTCGAACAACAAGTACGCGCTGCTCTCCGCGATGCGGGCGGTCAACCAGATCATCTCCTACGACCTGCCCTTCATCTTCGTGGCGCTGGTGCCGGTGGTGCTCGCGGGCTCGCTGCGCCTCTCCGACATCGCGACCGCCCAGGCGGGAATCTGGTACGCGGGCTGGTTCCCCCTCGGGACCCTCGCGTTCGTCTTCTTCATCGTGGCCACGCTCGCCGCCGAGAACCGGGTGCCGTTCGACATCCTGGAGGCGGAGTCCGAGCTGGTCGCCGGCTTCCGCGTCGAGTACTCGGGGATGAAGTTCGCGCTGATCCAGCTCGGCGAGTATGCCCACATGATCGGCACGTCCTTCCTGGGCGCGCTCCTGTTCCTAGGGGCCTGGTCGGGGCCGTGGGCGGCCGGCTCGCCGTGGTGGGGCGCGCTCTGGTTGGTGCTCAAGGCCATGTTCGTGTTCCTGCTGGTGACCTGGGTCCGCTGGAGCTTCGTGCGGATCCGGGCCGACCAGATCCTGGCCATTTCCTGGAAGCTGCTCCTGCCCGCGAGCCTGCTGCTCCTGATGGCGACCGCCCTGGTGGTGGCCCTGCGGAGCACCGGCAATGGCTAGGCGGCTCGGCGAGAGCTTCTGGGGCGATCTCTACGAGCTGGTGCGAGCGGTCGCGCGCGCGATGAAGGTCACCCTGATCAACTTCGTCCGCCGCCCGATCACGGTGCACTACCCGGACAAGGTGCGCGCGTACCCCGATCGCTATCGCGGCCTGCTCGCGCTGACCTACGACAAGGAGACGGGCGAGGAGAACTGCATCGGCTGCCGGCTTTGCGAGTACATCTGCCCGCCGCAGGTCATCAAGGTGGAGATGCTCAAGGCCGAGAAGCGCAACTTCGCCAAGACCTTCACACTCGAGCTCTACGCCTGCGAGTTCTGCGAGCTGTGTGTTCAGGTCTGTCCCACCGACGCGATCATCATGATGAAGTCGTTCGACATGTCGACCTCGGACCGGCGCGAGCTGCTGCTCGACAAGGACCGGCTGCACCACATCGGGCTGCAGTTCGAGCCGTCGTGGGCCACCGGCAACCTGCTGCGTGACATGCAGACGCCCCCGAAGGCTCCGCGGGCCGAGGCGGAGGCCGCGAAGGTCGCGGAGGCGGGCAAGGCGCCCGCGGCGAAGCCGGGAGGCGGCGCCGAGTGATCCTCGAGTCGATCGCCTTCTGGGGGCTGGCGGTGGTCCTGCTGGCCTCGGCCCTCGCGGTGGTCCTGACCCGCAACCTCTTCCACTCGGTGCTCTACCTGGCGCTGATGCTGACCGCCACCTCCGGGCTCTTCCTCTCGCTCGACGCGGAGTTCCTGGCCGCGGTCCAGCTGCTGCTCTACGCGGGCGGCGTGGTGACCATCGCGGTCTTCGCCATCGTGGTCACCGATCGGTTGGTCGGCCAGCGGATCACCCAGGTGAGCCGACAGATCCTCGCCGGCTTCATCATCTCGGGCGCGCTGCTGGTGGCGATCCTGGTGGTGTTCCGGCGAGTACCGCTCACGATTTCGCGGCCCGGCATGACCGGCGACCTCACCAGCGCGATCGGCCGGAGCCTTCTCACCACGTACGTGCTGCCGTTCGAGCTGCTGGGCGTGCTCTTCCTGGCCGGCCTGCTGGGAGCGCTGTACTTCGCGCGGCCGGACGACTGAGATGACGCTCCAGGCCTATCTCACGCTCGCGGCCATGCTGTTCTGCATCGGCCTGTTCGGCGTCATCACCCGTCGGAACACGATCGGCATCCTGCTCGGCATCGAGCTGATGCTGAACGCGGTCAACATCAACCTGGTGGCCTTCGCCCGCTACCTGGGCGACGTCTCCGGCATGGTCTTCACCGTGTTCACCATCTGCATCACGGTGGTGGAGGTGGCGCTCGGCCTCGCCCTCGTCATCCTGATCTTCCGCATCCGTCGCACCGCGGTGGCGGACCACCTGGATCTCCTCAGGGGATAGCGCGCCATGGCCGCTTCCGGCACCTTCGCGCTCTGGGCCTGGCTGGTTCCGGGGGTCGCGTTTCTCCTCCTGAGCCTGGTCGTCCCGCTGCGTCGCTCCGGGCGTCCGGCCGCCACGCTGTCCATCCTGTTCGCGCTCGCCGCGCTGGTCGCCGCCGTCTCGTCGTGGCGTGCCGCGGTGCCGGACATGGCGCGCCGGGTGCTGTGGGACTGGATCCCGGTGGAGGACGGTGTGCTCGCCTCGGTGGGCGTGCTCGCCGACGCCGACTCCACGCTGATGCTGATCCTGGTGGCCCTGGTCTCGTTCCTGGTCCAGGTCTACTCGCTGGGCTATCTCTCCGACGAGCCGCCCGCGTCGCTCGGGCGCTACTACACCTACCAGTCCCTGTTCGCGTTCTCGATGATGGGCCTGGTGCTGGCGCCCAACTTTATCCAGCTCTTCATCTGCTGGGAGCTGGTGGGGCTCTGCTCGTACCTGCTGATCGGCTACTGGTATCAGCGCCCGGAGGCGGCGCGGGCGGCGGTGAAGGCCTTCTGGATCACCAAGGCGGGCGACGCCTTCTTCCTGATCGGCATCGTCATGCTGTGGAGCAGGACCGGGACCTTCGACTTCTCCGAGCTCTTCGGGATGACGCTCGCGGGAAGCGAGGCCCTGGCCGGGCTCGGCCTCGTCACCTTCTTCATCTATCTCGGCGCCGCCGGCAAGTCGGCGCAGTTCCCGTTCCACATCTGGCTGCCGGACGCGATGGAAGGCCCCACCCCGGTCTCGGCCCTGATCCACGCCGCCACCATGGTGACCGCGGGCGTGTACATGCTCTTCCGCACCGCGTTCCTCTTCGAGCAGACTCCCGACGTGCTGGTCGCGGTGGGGTGGATCGGCGCGTTCACCGCGCTGCTCGCGGCCACGCTGGCCTGCGGGCAGCGGGACATCAAGCGCGTGCTCGCCTACTCGACGGTCTCCCAGCTCGGGTACATGATGGCGGCGATCGGAGCCGGATTCGCGAGCGCCGGCTTCCTCCACCTGCTGACTCACGGCGTGTTCAAGGCGCTGCTCTTCCTGGCCGCGGGCGCGGTCATCCACGCGGTCGGTACCAACGACATCTTCGCGATGGGCGGCCTCGCGCGGCGCATGCCGCAGACCTTCACGGTCTTCCTGATTGGCACGCTCTCGCTCGCGGGCATCCCGTTCTTCGGGGGCTTCTTCTCAAAGGAAGAGATCCTGGGCGCCACCTACGTCGGCGGGCTCACGGTGCCCTTCGCGATGCTGCTGCTGGCGGCGCTCCTGACCGCCTTCTACATGTTCCGGGTGATCTTCATCGCCTTCCTGGGCGCGCCGACGCCGGCCCACGGCGGTCACGACGCGCCCGGCGGCCACGCGCACGACGCCCCCGCGATCATGTCGCTGCCGCTCTGGCTCCTGTCCGCGCTCGCCATGGCCATCGGGATCGGGCTCTCCGTGTGGCACATCGAGTCCGACGTCATCCCGCCGGCCTGGCTGACGTGGGTGGCCGTTGGAGTCGCGGTGGCCGGGATCGTGCTCGCCTGGCTCGTGTATGGGCTTCGCCTGGTCAGCCCGGAGTGGCTCTTCCGCCGGTTCGCCCTGATCGGGGAGGCGGCGGCCGAGCGATTCTGGCTCGACGATTTCTTCGCACTGATCTACCGGCAGGGGATCCTCGGGATCGCGCGAGCGGTCGGCTGGGTGGACCGCTACATCGTCGACGGGATCGTGAACGTGCTTAGCGCCTGGACGCTCACGCTGGGCGACCGGCTGCGGCGCATCCAGTCCGGCCAGGCCCAGGACTACGTCTACGGGGTCGCCCTCGGCGTCCTCCTCCTGATGGTCTGGATGCGATGGCCCCGATAGGAGTGCCATGCCCCTCGGCCTGAGCAGCTTCCCGCTGCTGTCCATCATCACCTGGTCGCCCTTCGTGGGTGCGCTGCTGATCATGTTCCTGGCGCGCCGGAACGCGCTCCTGGTGCGCGGGCTGGCGGTGGTCTCGACCGCGGTGCCGCTGATCCTCTCGATCGTCATCTACGTCGCCTATGACCGCGAGGCGGCCGGCTTCCAGTTCTACGAGGACCTGCCCCTGGTGCCGGCGCTGGGCATCAACTATCAGCTCGGGATCGACGGCATGAGCCTGCTATTGGTGCTGCTCACCTCGATCATCATCTTCGCGGGCGCGTGGGCCTCGTGGACCGTGAAGGTGCGCAGCCAGGAGTTCTACGCCCTCCTGCTGATCCTGGTGACCGGCGTCTACGGCGTCTTCGTCTCCCTCGATCTCTTCGTGCTCTTCCTGTTCTACGAGATCGCGGTGCTGCCGATGTACCTCCTGATCGGCATCTGGGGCTCGACCGGCGAGGTGCGGCCGCAGGGCATCTTCGGCTGGGCGTTCGGCCGCACCGGCGTCGGCACCAAGGAGTACGCGGCGATGAAGCTGACCCTGTACCTGCTGTTCGGGTCCGCCTTCATCCTGGTGGGTATCCTCGCGCTCTACGTGGCGGGTGACTCCTCGTCGTTCTCCTTCCTGGAGATGGAGCTCACCCAGTTCGATCCGAGGCTGCAGTCTTGGGTGTTCCTCGCCTTCTACGTGGGCTTCGGCATCCTGGCCGGCATCTGGCCACTCCACACCTGGTCGCCCGACGGCCACGCCTCCGCTCCCACCGCGGTGTCGATGCTGCACGCCGGGGTGCTCATGAAGCTCGGCGCCTACGGCGTGGTCCGGCTCGGCATGGGGCTCTTGCCGGACGGGACGCTGCAGTGGTCCTGGCTCGTGGGCACGATCGCGTGCGTCAACATTGTCTACGGCGCCTTCTCGGCGATGGCCCAGACCGATCTCAAGTACGTGATCGCGTACTCGTCGGTCTCGCACATGGGCGTGGTGATGCTGGGCATGGCCACCCTCACCGAGGTTGGCCTGAACGGCTCCGTCTACCAGATGTTCGCCCACGGGATCATGACCGGGCTCTTCTTCGCCCTGGTCGGCCTCGTCTACGAGAAGGCCCATTCCCGCGAGATCTTCAAGATGGGGGGCTTCGGCCGGATGATGCCCGGCATCACGACCGCGTTCACCATCGCGGGCCTGTCGTCGCTCGGGCTGCCCGCCACCGCGGGCTTCGTGGCCGAGCTCCTCACGTTCCTCGGCGCGTGGCAGTCGTCCCACTCCTGGTGGCTCTTCCCGGCGGTGGGCGGCGCGTACCTCACCGCGGTCTACGTGCTGCGGGTCACCAAGCAGATCTTCTGGGGGCCGCCCTCCGCCGATCCGCACTTCCAGAACCTGCCGGACGCGCGGGGCCCGGAGTGGGCCGCACTCTGGATCCTGGTGTTCGTGATCGTGCTCTTCGGGGTGTGGCCGTCGCTCGCGCTGGCTCCGGTGGACACCGCGACGATGCCGCTCCTCAACCGTCTGTGGGTGCTCCAGTGACCGGGGCCGCGGTGAGCGGCGCGCTGGCCCTCGAGGTGGGGCTCGGCATCCTCATGCTGATCGTCTTCTTCGTCGGCCTGTTCATGCCCGCGGGCGACAAGCGGCGCGTCGGCGTGCTCGCCGCGATCGGTCTCGTCGTCCTGTTCGGGCTGTCCTGGCGTGCCGAGGCGGGTGCCGAGCTCTTCCGGGGCGCCTTCGTGCAGGACGAGCTGGCCCTCTTCGCCAAGCGCCTCTTCATCCTCGCCACCCTGATCGGCGTGCTCGCTTCGTTGCCGCTCAAGGCGGCCGCCTTTGCCCGCCGCGCCACCGAGTACTACCTGGCCATCCTGGCTTCCCTGCTCGGCATGCTCGTGTTGGGCTCGGCGCGCGACCTGATCCTGCTCTTCGTGGCGTTCGAGCTGATGTCGATCCCGCTCTACTATCTGGCCGGTTTCCTCAAGCGCGAGCCCGAGGCGGTGGAGGCGGCGCTCAAGTTCTTCCTGGTGGGCACGGTGTCGTCGGCGGTGCTCGCCTACGGGCTCTCCTTCATGTACGGCATCGCGGGCACCACCGACATCCGCGGCATCGCGCGCGCCCTGTCGACCGGGCACCCGATGCTGCTGCTCGGCATGCTGCTGGCTCTCGGAGGCCTCGGCTTCAAGATCGCCGCGTTCCCGTTCCACATGTGGGTGCCGGATACCTACGAGGCAGCGAGCACGCCGTTCGTGGCGTGGCTCTCGGTGGCCCCGAAGGCGGCCGGGTTCGTGGTGATCTTCCGGCTCTACCTCGAGGGCATGGGCGACCGAGTGCTCTACTGGGTGCCGGCGGCGGCGGGCCTCGCCACCGTGACGATCATCGGCGGCAACCTGATGGCGCTCCCGCAGCAGAACATCAAGCGGCTGCTCGCCTACTCGGGCGTGGCGCACATCGGCTACATGCTCGTGGGCTTCGCGGCGGTTTCCGCCAACGGCGCCGCCATGATGCTCTTCTACCTGGTGGCGTACCTGTTCGGGAACATGGGCGCGTTCCTGGTGGTCGAGGCGGTGGCGCAGGCCGAAGGCTCGGAGGGCATCGCGGCCTACCGCGGTCTCGCCCAGCGCTCGCCCATCCTGGCGCTCAGCATGCTGCTGTTCCTGCTCTCGCTCGGCGGCATCCCGTTCGTGGCCGGCTTCTGGGCCAAGCTCTACGTCTTCTGGGCCGCCGCGGAGCAAGGACTCTACTGGCTGGTCCTGGTCGGTGCGATCCTGACCGTGGTGGCGCTCTTCTACTACCTGCTGGTGGCCAAGCGCATGTACATCGACGCGCCCGAGCGCCGCGATCCGATCCCGGTCGCGCCGCTGCTCTCGTTCTGCATCTTCCTCTGCGTCCTCGGTGTCGTGATCACGGGCATCTACCCCAAACCCCTGGTCATCGCCGCCCTCCGCGCCGCCGCCCCGCTCTTCTAGCACGTCCCCCATAGGTCCTTCCGAGAACAGGGTCTCGGGTATCGGGTCGCCACGAAGCCACCCATCATAGCGAAATTATTGAGCTATACTACGGGGGCCATGCCCGCCCTGCCCGTAGGCAAGCTCCCGCCGCAATTGCTCGGGCGGCTCCTCGTCAAGCACGCGGCCACCGACCCGCGCGTCATCGTCGGTCCGCGGGTGGGCGAGGACGCAGCCGTGCTGGACATGGGCGACCGGTACCTCGTGGCCACGGCGGATCCCATCACCTTCGCCACCGACGAGGCCGGCTGGTACGCACTGCACGTCAACGCCAACGATCTGGCGGTGCGGGGAGCCCGGCCGCTGTGGTTCCTGGCCACCGTGCTGCTGCCCGAAGGTGGGGCCACCGAGGGTGCCGTCGAGCGCCTGTTCGCCGACTTCGGCGAGGCGTGCGCGGAGCTGGAGGTGACCCTCATCGGCGGCCATACCGAGGTGACGGCAGGCCTGCCGCGCGCGCTCGTCTCCGGATGCATGCTGGGCGAGGTGGCCAAGGACCGCCTGGTGACGACGGGCGGTGCGCAGCCCGGGGATACGCTGCTGCTCACCAAGGGGGTGCCGCTCGAGGGCGCGGCGATCATCGCGAGGGAGCGGGCCGCCGAGGCGGAGCGGCGCGGGGTGCCGGGCGACATGGTGAAGCGCGCGCGTGATCTCCTGCGTCGGCCCGGTATCAGCGTGGTGCCGGAGGCGCGCGCGGCCTGCGCGGCCGCGCGGGTGCACGCCATGCACGATCCGACCGAGGGTGGCGTGGCCACCGCGTGCTGGGAGCTGGCGCAGGCCGCCGACGTGGGCCTGCGCGTGGACCGCGAGCGCATCCCCGTGTTGCGCGAGGGTCGCGTCCTGTGCGAGGCCTTCGGGCTCGACCCGCTCGGCACCATCGCCTCCGGCTCGCTGCTGCTGGCGGTGGCCGCGGCCGACGCCGAGCGGGTGACGGAGGCCTGCCGCGGCGCGGGCATCGACTGCACGGCCATCGGGCGTGTGACGGAGGCCTCGCAGGGCGTGAGCCTCACGACCGGTGGTTACGCGCGCCCGATGCCGACGTTTCCTCAGGACGAGATCACTCGTATCTTCGTGGAGGGTTAGGATGCCCCAGATCGGCTACGCGCACCGCCAGGCCCCGATGGGTCGGCGCGGCATGGTTGCCTCGTGTCACCCGCTGGCCTCGCTGGCCGGCGTCGACGTGCTGAAGTCGGGCGGCAACGTCGTGGACGCCACCATCGCCACCAACGCCGTGCTCGCGGTCACTCAGCCGAACTTCTGCGGCGTGGGCGGCGACATCTTCTGCCTGTACTACGAGGCGGCCACGCGGCGGGTGCACTTCCTCAGCGGCGCGGGCCGCTCCGGCTCGCGCGCCACCCTCGACGAGCTCGGCCGGCGCGGCCTCAAGGCGGTGCCGAACACCGGCCCGGGCTCCGTCTCCGTGCCGGGCGTCACGCGCGGCTGGCGCATGCTGCTCGATCGGTTCGGCACGCGGCCGATGGCCGCCCTGCTCGAGCCCGCCATTCACTACGCGGGAGAGGGCTTTCCGCTCTCCGACGTGGTGGCCCAGGCCATCCGCGAGAAGGCGCCGACCGTCGACGATCCGGAGTGGCATCGGGTGATCGCCCTCGGCGGCAAGTTCCCGAAGACGGGCGACTGTTTCCGCCAGCCCGACCTCGCGCGAACGCTCACCGAGCTGGGGCAGGAGCCCGAGCTCTTCTACAAGGGGCGCGTGGCCCGCTCGATCGCGGAACGGATGGCGGCCGA